>Ga0187888_1002167_pt1 | contig 17298 bp, 16 predicted proteins | sample June2016WEW_7_40_FD_132987 | JGI IMG/M metagenome (GOLD analysis project Ga0187888, IMG submission 132987) | Peatland microbial communities from SPRUCE experiment site at the Marcell Experimental Forest, Minnesota, USA - June2016WEW_7_40 | ecosystem: Environmental > Terrestrial > Soil > Wetlands... | reverse complement strand
TGCGACTTTTCAATAGTGTTGTGACCAATACAGCGACTTGCTATTTAAGTTACATTATATGATTCTGTTATATTTTCCATGAAAACCCCAGAAAACCCAGGGAAAAGTGGTGCGTAAGCCCTGAAGAGGAAGGTATTGCTGGTTCCATCCGTGATCGCTGACAGCTTGACGTGGCTGTCGTTGTAGATCACGCCCTTATACTGCGCGAACTGAGCTTGGCCGTAACTCTGTTGGAAGCTTCCCGGGTACGTTCCCTGGTTGGCTCCGTAGCTGGTGAATTGCTGATAATAGATGCTGCCCGCCGGAATTGCGGAAACATGCTCGACAAAATCCGCGTTGGGCGTGTTCCGACTGATCACCGTTGGCTGCCAGGGGTCGCTGGGGCACATGAGTGTGTTGATCGCGACCCCGGCAATCGTGATGTTATCGATCTCGTAATCGCTCAAGTTGAAGTTCGTGGCGTTTTAAACTTGCTGCTGCTCGAGGAACGAGGTCAGGAACACAAAGACCGAGAAGTTTGGATACTGGTACTGTGCCGGAGTCGAGCCCGAGAAGGATGTGCTCGGCAAACAACTGTTGGCCGACTCGTAATTGGCGACGGCTAAGGCCGACTGCTTGAGGTTGTTGGTGCACTGGGCACGCCGGGCTGCCTCGCGCGCCGACTGCACGGCGGGGAGCAAGAGCGAGATCAAGACGGCGATGATTGCAATGACAACCAGCAGCTCAATCAGCGTGAAACCGCGTGATCGCCGCACCAGATCCAAAGTGTTCATACCTTGCGACTCCTTCAAGTATGCAGATCCAAGGTGAGGATGGACGGCTCAGATCGCCGTGACCGAGCCTTGCCCGGAGGTGGCGTCAACCCAGGTCCGGACAAGATGGTCATGAGTACGCGGGGAGAGGTCAGGAATGAACAAAAGTTCAACCAGTTCTATTCCATCTGTAGCTGTACCAGATGGCGGAACAATCGATACCAGACGGTCGTTTATACTACCCGTCGAATCTTTAGCTTTTGTGAAAAATCTATGAAACTGAGAAAAACTCACCATTTTTTCGAATTGTCCTTCAGCGGTGCAATACGAAGGAACTGGTGAATTCGTCTCTTTGTCTGCAGTGCAATCGCTACCACGCTACTACCGCTTGAGGCAACCGACGACAGCATTCTGCTCACGCTGACCGATGTTAGTTGGCCAAAAAAAAGCCCCCGGCGTCGAAACGCCGGGGGCCTTGACGGAGAGAGCCGGGACGCGCCGGGTGGAGGATCCGGCGACCGCGGTCTTTCGCCGTTCCGTTCAGTTGCCAGTCTGCCCAGTCATTCCATTGAGCCCATGCATGAGCTTCTGCAGCGCCTGGTTCTCGAGCTGGCGAACCCTTTCGCGCGTCAGGCCCAGGTTCTCGCCAACTTCACGAAGGGTCATAGGCGGGAATGGTTCGAGGCCAAACCGCATCCGGATCACCGCGGCTTCGCGGTCCTCGAGCTCGTCCAGGCGGCCGAAGATGCGGTCGAGGTCGTCGGCCTCGATCATCAGATCCTCGGGGGCCTTGCTCCGCTCGTCGGTCAGCACGTCATCCAGTGTCGTGCCCTCATCCTCGCTGCCCTCGGGGTGCGGCATCAGGTTGTTGACCTTGATGGCCTTGGCCACGATGCCAATCTTCCTCTTGGACAGTCGCAGGGCCTTGCCCACCTCGTCAGGCGTGGGCGCCCGCCCCAGACGATCGGTCAGAATCACGGACGCCCGCTTCCACTTCGAGAGCAGGCTGACCATATACGCAGGCAGCCGGATCGGCTTACCGTTGTTCATCACCGCGCGGCGGATCGATTGCTTGATCCAGTAGCTGGCATACGTGCTGAACCGCGTGTTCATCATGCCATCAAAACCCTCGACGGCTCGCATCAGGCCGAGGTTTCCCTCCTCGATCAGGTCTTCGAGGCTCAGTCCCTTGCCCAAGTAGCCCCGCGCGATGTTCACCACGAGCCGGAGATTCGCCTTGACCATGTGCTCGCGGGCATACGGATCGCCGGCGGCAACCCGCTCGGCAAGCTCACGCTCCTCTTCGGCCGAAAGCAGGGGCGTATCGTTGATGTCGTGCAGGTAAATTTGCAAGGGTGACGCCGCGTTCAACTCGCGGCGGTCGGCTCGATGCGAAATCATAAAGGGTCGCTCCTGGTACTCCGAGCTATAGCGCGCCTATCATCGAAGCAGTCTGCCTGGAGTAACCTAGAACGCGGTTTCAAGTTGTCAATTCAGGCCTGATCGAACCGACAGAGTGTCGGCTGAAACCCCCACCGGCCTCAAGGCAATCGTACCTCATCAAGGATCGGATCGACCTGGAGCATCGCCCAGTCGGCGATCGCATCGTAAGCGCCTCGGGCATTGATCACGCGCTGCCTCTCGACTCACGCTGATGTTGTCGTCCGGGGAAACCCACCGGGCACCCCGCGAACCCAGGGGTGCAATTCCCCTTGTGGTCTGCACTACACTGCCGGTTGGGTGGACTTGCACGCGGATGGGAGTTCGACTCATCGTCCGGGGTGAAGCTGGCCGATGAACGTAACAAACAATCGGGCGCGACATGCTGCGCCGGTGGAGCGAATCTACCGGTCTTGCCAGAGCTCGCGGCCGCTCCATGAACCGCGGGCGGAACCTGGCCCAGATCGGTTCTCGCGGGACATATACGGAAGGGAAAGGATCTGGTCATGGCGAGGTTTCGAGATGCGGTGCTGGCCGTCGCGCTGGCCACAGGTGGTGTGGGCTGTGCCACGTTCTGCGACGAATGTGATGACTTCCCCGTGCCGGGTGGTCCTGGTGGCTACGCGCTGATGCCAGGCTCTTATGCTGGTGGGCCGCTGAGCGCGGCGCCCGATACGGCACCAGCGGGACCACCCGTACTGGGCCCGGCGCCGTCCTCGTCGGCTCGTCCAACCACCGGCGTTCCGGCTGGCGCGGCCGCTCCGACGCCACCAGCCCCACCACCCTACGGCCCTGGCCGAGACGCAGTCGCGAACCCTCCGGCACCGGATGGCGCCGCCAGTGCCGCACCGGCCCCCACGACCACGGTGACAACCTCTGACTTCGCTCCTCCTGTACTACCGCCGATTTCCCCTGACGGCGGGCTTCGGGTCCCCGCGGCCAACTTGCCTGCAAGCCGCTGACTCAAACCCGTGCTCCGCCCGGACGGGTACGCCAGCGGGCGGCGTGAGTGAGCGGTCTGAAGCCGCAGGCGCCGCTGGTTCTGATCTGTTCCCACCCTGGCCGGTTCACGAACCCCGGCCGGATCGATCGCTCACGAAAAGGATTTCGATCATGGCGAGGATCGCTCTTGGGCTACTCTCCCTGGCCCTCTTGCTTGGCGTTTCCGGCTGCACCTGGACGGAGACCTATCGCAATTATCCGCCGGGTGTGAGAACGTCGGATGATCATCAGAATCACCACCATCCCGACGTGGTTACCGAGTGAGTCAAGCTCGCTGGGGCGGGTCTTCTCGACGAAAAGAAGAGAGCCATTCACGGCTTCGGCCTGCGGGCCGTTCCTTGCCTCGCGAGAGAACTTCCACCAAGTTCTTGAGCGACCGGGCTCAGGGGAACGCGGCCAACATTCTCTCGGACCACCCTTGGTCGAATTAACGAAAGATTCGACAGGCCAGACGATCTTAGCGGGCGAGCGTGCGAGTCTCTTGACGCAGGTCCCGTGGTTGGGCGCGATCATTGGTGGAATCTGTCGGATCACGCCCGGCTTGCCGAGCCAGCGCACGAAAACCAAGAGAGCTCCCGTAGAGCCCTTGGCACGGGCAGATACCGAAGGCGATCAAGCAGGCAGGCCCCGTCGAGGAGGTCTCTGAATCGGCGACGGCCGCCACCGAGGGCGACCGCAAGACGTGTGCACAGGCAGGAAATCACTCATCATGAGCGCGCTACCCGAAACGCACTCGGCCAGCGTGGCGGCCTTTTCTTGGAAGCGAGGGCCGGCCGTAGGGGAAAGCCCCGAGTCGCCGCATGGAGCCTCTTCGAGGCACGGAGCAGAGCTTGCGAAGTCAGCGTGTGGCGTCGAAATCGCGGGCGCTCCACGATCTCCGTGCTCAGCAACCGAGGGCCGGCCACAACAGCAGGACGCATGTCGGCACAGTGGTCCGCACTTGCAGACTTGGGGATGAGCCTCGGCATCGAAGGCAGGCGACGATAACGAGTCGGCGGACACCACATTACCCTGGAAAACGAGCGCCAGCATGGCCTTTTGTACATCACGGTTAGTCTTTTCGGTCGCCGCCGTGTTGACGACGATCGCAATTCTTCCGGACAATCAGGAAGTGATAGACAGAACAGCCATGCGCCGGGAGCCCAGCACTGGGATTCCCTTCCCGGGACCAAGGCAACCACCCTTGAGAAACTTTCGATGAAACTGATCATCGCGCTCATCCAGCCCACCAAACTCGAGGCCGTCAAGGAGGCTCTCTCCCGGGTCGAGGTCTTCCGGCTTACTGTCATGGATGTGCAGGGTTTTGGCCGGCAGAAGGGCTATACCGAGGTTTACCGCGGTCACGAGGTCACCGTGAACTTGCTGCGCAAGATCGAGCTTCAGATCGCGGTGAACGAGGACTTTGTCGAGCCGACCGTAAACGCCATCCTCGAGGCTGGCCGGAGCGGACCCGACGGCAAAATCGGCGACGGCAAGATCTTCATCCTTCCCCTGGACGACTGCATCCGCATCCGCACCGGCGAGCGCGGGCCGGAGGCGATCTGATCAGAAGAGAGTGGCCAGTGGCCAGTAAGTTGGCGAGAAGGGTAGACTCTGGCACTCCAGTTGTGCCGGTCACCAGTTGCTGGCCACCGATAACTGACCACTGGCCACCGTAAGGGCAACATGATCCAGGCGGTGATCTTCGACTTCAATGGCGTCTTGGTGGACGACGAGGTAGTCCATTTCGAGCTCTTTCGCGAGGTCCTGGCCGAGGAAGGCGTGGTGATAACCGACCGGGATTACCACGAGCGCTACCTCGGCTATGATGATCGCGGCTGCTTCGCCGCGGCGCTGGGCGACGCCGGGCAGGCGTTCGACCATGAGCGGCTCGACGGGCTCATCGAGCGGAAGGCCCGTCGCTATGTGGAAGTTGCCGATGCGGGCCTACGCTTTTTTCCCTTCGCGGCCGAGACTCTGGCCTCGATTGCGGCACGCTGGCCAGTGGCCATCTGCTCAGGAGCGCTACGGTCGGAGATCGAGTATGCGCTCAAGCGGCTAAACCGCCGTGCCCAGGTCGCCGCCATCATCGCCGCCGAGGACGCCCACAAGTGCAAACCCGACCCGGCGGGCTACTTGCAGTCTCTCGAAGCGTTGCGGACTCACATTCAGGCAAGATCTCCATCCACGGCCGGCACGGTCCTTGAAGCCCGCGATTGTCTGGTCGTCGAGGACAGTCTGGCCGGAATCGTCTCGGCCAAGGGAGCCGGCATGCAGGCGATTGGTATCACCCATACGTATAACGCCCCTCAGCTTCGCCAATCCGGTGCCGATGCCATCATCCACGGACTGGAAACCCTGACCCCAGCCTGGATCGATCACCGCTTCGCCCGAGATCCGCGTGCAACATGGTAAGTGGCGAGTGGCAAGCTAGATGTCATCTGTCATCTATCATCCGCCATCTGCCATGTGCCATCTGGAATCTAGAGTCTGGAATTTGAGCTCCCCCATGAATCCTTCCCCCGTCGATGCCGTTCCTGTTCCAGCAAACGCCGGTCCGACCGGCATCTTGCTCAGCCGTGACCTGATCTTCACGTCCAAGGTGACCGGGACAGCGCGCGAGCTAGGGCATCGCGTACTGGTGGCAGCCACTTCGTCTCTGGCCCTGGCGATGATCGAGCAGTGGCGGCTCTGCGTGGTCTTCGTCGATCTGGCGGCCGGCGACCTGGTGGCGCCGGAGGCCTTGTTGGGTTATCAAGGGCTGGCCGGGCCGGCAACGGCCTTCGTGGCCTTTGGCTCCCATGTCGATACCGAGGCATTGGCGACCGCTCGCGCCGCAGGGTGCGACCCCGTGATACCCCGGAGCAAGTTCTCCGCGGACCTTCCTGAACTGATGCGGCGCTATTTTCGGAGCGATGGCTTGAAGGGATAGGTCGGTTCGCCTGCACCGGCTCATTCTTCGTCGGCCATGGTCACGGTGAGGGCGGCCTCGAGGCTGGTGAGTCCCTGGCGGACCTTGTCCAGAGCGCTGTCGTAGAGCATCTTCATCCCGTCCTCGCGAGCACCCTTGCGAAGCTGGTCCAGCGGTACCCGCTTCTGGATGAGATGGGTGAGCTTGGGGGTGATGCGAATGACCTCGAAGACGCCGAGGCGGCCACGGTAGCCAAGCCGTCGGCAATGGAGGCAGCCCTTAGGGCGATAGAGGACCTCGCCGGGCGTCAGTCCGTGCCGCGCGGCGAGCTCGTCGTCGACCTGGTAGGGCTCCTTGCACTTGGGGCAGAGCCGGCGGACCAGCCGCTGGGCCTCCAGGACGCGAAGGGTGCATGAAAGCAAGAACGGCTCGATACCCATGTCCTGCAGCCGCGTGACCGCCGAGAGAGCGTCGTTGGTGTGGATCGTGGAGAGCACGAAGTGGCCGGTCAAGGCAGCTCGCAGACAGATCTCGGCGGTTTCCTGGTCGCGAACCTCGCCCACCATGATGATGATGTCGGGATCTTGCCGCAAAAAGGCCCGCAAGGCCGACGAGAACTTGAGCCCGACCTGGGCCTTGACCTGCACCTGATTCATTCCCTTGAATTTGTACTCGACCGGGTCCTCGACGGTACAGATGTTGTAGCGGGGCTCGTTCAAGAGATTGAGACACGCATAGAGCGTTGTCGATTTGCCGCTGCCGGTCGGCCCGGTTACCAGGGCCAGCCCGTAGGGCGAGCGGATCGATTCGAGCAAGTCGGTGGACTGCCGCTCGTCTAGCCCCAGTCCGGTCAGGTTGAGCGGGATGGCATCCTTGTCGAGGATTCGCATGACCATCTTCTCACCGTGGACCGTCGGGACCGTGTTGACGCGGAGGTCAACCCGCTTGTCGCCCGACCGCAGCGCGATGGCGCCATCCTGGGGAATGCGTTTCTCGGCGATGTCCATCTTGGCCAGCACCTTGAGCCGCGAGAGGATCATGATGAAGATGGCCTTCGATGGCGAGGGAAGCTCGTGAAGCACGCCGTCAATGCGCAGCCGGAACTTGCAACCGTCCTCAAACGGTTCGAGATGGATGTCGCTGGCCCCGTTGCGCATCGCCTGCTCGAGAATCTGATTGACCAGGCGGACGATCCGGCCGTTTTCATCGTTGGGCGGCGGTGTGTCGAGGTTGAGGATGTTCTCGTCAAGTTCGTCGAGCCGATCGCCGGCGTCACGGAAATCCTCGCTCCCCTCACCAATGGCCTTGTTCTCACGATTGGCGCGGTAGAGCGCATCAAGGTGCGCTTCCACCAGGAAAAGAGGACCGATCAAGGGGTTGATCCGCAGCCCTGTAAGGAGCTGGAGCTCATCGACGACCCCCATCGCCTCGGGAGAAACAAAGGCGACGTCGAGTACATCATCGTGCACGCCCATCGGGCAGATCAGCTTGTCGGTGCAGAGCTTCTCGGGCAAGAGGCCGGCCAGCTCCTTGTCAATCTCGGTGCCCTCAGCGAGCTGAGGCACGATGGGAAGGAACAGGTCCTCGGCGTAGACGCTGGCGATCTCCTGGTCGGCAAGGTAACCTCCCTTGATCAACAGTACCTCGGGCACCGTGCCCGGGCCGGCCTTTTCCATCAGCTCTCCGAACTCCTCGAGCTGCTTGGGCTCGAACCGGTTGCGGCGGGCCAGTAGCTCCAGGATCAAGGGCTGGGTGCCGGTGGTGTCGAAGACGCTGTTCATGGGAATTCCTGGAGAACTGTGGCCTTGTGGTCGGCCTGAAACAGGGCGGGCAAGGTGATAAGGCGATGCGGTTCTAGACCCCTGCTATCTTCGGGGCAAGGCCGAGCGGCCCGACGGGCCAAGCCGTCCGCCGCGCTGCGCTGCGCCGGCCGTCGACCGAGGTCCAGCACCGGCCGTCGACCGGGGTCCGGCGGCGGCCGTGAACTGGTCGGGGTAGGCCAGGGTGTAGCGATTGCTGTTAGCCTCGAGGGTTACCTGAGCGGGGGTGACCTGGGTGATGACCAGGGAGGTGGCTCTGTCATCCGGGCCGTCGAGGTGCTGTCCCTGCCTGTAAAGTCGTCCGTTGATCGACGCGTACTGGGTCGCTCCCTGGATGAAGGTTGCATTCAAGGTCAGACCCTTGACCAGAGCGAGGTTTGGATCAACCCGCACCTCCTGGCTGGCTCCGGCCTTGCCCGGCCGGTTTGGCTTGAAGAGTGCCACGAACGGATTGCGGGCCCGGGGGGAAGGTGCACTCACGCTCGCCTTGCGGGCTGCCGGTCCCCCCACGGCGTTGGTGTTTGGCCGGTCACCGCCAGACCCGGCTGGCGCGGGCTTGGCCGTCGCGGCTTGCAAGATGGCCGGCGCTGGCGGGTCGATCGAGTATGCCGCATAAGCCATGGCGGCGGCCATGGTCAGGGTCGGCGCCAGTTTCAGCAGCTTGGAGACGTTCATCGCTTGGCCTCTGTCTTGCCGTCCTTGGACGGCGTCTCGGTACTGGCGTTTTTCTCTTTTTCGGCCAAGCTCAACAGGTCGAGCTGGACGTTCAGCCGTCTGCCATCCTTGAGAGGATCGACCTTGAGCGAATCGATGCGGAGCAGTTGGTGGTCGTTCTCGACCCAGACGAGAAACTCATCCAGGTCTTCGTAGGACGCTTCGAGCTGCAGCCGCATGCCGATGTTGTCAAACGAGCCAAGGTCCTTGATCTTGGCGGGCCTCAGATCCACGAGCTTGACCGGCGACTGGCGGATGTGTGCCATCACGTACTGGTTCAGCTTGTTCTGGCCAGAATGAGCGGGGATTCGCGCCTGGAATGGGGCCAGCGCCTCGCGCAGCTGCTCGATTTGCCGGGCGCTGGCGGCGCGCTTCAGCTCACTGTCAGCCCTGGCCGAGGTCAAGGCTATCTGGTCACTCGTCGGGCCGTGGAAGCCGAAGTACCAGGAGACGAGCAGGACGGCGCAAAGCAAGAACCGCAGCCTTGTCGGGTTGCGAAGCTGGGTCAAAATCAGGCGCTGCAGGGAAGAGCCCGATGTCTTCTCGCTCATGGTGGCACCATCTTGAGACAGTTCCTGGTGGGTGGTGGTTCGTGTTTCACCGGGGCTTTGCTCCCTTAACCGCCTCGGTCTTGGGAAGGCAGACAACGCTGTACTGGGCGACCTTGCCGGTGCTATTGGCGGCTGAGCCGGTCCGCAAGCCGGACACCTCGATGTTCGGAAAGTACCGGAGGATCGACGCCTCGGCGCGCAGGGCCGAGATAAACGCGTCAATCTCGCCGGGCATGGCGCCGTCCTCAGTCAGGGGCGTGGCGAAGTTGACGATCAACTGCGTCTTGGGCTTGGCCTGGCTGCCCTTGCCGGGGACTTCGAACTCGCCCTCGCCGGTAAGCGAGGTGATAATCGTGGTCGCGGGGGTGTCGGCAGCGATCGTCCGGAACTGGCCGGACCAGCCTATGCGGGTCTGCTGGAAGGCCTCGAGAACTCGAATCCGCTCCTCGAGTGACCGCTTTTCGGCGTCGAGCTTTCCCTGATCCTGGTTCTTGAGCCAGGAGAAGGCTGCCGTCTCGGCCCGGGCACTCTTGAACCTTGTGTCCACGTCGGTCGCCACGCCGCAAAGCAGCAACGAGACGCCGCCTGCCAGCGCGCCCTGGAAAACCAGATCGGCCCAGGGAAAGATCTCGCGTATGGGGACTTCTGGTCGGAGTTCGCGCGCCAGGTTGGGGCCGTCGGCCTCGGCCAGGGGATTGTTGAGCGCGACTCCCAGGGCCGCGGACGGGAGGTCGAAGTCGGGGCTGCTGCTGCGTACCAGGCGAGCACCGGTCCGCTTCTGGAACGCCTCCTGGTCAATGGCCAGCTTCAATTCGGACCGCCCGTGGATGAACACGGTGTCAATCGGAGCACTTAGCCGGCTGTGTCGTCCCAGCATCCAGAGCGTCGAGTAAGCGGCCAGGATCGATGCGGTCTCCCCGCCCTGGGAAAGATCGAACGCGTGCCAGAACAGCGGCTGAAGGCCAGCGACCTCTATGCCGATAGCCTGTCTCGGGCCCAGGAAGAACCGCAAGCTCAGCTTCGAGCCGCGCGGCGGTGGCGAGCCCAGTACTGCCGCGCGGAGCAACCCCACGGCGGCCGGCTCGATCACGGCGACTCGCGTCTCCAGCCGGCCCAGCATCTCGGCCAGGTCAACGATTACCGCTCGGGAACAGGCCGACAGGCAGGCCAGAGGCTGCTTGTTGGACTCGATTTTGAGCAGATCGATGATCCTGTCCTCGGCGCGGAGGTTGGTGGATTGCACGGCCTCGAGGAAGAAGTTCTGAGGAGGCGAATTGCGGTTGGCGGGTGTGATGGGCACCGTTGCCTGGAAGATCCGCGACTCGGGCAGACCGATCTGGACCCAGGGCTGTCTCACGCGGCCTTTAGCCCGCGGCGGCGGCAGCCACGGTTGAAGCATTCGCTTCAGCGTCGCCTCGATAGATTCCCCGGTGCACTCTTGGAGGTCGTGAGCGATCTCCCGGCGGCCAAGCGGCGTGGTGGCCACGACGCTCATGGCAAGCTGCTGTTGATCGATGACCAGGCCGATCGCCGGCCGGTAGCGCAGCCATTTCCTGGAAGGTCTCATCGTCAGGATCGTTTGCAGCAGGGGGCCAAGGCTGAGAAGGAAACGAAGGCGGGCGACCGGGCCGGGCCGCCCCCATGCGTCCTGACTCCGAGGTCAGTTCCCGCGGAGATATGAGAAACGTAGGACACATTTGAATCGCGTCAAATCGTGGAGGCATGGAGATCGACCGATCACCGGTCAGGCCCGATCATGGCGGCCAGGTAGCATGGTCGCGACATCGGCAGCGCTGGCGCCCGGGAGTGGCCTAGGTTTGAGATGGGAGCCGTAGCGGCGTTGGGCGTTGCGCCGTCGCAGCGGCCTGATTAATCGATTACGAAGACCCGGGGGAGGTGCCTTTTGCCATTCGAGGAATGGGTGGTCGCGCATGCCCGAGTCGCGAAGCGGCCGCACAAGGCGGCCAAGCTCGAAGACACACTGACCTTCTTCCACCAGCTCTCGACGCTGGTGAGTTCGGGCACGCCGCTCTTGCAAGCGCTGAAGATCGCCTCCACCCAATGCGAAAGCACCAGGCTCCGCACCATCCTCGAGCTGATCACGGCCAAGGTATCAGCCGGCAGCACCTTCCACGCAGCCGCAGCGGCCTATCCGCAGATCTTCGAGTTCCAGTGGATCGAGGCCATTCGCACCGGCGAAGTGACCGGCAAGATGGCCCAGGTCTTGGTTGAGCTCAACAAGCAGATCCGCGATTCCCGCGAGACCAAGCGCAAGGTCAAGGCCTCGTTAATGTACCCATGTATCCTGATCTGTGTAGCGGTCATCGCTGTCACGGTCATGCTCTGGATGGTCGTGCCGACGTTCGCCAAAATGTTCAACGACATGGGAGCCAAGCTCCCAGCGATCACCCAGTACGTGGTCGACGCCTCGGACTTCATCGTGGCCTACGGGCTCTATATCGTCGTTGCCGTTGTGATCATCATCGTGGCCTTCAAGAAATTCATGAAGACGGAGCCCGGCCGCCGGTACGTCGGCGGCGCCCTCATGGTCCTGCCCAGCGTGGGCGAGCTGATGGTCCAACTGGCGATGTACAAGTTCGCCTCGAACCTGTCCCTGCTGCTGAAAAGCGGCGTGCCAATGTTGGAGACGATGAACACCGTCAAGGGAATCTTCCAGAACGACCCGCTCTATCGCGACGCACTGGAGCGGGTGAGCGCTCGGGTCGCGTCGGGTAAGGCACTCTACCTCTCGCTTCAGGAGACCGGGCTCTTCCTGCCGATGCTGACCAGCATGGTCCAAGTGGGCGAGGAGTCGGGTCAGCTCGCCCTGGTCATGGAGCAGATCGCGCCATTCTACAAGGAGAAGATGGAGACGATGATCCTCAAGGTGACCAAGATGCTCGAGCCTATCATCATCATGTTCATGGGCACGTCGATCGCGGGTCTGATGCTCGCGATTTACATGCCCATGTTTGAGATGGCGGGCAACGTCAAGTGAAGGGTGCAGACACGCGAACGGGGGCAAGACCACGGTGACCAACGGCAGAAGGTGGACAGGACGAAGAGCTTACACCCTGGTCGAGATGAGCGTGGTGCTCATCATCATGGGAATCTTTATCACGCTGGCCATGCCCAGGTTCTCACGGTCACTGGAGTCAGCACGGGCCGACGTGGCCGGTGCCAACCTGCGGGCTATCTGGACAGCCGAGCGGATCTACTGGCTGGATAACCGCACCTACACCACCAGCCTGGATGTGCTGGTGAGCCTGAACTTGCTCGATCCCTCCATCCCGTCAAACACGTCCTATACTTACCTCGTGACCGCGGCCGATACGGCAACGTTCACCGCCACGGCGACGCGCGCAGCCAACGTCTCCTGGTCAGGCACCGTCACGATCACGCAGGACGGCGGGCTCACCGGCACACTCACATGCCCGGGGCAAGCCAATATCGTGGTCGGCTTCCAGTGAAGTATGGAGATCCATGAAGGTCGCACGCGATTCATTCTTGACTTCGGGCCTTCGGTCCGGCTGTCGGCGGCGAGGTTCGTGGATGCTCGAGGTCCAGATTGCCTTCGTCTTGCTGGGGATCGGCCTGGCCGGCCTGTGCCCGTTCGTCGTCATGCAACTGCGGCAGCTCCGCTCGCTCGAATCACGGCTCACGGCCAGCACCTACGTCTACCACAGCGTCGGTATGGCAACCAGGACAGTGCAATCGAACCAGATCTATTACCTGGTTCCTTGGAACAACCCCTGGGCGCAAAAACTGACAACACGGGCCCAGTTACTGCCGACCCCCAGCAACACGAGTGACCCTACTGTCACGAGCCAGCCGGCCGCAGGTTTCCCACATGTCACACTGCCGCAGGTGGTCTCCCTCACGCTTGACGGGAACGGCAACGTGACCGCGGTGACGGCGTCGGTCCAGGTCAACTGAGAAACCGGTGGCTGAGCGATGTACCTCAGGTCGCAACCCAGTCGAGGCCCGACCCAGCGATGCTGTGGCTTCACGGTCACCGAGATGGTTCTAGGGACCTTTCTGATGGCGCTTCTGGCCGTGCTGCTGGCGGCCGCCGTGGCGACCTTCGCCCGCCCGGCCGCCGAGGTTGATGGCCGCACCCGGCTGGCCCTTGAGGCCAGTCTCGCCGCCGAAGCCTTGGCCCGCGACCTGGGCGGCTACCTGGCCGACAACTCAGGCGTTCCCGGAACCCTGACGCAATACCAGTTCAACAACTGGGTTCCCTCATCGGACGGCACGACGCTGGTTCTCAATTATCAGGGGACCCCCCCCGCACCGGTGTCCCTGAGCGTGACGTACCAGGAGCAGAATTACGGACTGGTTCGAACACTAAGCAACGGCGTTCAGAACATGGTGGTCGCCAGCCACGTGACCGGCTTCAACGCCTCGTTGTGCGATTCTGACGGCAGCCCGGACCCGGCCGGCAGCTACCTAAGGATCGAGATCACCCTGACCTATCCCGACCCGTCGAGCCCGCGCCAGAGTAACCCCAGCTTCTCGGGCACCTATGTCCTGATCGGAGTGCAACCACCGCCGTTGCCAGCACAATGATACACGCATTCTCCTCCCGCCGCCGCGGCGGCTACTCGCTGACGGTTGTGCTTCTTTTCCTGGTGCTTCTGCTGTTCCTCTGGGCTGCGGTCTACCGCACCACCGCGAGCTTTCTGCGCGTCGAGACCGCCCGGGTGAAGCGCAACGATCTTGATGAAGGCATGCTGGGCGCGCTGGGCAAGGCGCTCTGGTACCTCGAAACAAACCCCGCGCTTCCCCGCAACCCCGTCACTTACGGGATCACGGTCCCGGTGAGCCCCCAAAACCCGGAAGGCCCGAATTTCACGGCCACGTTCACCCCAGCCACGCCGCCCAGCGGCTGGACCATCCAGGTTACTCCGGGCACCTATTCAACGCCCCTGCCCGGTTCCTGAGCCGGAGACGACTCGGCCCCCACGCAGCCCGCGCAACAAGGCGGCTCGGAGTAACCGGAACAATCATTGAAGGTCGCACAGCCGGGTGGTCGACATCAGAACAAGCTTTCTCGCGCACCGATCACAATCGGGTTCGGTCGTCGGGGAATTGGGAGGCAAGCCGGGGCCATGCGCCAGAACATTCCCCTTGTCGTCGTTGTCCTTTCCGGGCTTCTGGCCGGCGGCTGTGGGTCTTTGGGCTGGTACCGCTCCATCGGCAACGTCCCCGGGGTCGCCCCGAGCGACTTTGCCTTTTACGAGTTCTGCGGCACTTCCTCGCAGGTTTTCCAGTTCTCGACGCCGCAGGTTCAATCTGCGGCGATCGAGGCGCTGCGCGACCTGGGATTCAAGGACATCGGTCCCGCCAAACCCTGCGCCGACGAGGCCATCGCCATGAAGATGCACACTCCCGACGGCCGGCCGGCGACCATCACCTTCACGCCGCAGAACAGGATGACGAACATGCGTATCGTGATCGGCCCGGCTCACGTTGGCGACCAGTTGCTCTCTCTTGACGTGTTCCGGCGGGTGGGGTTCAATTTCGGCACGCTGCCGCGTGATTACATGCCGCTCGAGCCGACCTTGGCCCGGCGAATCAACCCCCCCACTGCCTTGCCGCCCTCGATGCATGGCGAGCCTGCCGAGACGCTCAAAGGAGAAGCACTGCGGCCGGGAGAGAGCGGGACCGCACCCGCTCCCGAATTCACCTCGCCTGTTACCGGAACCGGCTCCGGCGTGATTCCGCCACCCGCCGATCCCTATCGGTCCGGCTTTCCCTACAACCTTTATTCCTCGCCTTACTATACGCCCTCCCTTCCCTATCCTTACGGGCCTCCCACACCCAATGACATGATGAACCCTTACTACTAATCTGGCCGGAATGGTCAGGACGGCGCTCCGTCTGGGCATCGTTCACCGAAACCCTTGGCACGAGGAATGATTGGTGGGCTGTCGAGGCCCGGGAACCGGTGTCATCCCATACTTGGGTAGGGGATCAGCGCAGCCCAACTCAGCAGACGCAAAACTATGGTGATTGGTGGCTTGCGCTGCTTTGCCGCACCATGCGATAAGAAAGTCATCGATCTTTGGATCGACACGCGGGACTGCACACCGTTGGGACCTGGGCACATCTGGTCGATCCTAAACCACCGAGGGGTAATTCCCCGCTTTTTGACCCCTACTATTTATTTTATCGGAACGACCCTTAAGTTCGTTAAGGACCGTGCCGAATCCTAAAGACAGGAGGCGGGGTAAACATGCCCTGTCAGGACTCCGGCCCGACGCCAACGGGTGACTTCCTGGTCCCACGCAAACAACGTCGCTGGCCTGTCCGCGTGCGGAGCTGTCCCGAATCGACGAGGATCATTTCCCTTGAACCGGATGGTCGTCTCGGGAATCAAGGCAATGGTGCTGAGCCTGGGGCTGGTCGCGTCGCTTCGTGCCGCCGAGCCCGTGGCCAGGGATGATGCCTTCGCGGGGCCTTCGCTGACGCTCCTGCCGTTGCCGCCGAATCCCGAAGCAGCGGCTGGCGGTCAGGAAGTACCGCCTCCCCCTGTACCAGCGATCGGTCCGGACCTTGGCGGTGCGGTGAGCCAGGTTCCCTCGGCGGTCCCTTTGCCCAACGCAACAGCCCCCGCTGCCGCGCAGGGTTCACCGTCAGCGGCACCCGTGCCAGCCCAGCGATCGACAACGCCCGCACAAGAGCCAACGCAACCGCCGGAGAAGCCGGCCCCAACCCGGGCGCCGGGCGATGTCCGACCTCAGGAGATCCAGTTCGATCGTGAAGGCCTGGTCTCGCTGCATACCAACGAGCTGGACGTCCGCCAGTTACTCGAGTTGATCAGCCGCCGAAGCGGAATGAACATCCTGATCTCCCCCAAGGTCAGCGGAACAATCACCGCCAATTTCGAGAAGGTCACGCTCCAGGAGCTTCTCAGCTCGATACTCAAGCTTGCGGACCTGGTGGAGAAGGTCGAGGGCGGAATCCACTTCATTTACTCGAAGGAAGAGCTCAAGGATGTGGCCGAAATCGCCAAGAAAGAGCGGATTGTAACCAAGGTCTACCGCCTCAACTATGTCCGGGCCGACGAGCTGATGGTCATGATCAGTCCGTTCTTGAGCGACGAGGTCGGCAAGAAGCGGTTTGCCACGTCGGCCAACTACCAGTTCGGCATCAGTGAGTCGTCAACCCTGTCCACTGGCGGCTTGGGGACGGGGGGGGGCGGAGGTGGAGGTGGAGGCGGAGGCGGAGGCATCGCAGCCGGAGGAGCGGGAACAATCCAGCGCGGCACACAGCCTGTCACGGGAGGCGTCTCGATGGCCAGCAACGACATGGTGGTCATCCAGGACTATGAGTCCAACCTCAAAATCATCGACCAGATTATCCAGCGTCTCGACGTCCAGCCCGTGCAGGTGCTGATCGAGGCGGTCATCATCAATGTCGAGCTCGACCTGGACACGCAACTCGGCGTCAACTTCGCGGTCGTCGATAACCTGGGTCAGCAGCTCGGAACAATCGGCGCTGGTGCGGTGATCAACAGCAACGTGGGCTTCACGCCGGCCTCGGTGCTGACGGCCGCCGGTAAGATCGCGTCCAGTGCAACCCCCGATCCAAACGGCTTCGCCTCGGCAACCAACGGCATCAAGTACGGCTTCATCTCCAACAACATTACCGGATTCGTTCGGGCGCTGGAGACCGTGGGAAGCACCAAGATCCTGGCCAGCCCCCGGATCTTGGTGCTCAACAAGCAGCGAGCCGAGATCCAGCTTGGCGCCCGGTTGGGCTTCCGCTCGTCGGTGACGCAAAACATCATCGGAACCACGCAACAGGTTCAATTCTTGAATACCGGTACGTTGCTTCGGTTACGTCCATTTGTCTCGAATGATGACATGGTCCGGATGGAGATCCACCCCGAGCGAAGTGAGGGATCCGTCGATCCGGTAACCGGTTTGCCCACCCAAACGTTGGCCGAGTTGACGACCAACGTGATGGTCCCTGACGGAGCGACCCTGGTCATCGGCGGCCTGATCGGAGACGATGACACCTATACGCAATCAGGCCTGCCCGGTCTGTCCCGAATCCCGATCCTGGGTCACCTTTTCGGGACCAAAGAGAAATCAGATACGCGGCAGGAGCTGGTCGTGCTC
>Ga0187888_1002163_pt1 | contig 17311 bp, 10 predicted proteins | sample June2016WEW_7_40_FD_132987 | JGI IMG/M metagenome (GOLD analysis project Ga0187888, IMG submission 132987) | Peatland microbial communities from SPRUCE experiment site at the Marcell Experimental Forest, Minnesota, USA - June2016WEW_7_40 | ecosystem: Environmental > Terrestrial > Soil > Wetlands... | reverse complement strand
TTCTTGTCCCTGTTTTTGTGGATTGGGAACAATCCACGAAAGATGGCGGCCCCGCTCCCGCACGACAGGCAAAAATCGACGAACGATCCGGGAATGTTATAGAAAACAAAGGACAGTTGTGGGAACCGGCAGGAACTTGCCGGGAAGAAACGAACGCGACGGCGACCGGGCCATACGACAATTTGTCCTTTCCGGAGCTGCAAAACGGGGAGTAGCCATGTCCGCCCGGAAGCTGTTTGAAAGCCCCTTGAAACGCATTGAATTCGCTGAGCCTGGAGGACACGCCGAGCTGAGAGAGGAGAGCGAGTTTCCTTTTGCTTGTTTTCCCTGTGCTTCTTTTCACTTGACAGGCCCCAGTTTGTATGTTACTCAGACAGCGTATCTCGGTAGTTGTGTCCATTGGACAGGAGTTGTCGGAAACCTATGGACCTCTCCGGCGGTTAGTTGCCAGGACGAAGTGAAACGGAGAGGAGCATTCTCCTGCCTCGCCCCTGAGGGCGCCTCGACGTGCGTCCTACATGGGCGAGGCTGCTTCCTGCGTCGGTCGCAAGGTCAAAAGGGGGAGTTCTATGGAAAAACGGGGCATAGTGGCCTTAGGGCTTTCGTGTTTATTCGCGCTGCTCCTTTCCGGTTCGCTCCAGGGGCAGAGCACTAATGCAACGCTTAGCGGCACGGTGACCGATCCCACCGGTGCAGCCGTCCCGAACGTTCAATTGACCCTTACTTCGGCAGCCACAGGAACGGCAAACAAGACTGCCTCCGGACCTGACGGCCTTTACTCTTTCCCTAATCTGCGGCCTGGCATCTACGAACTGAAGGCGCACGCTTCCGGGTTCGGTGATTATGTGCAGACGGGGATTGAGTTGACCATGAATGCCATGGCGCGTCAGGACGTGAAGCTCAAGATGGGCACAGCCGTTCAAACCGTCGAGGTCAGAGCCAACGCCTCTCCCCTCAACACCGACGACGCGCAAGTGAAAGGAAGCGTTACCCCTGAAATCCTCAAGGAGTTACCGCTGGAAGTCTCCGGCACCATCCGCACGGCAGCCAACTTCGCCATCCTGATGCCTGGGGTGAGCACGGGAAGCGGCGGCAACGCTTTCGACGCGCGCATTAACGGCGGTTTGCAATCGGGCGACGAAGCGGTCCTGGACGGCGTGAGCCTGCAAGAAGGACTCATGAGCCAGAGCGGCATGGTTTCCATACAAACAGACTTCCCCACCTCGCCCGACATGGTCGGCGAATTGAGCGTGCTGACCTCGAGTTACGAACCACAGTATGGGTCCAGCCTCTCGGGGCAGATTATCCTGGAAACCAAATCGGGCACCAGTCAATACCATGGCGCCGCGTTCGAGTACCTGCGCAATACGGTGCTCAACGCGCGACAGTTCGGAGTCGACCAGCGCCCCGCCAACCTGCAGAACGAATTTGGCGTAGGTTTCGGCGGGCCGGTTTGGATCCCCCACCTGTTCCCCAAGAGCCGCAAGACGTTCTTCTATTTAAATCTGGAGGGCTATCGCACCGGCGGCGCGCTGGAGCGTCCCATCCTGAGTGTGCCCACCATGCAGGAGCGAGCGGGCGACTTCAGCGACTGGGTGGACTCGAACGGCAACTTGATTCCAGTTTACGATCCGGACACGCTGCGCGCGAATCCCAACTTCAACTCTAACGAAGACGTGGGACCCAATAACCTGCCCTTCCTCCGCAATCAGTTCATGGGCTGCGGAGGCAATTCTCCCAATGTGATCTGCGCCTCCGACCCGCGGCTGGCCAATTCGCTGGCGCCGGCCTGGTTCAAGTACCTGCCACCCCCGAATCGGTCGGGAATCCTCAATAACTATGTCGTGCCGAAACCCCGCCCCGAGGAATTGCTTTTCCACACCAATTACCTCGACCTGCGGTTGGATCAGTACATCCGCAATTCCGACCACATCTCGGCATCGATTTACTATCAAGGCGCGCATCCGAATGCACTCTCTACTCTGCCGGTTCAGATCAGCAACGAGAACGATGCGGCGCCCGAATACGCCTTCGTCGATCGCTTGAACTGGGACCACACCTTCTCACCCACCCTGCTCAGCCACGCGGCCATCGGATACCACAATCGCATGGAAGGCTACGGATCACTCGACTATAAATATGCGAGCGATTTTCCTCAAATCCCCGGTGTCGCCAACCACAACTTCCCGCCGGTACTGAATCTTGGCCTGATTACCTTGGGAGATAATTATGGCGGTCCAAATATCAAGAATGTTACGGCCCGGCCGGATTTCACCGGCAACGACTTGATAACCTGGGTCAGGAACAAGCACACCATCAAGTTCGGCGGAGAGTATCGCTGGCTGGCTGAGAACAACCGTGGCAATTACAACAGTTTTGCTTCGCCCGCCGGAAATTTCTCCTTCGGCTCCGGGGAGACGGGACTGGCAGGCATGATCAGCGGAAGCCCCATCGCGAGCTTCCTGCTTGGACAAGTGGACTACGGGTCTGCCACTTTCTTCTCCGTGGCTTCCAATTATCCGCGCGCGGCAGCCTACATTCTGCACGTGGGCGACACCTGGAAAGCCACCAAGAAGCTGAGCATCAACTACGGGCTGCGCTGGGATACGTTCACGCCTGCTCAGGAAAAACACGACGAGCAATCGTTCCTCGACCCGAACCGGCCGAATCCCGACGCTGGGGGATTGCCGGGCAGCCTGGTGTTCGCAGGCACGCGGTGGGGAAGCGCCAGTTTCGGCAGGCGCACACCGGAGTTGGTGTGGAAGAAGGGCTTCGCCCCACGTCTTGGAATTGCCTACACGGTGACGCCCAAGACCGTCGTTCGAACCGGCTACGGCATCTTCTACAGCCAGATGTTCTATCCCGGCTGGGGTGGCGGCATCGCTCAGGATGGCTTCTTTGCTGTTCCCGCCTTCGGTAGCTCGAACGATGGACTGAGCCCGGCTTTCCTGCTTCAGAACGGCTTCCCCCAGAACTTCACCCGCCCGCCCTTCATTGATCCGGGTTATCTGAACGGCCAGAACGGACCCCTCTACCGCCCCTTTGGCTCCAATCGCCGGCCGTATGCCCAGCAGTGGAATTTCACCATCGAGCGCCAACTCACCAGCAACTCCTACTTCAATGTCGCCTACGTCGGGAATAAGGGAACCCGGCTGCCTTCCCAGACGGTCCCGATCAACGCGGCGAATCCGAAGTACCTGTCGATGGGGCAGCAATTGAATGACGAATTCACAAGCGACGCACCGGTGGATGGCGTGGCTGAGCCGTATCCCGGCTGGTACAATCAGATGCAAGCTTGCGCCCCCAGTGTGGCCCAGGCTTTGGCGCCCTATCCCCAGTATTGCGGCTCGCTCTTCGGACTTACAGAGAACGCAGGGAACTCCACCTATCATGCTTTCCAGGCCAAGGTAGAGAAGCGCTTCTCAAGCGGACTCTGGTTGCTTACTTCGTACACAAATTCCAAAACCCTCGACGACACCGACAACACCCAGGTTACTAACACGGTGGGTTCGGTACATGGAGTCATCACCCCATTCCAACGGGAACGGAATAAGGCTCTGGCTGTAGACGACACCCCACAGGTGCTCTCGGTGTCGCTCGTATATGACCTCCCGTTTGGAAAGGAAAAGCGGTGGGGAAAGAACCTGCCCGGATACTTGAACGCATTTGTGGGGGGGTGGTCGATCAGCAGCGTCCTCCGGGCTGCCACCGGGGTTCCGTTCTTTTTCCGATCTGGCTATTGCAATCTGCCGGGCGAGTTTGTGGAGTCCTGCATCCCCGGCGTCCTGCCTGGGCAAAGCCCGTGGGCGCAGAGCAAGAGCAACTTCAACCCCAACCTCCCGCTCTTCAACGAGAACTCTTTCGAGAATTACAACAACTTCAACTTCTACGCCGGAGTGGGCCCACGCATTTCCAACTACCGGGGCTTCGGCTACCATAACCACGACGTGGGATTGATTAAGGACATCAAGCTCAGTGAGCGGGTGACCATGCAATTGCGCGGAGAGTTCTTCAATATCTGGAACTGGCACACGTTCAACTGCTCAACCCAATGCTTCGGGAGCGGTGCCTTCGATACCGGCGTAGGCGACACACTCTTCGGCCTCTGGAACGGCTCCGTGACCGATCCCAGGAACGTGCAGCTTGTAGGACGAATCACTTTCTAACTCGCAGCCGCTTTGACACTTCTCCGGGAGCTGGCCTACGCAAGGCGGCCCAGCGCCCTTTTTGGCCCCGGCCTGGGTCAAGCACCTCCGTTCAATCCCTTCTCGATTCTGAGGCGCCCGGCGCCTTGATCAGGGTTCGACCTCAACGGAGCGGAGTAGATCCTGGGCTCTCCTGGCACGTTCCTGCTTGATCTGTTCAAACCGCTTGGCCTGTTCGTCCGCCTTGGGGCTTTTGGTCCTTTGGTACAGAACCATGAGATTCAGGTTCGCGAGATAACTGTCGGGGTTCAGTTTGAGGGCTCTCAGTAAAGCTTCTTCGGCCTGGGGATACTGCGCCTGCTTCAGATGGACTAAGCCCAGTTCAGCGTAAGCGTCGGCAAAGTCAGGGTGAACCTCGAGCGCCCTTTGCAGCTCACGAATGGCTTCCGCATAATCGCCTTTGCGATTGGCAATTCTGCCTAAATAGTAGTGGGCCCCGGCGGCGGTCTGCGGATTGTTGCTGATGGCCTTGAGAACCTCTTCTGCCTTTGCATTTTCGTAGCTGTTGAAATAAGCCGAAGCGAGCGCCAGTCGCCCGCGCGGGTCGTGAGGCTTCAGCTCGCAATATTTCTGGAAATAAGGAATTGATTCGCTCCCATTCTCGCGCTCCATGACCACCGCGCCCAGAGCGTAGTTGTAATAGGCGTTGCGGGGATCGAGCGTGACAGCTTTCTTCAGCGCCTGGTAGGCCTCTTCCGCCAGGTCCTGCTCAATGCAGACTATTCCCCAGAAGAAATGAATCGCTGCGTTGTTCGGCTCGAGCTCGCGCGCATGAGCCAGATATCCCAGGGCTCCTGTGTAATCCTTCTGTTCATCGGCTACGCGCGCTAGATTGAGCAGATTGGGAACCGAGCCCGGCTGGAGTTGCGCGGCGGCCTCGAGGGTCTGCCGCGCCTCCGCCAGCCTTCCCATGCTTTTATACAAGAGCCCCAGGCTTTGTAGAGAATCGAAAGAGGCAAGCTGCCGGGCCTTGAGCCCTTCCAAGAGCGTGGCGGCGAGCGCGTTGTTCTTCCGCTTCGAAAGAATGGGCAGGATGCTCGTGACGTCGGCTTCGGCCAGGTCGGTGCTGCCGAGCATTTGCTTGGCCGCTTGCTCAGCTTTCTCGTCTTGGCCAAGCCCGGCATTGTCGCCACACTTCACCGAAAGGGCTTGAGCGCGATTCTGCGCTTCAGCCGGAAGCTTGTTGAGGCGGTTGACGGACGCCGGATAGAGTCCTTTCTGCATTAAGAGCACCGCACTCTGGTAGTTTGCTTCCACTTGGTTCGGGGAGAAGCGAAGGAGCGAGTCGTAAACACCCAGCGCTTTATCGCGCGCGGCGACGTCTTTGGAGATGTGTTCCTGGTAGAGGCGGCCCAAATTCAGGTATGCGCCCTCCAAATCCGGCGCCAGCTTGATGGCCTTGCGGAAGTTGGCCTCCGCGGAAGCGAAGTCGCCCTCCTGGGCGTTGATGACCCCTTGAAGATTGTAGAGCCCGGCACGGTCCGGAGATTCGCGCCATGCCTGCGTCAGCACTGCTTGAGCGCTGGCGGTGTCCCCCGATTCAAGGAGTTGTTGGATGCGCTGAACGGTCTCCGGCGACTGCGCGGCCAGCCGAGCATTCCCGCTAGTCGTCAGCAGAGCCAGCAGGGCAAGCAGTGCAGGGGCTGCCAAGGTCTGGCTTGCAAATCGTGCTCTTCCCCACTGTCTTCTTACGCTATTCATGGCGGCGACGCGAGCTTCGCACTCCAAATCTTATACCTAAGTGAAAGAGACACAAGCGCTTTGATCGTTCGCGAAGACCTCGACGGTTTGAGGCCGCCGTCCTCTATCTTAAGGAGTAACGCGGTCGGTGGAGTGCCGCCTACGGCCGCGCTGCGCTGCCGGTGTGCCTAAGGACCCAGCGGAAAGACCGCAGACCTTGCTAAGCAGGTTTACGCTACTCTCCTATGATCATTGAGCAACAAGGCTTCTGGACGGGTTTGGGCTCCATCAATTCCGCGCGGGTGTAGTCGGGGTCGTAAAGACTCAACTGCCATTTCCCGTCTCGTCCGACCTTGGGTTGTTCGGCTTTATACCCTCGGCTCACCACTTCCTTGTAAGCCGCGTGGATGTCCGGAACCCCCAGCGCGAAGTGATGCATGACGCCGAGAGTGCGCGGCGAGGGATCGCGGACGTTTAACATATACTCGAGCCAATCGGTTCCGTCGGGTACGCGCATGTCCACCCAATCCACCCGGTCGTCCGTCATGCCGCCATACCAAATCGATTGAAAGCCCAGAAGATCCTTGTAGAAGTGGTCCGCCGCCCTCCGGTCCCGGACCGTAACCCCTACGTGAATCATGTGCTGTGAGATACGCGTGTCCGGAAGAAACTTACCAAAATTCCGGCTGTGCAGCGAGCCTTCGAGGTACTCGACGAATTCTACGGAGTGTCCGTCCGGATCTTTCACGGCAAAGCTCAGATTACCGGCCACTCCAGGCTTCAGTGTAGCGGGCACTTCCACTCCGTTTGCCGCCAGGTAGTCCCGTAGCGCGTGGATATCCGTGGTTTCGAAAGCAATGTGCGAAAGCCTGTCTTCGGTTGGAGTTTTCAGATCGGGAGTGAGCTCAATATACTGATGATCGTTCACCTTGAAAAAAGTCATGATGAGTTGGCCAGGCGCGCCGGCAAGATCGGCGACGGAAGTCTGTGCCACCTTCACCGAAAATGATTCTTGAAATCCCAGGGTGTGTGTGTAGAACTCACGAGCTGCGCTAAGGTTGTTCGTCTTGAGCCCGATGTGCGCGATCCCAATAATGGGTGGGCGATGCGCTGCGGGCTTCCCGGCCTCGACAAGCTCGGGCAACGACGCCACACAGGCGAGGGCAACCAATGCCAACAGCGCCGAGAGTGTTGCCCGGACGCAAAACTTGACAAGCGACTTTCGAGATCTCGCATCTTCCATCGTGTCCAGCCCTCCCTTACCCCGCATTTCGTCACCTTAACCAAATTCCCACGCCAGCGCAAACTTTTCTTCGGTCCTGAGGTCCTTTCACGCCCAACTCTCACCCCCCACGCCCCTGCGCTATGGACCGGCCTTTGCTTCGGGGGTATCATTCGCGTCTGCTCGGTCCGAGATTCAAAGGGGTAACCCGGCAAGATCCGGTGCCCGACTGCAAACAGGAGGAGCTTATGACGCCGTTTCTCTTAGAAGGTCAACATCGCCAGGATTTGAACCGAAGAGGCTTCCTTCAAACGACTTCACTCGCGTCGCTGGGTTTGGTGTTATCGGGCCGAAACCCATTGCCCGTCGACGCCGCAGCGACCCAACCCAGTGGCGGAGCGGCAGGCATCAAAACCGGCCGGGAAGGGGATTTGCCTTCGGGCGGCCATCCTATCAAACTCTTTTGCTGCGATTTGAACTGGGTGCGGCTCGACAATCCCGTTCGGGGAACGCCCCCAGCCGCGCCACAAGACTGGGCCTTTGTAAACCCGCAACAGTACTTCGACTGGCACCGGGAGTTTGGCGGCAACGTAATGTTCTGCCAGGCCTACACCTTTGGTGGCTACGCTTTCTATCCTACTAAACTCGGCCCGGTAGCCCCCGGGCCCGGCGCGAACCTGCTTCCGGAACTGTTCAAATTATCCCGACAGGCCCACCTGCCATTCCATTCGTACTTCTGTGTCGGGGCTGACTTGATCATGAGCAACATGCGGAACGCCTGGGTGGTTCCCACCAGCCGTAATTATGGCTGGTGGGGCTTCCTGGCGCCGGAGAGTCCTTGGACCGATTTGCTTTGCGCGCGGGTGGAGGAGTTTCTTCGCCTCTACCCGGTGGAGTGGATTGTGTTCGATTGGTTTGTCTATGGGAACCTTGAATCCAACAATCTGCCCGTACAGCCGGCATGGTTCGTGAAAGGTCCATTCCGAGAAATCATCGGGCGCGATATGCCCGACGAGGCCGCAAAAATAACGCCCGAGGAAAGCCTGAGGTACAAGCGGGAGGTGCTGGCTCGGCAGTTCTACCGTATCCGCGAGGCGGTGCATCGTGGAAACCGTGAAACCAAGGTCTACTTCAACGTGCCTTACCGCAAGCCTGCGGAGGAGTTGTGGGTGAATCACCCCATGCTCAACGAGAGCGACATGCTCCTGGCGGAGTCGTCCGATACGGTCGTCCCCTGGTTGCTCAGCATCCGTAAGCCGCATCAACGCGTGATGACCACCATCGTAGGCCGGCAGGACGGCGTGAGTGATCCGAACACGTGGAAGAGATGGTTCAGTGCGGGCTGCGATTTCTTTGGTTATGCCTGGGGGACTCCGCCGGATTTCCGCCCGCACCCTGATTACGCAGCCGCGGTCGAGGTGGTTCGGAAGGCCTACCAAGAAATGCCGTGAGGGGCGGGCGAGGGTAGGCATTTTGGAGTGCGGCAGCTTGCTGCCGCTTTCCCCGGGCGCGAGCTTGCTCGCGCTGCTTCATTAGAGTTCTCAATCCCGGCCAGCAAGCTGGCCTGAGCAAAAGCGGCAGCAAGCTGCCGCACTCCAAAGCAGGGCTGAAGCCCGGCAAGCGGGCCTCACTAGTGCCGGGCCAAGTTATCACACACACTCCCAAGGGGGACAGGGCTGGAAATTTCACCCAGGTTAGAGTCTGCGAAACAAGAGAGTGCCCTGCTCCGCTCCGCGCAATTGGCCTTTGACTTCGGCCTTTTGGCCAATCCCCGGTACGGTGAGGATCAGGACGTTCGGGGAACCCGCGACCCGCCGCACGAGGTGCGGCTGTGGTATTCCCCCGAGCAACAATTGGAAATCCTTGATGGCAGCCGCATCTTCCCCTTGCGGCACGAATCGCAACTGGTACGACCCGGCGGCGGTGATCTTCTTCGAGAGATCAACGCTGAAGCGGTGACTCTTCCACTCGCCCACGGCGTCGTCAGCCCAGACCGGTGCAGGGGCGTCCCAGGTTCGAGGTGGTGGTGAGCCCGTATTGAACACCGCCAAGCGCCGGATCACCGCTTCACCAACGCTCGAGGGGATAATGAGCCTTACGGCCTCGAACACGCCCGGGTTGAAAGGCTGGATTCTCTTGTGCCCGATGGCCGTTCCCTCTCCCAGCGCCACCCACTTTCCCTGCGCATGACCTTCCAGCCTGTAGCCGCGAATGCGCTGGCCTGTTGAGCATTCCTCTTGCAGGATCGCATGATCGATGTGCGTTGGGGATGGTAACGGCAAACCTATTACTTCTCCAAAACCGTGAGTCTCCGCGACGCTCCGGCCGAAGCGCCGCCGGACTTCATCGCCAAATTCGCCGGCGCGCGCACAATCGGCGTCGGGCAGCAGGCCGCGACGGTCGGCGGGGATATTAAGAAGCAATTGCGTGCCGCGGCCCACCGAGCGGTAGTAAATCTCAAGAAGCTGATCGAGCGACAGCACCTTTCGTTCATTGTGCGTGTTCCAAAACCAATCGGGGCGGCGAATAGAGACATCCGTCTCGAGAGGCAGCCACGCGTCGCCCTGAGGATCGCCATGCAGCGTGGTGGCGACGCCCGTCTCGGCATCGGACTTGGCAACGGCATTCCAGGCAGGGTAGGGAGCGAACCCATCCTCATTCCCAACCCAACGGATGGTAGCGAAGGGGCCCTGAAAGATCATGGCGTGCGGCGCCCCGTCTTTTAGAATGTCGCCCACCGGCGTCACCAGCGAACCGTCAAACCAGATCTCCACCATCTCCCCATAGCGGTACAGCAATTCGGTCAATTGGCGGCGATACATCGTGTTGTACGTCGCCTGTAGCTCGGGAGTCTTGCATCGGCCCCCTGTGCCCGCGCCGAACTTACCGTCCTGAGGAGAAAGGTAGACGCCCAGCCTCAGTCCAAACTTGCGGCAGGAGCGGGAAAGATCGGCCATGACATCGCCCTTCCCTGCGCGCCAGGGCGTGTTGCGGATGCCGTAGTCGGTGGTTTCGGTCTGCCACATGCAAAACCCGCCCGCGTGCTTGGCGACGGCTACGATGTACTTCGCTCCCAGGGTTCGAGCGCACTCCGCCCATTGGTCCGTATCGAGTTGCGCGGGGTTGATGGCAGAAAGGGGAGTAGAGAGATCGTCATACTCTTAGTCCTGCCAAGTGTTGGGTGCGAAGTGCACGAACATGCCGATTTCGAGATCTTGCCAAGCAGCCTGGCCGGCGGTTGGCGCAGCGAGCTTCACGCTCCTCCGAGTGGCGAAACGCTGCGGCGCTGCGGCGTGCCACATCGGAACTGCGGCGCTCGCGCCGATTACAGAGTTGATGAAATCACGGCGGTTCATGATCGCAGTTATCATACACCTGATCGCGGCGCACGAAGAAAAGCAGATCCTTCGCTTCGCTCAGGATGACATGTCATTCTGAGCGAAGCGAAGAATCTGCATTTGGTTGGGGAATTGCCGCGTTGTGCCACTACTCCGTAATCCCTGCGAAACACAACACTCGATTGTCCATGCTACAATTATTAATTGATAAAGAAGAACTGCCGGGATTTTTCGCCCCGACAAGCCGGGGCTCAGAATGACAGAGGTGGGTGGGAAAGCAATAGCGGACGATGAAGCAAATCCTTGTGACCAACGACGACGGAATTCATGCTCCGGGATTGAAGTGTTTGGAGGAAAGCCTGGCCGCCGTGGGCGACGTCACGGTGGTAGCTCCCGACAAGGAGATGAGCGCCTCGAGCCAGGCTATCAGCACGCACACACCGTTGCGGGTTCGACGGCTTGACGAAAGACATTACGCGGTTTCGGGTACGCCCGCGGATACGGTGATCATCGCACTCTACAACCTCTTACCCCGCAAGCCCGATCTGTTGGTTTCCGGTATTAACCCCGGAGGCAACCTGGGAGAAGCGGTGGTCTACTCAGGCACCGTCGCGGCAGCCGTGGAGGGTGCTCTGCACGGCGTCCCGTCATTCGCAATGTCCCTGGCAACGCGCAAGTCTCTGGATTTTTCCAGCGCTGCGACCTTTGCCGCTCAACTGGCCGCCAAAGTTCTAGAGGAAGGGTTGCCCGAGGGCGTCATGCTGAACGTGAACGTACCGAGGGGTGAAGTGCGCGGTGTGCGTCTCACTCGCCAAAGTCAGAAGATTTCTCAGAATCTGGTGGTGGAAAAGAAAGACCCGCGCGGCCGGCCCTATTATTGGCTGGATGAAACGACGCAACTGGATCAGGTTGAACCGGACTCCGATTATGCGGCGATCCTCGACCACGAGATTTCCATCACCCCGCTGCAGGTGGACCGTACTCACTACCCGAGCCTCAATCACCTAGCCCTCTGGCTGCCGGCCTTGGCGGTGATTCCGGCACGGTAGAACGAAATCCCACGAGCGACGCGTTGTAAGCGGGCGACTTGATTCCTTTGACAACAGGGGCCAGGTGGCAATAGAATTTATGGTCAGAACTTTTCTGAGCAGCATCTAATCAAACGACGGTGGAACGTCTCACCTTAGTATTGTTTGGGTCACAGGTAGACAGCACTCCGGGTTTCCGGATTATTGGTAGCAGGGCGTAAGACTCTAAATCTTATTGTAAGTCCTTAGCCGGACTGGCGCCGCACGTTCGGGCGTGTCCGCCCCACAGTGCGGCAGGGCGCCTCACAACGCTGTCCGCAAGGGCGGCTACTTCGAGTGTGGCAGCCAAGAACTGTTCAAAGGGTGAGTTTGATAGGGGAGCGAGGGAGAGCTAGGAGCAGGGCAAACTGAGAGCTGAACTCGCTTTTAAGATTGTTCGTTGGTGCTTTTTCAATGGCTCAGATTTTTCATCGCAGCACCAATACAATTTCGCGCGTGAGCATTTATGGAGCGGTGTTTATTGCGGCCGCTCTCGGCTACCTTGCGTGGGCCGTCACCGAATCTCCCTACTTCACCGACGTCAACGTTCCCCGGCAACAACCGGTGCCCTTCAGCCACAAGCATCACGTGACGGACGACGGGATTGATTGCAGATACTGCCATACCTCAGTGGAAAATTCGTCTTTCGCGGGCATTCCCTCGACTCATATCTGCATGAGCTGTCATTCCAGGCTGTGGACTACCAGCCCCATGTTGGAACCCGTGCGTCTGAGTTATCAGACTGACAAGTCTCTCGAGTGGACGCGGGTTAACGCGCTTCCCGACTTTGCCTATTTTGATCACAGCATTCATATTAACAAGGGCGTTGGCTGCACGACATGCCATGGCCCCATTGGCGAAATGCCACTGACCTGGCGCGCCAACACCTTGTACATGCGGTGGTGCATTGATTGCCACAAACATCCGGAGCGCTTCGTCCGGCGGCGCGAGGATGTGTTTAAGGCCGACTATCAACCGCCTCATGACCAGCTCGCCCTGGGGCGGCGATTAGTGAAGGAATACAAGATTAAGGACGCCACGCAACTGACGGATTGCTACACATGCCATCGTTGAAAAGCGGGACGAGCGGATCAAATGACTAAAGGTAAAGGTCAGATCTCCGAAGATGACGCCAAGAAGCGGTTCTGGCGCGGCTTGGGCGATTTGGTGCAAATTGAGGGCTCTGGGGTGTCGGCCGCGGCTCAGCCACAAGGGCTGCCTCTACCGCGGGAACCTGAGGCCATCGGGCGCCGCGACATTCTCAAGCTGATGGCCGCCTCCGCTGCCTTGGCGGGCCTGAGCACCTGTACCAAGCTTCCCACCGAGAAGATTGTCCCGTACGCTCAAACCTCGCCAGAGCAGTTCATTCCGGGTAAACCGCTTTTCTACGCTACGGCGATGCCTTTCGGCGGCGTGGGCGCAGGGCTGCTGGTGGAAAGCCACATGGGCCGCCCAACCAAGGTCGAAGGTAACCCCTCTCACCCGGCCAGTCTTGGTGCCGCCGATATTTTCGCGCAGGCCTCGGTGCTCGGCCTGTATGACCCTGATCGCTCTCAGGTGGCGGTCCGCAATGGCCGCATCGGGAGTTGGAGCACATTTCTCTCGGCCATGGACGAACTGCGGCTGGAGCTTGCCGGGAACAAGGGCGCGGGGTTTCGACTGTTGACGGAGACCGTCACTTCGCCAACTCTGGCGGACCAGATTCGTTCCCTGCTGGCGCAATTCCCATCCGCCAAATGGCATCAATATGAGCCCTGTGGACGCGACGGCGCGCGCGAAGGTTCGCGCCTGGCCTTCGGCGAGGATATCAACACGGTGTATCGCTTCGACCAGGCGGAGGTCATCCTCTCCCTTGATTCCGATTTCCTCTGCTCGGGGCCCGGCTACCTGCGCTACGCGCACGACTTTGCCGACAAGCGGCGAGTTGCGGATGCCCAATCGACGATGAACAGGCTGTATTGCGTCGAGTGCATACCTTCGGCTACAGGCGCCATGGCGGACCATCGCTGGCCCTTGCGCGCCTCTGACGTGGAGGTTTTCGCGCGCGCGGTTGCGGAAGGCTTGGGAGTCAAAGTGCCGGCGGGAGGAGCGCCGGCTTTTCCCAACATTCCCGCCCGCGCAATCGCCTCGCTCGCGCGGGATCTTCGGCAACACCCCGGGACCAGTTTGGTGCTGGCAGGCGGCCAGCAGCCGGCGGTGGTGCACGCCTTGGCGCACGCCATGAACGAAGCGTTGGGGAACTTCGGCAGAACTGTCTACTACACCGCCCCCATCGAGGCCAACCCGGTCAATCAACTCGAATCCTTGCGCGAGCTGGTTTCGGACATCGACTCCGGCCAAGTAGAGCTCCTGTTGATGCTGGGAGGAAACCCGGTTTTCACAGCTCCGGCGGATTTGAATTTTGGCGACAAGCTCTTGAAGGTCAGGCGGCGGATCCATCTGGGGCTTTACGAAGACGAGACTGCGGAACTCTGCCACTGGCATATCCCACAAGCGCATTATCTCGAGTCGTGGAGCGACGTTCGCGCCTTCGACGGTACCGTAAGCATCATTCAACCGCTGATTGCGCCGCTTTACGAAGGCAAGACCGCCCACGAAATGCTGGCGGTGCTCCTGGGCCAGGCCGGCCGGACCTCTCACAGCATCGTGCACGATTATTGGAAAGGCCAGAAGCCCGGTCCGAATTTTGAGGCTGCCTGGGAATCCTGGCTCAATGAGGGCGTGGTTGCGGAGAGCGTCGCTTCATCCAAACCGGCGAAACTTACCCCCGATTTCGAAGAAAGGCTCGCTCAGAGTATCTCGGTCGGCCGCGGCAAGGGCGCGGGGCTTGAGTTCGGCTTTAGGCCGGATCCTACAATTTGGGATGGGCAGTTTGCGAATAACGGCTGGCTTCAGGAGTTGCCCAAGCCGCTTACCAAGCTCACCTGGGATAACGCGGCCATGCTGGGCATCGCGACCGCATCGAGACTGGGCGTGAGGAACGGGGATGTGGTGAGACTTCGCCTACGGAGCCGCGAGATTCAGGCTCCCGTCTGGATCGTGCCCGGTCACGCGGATGATTCCGTCACGGTGCATTTGGGCTATGGGCGAAGGCGCGCGGGCAAAGTTGGCAGTGGCATCGGTTTCAATGCCTACGCGATTCGCTCCTCGAGTGCGCCCTGGTTTGGCTCGGGACTCGAGATCGCCAAGACTGGCGACACGTACCCCCTGGTGACCACGCAACGTCATCACATCATTACCGGCGAGCACCACAAGCAAGAGGAAGAGGAAAGCGTGGCGGCGGCGCGGCGCGATCTCGTTAGGGTCGCCAGCCTCGAAGAGTTTCGGAAGAACCCGGATTTTGCCAAGGACCCGGAAGAACAGACCACTCGCGCGCAGTCGCTCTATCCCGGGCACAAATACGAGGGATATGCCTGGGGAATGGCGATCGACTTAAACAGTTGCATAGGGTGCAATGCCTGCGTTGTGGCGTGCCAATCTGAGAATAACATTGCTGTGGTCGGCAAGGACCAGGTGGCGCGGGGCCGCGAAATGCACTGGATTCGCGTGGATACTTATTTCCGGGGTGCCCTCGAGAATCCCGAAGCTTATAACGAGATCGTGCTCTGCATGCAATGCGAGAACGCTCCGTGCGAAGACGTATGCCCGGTGGGCGCTACGGTCCATAGCCCGGAAGGGCTCAACGATATGGTTTACAACCGCTGCGTGGGCACGCGCTACTGCTCGAACAACTGTCCTTACAAGGTGAGGCGCTTCAATTTCTACCTCTTCCAGGATTGGACAACGCCCAGTCTGATGGCGATGCGGAATCCTAATGTCACGGTGCGAAGCCGAGGCGTAATGGAGAAGTGCACGTACTGTGTCCAACGCATTAATGCAAGAAAGATCGAAGCGGAAGAACAGGATCGTGAGGTGCGCGATGGAGAAATCCTCACGGCCTGCCAACAAACCTGCCCGACCCAGGCCATTGTTTTCGGCAATATCAACGATCCCAACAGCCGCGTTTCCAAGTTGAAAGCGCAATCGACAAACTACACCCTGTTGACAGACTTAAACACGCGACCACGAACCAGTTACCTGGCCAGGCTGCGCAACCCCAATCCGGAGATCAAGGAGTAAGCGTTGAGTCCCGAAAGACCCGAAGACGGCGCAGTCGTGGAAGCCGGGAGTCCGGTCCTGGCGGCCGGCCATTCCTACGCGTCAGTTACGGACAAGATCAGCTCGATCGTCCTGGTGCAAGGTACGAAGAAGGGCTGGTGGCTGGGGCTCGCCCTGGCGTTCGCTCTTTTCATGATCTTCAATATGGCAGTCGCCTACCTTCTCTACAGAGGCGTTGGCATCTGGGGAGTCAACATTCCCATTGGCTGGGGATTCGCTATAGTCAATTTTGTTTGGTGGATCGGGATCGGGCACGCCGGGACGCTGATCTCCGCTTTCCTGCTGTTGATGCGGCAGACCTGGCGGCAGTCCATCAACCGCTTCGCCGAGGCCATGACGCTGTTTGCGGTGGCGTGCGCGGGGATGTTCCCGCTCTTGCACATGGGCCGTCCCTGGCTGGCCTACTGGCTGCTGCCCTACCCGGACACGATGGGGACTTGGCCGCAATTTCGTAGCCCTCTGGTCTGGGACGTCTTCGCAGTGTCCACCTACGCCACCATTTCGCTGCTCTTTTGGTTTGTGGGGCTGATTCCCGACTTAGCCACTCTGCGCGACCGCGCCAAGCAGCGCCTGGCGAAGATTGTTTATGGCGTCCTGGCCATGGGCTGGCGCGGGTCGGCCGTCCATTGGCGAAATTATGAGATGGCGTCGTTATTGCTCGCCGGGTTGGCCACGCCGCTGGTCGTCTCCGTGCACACGGTCGTGAGCTTTGATTTCACGGTTGCCATCGTGCCTGGCTGGCACAGCACCATTTTCCCGCCCTATTTCGTTGCGGGGGCCATCTATTCGGGCTTCGCCATGGTCCTGACGCTGGCGATTCCCCTTCGCTATTTTTACAAGTTGGAAGACTTCGTCACCACACGCCATCTCGACAACATGGGGAAGATGTTGCTGGCTACCGGCATGATCGTGGCCTATGGGTACATGATGGAAACGTTCATGGCTTTTTACAGCGGGAATCCTTACGACCGATACATGATCATGAATCGCATGACCGGCCCTTATGCCCCTGTTTATTGGACTCTCATTGCCTGCAATATTGCCATTCCCCTGACGCTTCTCTGGTCGTCGCGCATCCGCCGAAACGTACTGGCTCTTTTCCTGATTTCTCTGGTGATCCAGACCGGGATGTGGCTGGAGCGCTTCGTAATCGTAGTGACCAGTTTGCATCGGGACTTCATGCCCTCTGCCTGGGGAATGTACTACCCCACGATTTGGGACTTGGCAACTTTCATTGGCACCATCGGACTGTTCTTTACCTTGTTCCTGCTCTTCATCCGCTACCTTCCCATGATTTCGATCTTCGAGATGCGGGAGTTGGTCCACAAAACGGCGGAGGACACGCGGTAGGCAGTAGGCAGGTAGGCAGATGGGCAGGTGGCCAAGATGGGCGGTAGGCAGTAGGCAGGTAGGCAGATGGGCAGGTGGCCAAAATGGACTAGCAGTTAGGCGGACGGATTTAGCTTTAGTCCCTAGTCCCTAGCCCCTAACCCCTAGTCCCTGGTTTGTTATGAAACGACACGCGATTTACGGCCTGATGGCCGAATTCGAAAACTCAGACGAACTCCTCATCGCCGCCCAGCGCGCGCGCGAGGCTGGATACCGCCGCATGGACGCATTCTCGCCATTTCCTGTCGAAGG
>Ga0187888_1002160_pt1 | contig 17338 bp, 14 predicted proteins | sample June2016WEW_7_40_FD_132987 | JGI IMG/M metagenome (GOLD analysis project Ga0187888, IMG submission 132987) | Peatland microbial communities from SPRUCE experiment site at the Marcell Experimental Forest, Minnesota, USA - June2016WEW_7_40 | ecosystem: Environmental > Terrestrial > Soil > Wetlands... | reverse complement strand
ACGGATAACGCGCCCCCACCCCCCCCGCCACCACCCCCGCGATAACCACCGCCGCCACCGGGAGGCCGTTCTTCCCTGGGCCGGGCTTCATTGACAGTCAAGGGGCGGCCTTGAAAGTCTTTGGAGTGGAACATTTGAATCGCCTTTTCCGCGTCTTCCTTTGTAGACATTTCGATGAAGGCAAAACCGCGGGAGCGCCCCGTCATCCGGTCTTGCATGATATTAACCGAGACGACAACGCCCGCTTGCGCGAAATGATCCTGCAAGTCGTTTTCCGTTGCGGTGAAGGTTAGATTGCCGACGAATAATTTTGCTGACATATAACTAACGAACTTTTCTTTTTACCCGTTCACATTGTCGCACGGTCCCCTTACAGGGCTTTATTAAACCGAACGTTCGGCTTTGGGCAAAAGCTGAATGCGCCAACTTTAAAAAAAAGCCCGGATTTAAGCAACCAAAAAATGGCCAAACTGGCCTCAATTCTGGGGGGGGGCAATGAGGACCACAAACTCCCCCTTTGGGGCGCGTTCCTCCATCTCACGCAGCAATTCGGCGGGGCTGCCAGTCTTGAATTCCTCGAATTTCTTGGTCAACTCCCGCCCCAGCACAACTTTCCTATCTGGATATAAATCAACAAGTTCCGACAGTAATTTGGAAATCCGATGCGGAGATTCGTAAAGAATAAGAGTGCCGGGAATGTTTTTTGCCGCCTCGAGCTGGCGCCGACGCTGGCCGGATTTATGCGACAAGAAACCGATGAAATGGAATTCATCGGCGTCCAAGCCGCTGGCGCTTAATGCCGTCACAAGGGCGCAAGGCCCCGGCACCGGTTCCACACGGCACCCCGCCGCCAAGGCCGACTTGACCACGCGCGCGCCCGGATCGCTGATTCCCGGAGTGCCGGCGTCGGTAACCAGGGCGATGATCTGGCCGCGCTGCAAACGCTCGACGATTTCCTGGCTGCGCGCCGCTTCGTTGAACTGGAAGTAGCTCAACATCGGTTTGGAGATGCCAAAGAGTTTGAGCAGCTGGCCGGTGTGCCGGGTGTCCTCGGCGGCGACGACCGCGCACTGCATCAAGACGCGCAAGGCGCGCAAGGTGATGTCCTCCAGATTCCCGATCGGCGTGGCAACCAGATAAAGCGTCCCTGGAACCAGAGGCGGCAGTCTCGATTCACTCATGCGCCACAACGATACCTGATAATCTCGACAGCGCAAAGGAATCTTGGAACAATGGGGCGGTGAAACAATCTGTTGTCGTGCTGGATTTGGAGGGCGTATTGACGCCGGAGATTTGGATTTCTGTCGCCGAGAGAACCAAAATCCCGGAACTGCGCCGCACGACCCGCGACGAACCCGATTACGATAAGCTGATGCGCGGCCGCATTAAAATCCTCCACCAGCACGGTTTGAAGTTGTCCGACATCCAGGAGGCCATCGGCGCATTGCGTCCGCTGGACGGGGCGCTGGAGTTTCTGCGCGAGCTGCGTGCGCTGACCCAGGTGATCATTTTGTCCGACACTTTCGAGGAGTTTGCCAAGCCGCTCATGCGGCAGTTGGAATGGCCCACAATTTTCTGCAACCGGCTCATTGTGGAGCAGGGACGGATTGAGGGATATCAGATGCGGCAGGAGCATCCCAAGCGCAGTTCGGTCAGGGCTTTGCGGAGCTTGAATTATTTTGTCATCGCGGCGGGGGATTCTTATAACGACACCGCGATGCTGCTGGAGGCCCAGGCCGCTTTCTTCTTTCGCGCGCCCGATCACATTCAAAAGCAGTTTCCCCAATTCCCCGCCTTTGAGCGCTATGCCGATTTGTTGTGGGCGATCAAGGGCGCGCTGGCGTGATAGAATCCAAATTAACGAGGCGGGGTGTTGGTTTCGGACGGTTTTGGCTTCCACAACGATTTCCAAATCCCGTTCTGGTTGAGGTGGAGACCAAAGAGGCTGAGTTGTTCGGTCATGGAGTTGGCGTTAGTGAACAAGGCGCCGAGTTGTTCCTTCATTTTCTCGTCTTTCAACAAGCTCCCCGCCACGCCCTGGCCGGCTTGAAGCCCATCGGCCAGTTCTTTCATCGCCGCCGAGGCGTCGCGCAGATTCTTCACCGCCAGAGTCACGTCCCCACTGTTGGTGGAGATGGTTTCGCCCAGCTGGCCGGCCATGGCGTTGAGCTTTTGGGATAAATCCACGAAATTGGAAACGGCCACATGGACGGGGATGCCATTGGAATCAATCATTCCGCGAACTTCCCTGGCCATCACGGCGGCCTCTTCGGTCACCGCGTCAAAATTGCTCAACGCCAGCGAGACATGGGTCAACGTGTCGGCCGCCATCACCGTTTGGTTCACGTTGGTAACGGTGGTGTCAATGTCCTTGATCGTTTTGCGCGCCTGGTCGAACAAACCGGAGAAAGAACGCACCGCTTCCTGCATGTTGAACGGCGCCTCGCCCACGACGATTTCGCCATTGGTCAAAAACGACACGCTTTGGCCCGGGGCCGGCCCGCCCTCCGGTGGAGTCACTTCGATGTATTGATCGCCCAAGAAACCCTGTGCGTCAATATGAAATTTGGCATCGCTCCGGATTTTGTATTTGCTCAGAATCTCCAGTTTAATGTCCACCATGCGGCCATCCAGGCTCAGCGTGGTGGTCGCGACTTTGCCGATGGGAACCCCTGCGAGCATCACGTCCGCGGCGGGTTTCAAACCGGCCACGGTGGGCATTTCCACATGCAGCTTGTAAGTGGATTGGAAAAGGGTCAGGCCCTTGCTGAAGTTCAGGATCAGCAGCGCCGCCAGTGCCAGCCCGACAAAGACAAAAAAACCGACTTTCCATTCAAATCGTGAGTCGTTCATATTATGGGCTTATAGGGGATAGTGCTTCAAGGGGATCGGCAATGCCGTTGACAAACCGGTAAATGACCGGATCGGTGGAGCGGAAGATTTCCTCCGGCGTTTGATCGGCGTAAATGCGCCCCTCGTGCAGCATCAAAATCCGCCGGCTGATGCGCCGCACGCTCCTCATGTCGTGGGTAACGGCGATGGAGGTGACGTTAAAAGCATCCACCACGCGGCGGATGAGTTGATCAATGCTGTCGGAAGCGATAGGGTCCAGCCCGGTGGTCGGTTCATCGTAGAGGACGATTTCCGGGCGGTAAACGACGGCGCGGGCCAGGCCCACGCGCTTGCGCATGCCCCCGGAGAGTTCGGCCGGCATCTTCTTCTGCGTGCCGGCTAGGCCAACCAACTCCAAAACCTCCGCCACCCGGCGCGAAATCTCCGCCGCGGCTGTCCGGCCCTCCCGTTGCAGCAGGAACCCCACATTTTGCTCCACCGTGAGGGAATCGAACAACGCCGCCCCCTGAAAGAGCATCCCGAAACTGCGCCGGATTTGCAGCAGTCGGCGTTCGTTCATCCCGGCAATGTTCTGCCCATTGATGTGTATTTCGCCGGCGTCGGGGGTGAGCAGGCCGATCAGGTGCTTGAGCAAAACACTCTTGCCCCCGCCGCTGATCCCGATGATGGCGACGGCCTGCCCTTTGGCGATGGAAAAACTCACGCCGTCCAGAACCCGGTGCGGGCCGAAGCTTTTTCTCAAATCGCGCACTTCAATGATCATTGCAGGAGAGTGTTGAGCAGCATGGTCAGGAAAAAATTGCAGATCAGGATGGCGATGGAAGAATAAACCACCGCTTCGGTCGTCGCGTGGCCCACCCCCTCCGCGCCTTGCGGACAGGTCAACCCTTTATAACAGGCCACCACCGCGATGATGCCGCCGTAGATGAAGGTCTTGATCAGCCCCGTCATTATATCAACGTCGTCAGTGTGGCGGATCATTTGGTGCCAGGCATCCGCCGGATTGATCCCCAGCAGGAATGTCGCCACCACATAGGCCGCCCCAATGCCCAGCGCGATGGATTCCGCCGTCAGCAGCGGCATGGCCAGCAGCATCGCCAGAAAACGGGGCACGACCAGGTAATCCACCGGATGGGCCGCCAGGGTGCGCAGGGCGTCAATCTGCTCCGTCACGCGCATGGTCCCTATTTCCGCCGCGATGGCCGCACCCACCCGCCCGGCCACCATCAGCCCCGTGAGCACCGGCCCCAGCTCGCTGCCCATCGAGACGGCGACCACCGCCAGGGTGGCGCTGTCCATTCTCACCCGGTGAAATTGGATATAAGACTGGTAGCACAACACCATGCCCGTGAACGCGCCCGTCACGGCCACGACCAACTGGGATTTGACCCCGATGAAGTAAACCTGGTAAACCACGTCGCGCCAGACCGGCTTGACGGTAAACAACGAGCTAAGGATGTCCCGGCACAGCAACGCTCCGCGACCCAGGCCGCCGAACCAATCCCTCACCAGTTGTTTTGCCAAATCTGTCATGCAACCGCACGCATAATAAAGCGTCGCCGAAAAAGCGCCAGTGCGGAAAACGCATCCTCTGGGATGCGCGCGGGACAAAATTCTTCGCCAGGCGATATTGGCCCAGCCCGAGTATATGTTTCAGCCTTTAGCCTTTATCATTTAGCCTTTCCCTTGCTGTGCTTCAGGAAGGCCTGCAGCGCCTTGGGATGGGTCCGCCAAAAACGCACCAGCCTGGAGAACACCTGCAGCGTCTCAGGTTTCAGATGGTGCTCGATGGCTTCCACTTCCTCCTTGACCGTGGCGGGACTCAATCCGAGCAGATTGAGCATCTCGCTCAGGATTTGGTGGCGCACCCGGATGTGGCTGGCCACCGCCCGGCCCCGGGCGGTCAGCGTGAAGCCGCGGTACTTTTCATAGTTCACAAATCCGCGCGCGGCCAGCCGGCGCACCATATTGGACACCGCCGACCGGCTCAGCCCCAGCGAAGCGGCGATATCGCTCACCCGCGCGTAGCCCTTCCGGGCCACCAATTCCTGGATGCGCTCCAGGTGATCCTCGGTGGATTCCGACCGGCTTGGGACGGACGCCTTGACATGGTTCTGCTTCGCGTTCACTGGCCGGATCATGCCAAGCCCCAGCCCTGTTGGCTAGTACTGTGTTTCAATGAAACTCCTCCCCCTTCCTGCCCTCTCTCTCCCGCTTTGCGGGGAGAAGGTGGCCGCAGGCGGGAGAAAATCCCCCGAACTCAGAACGCGCCTTGCGCCCCTAAACCGCCCCCGCCTTTTCTCCCTCCACACACTTGTGGAGGGTCGGGGAGAGGAGGATCCGGGCAGGTTCATGGACAGGGGTTCGTGCTCAAGCCGTTTTGTAACCGCATGCCCGTTTTTCCGGCGATTGTTTTAAATGAAAAGGTTATTATTAACCTCAAAACATTCTATTTGCTTTAATATAACAATTGTCGTAAAAATGGGGAAATGCGCCTTCTGAATACTTTTGCGGGCGGGGAAAGGCAGGCCTTGTAGATGGATGCCCCGCCGCCAGTGGACCGCCTGGAGCCGCGCCCGCAGGACTCTGTTGCGCCCCCCGGCCTGGTGTCGTTGGAGGGAATACACCGCACGGTGGAAGTGCCCTCCGACCGGGGCGGTTTCTGGCAGAATTGGCGGGCTTTTGTCGGGCCGGCGCTGTTGGTCAGTGTCGGCTACATGGACCCGGGCAACTGGGGGACGGATTTGCAGGCCGGCGCCCAATTCAAGTATGGGCTGCTCTGGGTGGTGGGGGTGGCCAGCTTGATGGCCATTTTCATGCAAGTCATCGCCGCGCGGCTGGGGGTGGCCACCGGAAAAGACCTGGCGCAATGCTGCCGCGATTGGTATCCGCAATGGATGCGCTGGCCCAACTGGCTCCTGTGCGAAATCGCCATCGGCGCTTGCGACCTCGCCGAGGTCCTGGGCAGCGCGGTGGCCTTGAACCTCCTCTTCCATATCCCCTTGCTTTGGGCCGTCATCATTACCGGGTTTGACGTCCTGCTTCTGCTGGCTTTGCAGCGGTTTAGTGTCCGCTCCATCGAGGCGGTGATCCTGGTGCTGGTCGGGACAATTGCCCTCTGCTACTACATCGAAATCTTTATTCTCCCCCAGACCCAGCCAAGCCTTCTGGAAATGGGAGGCGCCCTGATTTCCCCAGGGTTCCGGCAGGCTGGCATGGTTTATCTGGCCATCGGGATCATTGGCGCCACGGTCATGCCCCACAATTTGTATTTGCATTCGGCCCTGGTGCAGAGCCGCAGCTTCACCCGCGATGCTCCCTCTCTCGCGCGGGCCATCCGGTTCAACACCATCGACACGGCGGCGGCCCTGTCCGTCGCCTTCTTTGTCAACGCCGCGATTCTGGTCCTGGCCGCCATCGTGTTCTTTGGCAAGGACAGTGTGGTCGTGCCCGGGGGCGGCGTGGTCAAGTTCGACGACAACACGGATTGGATTCGCGTCGCTTACCTGACCCTCGCGCCGTTGTTGGGAACGGCCCTGGCGAGCATCCTCTTCGCGGTCGGCCTTTTTGCCAGCGGCCAAAGCAGCACCATCACCGGCACGCTGGCGGGGCAGGTGGTCATGGAAGGCTTCATGCACTGGAGGTTGCGGCCCTGGCTCCGCCGGTTGATCACCCGCACGCTGGCGATTCTGCCGGCCGTTTTCATTATTGGAATTCGCGGCAACAGCAGCGTCACCGACCTGTTGAACCTGAGCCAGGTCGTGCTGGCGCTGCAACTTCCCTTGGCCATGTTTCCGTTGATGCACTTCACCAGTTCTTCCCGCCGCATGGGAAAATGGCGCAACGGCTGGTTCCTTCTCATCGCCGGTTGGGGTAGCGCCCTCTTGATCACGGCACTGGACGTCTATGGCTTGCCGGATTCCCTCAAACAAGGCTGGCACGTCATCACCGGCGGATGAGGCGGAGAAAAAATCTCCGATTTGCGCGGTTTGCGCTTGGCGCGCGGCAGGCCAGCGCGTAGTTTCAGCCCCGACGTGTCTATTTAAAAACCGAATTCTCAATTGCAATTTATGAGTGCAACCCCGTTAACCACATCAGAATCCACGGACATCATCGTCGGCCTGAACCGGATGGCCCGCAATTTGTGGTGGACCTGGAACCAGGGCGCCCAGGAAATCTTCGCCGAACTTTCGCCCCGTTGCTGGCAGAACCTTTACCACAACGCCGTGGCAGTGCTCCGGGAAGTGTCGGATTACGAATTGCGCATGAGGTTGCAGGACCCGGATTTCACCCGCCGCGTCCGCCAGGTGCTGCGCGATTTCGAAGCCTACATCCAGGACAAAGAAACCTGGGGGCGGCAGCACGCCCCGGAGCTGATCAAAAATCCCGTCGCATACTTTTCGGCGGAATTCGGTTTTCACGAGACCCTGCCCATCGCCGCGGGCGGCCTGGGCATTTTGGCGGGGGACCACGCCAAATCCGCCAGCGATCTGGACATTGGCTTTGTGGGAATCAGCCTTTTTTATCGCGAGGGCTATTTTCAGCAGACCATCAACCAGGACAACTGGCAGACCGAACATTACACCCTGCTCAAACCCAGAGACCTGCCGCTCGAACCGGTGCTCGACAGCAAAGGCGAACCGCTGGTGTGCGTGGTTGATATTGACATGACCGAGGTCTTCTTTCACGCCTGGCGCGTCAATGTCGGTCGCAAAGCCGTTTATTTGCTCGACTCAGATCGCCCCGAAAACCCCCCACACCACCGCGACCTCACCCGCCGGGTCTATGGCGGGGACAATGCCATGCGGATCATGCAGGAGATTCTCCTGGGCGTGGGCGGGGTGCGGCTCTTGCGCGCCCTGGGGATCCAGCCCTCCGTCTTCCACATGAACGAAGGCCACGCCGCGTTCCTGACGCTGGAATTGATCCGGGAAAAACTGGCCTCCGGCCTGACCTTCGACCAGGCCGCGGCCAAAACCAAACAGCACTGCATCTTCACCACCCACACCCCGGTGGAGGCGGGCCACGACCGCTTTGCCCGGGACCTGATTTCCTACTCGCTGGTGAAAATGATGGGCCGCCTGGATCTCTCGCTCGACGAACTCATGGGGCTGGGGCGCGTGGACCCCAAGGACCCCACCGAATTGTTCTGCATGACCGTCCTCGGCTTGAAATTCTCCCGCGCCGCCAACGCCGTCAGCGAATTGCACGGCCAGGTCAGCCGCCAGATGTGGCAATGCCTCTGGCCGGACAAAAAGGTGGAGGAAGTCCCCATCGGCCACATCACCAACGGCATTCATCTTATGAGCTGGATGAAAGGGACCGTGCGGAAATTCTGGCAGCGCAAACTCTCCGGCGCCGGCGCTCCCCACCCGGTCGAACACCTCGGCAGCGAAACGACCACATTCTGGCAGCACGAACACGGAATGTCCCTCGAAAAGGAAGTCAACTCCCCCGAATTCTGGAAAAAAATCGCCGACCCCAAATTCATCTCCGACGAGCAGCTTTGGGCCTTGCGCTACAAGCTCCGCCGCGAATTGATCGAATTCGCCCGCCGCCGCCTCCTCATCGCCGGCCAGCGCCTCTCCGAATCCGATTTCATCGCCTTCGATCAACTCCTCAATCCCGACGCCCTGACCATAGGTTTTGCCCGGCGGTTCGCCACCTACAAACGCGCCCCGCTCATCTTTGATCAGTTCGACAACATCGTCAAACTGGCGCATGACCGCCAGCGCCCCGTCCAATTCATCTATTCCGGCAAAGCCCATCCGCGGGACGACGAGGGCAAGCGCTTCATCCAGCGCATCATTCACCTGAGCAAATTCAGCGAACTCAAGGGCAACCTGGTCTTTATCGAGAATTACGATGTCCACGTCGCCCGCCAAATGGTCTCCGGCTGCGACGTCTGGCTCAACAATCCGCGCCGCCCCTTGGAGGCCTCCGGCACCAGCGGACAAAAGGCCGGCTGCCACGGCTGCCTGAACCTGAGCATCATGGACGGCTGGTGGCGCGAAGGCTTCGACGGCACCAACGGCTTTGCCATCGGCGACGATTCCAACCCCGCCTCCGTCGAAGAACAGGACCAGCGCGACAGCGCCAACCTCTATCAGGTGTTGACCACGCAGGTGATTCCCGCATTCTTCGATCGCGATGAGGCGGGGATTCCCAGGCGCTGGGTGGCCAGGATGCGGCGGGCCATGGCGACTCTGGTGCCCCAATACAACACTTGGCGCATGGTCCAGGAATACACTCGCAAATACTACCTCGCCAAATAAGACCGGCGCCGCAATGACGGCCCTGGCCAAACCAGGCGGTAAAGCGTATTCGGAGGGTCTTCGCGAACCGGCTCTGCTGGACTCCGCCGCGGGCGCGCCCGAGGCCAGCTTTGGAGGCCGATCTCCGTTTGGCGGCCTGGTGGAGGTGGCAGCCGCTTGTCTGTTTGACTTATATCTTGAGTTTCCCACTCCCGTGCCGTACCAAGTGCCTCATGCGATTTATCGCCACCATCATCGAAAAACTGCAGCGCCATCCCAAGCGCATGGTCTTCCCGGAAGGAACCGAGCCGCGCGTCTTGCAGGCGGCGCGCCAGTTCCATTCCCTGCGCCTCGGCGCGCCCATCCTCCTGGGCAACCGCACCCAGATCAAGGACGCCGCCGCCCAATTGAATGTCTCCCTGGAAGGCGTCCGCATCATTGATCCCGCCCAAAGCGCCGAACTTCCCGCCTTCATCAAGCGCTATGAACTGCTCCGCCGCGTCAAAGGCATTCAGGAAAAGGAGGCGCAGGAGGCCATGCTGAACCCCAATTACTTCGGCGCCATGATGCTGGCCATGCACCAGGCCGACGGTTTCATCTCCGGCACCAAACAAAGCTCCGGCAGCGTCCTTCGACCCCTCTTTCAAATCGTCAAGGTCGCCCCGGAAAGAACCACCGCTTCCAGTTGCATGGTCTTGGAGGTCGAAGACACTGGCTTCGGCCACAAAGGCGTTCTGTTCATGGCCGATTGCGGCGTGATTCCTGAACCCGATGTCGAGCAGCTTTCCGACATCGCCATCTCCACCGCCCAACTGGCTCGCCTGCTCCTGGGAACCCGGCCCAAGGTCGCCCTGTTGTCCTACTCCACCAAAGGCAGCGCCACCCACCCTTCCATCGGCAAAGTCCAGGCCGCCACCGCCCTCGCCCAAAAAAAAGCCCGCGACATGGCCTTGGACGCCGATTTCGACGGCGAACTCCAGGTGGATGCCGCCTTAGTCCCCGAAATCGCCTCCCGCAAACTCCCCGAAAGCCCCGTCGCCGGCCGCGCCAACGTCTTGATATTTCCAGACCTCAACGCCGGCAATATCGGCAGCAAGTTGCTCCAACACGTCGCCAAGGCCCACGCCTACGGCCAAATCCTCCTCGGCTTGGATCGTCCCGCCGCCGACGTTTCCCGCGGCTCCAACGCCCATGACATTCTGGGCGTGGCCGCCATTGTCGGCGTCGAATCCATCCGCTACGCCGACCTCCACCCCGCGCTTGCCAGGCCGGATCACAAAATCGCCGGCCCCGAATGAACCGTCCGGCGCCTGATTGCCACATGAACACAGTCACCCCACGCCTCTACATCGCGGCCACCCGGCAGAACGATGGCAAAACCACCGTCTCCCTCGGCCTCCTCGCCGCCTTGCAGGGCGCCTATCCCCGCATCGGCTACATCAAACCGGTCGGCCAGCGCTTTGTCGAAATCGAAGAGCAGAAGATTGACGAAGACACCGTCTTGATGGACAAAGTTTACGGCCTCAATTGTCCCCTGGTGGATATGAGCCCCATCGCCGTCGAGCCGGATTTCACACGCAAGTACTTGCAATCCTCCAACAACGAGGCCCTCGTGAAAAAAATCACCAAAGCCTTCGACCGCGTCGCCTGGGAAAAGGACTTCGTCATGTGCGAAGGCTCCGGCCACGCCGGCGTCGGTTCGGTCTTCGATCTCTCCAACGCGCAAGTCGCCAAAATCCTCGGCGCCAAGGTCGTCATCATCAGCCAGGGCGGCATCGGCAAACCGATTGATGAGGTTTATTTGAACCAGGCCGTCTTTGATCGCGAAGGGGTCGAAATCATCGGCGTGATCCTCAACAAGGTCCTCCCCGAAAAAATCGAGTTCATCTCGGAGTTCGCGCGCCGCGGCCTGAAACGCAAAGGCCTGGAACTCCTGGGCGTTGTTCCCTACTGCGGCATCTTGACCCGCCCAACCATGGATTTCATCCGCGAGGAATTGAAGGCCGATTGCTTGAATCCGGAAACCCAGTCGCAAAACCTCGTGGACAGCGTGGTGGTGGGCGCGATGAGCGTGGAGAATGCCATCCGCCTCTTCAAGCACGGCGTCCTGGTCATCACCCCCGGCGACCGCGTGGATATTCTCATGGCCGCCGCGACCTCCGTCACCAACCCCAGCCAGCAACTGGCCGGCGTCATCGTCACCGGCGACTTCACGCACCAGACCGCCGTGACCAAGATCATTGAAAAACTCCCCTTCCCCGTCCTGCGCGCCGATGAGGAAATATACGAAGTGGCCTCCGCGGTGCATAACCTCATTGTCAAAACCCGCGCGGCGGACACCGAAAAGATTTCCCTCATTCGGGACATCATCGCCACCCATGTCGCTGTGGACAAAATTTTGAGCGCCCTATAAAATAACTCCTCCAAAAAATGAGCCTGCCCTTTGCCTTAAACCCGGCGCTGGAAAACCTCCCGGTCTATCAACCCGGCCGTCCGATTGAAGAGGTGGCCCGCGAACTGGGCCTGCCCGCCCGCGGCATCATCAAACTGGCCTCCAATGAAAACCCGTTTGGCCCTGCCCCGTCCGCCCTCGCCGCCCTGAAAAGCGCCGGCAAAAACGTCGGGCTTTATCCCGACGGCAACGCCTTCTATCTCAAGCAAAAACTGGCCGCCCGCCTGGGCGCCAGCCCCGCCAACCTCGTCCTGGGCAACGGCTCGAACGACATTCTCGAACTTCTCGCCCACGCCTTGTTGGCTCCCGGGGCGGACGCGGTGATGTCCGAGTATTGCTTTGTGGTTTACCCGCTGGTCACCCGGCTTCTGGGCGCCAATCCCATCACCGTTGCCGCCCGCCATTACGCCCACGACCTGGCAGCCCTGGCCAAAGCCATCACCCCCGCCACCAAAGCCATCTTCATCGCCAACCCCAACAATCCCACCGGCACACTGGCGCCGGCCCGTGAAGTCCTCGAATTCCTCGAACAGGTGCTGCCCGGCGTCGTGGTCATCATGGACGAGGCCTACCTCGAATTCCTCGAGCAGCCGCTGGACCTGGTCCCCCTGGTCCTGCGCGGCGAAAAGCCCAATCTGATTCTGCTCCGCACATTCTCCAAAATTCACGGCCTGGCCGGCTTGCGTTTGGGCTACGCCATCGGCCACCCCGAACTCATCGCCGCGCTGGAAAAAATCCGCCAGCCCTTCAACGTCAACTCCCTCGCGCAAGCCGCCGGCCTGGCCGCGCTGGACGACGGCGGGCACGTCCAAAAAACCCGCCAGAACAATTTCGCCGGCCTCAAGTTCTTCGAGGAGGCCTTGCGCGAAATGGGCGTGGAATTTGTTCCCAGCCACGCCAATTTCATCCTTGCGCGCGTCGGCGACGGCAAGGGCGTTTTCCAGGCCTTGCAATCCCGCGGCATCATCGTCCGTCCCATGGACGGTTACGGTTTGCCCGAGTGGCTGCGCATCACTATCGGCCTCCCCCGCCAGAACCACCGCTGCGCCCGTGCGCTAAAAACCATCCTGCGCCGAAAGGCCTGACGCCCCGGCGGGTTTCTGCTTTCCGGGGAGGGCAAAATGAGGGACTGGCGAAAAATCGGAGAAATCGGAGAAATCGGAGGTTTCGGAGACGTGGGCTTGGATTGTCAGGTTGTGGGACAAACGGCCCCGCCGCCCTGACATTGTGTCAAGTATATCTATTGCAATTGTTGACTGAGGGCGTGACCGTCACAGAAGGTGAAGCCGCAACCGCCGGCGGGCAGGGAGGAGGGATGAGCGATCCCAATGGCGGAAGCATCCGTCATGTCCTGCTTCGTTCCGGGTAAGAGCCGGATGCCAGGCCATTTCTGCCGCGAAGAATCCGCATTGACCCGCCCCTGCCCTTTGACTGATCGGGACGCAAAGGGTTTGTGGCTACGGCCCGAAATTGGGCGGACCCACTGCCCCGGCAGTGTTGGTCGTTATGATTGCAGGATTGGCAGCGGTCGCGATAAGACCACCCAAGGTTCCTTTCTGCGCGAAGATCTGAAAAAACTGGCGCGGGGCGCCGGTGGTATTGGTGAACCAGGCGGATACGGGGAACTGTCCGGGCACCGTCGCCACGACGGAGAGGGAGGCAGGGTCGGCACCGGCGAGGACCTGGTAGGTGAAATCGGCACTGGAAGGCCAACTGAGCCGGCCGACGGCGGGATCCCAGACGGAGAAATCCGCGAAGTAAGGTATATTGTTGTTAACAGTCGGGTCCGTCCCCATGATTTGTTCGCGCATGTTGGAGTAGCCGTCGTGGTCGGGGTCGTCTTTGGGCCCCTGCTTGAGGCTGCCGAAATATTTCATCTCCCAGTTGTCGTCCAGGCCGTCGGCATCGGTGTCAACTATTGGAACGCCTTCAATGGAAAGAGCCAGGCTTTTCACCAGGCCGATGTTGCCGGCCCCCTCATCGCTGACGCAGGCCGTCCAGGCGCCGGCGCTGCTTTCAAAGAAATGGTGGGTCGAATAGTAAGTCCAGTCGGCGGGACCGGGATTGGTGTCGGCGTTGTAGGCTTGGAGGACGCTGCGGGTGCCCATGGGAGAAAGGAGGGTGATGCGCAAGTTGCCGCGGATCTGGTTGTCGGCCTTGACTTCCAGGCCGACGTGTTCGCAGATGAGGGTGTTGGTGACCGTAAAAGTGTAGTTGGTGGAATTGAGAAAGATTTGCGCCAGAGCGAAGGCGTTGGTTTGGATGAGATTTGCCAGATTTGTTCCATCTGTATTGCCGATAAAGACGGCGGGGATGGGGACAAAACCAGTGTTTCCCATGATGAGGAGTTGGTCGCCGCCGGGGGCGGTGGTGGTGCTGGCATTGGTGGGGAAATTATAGACAACGGCAAAGGCGGCGCCCGCCTGGGCGGCGTAAGTGAGTTGCTGGGCGAAAGTGCCTGTGCCGCGCTCGATCAGGGCGGCCTGGTTGGTCAGGTTGAGGGAAATCGGCGCCGCCGCCACTCCGACATTGACCAGAGGCAAGGTGGGCGTCGGGTTATCGGCATGGGGGCCGAGGTCGGGGAGGCAATGAATGGACATCAAATTGGCCGGGATGCCCACACCGGAGATGAGCACACGCAAACCGTCGGGAGGAATGGCCGCGGAATTGGTGGCGAGGAGGGTGACGTTGGTCATGGGCGGACGGTTGGGCCAAGAGCGGGCCAAAGTGACCGCGACACCGGCATCGGGCACGCCAAAACCCTGATTGTGACTGACGATGAACCCGGCGCCGTTGGTGACCAGATCGGGATCGGCAAAATCGAACTGACGCGCGGAAAAAACCAGGATTTGCTGCACATCGCGATAGGTCAGAGTGGGATTGACGGAAAGCAGGAGGGCGGCCACGCCGCTGATGAGAGGAGCGGAGGCGGAGGTGCCGCTGAACCCCAAGGCGTCGAAAACGTAATCGTTCAGGTCCTGGTAAGGCGGGAAATAATTGAGAGTGTCCACGCCATCGGTTCCGAGGAGGTCGGTGGTGAACAGACCATAAAAGCTGTTGGTCGCGTTTGCGCTGGCGGTGTCTCCACTGGGCGCGGAAACAAGGACGCAGGCGCCCGGTTCGCTGTAACTGGCGACCCGGCCATCAAACCGCATGGCCGCGACGGCGATGACGCGCGGATCAGAAGCATAAGCGGAATCGTCGGCATTATCTCCCAACAAGCGGCCATTGGCGGCGGAGCGAACCATGATGACGCCCAGGCCGTTGCGCCCAAAGGTGAGGGCATTGGAAATGCCGATTTGTTCCAGCAAGGAAGGCCCGCCTTGGGTGACGGCGGTGTCTTCCAACCCCCAACTATGATTTTGCACGGCCACGTTGTTAGACTCGTATTGGTACATGTCCAGGAGTTGTTCATCGGCCGCCAGGTTGCCGGAGTCGTCAAATATGACCCAACTGGCCAGTTGGGCGCCGGGGGCCACGCCGGTCATGCGGAAGTTGTCAATGGCGGCGGCGACCAAGCCGGCCACTTCGGTGCCGTGGGCGGCGGTGGCGTCGCGCGCGACGGGAAGGGCATTGCTGTTCTGCAAAAAGAAATTGGTATTCGGTCCGTTGACGTTGTTCGACAATTCTTGATGGGCCATCTCAATGCCCGTGTCCCCCAGGGCAACGGTGACGCCCTGGCCGAGAGTCCAGGGCCAGGCGGCGCGAACATTGAGGTCCGGGCCGACGCTGGAGCCGTCTGGATTGCGGTTTTCCAGGTACCATTGCTGGTCAAAGAGGGTGTCGGAGGGCAGCGGCGCATATGCGCCGTGCAAACCCGCATGGCGGCGCATGACGGGATAGCTGGCGAGGACCTCAGGCAAGGCCGCCAGAAGGTGGGCCTGTTGGGCGGCCAACCAGGCATTGGGGGCCTGAAGGATAAAAGTGTCCGGGGTGACGGTGCGGGAGAGTTGCAGATCGGCGCCCGCGATCAAGGCCGGGAGATCGGCGGGATTCTTCAAACGCAAGACAACGCGGCTGCCGAGTTGAATGAAATTGGTGGCGCCGTCGTCGGGCCGCGCTCGGAGCCATTGAGGGTTTCCCGCTTTGGCCAGAAGATCTGGCGAGGGTTCATCCGCGCCGCAGCCCAGGAGTTGAGGTGTGCGAAAAACAAAGTGGTGGCGCGTGCCGCCCAGGTAAGTTGTGCCATGGAAATTGCCGTCGCTGCCCTGCGCCAGCGATGACTGGGGATTTTCCGCATTGGTGGCAGCCGAGAATGAATGAAGGTTGGTTACGATCACGCCGGGCTGGGCGTTGGCGGCCAGCAAACCGGCCAGCAGGAGCAGACCCAGGAACCAACCGGCGCGCGGGCGCGCCGCCAGATTATGGGAAAGGTTCAGGTCATTGATAATGGTGTCTTTTGAGTTCAGGTTCATTTTCAGTGCGCGGGCTGTTAGGCCCCCCGCTAACCAATGTGAGATTCCGGGGACAAAAGGGCAAGGTTCTTTTGCCATATTTGATTGAATCCAGATCGGGCCGGCAGGAGAATGCCAACCGCCTGCCGGGTAGCATCTTGCAAGAGGGAATTACTGAGGGAGAGAGGTCTCATGGAGGACGGGTGGCGGGGTTGGTCCAGTTGTAACTCCAGGAGTAATTCCACAACGATTGTAGTTTGACCAGAGCGGCGTGGCCGTCCACCAATCCCATGTTGATCGCGCCGGGCAAAGGGGTGCCGACCGGCAAATCCGTCGGCGCCGCGCCGGGTGCGTTCCACGCGTGACGCGGAATGGTGCAGCGCGCCATTCCATAGTCGCTGTAGGTGGGATTGAGAAGATTGCGCGCGGGAGGGTCGGTTGGATCGGTCGCCAAGTTGATCCAGACACAGTCCACGAAAACCGGGGTCGCCGCCGGGCAAAGGATGTTGGCCTGAGTGTGGAAGATGCCGTTGAGATCGGGTTGGACTCCATATCCGGGGCCGAAATCGGAATAAAGATAGGCATTGAAGCCGTAACTGCCCGCGATATTGGTCGTGACGTTGTCCGTCCAGACCCAAGCGCTGACGCAGCTTCCGGTGGGATTGACCGTGGAAACGGGCAGAGGACTCGTGAGCGGAGCCTCGGGGCAAAAGAGGCAAACAAAAATCTGAGGGGGTGGGCAGGATCCCCTAAAAAATGATCGCTCTGCTTCGGAGTTCGGGCTAAGAATACGCATTAGAACAAAGGCGCCAATATGAACAAATACGGCTTGAAGTTTCATCATCTTGGGCTGGCGGTAAGAAAACCCGAGGACACGATCAGGTGGTTGCTGGGCCTGGGATACGACATCGGCCGATCTGTCCGGGACGATCTGCAAAACGTGAACCTGGTCCTTTGCACCAGCGAGAACATGCCCTCCATTGAAATCATCAGCGAGACGGGAACACCCGGGCCATTGACGACGGTCCTGAATTTGAGCAGCACGAGGATCTACCATGTATGTTTTGAGACGCAATGCCTGGCGCAAACCTTGGAGGCGATCCAGCGCGAGGATCCTCACCTGACCATGATATCCGAGCCCAAACCGGCATTGCTGTTCGGCGGGCGGCATGTGTCCTTTTACCACGTTCAAGGGTTTGGGATGATTGAGATATTGGAAGCGGAACTGGGGCCTGACCCGAATGGCCCTTAGATAAGACCTGAGACTTTCTTGCCCAGGCATTTGCGTCGCTTCGGATGAGGCATGGTTTCAAACAACACTTGTCGGCTTAACCGTTGCATTTCCTTCAAGGTGTCTTGCAGTCGACGCCAATTGGCGATCGCTT
>Ga0187888_1002158_pt1 | contig 17343 bp, 21 predicted proteins | sample June2016WEW_7_40_FD_132987 | JGI IMG/M metagenome (GOLD analysis project Ga0187888, IMG submission 132987) | Peatland microbial communities from SPRUCE experiment site at the Marcell Experimental Forest, Minnesota, USA - June2016WEW_7_40 | ecosystem: Environmental > Terrestrial > Soil > Wetlands... | reverse complement strand
TTTTTGCCGAAGCTCATGTGGCGACGGGCATCCCGTCCAGCTAAAGGAAATTGAGCCTACACGCTCTCCATCATTCAGCTTTGGTGGGCCCGCCTGGATTCGAACCAGGAACCAACAGATTACCTCACAACAACTAAAAACTAATGATTTCAGCGACTTCCCACACGCTTTCGTGGTCACAAGTGAGCAGATTTGGTCACAGTTGTTACCCCAGATGTTACCCAAGATTGCCAGCGTCCCACGCTAACGCCCGCCTGTTGCCCCGCCCCCGATTCTGTGGAGCCTCGGCTGCGGGTAGGCTCAGCCCCCAATCAGGCGTCTCAAGCCCTGTCAGCAGCCTTTGTAACCAGTCTGGCGGGCACATCCTCGTCGGGTGTCGTCCGTTGAATGCCCTGCTTGTCAGGCCGAAACTGCGGTCTCCATACCACCATAGCGAACAAAAAGCGAATATGCTAAATTCATATTCGTGACCTCACGCAAAGTTGCGTGAGGTTCCAATCTGACCACGGTCTGGTGCCCGCCCATGGATGAAGGTCGAAAGCGAGTGCTCGGAATCATGGCAGCGATTCTTGCGAGCCTGTACATGCAGACGGCAGATGACCTGTTCGGGACGCCACAGGGGAGCCCACGGATGGACAAGCTCATCGAGGCAAGCATCCAGTGGGCGGGAACGGATAATGAAGAAGATTGATAATGTGTTCTCGGGCTGAGAAGCCATTTCTTGGAAGAGCGGTCTCACCCGTTCACGACTGCCGATCCCCGCTCGAACCCCACATCAATCTTCTGCCGGCCAGCCTGAATTGCTGCCTCAATCGCGGACTCCTGCGTGGGGAATGTGTCGGGCAGGTAGAATTCAGTTTCCATGACCCCATCCGCCTCATGTTCCTCGACGGAGAACTCTGCCGAGAACTCGCCTTCTCGTAGCTCGCATGACCGTGCCACGATAACGTAGCCCTTGTACCCCTGCCTGCTCTTCATGATTGCGACCTCTTCGGCTTCAATTATTGCACCTCGGGTGGGGAGCTTTCCCTCAAGCCAGCGTCGTCCGCCTGTTATTTCTCAGACTGCTGAGCAGCCCCGAGTACCGCCGCTGGGGTCGGTCATTGCGGACCGCGATGCCCAGCGCCTTCTTCTGCCCTATCAGCACGAGCAGCCGCTTGCCCCGAGTGATCCCCGTGTAGATTAGGTTGCGTTGTAGCAGCATGTAGTGCTGCGTGGCAATCGGGATCACCACCGCCGGGAACTCCGATCCCTGCGACTTGTGGATCGTGATCGCGTAAGCCAGCGAAATCTCGTCCAATTCCCCGAAGTCGTACTTCACCAGTCGGTCGTCGAAGCGCACGGCGACCTGCTGTTCGACCATATCGATCCGCTCGACGATCCCGACATCGCCGTTAAACACGTCCTTGTCGTAGTCGTTCTCCGTCTGGATGACCTTGTCGCCTATCTGGAAACGCCATCCGAACCGCTCCACGGCGGGCTGACCGGGTCGGGTTGGGTTCAATACCTTCTGCAAGGCTGTGTTCAGTTCGTGCACGCCGAGTGATCCCCGGTTCATCGGGCAGAGAACTTGCACGTCGCGGATCGGGTCGAGACGAAACCGTTCTGGAATCCTCTCCTGCACGAGCTTGACCAGCGTTGCCGCGATCTTCTCCGGATCGTCTCGCTCGACGAAATGGAAATCGGAACTCGGATCGGCTCCGCGCATATCGGGCATCTGGCCTCGGCGGATGCGGTGCGCGTTGGTGATGATGTGGCTGTCCGCCGCCTGCCTGAATACTTCGGTGAGGCGAACGATTGGTACAACCCCGCTCTCGATCAAGTCCCCAAGCACCGTGCCCGGCCCAACGGACGGAAGCTGATCCACGTCCCCGACCAGAACCAACCCGGTACGGTTCGGAAGAGCCCGCACCAGCGAGTGCATCAGCGGCACGTCCACCATCGAGGTTTCGTCCACGACCAGAAGACCGCAGGCGAGCGTGTTCGATTCGTTTCTGCTGAACCGCCCAGTTGCGGGATCAATTTCCAGCAGGCGATGAATCGTCTTCGCCTCCATGCCCGTGGTCTCCGTGAGCCGCTTCGCCGCCCGTCCGGTTGGGGCGCACAGCAGGCACTTCACGCCCTTGGCTCGCAGGATCATCAGGATCGAGTTCACTAGCGTGGTTTTTCCGACGCCGGGTCCTCCGGTGATGACAACCACACGGTTAGCCAGAACTGTCTTCAGCGCCTCGCGCTGGCTGGGGGCGAGAGTTTTCCGTGTCCGCCGCTCGCACCACGCAACCGCCTTCTCGAAATCAATCGGCGGATAGATCAACTCCGCTTCCGCTAGGCTCTTGATCCTTGCCGCGATGCCCTCTTCTGCCCTCCTGAGGTGCGGCAGGAAGATCAGGGGCTCGCCGTCGATCTCCTCCAGCAGCAGGGAGCCACTCGTGAGCATCTGTGACAACGCCTGTTCGACAGTCCCTTCCGGCACCTCCAGCAGCTTCACTGCCGCGATCTTGAGTTTCTCCAGAGGCAGGGCGCAGTGGCCGTCCGAAGTCGCTTCCAGCAGCACATGGTCGATGCCTGCCCGTGCCCGGTTGAGCGAGTCCCTCGGAATTCCGACCTTCTGCGCGATCTGGTCGGCGGTCGCGAAGCCGATCCCGTAGATGTCCTTCGCCAGCATGTACGGATTGCTCCGCACCTTCTCGATTGCCTGCTCGCCGTAGGTCTTGAAGATTCGCACCGCCCGACTGGTGCTCACGCCGTGGCTGTGCAGGAACAGCATGATTTCCCGGACTTGCTTTGCCTCCTGCCACGCATGCGCGATCCGCTCCCGGCGCTTGGGGCCGATGCCATCGACCGTTTGCAGTTCGGCGGCTCGGTTCTCGATCACGGCTAGAACCTCAGCTCCGAACCGCCCGACCAGCTTCTTCGCGAGAATCGGCCCGATGCCCTTGACCAAGCCGCTGCCGAGATACCGCTCGATGCCCTCGGCTGTAGTCGGCGGCACGGTCTTCATGGTCGTCGCTTTGAATTGCAGCCCGTGTTCCTTATCCCTGACCCACCAGCCCTCCGCGCTCAACCATTCCCCTGCGGTCACTGAAGGCAGCGACCCGATGACGGTTGTTTCGTCCCGCTGCCCGCGTGCTTTCACTCGCAGGACGCAGAAGCCGCTTTCGTCGTTGTGAAAGGTGACCCGCTCGATCAAGCCGGAAATTTCCTCGGTCGCAGGTCTCCGTTCTGGGATTGCGGCGTTCATGTGAGGGGATTCATTTTCGCATGGATGGCTGTGGCTTGCGTATCACGGAAATTGTGCTGGTAGGTCGGGGCGCGGCGGCTTTCTTTTCAAGCAGACTGTGACCAGCGTCACTTTCACCACAGCGACATGCGACATAGCATTGATCGCATGAACGCGCAGCAGATGCGGCGACTCAAGACACTGTTGGAAGTGCGCCAGCATGAACTGCGCTTGAGTATCAAACATCATAAGCAATACGCACGACGAGCGGAGCCAGAGCCCGATGCCGTGGATCAAGCTGCCAGCGGGTCTGAGAAGGAGTCATTGCTCCAAAGAAGCAGCCGAGAGCAGCAGTTGCTTCGGGCAACCGATTCGGCGCTTGGTCGCATTCGAGCCGGAACTTACGGGAAATGCCTGTCTTGCGGCAAACAAATTGACGGAAGGCGACTAGCAGCCGTACCGTTGACGCCGTATTGCATTCACTGCGAAGAGGAGTTCGAGCAGTGACGCGGTGGATAAGCGATCCCATCTAGTGGCAAACGCCCCGCAGTCCTCCCGGAATCTCGGCGGCAGAATTGACTGTCCCAAACGAACTTCAAGCTCAAGGCACGCGTCAACCGCTCCGATGCCCGAACGATCCGCCACGTTCTTTAGCAACTGTCTGGGAAGGGCTCGGTCAAGGGAAAACGCGAGAATTCGTCCCCGTTAATTAAGCCTTTGACCTAAACTGAATTGCTTCGTTGCTTAGGAGAGTGCTGTGTCTGTCGGAACAAATCATGAGATCGCACTAGGGCGGGGAACAGACACGCGGCACAAAAGTGCGGGGCTTGCCCTCCTGCTCTCGTTGATACTTCCGGGAGCGGGGCAATTATATTGCGGCAAAAGCCTTCGCGGTGGAGTGACCCTTTGCTTTTCATTGGTCGGGGCTGTGCTCTGTTTCATGCGCCAGCAACCAAACTTGCAGGGTACTGGCGTTCTCCTTGTTGTCGTGCTCTGGATGTTCTCGTTCCTCGATGCTTATTTCACCGCCACGGAGATCAATTCCGCACAAGATGCACAGGTCGATGCACAGAATCCGCGAGTTGCGGTCACCCTTAACTTGCTAACGGCAGGCTTTGGCTATTTCTATTTGGGCGAGCGAGCCAAAGGGATGGCGTTCTTTGTGGGAACCCAGATAGTTCGCTTCGGTGTCCCCCGGATGACGGGATACAAAGGCGGACTTGTCTCGGTAGTGTTAGTTGTCGTGCAGATGATGATGGGTGTGGACGCATACTTCATTGCCCGCAGGCAATTGAAGGAAGCCCTCGGCCCCGCGCCTGAACAGCCTGTTCCTATTACACCTTCGCGTGTGCCTGCTTTTGTCCCAATTGGCCTAGCGTGCATTATTGGGGCAGGGTTCTTTCTAGCGATGATTGTCGGACTCGCGATTCAGGCTGCGCGTGGCACCAATGGACAAGCAGCGTCTAACTTGGCGGTCCAGAATCGACTCCAAAGTCGAAGGGGTGTGATTAGCTCTCAAAGTGGATCAGTTCCTCCAGCAACTGACTTCCTTTCAGCAGTCGAAGAAATTCGGAAAGTCGAAAGAAAGACTCACCGTACGAAGGACGACCTGCAAGACTTGAAACGAGATGCGCAAATTATCGCGTCAGAGCTTCAAAAACAGAAACTAACCCCAGACGACACAGCCGTTGCACATTTCTACAAGGGTTTGAGCTTGAGCCTGATCAATTCGATACACGATCATGAAGGGGAAGCGGTCGAGATGGATGCGGCGTGGGAATCCCTGTCGGATTTCGACAGCGTGATCGCAGACAATCCGCATACCTACATCCCTGCGGTGAACGTTTCCAATGCGGAGTATTTTGCCGGGTCAGTTGCTCGCAATCAGCTACGTTCCTTTCCTCTGGCCTACAAGTACTGGGAAAAGTGTGCTTGGCAAGGGCACGCTGGGTGTCTGAACCTCCTCGCGAATTCTCGGATTACCGGAGATGGAGGACAGAAAGTGGATGTTAACGAAGCACTCGATCTGCACACAATGGTGTTCAACACTGGAATCACGTACAGGTGCGCGGGCGCTTCGTCGGCGATGAGTATCGCGAAAATCGTTCATTTCACTGGCGTGCGCCGAGCCGGAGATGATGAGTTGGAGTGGGTGAAAAAATCCTACAGCCTGATGGATAAGCTTGAAGCGGCGGAAGCCAACAAGAACGTGTGCGACCGGGCGCACGCAGAGGTGGAGGAGTTCCTGTTGCGGCTGAGCCGAGGACAACATAAACCGGACATCTTGCGAGATGCTGCGGCGAGACTGGGCGAAGAGTCCCCAACGCTGTCCGCAGTTATACAGAGGTTGTCCGGGTCAACAAGCGACGACGAATTTGAAGCCCAAGTACAATCCGCTCAGCGGGAACAAGATCGCTGCTCAGCGTATTTTGATGCGATGTGGTATGCCCATCTTACAAAGCAGGACGCCACAGCCCGACATTATCGGGAGCGAATGTTAGAGATCGGACATTTCCACTGCGGCTTGCCGCTGGCATATGCGAGCAAGTTAAATTTGTGACACCATCCTGTCCGCTAGCCGCTAAGGTTGGCTCCCTTCCACAGCGCCTGTTCCGCATCACGAAGATCGGGAATTGGGAACCAAGGAACATGGGAGGATGAAGCCACGACCTGCCAGTCTCGCACCACCCCTCAGGAAGCCCTTCTGCTGAGATTTGGCTGCCCGGACGGGGTTTGGGTCGGCTTGGGCGTTTCATAGGTGCTGGGAGCCTTTGTGACCACCGTGGCGACCGTGTAGGTGATTCAACTCGCCCGTCGCCGTCTGGTCACAGACCAGTTGGACGCGAGCCTAGTTCTGCGGCGGCACGATCACAAGCTTCCCACCTTCACGGTCAAACCAGTACATGCCCTCGTGTTCATGCTCATCTACCAGAAACCCGAAAGACTGACAATCGCTAAGGGCTTCGTCGCTACGAAACGGAGTTGAATCTACGTTTCCCTTTACATTGAGCGGCTGAGGGGTAGTCGAAAAGAAGCCTGTGGTTGCCCCCACCTTCGCGCTTCCCGCCCTGCCGTTGGTAATCGTGATCTCTCGCGACTCACGAGGAGCCAAGTGAAACACAAATATCGAAAACACAGGACGCTGATAACTGTCGCGGCAAAGAAGACCCTGTATGTCGGCAAAATGTTGCGTCCCTATCCCGCCCTTGCCGTATGCCTTACGACTCGCAGCCGGGATGTTTATCAGGAAATCCTTGCCGAACAGCGTCCGGCTATGGATACGAAACTTCAGTTGAGAAGCAAAAAGGTCTTTGTCAGATCGGTTAGTGAACCGAAAACTGTAAGTCTGACCAGCAGCACTTCCGTTTGCAAATCTGACGTTGGTCGGACTGACATTCAACGAGTAGGGCCAAAGTATCCACCCAAATGCCGCTGTTCCAACTGCAACGAAACACAAAACAATTCCGCGACTGATATTGCTGTGCAGCCAAGGTGAATGCAGCGTCGGATGGATGCTACATGCAAAGATAGCCACTGACATCATCACAGTGACCACCCTGCCAGTGTTATTGGCACTTAACTGCGGAGCCAATAGAAAGAGCACGAGAGCCATGACACCGGCCAAACACCACAGCGCAACATCCCCTCTCGATGTTCGGTCCTCTGGTATCGCGCACACCGCCTTGATCTCCGAACGATATTTGGGTCAGTCGGATGGAAACAGTTCGTCAAACAGGTGTTTGGAGACATTCCTGTTCGGCTCCAACCTGTACTACTTTCCCTTCTTCTGCTGCGCCTTCAACTTCGCCCACCTTGCTCGCTGAGCGGCTGCGATCCTCTTTTTGCCTGCCGCTGATATTGTGCGCTTGACTTTCGGCGCTCGACCTTTCGCCTTTGCCCATCGCGCTTTCTGCGCGAGGCTGATCTTCCTACGAGCGGCAGCCGACATGGTGCGCCCCGGTTTCGTGTAGGAACTCCCGCCGCTCAGCTTGCCCAGAACCGAAAGAGCCGCATCGACATGCCTCAACCGATCTACCAGATTCGTTCTCTCCGACTTCAACTCCGATACAAAGGACGCCAGTCCCATTAGATTTGCCATGAGTCCCCCTCGGCAAAGGATTGTAATTGATGGGCTCCGTTTCCTGGGCGGCTGGTCTCAACGCTTGGTTCGTTCTCCCTGAGCGACTGCTAGTCGCTTTTTCCTTGCCTCTTCCCGTTCGGCTCGACGAACCAATCCTTGGCCAATGGTAAACAGAGCCTTGTCAAGAGTTCGCACTAGACTCTCGGTCTGCAACCGACTTGGCTCCAGACAGCAAGCTCTGTGCTCTTCGGCTTCTTGCCGAACCTTATTCAACCAAATCTTATATGACGGCCAAGTCGTATCGTCATTTGTGTGGCCTAGCAGGCTGCGGAAAAACTCACGAATGCGTGCATCACCGTGGAAGAGCGGCCCTTCAGGGCCGCGTAAGTCCCGCGAAATGAACGCGGGCTTTAGCCCCGGTGGTCGCTTTTCCTCTGCCGATTGCATTTTTCCGCAGCCTCCTAGGGCCGCGCGGGCGTTTAAGGGCGGAAGTCGGGAGCGGTGATTCAATCACAAACATGTTCCTAGTTCGACCTAGCCGGGGCAAGCACCGGGCCAAGCACAGAGCCCAAATCCTTCCCGAAGTGGACTACGCCTAGCCACTTTTTGGCTCGGGTCGCGGTCACATAGTACAGTCTCCGTTTCTCGTCGAGCGGTGTTTTCGTGCTTTCTTGGCGGGGGTCAACTACCATAACCACGTAATCAAATTCGCGGCCCTTGGATTTGTTGTAGGTCAAAATATGCGTCTTACCCTCGAACGCCTCGTATCCATATAGCCCCTTTGGCTTTCGGTTCTGACGAAGGTCGTCATACATAGAGGACGATGCATCAGGCGGGTTGACCTTGCGAAAAGCGAGTCCCACATGAGCCTCCAAACGTCCCGCTGTTTTCTTGAATCCGGCAAGTGAGCGGAATACCTCCACAAGCGTCATTACGCAGGGTGCGAGATTGGTACCCGTTTAAGCCGTCGCAGTGGAAAGAGCAGGGTCGCCCGATTATCCGTATCCAAAATCTCAACAACCCAAACGCTGCATTTAACCGATGCCCAGATCATATTCCCGACAAATACCTTGTGCAGAACGGCGCACTCCTCTTCGCTTGGTCGGGCACACCGGGGACTTCTTTCGGTGCTCATATCTGGTCAGGAGAGACGGGCTGGCTAAACCAGCACATCTTTCGAGTTGACTTTGACGACGGTCAACTCGATAAAAAGTTCCTTCGACTTGCGATCAATATCAACTTGCAAGATTACATAGAACAAGCACACGGCGGGGTAGGGCTAGCGCATGTCACGAAGACTAAGTTCGACGCTTCCTCCCTGCGGCTGCCCCCCCTAGCTGAACAACAGCGGATCGTGGCCAAAGTTGAGGAAATCCTCGCGCATGTCAACTCCGCCGATGCCCGCCTCACCAAAGTGCCGGCTGTTCTAAAACGCTTTCGTCGAGCCGTGCTTGTTGCGGCGTGTTCGGGACGTTTGACTGCCGAATGGCGCGAAGCACAGAAGCACATAGAACCAGTTGAAACCTTATATGAACGTATTCAAACGTTGCGGGCTGAGCGACATAAGAAAGAGACGGCTACTGCCATCCGAGAGGGTAGGCGTAAACCTAACGATCCTAGAAATAGCGAAAAAGCTGACAAGCCAGTGATCGAACTGCCGGAATTGCCATCCGAATGGGGCCTTTATACATTGCAGGACTTGTCGTACCTGATTACAGATGGAACGCACAAAACCCCGAAGTACCGAGAAAGGGGCGTCGCTTTCCTGTCAGTGAAGAACGTGCGTCCTTTTAAGATTCTTGACGCAGACGTAAAGCGAATCAGTCAAGAAGAGCATGAAGAGATCAATGGTCGCTGTAATCCTGAGGTTGGGGACATTCTCTATACGAAAGTAGGAACGTTCGGCTATGCGGCCGTAAACAGGCTTAGCTACCCTTTTAGCTTATTCGTCAGTGTCGCTCTCATCAAGCCCGTTCAAGAGTGCTTCACGCCGGAATACGCAGGGATTGTTCTAAACTCTGATTTTGTCTACGCCCAAGCGGTTGATCGCGTTAGTGGAAGTGGGGTGCCAGATTTGCACTTGCTTGAGATAAGAGATTTTCGCATCCCTCTACCATCGGTTGAGGAACAAAATGAAATTGTCCGACGAGTCAGGACTCTATTTCAGCTTGCTGATGCCGTCGATCTGCGATTAGCCGAAACTATTCGACGAGTCGATAAACTCACCCAATCCATCCTCGCCAAAGCCTTCCGGGGCGAACTCGTCCCCACCGAAGCCGAACTGGCTCGACGCGAAGGCCGAGAGTACGAGCCCGCTTCCGTGTTATTAGAGCGGATCAGGCGAACAAGGGCTGAGGCTACGGACAGTTCCGCGAAGCCAAGACGCAAATCGAGAAAAGTCAGTGCCCACGTTTGACGTTGTCCTTCACGCGAATGGCGGTTTATTTAGGGCGCAACAGCTACACCCGACTACGGTGGGCTTTCGTTACGCAGCACGAGTTCAGCATGGTTCGGCGTCTGAATCGACCAAGATCGTCCCTGCTGGAATACGCGGCATATCTGTCGATGTCTTCCTGTCGCCAAACCACGACCGCGATTGGCTTACTGCTGACGAGGCGCAACGCCTTGGCCAACTCCTAGCCGCTTCGGAGACGCTTCAGCAGCCTGCCTTTCCTCCTCGGGTTTCGCGAGCACTCTGGTACTTCGACTATGCACAGCGCACTTACTGCGCGGACTTACGGTGGACGCTGGTGGCCACGGCATTGGAGGCACTTGTACACACGGGGAAGTACAACAGCACTCGGCACTTCACGAATAGGGTTCCTGCACTCGCGAGCGAGGTCGGTGCGAAGCCATTGACAACCACTGACGCTGGTTTGGCTTGGGATTTCCGCTCGCGTCTCAGTCATGGTGACGGCTTTCTCTTCGCAATGCCTCAAGCGGATATACGTCTTTATGACAAGCTGGAAGAAACGCTGCGGCTGGCGATTTTGAAGGCATTCCTTGAACCCGCGTTTGCAGGTGTATTCACAAGCGATGCACAGATCGATGCCCGATGGCCAGCTTGACTCGCATGTGAATCGCGATACCTTGATGCGATTTGACGTGTGTGCTTGAAGATCGGGGCTGCCGAAGTTCAGAAAGAAAGGATGTCACAGATGTCCGTATCGGCATTTCTAAGCCATTCCCATCATGACCTCAGAGTTGGCAATGCCATCAAGAAACAGCTTGCCGACTACGGGATCGAAGTCTTCCTCGCCCACAAAGACTTAAAGCCATCCACGGAGTGGCAAAAAGTGATCCGCCAACATCTGAGGGACTGTGAGGTCTTCCTCCCTTTACTGACGACGCATTTTCACGAATCCTACTGGACGGATCAGGAAACAGGGATTGCGGTGGCACATCGCAAGTTCATTCTGCCTCTAAAAGTCGATGTCAATCCCTATGGGTTCATTAGCGAGATTCAAGCTTTGAGGATTGGCAAGAGCATAGGTGATTCCTGCTGGAAGATAGCCCGGGCGTTGGCTGCCGAGCCTGACTTTAGCCGAGAGGTCAGATCAGCCGTCATCGAAATGTTCGCCGCGAGCGGTTCATTCGATGAAACCCCACTAATCGCTACTCGACTTGCAGAGTTGCGTCCTTTTTCCAACAGCGAAGCTCGTGCTATTGTCGCGGGCAGCGCCAACAACCAGAACATCTATGGTTGCTGGGCAGTCCGAGACTTTGTTAATGGTGTGATCCAGAAAGCAAGCAGACTCGACAGCAGCTTGGTCAGAGAATTTCGGGCTCGCGTGAAAGAGTGGGACTCCCGATAATTGCGCGGTTTTGTGTGCACCGAACACAACATCAATTCTTCGCATGATCCGCTCAGTCCACTGAACAGCAGACTGAGACCATGGACTCGGTTGCATGGGCTTGGCTTACATGGACGGGCGAAGACAGGATCGGATCGATCAGTTAGAAACCAACTGAAGTTTCCGTAGGAGCCTGACCAGCGCCAGCGTGTCCCGCCCACAGTATTCCAGCAGTGCCTTCTTGATGTTATCGCGCTCGACCTGATCCAAGCCGCCTCGTATGAGCGATTCCCAAGCCAGCCCTGCGTCCTGACCGTTCGCCACAGCCATTCCGTCGTAGCTCATCTCGGGCACCAGCGCAGGCAGCACCGATTTCAAGCTGTACGACCCTGCGAACGCGGGATGGTAGACGTGGTTCCTGACGACAGGAAGCAGGTCCCAGAGACGGCGCTGTATTGTCTTGATCCGCTCTGCAAACTCGGGTGACCACGCCGCAAGTTCGGAGAGCCTTTGCGATTCGAACTGCTGGTTGTAGACGACAATGCTTCCACTCCTGCCAAGGGCAGAGCATAGCGAAGCGACGAACTCGCGCCGGGGATCGCTGTTGTCGGTGGCTAAGAATTCGAAGTGCTCAAGTTCCGTTCCGGGCTCCCTCAGTACGTGAACTGACCACTGGAAAGGAATCTGGTCGTAGGGTCGCATCCCAGCGAATCGCGGGATCGCAGGATTCACAGTCTCGAAATCCATGTAATAGATCGGGTACCTAAGCCCGCTCAACACCTCATTGAGTTCCGGGCTGTACCACGGCTTCCCCGTTTGCACGCATGTGCATACACGCCGCTGGCGCTCGGTGAGCGGGAAGTCGTCAGGGATGTCGTGAATGGATTGGATTCCCAATTCTTCCAGTTCCTCCACTGCACTGGCATGGATTCGGGGTATATAGCCGATGTGGTCATCTGGGAGCGGCGGATTGCAGCGGTCGTAGAACTCGCACGTAACGGGATCAGTGCAGTGCGGCCCTGAAGGGAGGTCGGGAGCATTGGGCATCGCAAGGACACGAAATTCTGAACGAAGCAGGAACGTGAGCTTGGGCAGCAACCTCTCGACGCGGCGGGTCAGGTTTCTGACTTTGAAGAACCGTCGCACATCGATGGAGCCGCCGTCAAAAACATAGTTTCGATTGATGTGAGCCAAACAGGAGGAGGTCAAGTCCAGCCCGGATCGAGTAACGACGCGGTGCTGAATCGCCACGTCATCCAGATGGTGCTCCTTGAGGTCTGTGGTGGACTTGACCTCGATCAGACGCCATCTGCCGTCTCGACGACGGTGCAGGATGTCCACCCGCACGAGCACGTCGCCATTTTCAAAGGTAGCTTCGAAGATGGCAGGAACCTCAGGGTTCGCAATTAGCTCCTGTGTGGTGCGGATCGCCTGTTCCAGTCCAGCGGAACCGTCAACCTTCACACCACCGGGGAACAACTGGTGGGCAAGCCGTCCCACCTCCTGCCCTTGCTCCATGATCGCGGAGCCTGAGGCGTCGGGCTCTGCCGCCAGTTCTGGCTGGTGCACCTGAAGATAGAGGCGCTTGAGGCACTGCGCCCCAGCCACGAATTTGGATTTAGAAATCTTCATTCGCTTTAGTTGAACCGCAGGCAGGGCACCGATAATGGTTGTCCGTATCTGTTTCCGTGTTCCTCGGCAACTTCAGTTCCGACATGATTCCTCTAACCACGTTCTTGTCTCGGAGAATGCAGCGGTCGGCGAGGAACGTGAATCGCCGAGTCTTCGTGTGGTAAATTACCCGCCCACGTGGGGGCTCCTCGTATTCCATTTCTTGGGAGACCAAACCGCCACGCTGGTACTGCCCCCACATTTCGGCATGACCCCGAGGATGGGTCAGGTGATCTCCGTATGGCTCTGCCTCGCTGAGCGACGTGCTGTCGATAAGCGGCTTGCCGTCAACGAGCCAAAAGATACCCACTCGCGGCTCCAGCTTCCGGCTCGATGTCTTGTGGTGCCCGCCTTCATGCGATTTCTTCATTGGCTGATCCTCGCAGCGGATCGCTCCGATGTTGGAGGAATCTTCGGTACGGGAGCATTGTCGCAGAGTTCTTGCAATCTTCCCCTGTACTTACCGACCAGCCCCGTCGCCGCCCCAATCGCCTTCGCCGCCTTCTTCAACTCACACTCGACCCGATCAAGATCGGCAAACGTGCGCCGAATCTCTTCGCCAAGGGCAGCATTCTTTTCCAAGAAATCGGAACCCTGCGTCCGCATCCGTTCGAACAGAGGCTTGAGCACGTCCAGATCACGGGGAAGCCACTGGCGTATCGTTCGGAGTATCCATACCCCGTCCTTCTGTCCCCAGCGGGTCTCCTTGTCAACCTGCCGAAGCTGGCTCTCCTCCTTGGCGACGATGACCCCGACAGGAACGTTCCGCTCCTTGGCGTCACGCACGAGTTTGTCGAGGTCGCTCTCCGCCACAACGGCTTTGTCTTTGTTATCGACCAGCATCTTTGGTTGCGCTGGGGCACCGCTCGGATCGCGGTACGCCAAGATGAAGTCGCCGTTCTTCGGAAGCTTTTCGCTGACGGAGATGCCCGCCCAAGTCCGCGCCTCGTCAGCGAAACTGACTTCTTCCAGCTTGCCGACGCGGGCAACCTTTGCCATCTCTGTCTCCAACTCCTGATTACGTTCCCGAAGCTGGGTGATCTCGCGGAAATAGTCCTCGACTCGACGGTTGAGGTCTTCCCGTTGCGATTCCCCAGAGCGGAGCTTGGTTTCCAGTTCTGCTCGCACCTGCTGGACATCGAGAGCCTTTCGCTCGTCGGCGACTCGTGCTGCGGACTCAAATTCTTTGAGCCGACCACCGAGTGTCTGGAGTTCATCTCGATGGCGCTGCTCGATGTCGGCGGTTCGCTTCGTCAGTTCGGTCTCGAAACGAGCCCAGACAGTCTGCTCATCGTGGTGGTGCTTTTGGAGGAGCAGGCGGAAGGCTTCTTCCGCACTAAGCTGGGCAACGCGGGCGAAATCCTTAACACCGAGGCGATCCAGAACCTCGGTTCGCTTCAGCTTGCCTTCGCCCAGACACAGCGGGCACTCGATGGCTTCGGTCGGTACAGACAATTGGGTGGTCATGCGATCCTCCCGGCGCTTCTCAATCCACGCTGGCACTCTGTTGCGGCAAGCCCCGGAACCTCACGACAAACTGTCGTGAAGTGTCGAAATCCATTGCTGCGGGGGAGGCGACGGTGAGGCTACTTCTTCCGCCCGATCAGGAGACCGGGGTCGGCGGTGTTGATCGAAACTAACTTGCCATGCTCGTCTCGGGTCGTACCGAAACTTTCGCTCGTCCGTCCGATGATGTGGGCGTCCTCATCCCTGACGAGCGTGTCGAATGAACCCACGTACCCCGTGATGACCGAGCCGATGATCCTGCGCTTTCCGTCCCGAATAAATTCCTTCTCTAGTGACATGTGCCCTCCCACTCCTCTTCTACCAATTTCTTCCGACAAATCGCTAGGAATCCCAAAATATAGTTGTCGGGATGGCACATTAGTGTGGTTACTCCAACTTTTTTCCCGCATTCCTATCGATTTCTTGCTTCATCTGGGTATAACAGCAATGCAGGTGAATGCGTGACCGACGACTTCAACGAAGGGGAGATCAACGTGGATGTTCTCATCGAGGAACATCGGTGCCTCGCACACTCTAAGAATCCCTTTGAGCGGGTGGTCGGCTCACTCTGCATCGGTTCGATTCTGAAGGAACAACTTGTGGGGTTGCCCAACAGCACCATCGGCCGACTAATGACCGATTACATCTGGAGCGATCTAAATCTTCTGGGGCCTGAAAGTGTCATCGTTGAAATCGCCAGCGAGCGGCTCATCGAGAAGTACGGGACATCGCTGGTTTGCCCGAGATGCGGTGCCGAGCTATGAATAAACCTGACCGCGTAGATGTGCGGCAAGTACATCTGAGGGTAAACGGGATCACATTCGAGTCGGTTCGCTTACGACGGACATGTGCCTCGGGTGATTTCGACATCTTGATCGATGATCCTTACATCGGGCGCTTTGCCCTGACCGCTGCCGTCCCCGATCTGGAACTGCAAGCCGAAGACTCCGACTGGCGGCAGGTGACGTTGGACGAGTTGAAGAAGATTCTCGCAGATGACGGCGAACTCGCTGACGCTGCCGAAGAGCCGCAGGCGTCCGCCGAGCGCGAGTCCTTCAATCGCCTCGTTGCGGAAGGCGAACACATAATGCATGCGGAGATTGCCCTTTTCAACGCGGGCATCCCGTTTCTCCAGCTTCCGTTCCAGCAAAACAAGTTCGCCAGCAACCTTTTTATGGTGTTGAGCGTGCCGAAAGCAAAAACCTGCTTGCAGCGAGCGGGGTTCCAACCGAAGGTCAATTCAGAGACGGTCCTGTTCGACAGCCGAAACGGGCGGCCCGTTCAACTCATTCAAGGCAGGTATGGGCTGCCCAAAGCAAAGAGTTAGCGAATAGAAAAGGAGCACAGAGCAGAATGAAAAAAGCCGCCGCCATCTACGTCAGAGTCTCAACGCCCGATCAGCATGTCGAATCGCAGTTGTACGACCTCCGAGAGTTGGCCTCACAGCGAGGCTTTGAGGTTGTGCACGAATACAAGGATCGGGGTGTTTGCGGAAAGAAAGCACGCCGTCCCGGACTCGATCTGCTCATGGCGGATGCACGGCGCAAGAAGTTCTCGGTCGTGCTGGTCGCAGCATTCGACCGCATTGCGAGGAGCACTCGGAATTTTCTACAAGTGATCGACGAGTTGGACAGCATGGGAGTTGAGTTCATCTCACGGCGAGAAAACGTCGATACCAGCGGGCCGATGGGGCGTCTTTTCGTGACGATCATCTCGGCAATTGCAGAACTGGAAAGGTCACTCGTGGTGGATCGGGTCAAATCGGGAATGCGAAGGGCAAAACTTGAGGGTCGGCAGATCGGGAGATCACGTTTGGATGTGAACCGAGAGCAGGTCGTCCTTGACCGCCGCTCTGGAATGTCGCTGACGCAGGTTGCTAAGCGCCACAACATTTCGAGAGCCTCAGTTTGCCGCCTGATGAAAGGGGCGAACGACGACTGCAATCTCGCCATTGCAATTTCGAGTGGGGAAGCTGGGCTGGAGGCTCGGGTCTAAAACCAACACGAAAACTGGGGGCAAATGATGCACATCGGTAAGCCGTTGCGAACTATTGTCGTGGAGCCGCTGGAACTTCCAGTGAGCGAGCCGACCCGCGAACCTGAGCCCGAGCCGATTCAGTCGCCGGAGCCCGAACCTGAGCCACAGCAGGTGCCAGTCACGCCGTGAACATTCCTGATTACATCTCGCCGATTGTCGGGCATCGAGTCTGGCAGTGGGATGCCAAGGGGTTGAAGTCGCTCTGCGGGGAGCGGTGGAAGCCCAGCCAGTCGCTGGCGGCGAGATGTAGGGCTGCTGCAGTCGTCGGACCCATCGCTGGTCGCGCCGAGCCTGTGCATGATGCCCACGAGCCTCCGCAAACCAATTGCACCTGCGGCGTCTACGCAGCCAAAACGTTCCAGCACTTATGCAGCGTGGGATACGCGAAGTGCGGAATCCACGGCGAGGTCTACCTGTGGGGCACGGTCGTGGAGCACGAACTCGGATGGCGTGCTCAATTCGCCTATCCCAAGGCGCTGTTCCTGCCGCCCGACTTGATCCCATCCGACACGAAGGAAATGGAGTCCCGCCTAGAGGCCCTTGCTGCGTATAGCACAGACATCTTCATCGTTGGCGGCGGGCAGAAGATTTCGCTCTGTCGGAAGGGCTCGGGGTTCGACGCGGCGGGGCTGGACTATCTGATCGGGAAACGCACGCAGTACTACGCCCGACGCCAGCGGGACAGAACTTTGATGAGGGGCGACCGTGTGGCAGTACTCAGGCGCGAAATCGCGGTGGTCGAGCAGGCTGACGACAAGCAAGTTCACGCGCTGCTGCGGAACAGGATCATGCTGAGGATGCGGCGTGACGACATTGTGTGGAACCAGCAGAACGTAAGGTGGGAAGCGGAAGTCTTGGCTTCAAACGGCGTCTAACTGGCACACTGACCCAGTGACGGGGGTTTTGAGCGTAATTGATTCCATGACAAAGTCGGCTCCTAGACCCGAGTAAACTTTGGTGGCTACCAACCAAGAGCGCTCGGGAGAGAGGAGCCGAACAATGATCATTATAGGATGCGATTACCACCCGAGCTT
>Ga0187888_1002157_pt1 | contig 17346 bp, 11 predicted proteins | sample June2016WEW_7_40_FD_132987 | JGI IMG/M metagenome (GOLD analysis project Ga0187888, IMG submission 132987) | Peatland microbial communities from SPRUCE experiment site at the Marcell Experimental Forest, Minnesota, USA - June2016WEW_7_40 | ecosystem: Environmental > Terrestrial > Soil > Wetlands... | reverse complement strand
CTATCACGAGGAATGTGGTGCGGAGGGCGGGAATCGAACCCGCACAGTCCTTGCGGACCGAGGGATTTTAAGTCCCTTGCGTCTACCAATTCCGCCACCCCCGCAGGTTGAACCTCAAGGACTCGCTGAGTGTCCTCGATTTCGGATTCTACCACTGCAGTCGAAGCTGGAGTAGGCTGATATTCAGCCGCCCGACTCTCGGTGCCTTTTGGCAGGTCCGCGAGGTCGAAGTTCCGTGTTGCCGCTTGGGCGAGGGCGCGGGATCTCAACGGCGGCAACTCCGCCCGGGAGAGGTTGCAATGATTCACAAACACGAGAAGTCAAGGCTGACGCGCCGGGCGATGTTGCGGGGCGCTGCGGCTGCGTCCATGCTTGGTCCCATATTCAAGGCGACGGAAGGTTCGGTGAGCGCGCAGGAAACAGTGAATCGTAACTCGGCGCCCAGCGGGCTGAAGATCACGGACATGCGAGCTTGCCGGTTGGCCACCAATTACGACTATCCGCTCATCAAGATCTACACCAACCAGGACGTTTACGGCCTGGGCGAAGTACGCGACGCCGGAGTGGAAGGCATTGCGCTCGTCCTCAAGGCGCACCTGCTGGGCCAGAATCCTCTGAATATCGAGGGCAACCTGAGAACGCTGCGCGAGTTCGCCGGGCACGGGCGCATGGGCGGCGGCTACAGTGCGGTGGACATGGCCCTGCACGATATCGCCGGCAAGGTTTACGGCGTCCCGGTCTACCGGCTCCTGGGCCAGAAGAGGCATGACCGAATTCGTATTTACGCGGACACGACCGCCCACCCGGACCTCAAGGTTTACGCGGAACGCATGCGCAAGCGCAAGGAAATGGGCCTCACCTTCTTCAAAATGGACTTGGAAACTGATTTGGTGAAGGACCGCCCGGGCGCGGTCAACGATCGCGGCGTCGCCACCGACAAAGGCCTTGGGTACCTCTGCGAATTCGTCGCCGCCATCCGCGACGTGATCGGCTGGTCGGCCCCCCTGGCCGCCGACCATTTTGGGCCGCTCAATGTTCAGGACTCCATCCGCTACGCCAAGGCCTTCGAACGCTATCAGCTTGCCTGGGCCGAGGATATCCTTCAAATTGGCGAAGGCAATCATTACCCGTGGCAAAACTGGCGAGCCTACAAGATGATCACGGAATCGAGCACGACGCCGATCAATACCGGCGAGGACATCTTCGGGCTGGAAGAGGGCTTCCAGCCGCTGCTGGATAACCGCGCCGTGAACGCGATTCATCCGGACATCGAAACCTCCGGCGGGTTGCTCGAGACCAAGAAGATCGCCGATTATGCCGAACTCGCGGGCATTCAGGTCGCCATGCATCACGCCGGATCGCCCATCGGAGGGTTCGCGGGCTATCATTGCGCGGCCACTTTCGGCGAGAACTTCCTGGCGATGGAGAACCACGCGCTCGACATGCCGTGGTGGCAGGACCTGGTCACCGGTATCCCCAAGCCCATCATCGACAAGGGGTACGTGACCGTGCCCGAGAAGCCCGGGCTTGGACTGGAACTCAACGACGAGGTGGTCAAGGAGCACCTGCGCCGGCCCGGATACTTCGAGCCCACGCCCATGTTCGACGACTACATCGTTTCCGGATTTCGCACCGGCGGCCCTTGGCCTCATTATGATGAAACGGGCAAATGGTGTAACTGCGTGACCTTCGAGTAAGGCGCCTCTTCGGAACCACCTTGGACGCCGTCATTCTGAGCCCGTTCGCTTCGCTCAGGGTAAACTCCGCGAAGAATCTCGGCAGTTGCAGTTTCACCGAACTACGGAGATCCTTCCTTCGTTTCACTCAGGACCGCCTGCGGCTCCTCGGGATGACAGCCCGAGCGAATTGGCCGCCCGTCTCGCACTTCCTGCCGTAATGCTAACCGCCCCTGGCAGAGCGACGTCTTAACAACAGGGTAATCGGGATTCGATCTCGATCCGCTCGACAAGGGGTGTGCAATGAACGCACTGATCCAGGATCTTCGCTATGGTTTGCGCCGCCTGCGGCAGTCGCCCGGCTTCGCGGCAGTCTGCGTGATCACGCTCGCGCTGGGCATCGGCGCCAACACCGCGATCTTCACCCTGCTCAACGCCGTGATGCTCAAGAGCCTGCCGGTCTCGAAACCGGGCGAGCTTTACAGACTGGGCAACAGCGGCAATTGCTGCGTGCTCGGCGGGTTTCAGGACGACTGGGCCATCTACTCGTATCCTCTCTACCAGCAGTTTCGCGATCACAATCCCGAGTTCAGCGAGATGGCCGCCTTTCAAGGGGGCTTGCAGAACCTGAACGTGCGCCGCGCCGGGGCTTCGGGTCCCGCTGAACCGTACGTCGGCGAGTTCGTCTCCGGCAATTACTTTTCGATGTTCGGCCTTGGCGCCTTCGCGGGCAGGACCATCTCGCCCGACGATGACAAGCCCAACGCCGCGCCGGTTGCGGTGATGAGTTACCGCACATGGCAACAGCATTTCGGGCTCGATCCCTCGGTCATCGGCGCCACCCTGAGCATCGACAATCTCGCCTTCACCGTGATTGGAATCGCCCCTCCCGGGTTCTTCGGAGATCAGTTGCGTCCCGATCCTCCCGATTTCTGGCTGTCCCTGGCCGCCGAGCCGGCCCACGATGGGGAGACCGCATTGCTGAACAGCCCGGGAATGCACTGGCTCTTCATCATTGGCCGCTTGAAGCCCGGCGCTAATCCGGCGAGCGTTCAGTCGAAGGTCACCGCGCAGCTTCAGAACTGGCTGCGCACCCAGCCGGACCTCTCGGCCAAGGACCGCTGGCAGATCGAAAAGCAGCGCATCGTGGTTGCGCTTGCTAAAAGCGGTGTGGCCAATCTCCAGCACGACTCGGCAGAAGGTCTCCACTTGCTGGCGATCGTTGCCGGCCTGGTGCTGCTGATCGCGTGCGCCAACATTGCGAACCTGCTGCTGGCGCGCGGCGCCGCCACGCGCTTTGAGACCGCCATTCGAGTGGCCCTGGGCGCGCCACGCCGCAGGCTGATTCGCCAGATCATCACGGAAAGCGTTCTGCTGGCGGTTCTGGGAGGGCTGGCCGGGCTGGCCGTGGCTTTTGCCGGGGCGCGCGCCATCCTGCTGCTTGCTTTTCGCGGCGCGAACTTCATCCCGATCGATCCCAGGCCCTCGCTGCCCGTGCTCGGTTTTGCCTTCCTTCTTTCGCTCGTGACTGGGGTCGTCTTCGGGGCAGCGCCTGCCTGGATTACTTCCCACTCGGATCCCATCGAGGCGCTGCGCGGCGCCGGCCGCTCCACGCGCGATCGCGGCTCGCTGGCCCGCCGGTCTCTGGTGGTGGTGCAAGTTGCCCTCTCGGCGGTGTTGCTCATCGGCGCCGGTCTGCTCACCCAATCGCTTCGCAATCTCGAGAATCAGAAGTTCGGCTTCGAAACCCAAGGCCGCGTGATCGTCAGGCTGAACGCCAACCTGAACGGCTACAAGCCAGAGAGACTGTACGGACTCTATCAGGAGATCGAGCGGCGTCTGACGCAAATCCCCGGCGTGATGAATGCGAGCTACTCGCTTTACAGCCCCATGCGGGATGACAACTGGGGTCTCAACATTCATATCGAGGGCCATCCGCCGGACGAACAGATCGGCGCCTCCTTTGACCGCATCGGGCCGCATTACTTCGAAACCATCGGCTCTCGTCTGCTGCGCGGGCGCACCATCGGCGATCAGGACACGCCGAATTCGCCGCAGGTTGCGGTGGTGAACGAAGCATTCGTGCGCAAGTACTTCCACAACCAGGACCCGATCGGCAAGCGTTTTGGCTTTGGCGATATCCGGAACGCGGGGGACTTCGAGATCGTGGGCGTGGTGGAAGACGCGAAGTATCAGGACGCCCGCGAGCCCGCCTACGCGACGTTCTTCCTGCCCTTCCTGCAAATGGCGAAAGACCCGAAGCTCGCTTTCATGCTAGGCTCGCATTACATCGGCGACATCGAACTGCGTGTCGCCGGCCAACCGCAGAACCTCGAGCCCGCGTTGCGCCGCACGCTGGCCGAGATCGATCCCAATCTGAACGTCCTTAACGTCATCACTCTCCAGGAGCAGCTCATTCGAAACTTCAACCAGGACCGCTTGATCGCTCGGTTAACGGAGCTTTTCGGCGTACTCGCGCTGCTTCTCGCCTGCGTGGGACTGTACGGCGTCACCGCCTACTCGGTGGCTCGCCGCACCGGCGAGATCGGCATCCGCATGGCGCTGGGTGCGAACCGCTCGAACGTGGTCGGAATGGTGTTGCGCGGAGCGCTCGTGCAACTCGGCCTGGGCCTTCTGGCCGGTCTGCCGGTGGCCCTCGCCGGCGGCCGCCTGCTCAGCAGCCAACTGTATGGCGTCAAGAGCCACGACCCGGTGATCGTGGCCTCCGCCGCCATCGTGCTGGCAGCTTGCGCCCTGCTGGCTGGACTCGTCCCCGCCCGGCGAGCGGCTTCCATTGAACCCATGCGCGCCTTGCGAACCGAGTAGCCCCGCCACGCACAAGCCGCGATAACACGACAGCATCTGGAGGAAGGGGCGCACGGCCATGACCCCCACGCCGCATCCGGTTTCGTAGGGGCGAGGCGGCGCCTCGCCCCTACGCCCGCAGGTTGTCGATGGAACAGGGTATGCAAATTGGGCTTGATTCGAACGAGCCGGCGACGTACGGTTGTAAGCAGGGGCGAAGATTGAAGACCGGACCTCGGGGTGAGCATGAGTGTCGTCAAGGCTCTCGTGGGAATCGGCTGCGCGTTGTTTCTGGCTGCGGCCTTGTATGCGTTCCAGCGGCCGTTCCGGGAGTATCCGTCGGTCGAATACGGTTACATGCAGTTGCCGCCGGACTGGAAGGAGAAGGGGGAGTGGACTTTCGCGCGACTGATGTACCCGCCGGGGCCCAATGACGGCTATCGCGGGCGGTTTGACGGAGACTGGAGGCTGGGGCTCTCCCTGTGGACGCAGGACTTTCCCCGCGCCGACCGGAACCTGGCCCAGGCCGTGCGGCGTTTGACTCGCATTCAAGCGCGCTCCGTCGAGCAGGCGGTGAATCTGGAAGATGGCGACGAGGTGTTCAACTGGCCTTGGCTTTACGCCGTTCAGACGGGCGAGTGGGGATTGACTCCTGCCGAGGGGAAGGTGCTTCGCGAATACCTGCTGCGCGGCGGTTTCTTCATGGCCGACGATTTCCATGGCACCGAGGAATGGGAGGTGTTCGAGAGGAGCATGAAGCTGGTCTTCCCGGACCGTCCCATTGTCGAGATTCCCGACTCCGACCCGATCTTCCACACCATCTTCGATCTGGATGACCGCTTCCAGATTGTGGGCGCGGAGCACCTGCTCGAGGGTTCGAAAAACGGCGGCAAGGTGGCGCACTGGCGAGGCATTTACGACGATAAGGGCCGCATCATGGTGGCGATCACCTTCAATTCGGACGTGGGCGATTCCTGGGAGTGGGCGGGCGATCCGCGGTATCCGCAGAAGTACTCCGAGATGGGAATCCGGCTGGGCGTGAACTACATCGTCTACGCCATGACGCATTGAGCCTGCGATATCCCGAATGGACACAGGGCTGGCGCACAGCGAAGCTGTGCGTGTTGCCGGACTCTGACACATCCAGACCGCAGAGCTTCGCTCTGATTCCACCCGCGAAGTTGGGCGCGCAGCTCACTGACCTGCGCTTCCATCAAGAGCCCGCAGCGGGGGGAGTGGCGACTGCATGTAGCAAATTGTCTGTGCTCCCGAGCAACAATTGGATGTCAGCATCTGACATATCTTCATAGTAAACGACGGTCCTGCCGGCTGAGATGCGGCTGCTGATTGCCGGGGATGCCATGAGCGCGGAACGGTACTTGTGGTATGGACCTTCGGGCAAACCTAATTTCTCCGCCTTCTTCTGCCTGAGGCAGTTGGCGAATTCGGGGTAAGCGTCAAAAATAGTTGCCTTCTTCTCCTTCCAATCAATGCGCAAGCTAAACCCAGCTATTCCCCAGTAGACGGTGTATCCCTCCTTCATCCACTTCTTGATGTAGGGCTCAAAAATCCCACGAGCATTGGGAGGCAAGGAAGCGATGAAAACTGGCAACGTAATGTGACCGCGAGAAGTTGGTTCTATGGATGGAGTGTCGATCTTGACTTCTGGCTTCTCCTGTTTGTACGTAATTCTAACGACTGCTCTCTCAACTTCCCTGGTTTTGGCAACGAAAGCTGGGAAAACGACGAGTGGCCAGTTTGAATCCTTCTTCAGCCTGTAGCACTGGAGTTCGACGAAGTTCATAGAAAACCGTAGGCGAGGAGCAGATTGAATAATTTCCGCCAGCTCGGTCGCCCCAGGGAAGATTCGATCACCGACCACTAGGAGAGCGAAGCGGCCGTCAGTCAGCCCGCCCTGCACCAGATCCTGGAATTCTATTTCGCTTACTTCCAAATTTCGCACGTGGTCTTTGACAGCCTTGAATAGCGACTTTGGCTTCCCAAAGGACTTCTGCATGAAGCCTTGAACAGCATCGTCCAGATCTTTGTAACTCCAAGTCGTAAGGCCTTTTGCGTAATCCAGAATTTGTGCTACTACGGTCCTATGAGCCTGCGGGTTACGCCAAAGCTTTGTTTCGACAATTGTCAGGAGTCCCTTAGGGCTTATAAAGAGGTTGTCGATGGAGGCAATTTCCTGGCCAATAGGAATTAGCGGGCCGAAATCCTCGTCGACGAGTTCAATGGGGAGAACTGAGGGGTGCCTGAAAAGCACCTCCTGCAACCATATTTCGTCAAATACCTTGTCGTGAACGGGTAAACCATGAAGCTCTTCCCCCTTGGCTTCTTTGTCAGTGATGAGGTAGGGCCGCTGTTGAACCATATCGAATAATTCCTTTCTCGCGGGCGCGATTGCACAGCGGATAGCGAAGACTTCGATTATAACGCTGCGGCTCGTCAAATGTTTCCGAATATACAGGGAAAAGGGACAGGCACGCTATTTCCGGAATTTGCAAGTGGCCGGGCTGGAGATGGCGCCAGTAGATGGGCACATTAACTATATTGGTGGGTGCTGAGCGGAACGTGAGTCGCAGAGCTGGGCTCGGTCTGCGCCAGCCCCCGGCTTGACGGCCATCGTCACGAGACTCCATGCAATTGCAGACCATATGCAAACCGACCCATCGCCATAAGCAGTCAACAGTTCGGGTCAGCCAGTGACCTCATAGAAGCTTACTCGCGTTAAAGCTGGAATGTGGAAGCTGGAATATCGATTCTTGAATGTCGATCTGGAATGTGGGACGCTACTGGTAATGTGGAGTTTCCTGTTGCGGTACCGCTGCCGGACCGCAATCCGGGATAAGCTGGAGCGAATCTCATGCGATCCAAACCTTGCCTTTTCATCCTGACCCTGTCTACCTGCCTCGCACCTTCCGTTGCCCAGCAACCAGGCAGGACCGCGGCGCCCCGGCGACAGGGCATCAGCGTGAACTTGCCGATTACCCGAAACGCCACCCCGGTGCCGGATGCGGACAATCAGGATTCGCTGATCGTGGCGGTAACGCGCGACGGTAGCGTGTACCTGGGGCTCCACCGGATGACGGAGTCCGCCTTGACGGCTGCAGTGAGGGTTGGCCTGTCCAACCAGGCAGGCAAGAAGCTTTACATCAAAGTGGATTCGCGTACCTCGTATGCCAACGTGGGGAAGGTCCTCGACGCCGTACGCGCAGCACAGGTCGATTCGGTGATCCTGCTGACAGCCCAATCAAGCCCGGCTCGAGCAGACGGCCAAGTGGCTTCACAAGGCTTCAAAGTACTGGTGAACGGGCCTGAGTTCCAATTTATTCGTTTGATATTTCATAGACCGTTCATTATCGAGCATTAGCTAAATTAAGCTGGTAGCCACAGCGGCGCAGAGTCCCCGGTGTTGGGACTTTGCGGTCCTTAGTGTGAGGTATTCGTGCGCGGGCATTGATAATATAGGAATTATTCAATGCAAAAGCCGCAGAGTTTGAAAGGCACAAACTCTGCACTTGTATCTACCCGCTTCGCAAGTGGAAGGCGCGTAGAGCCCCAAGATGAGCGTTATTCTTTCGAATCCTGCGAAGAACCTGCTTACGTCCTCCCCTTACAGCAGGAGTAGTTTAGATTCGATAAGACCCATTTGTAAGGCCCGTTCAGGTTATGGGTTAGGTCCACGGCAGGAAAGTGCTGGTCCTCCAGGTACCAGAGGAGCTTGTTGGTTTTCGCGTCGAAGAGCTTGGCCTGAATGTGCGTGCACACCCCGGCCTGCGGCTGTATCGTACTCTCGCAAGGAACGGGGGTTTCCTCCCAAACTTCCAGGACAGCGTCCGCTTCGTCCTTATCGGGCGTATTGTTCAGGCAGGTCTCGTGCGCGAGATTCTCCCTGATGTAGGAAACCGCAACGCTGGAACCGTCCACATAAATCGTCTGCAAGGAGTGCAGGCGTGCTTTAATGTCTTCTTTCTGTTTCTTACCCAGCATGGCTGGCTGAGTCGAGCCAATCACAATGCAGATAACGGCAGCTAAGGTCAAAGCTCTACGCATGGCCCCTCCTTCGCCTGCTTTTTAAGGTAAGTCTATCCACATTCGGATTCTCGGCCTAACAATGGTGTGATTCCTAACACAGCCGCCGTTGGGATGTCAAGAAGCGTGTCGCAGTTGCCAGGAATTGCGAGCGGGTGAATCTCATGGCGGGTTCAATTTCCTGACTCGAGCGGGTAGCGCAGAGTCCACGGTGTTGGAACTCTGCGGTCCTTAGTGTGAGGTATTCGTGCGCGGGCATTGATAATAGAGGAACTCGAAAGCCGCAGAGTTTGAAAGGCACAGACTCTGCGCTACGATTGACCCGCGGAGCAAGAGGGCGCGTACCTGGAGAGCCATGCGCCACCCGTGGGGGGCTACTGCTCAACGGCGGGCTCTCCCTGGAGAAGCGATTTCATGCGTTCAAGGCCTTCGGAGCCGGCGGCCAGCAGGCAGACGGCGGCGAGGACAGGACAGAGGCCGGCGACCAGAATCGCCGGTCCGAAATGCTTTTGCGGCCCCAGAATCAATCCGGTGATTATGGGCGCCGCGGCGCCTGCCGCCACGGAGATGGTGTTCAGGAATCCGATCGTGCGCCCCACCATGTTCCTGGGCGGCACGTGTTGCGAGATCGTCCAGAAATTCGAATTGCCGATTCCGGTGGCGCACATCGCAAGGGTGAGGATGGGGAGCGCCCAGGAACGATCCCGCGCCACGAGCAGCAACAGGATTGCCCCGGTGCCGATATATCCCGCAACCGCAAATCGCAGGCGCGCGGGGAAAACTCCGATGCGCGCCGCCCATTTGTCCACCACCCAGCCCGCCGTGACGTTAACGATCGCCATGGTAAAGAGCGCGGTGGAGACCACGCGCCCCATTTGGAGTGTTGAAAACCCTCGGGAGAGGATCAAGTAGCTCGGCACCCACGTCAAGACGAAGTACCAATAGTAGGACGACAGCAGGATGCTCAGCGACATTGCCCAGAAGGTTCTGTTGCCTGCGAACATTCCCCACCTCCAGGGCTGCGACGGCCCGGATTCTTCAGCGACTGTGGGGGGCGAATTGGATTCCCGCGATGCATCCTCGGGCCTCCCCCGGCTCCAACCCGGCTGCGTTTCACCGGTAGGGGCGAGGCGACGCCTCGCCCCTACCACGGGACCGCGGGCGGCGCGAGGCCGGTCGGAAGGAGTCGCGATCCACCAGCAAGGCAGCCAAACGAGCGCGCCTAATCCCGTTATGGCAAACATCACGCGCCATCCGAAGCGGTCCAGCAGAATGGCGCCCACCAGCGCGCCGAGGGCCGGCCCTATATTCTGGCCCGAAATATAGATCGAGGTGGGCAGTCCTTGATCCTGGGCGGCAAAGTTGTTGCGGATGAAAGAAATGCTGGCCAGCGGCGCTACGGCTTCCGCCAGGCCCAGCAGCAACCGCAAGCCGGTGATGTCAGCGGGGGCGCGGCTGAGGGCGATCGCGGCCGAGGCTAACGACCAGACGAGGAAACCGGCCGCATAAGTGCGGCGGATGCCGAAGCGATCCACGATCGCGCCGGCCGGCATTTGAAACACGCCGTAAGTCCAGAAGAAGGCAGAGAGGAGCACCCCCATGACGGCGGGGGCGATGCGGAACTCACGCATGATCGAGGGCGCGGCGACGCTGAGGTTGCCGCGATCAACGTAGTTGATCACGATGCCAAGAAAGACGAGAGCGAGGACAATCCAGCGGCGGCGCATGGGGTTTCGATTATATGCACTCGTATTCAGGCCTGTCATCCTGAGCGCAGCGAAGGATCTCTGCAGTTGTGCGCAAGTCGTTCGACCCTAGGAAACTGCGGAGATCCTTCGCTGCGCTCAGGATGACAGCCTTCGACTTTTCCTATTTTACGAATTTGACGATCCCAAAAGTCGCGGGCTGGTGGAACGAACCGTTGGTGCCTGCGGGCAAAGGGCTCCACGAAAGGAATCGCCGTTGCGAGTCGTCGCCGGGGCCGTCGCAGCGATAGAGATTCACCCGCCATTCGTCTCCTGCTTTGATGGCGTTTGCGTTCATGGAGCTGGCAGGGATGCGCATTTCGACCGCCCAGGCTTTGTGCGAGGCGTCGACTTTGGTAGCGTGCTCGAAGTGAGAATCCCAGGCGGCGTCATTCATCGGATTTTTGCTGAGATCGATTTCGAGGTCGATCCACTGGTTGTTAGGCGCCACTTCGAACTCGTAATAGTGGAGGAAACGCTCGGGTTGGGGATTGATGAACGCTTCCACCACGTCGCGGTTCCAGAGTTCCCATCGCTCTTTCGCAGGATCCTCGCCGGCGTAGATGTTCAGGGACTGGTATCGGCACCAGTAAGCGAAGTAGATGTAATGAGGTGTCCAGAGGCTTGCCACCTGGGTTTCAGAACCGGCCAGCGGTTCGTGGCTAAAGCGGTCGCCCAAGGTTACACGCGCGGCATCCTTCCAAACGCTTTTCGTGAGGTCGCCGTTCGGGACGAAATCGGCAGCCAAGGACTTCGAGGTCATGGAGACTTTCCGAATGTATGGTTTTTTCTCCGGCACGTTCTGCGCACCTCCCAATACTGTAAACAGACATGCAAAAGCCAGCGCCATCAGTGGCGCGATCAACAGAATAGCCCAACGTCGCATTAGGATCCTCCATAAATGAGTCCATGCAATATAGCAGGATGAAACGAAAAACAAAACGAGCCAGCAACAGGCCAGATGGGTTATTGTAGGGGCGGCCCTTGTGGCCGCCCGCAGGCAGTCACATCGCGGTGCAACCGCGCGGGCGACCACAAGGGCCGCCCCTACTGGAGGAGGTTACATGAGCGGAGTTAACCGCAGGCAATTGTTGAGGCGGGTTGGTGCGGCGGCAGCCGCGGGAGTGGCCGTCAAAGGATCGCCAGCCAAGGGAGCGGAGCCAACCGAAGCGGCGCAGGGCGCAAAGCCGGAGCGCTTGGCGCTCGATGACTTCCAACCCCGCAGCATGCTTCACGTGCCGGAAACGAAGGTGGAACGCTCGCGCTTCCCCGTTATCGATGTGCATACCCACCTCACCATGGGGGCGCAGCACAAGAATGGCGTGACCATCGGGGAGGAGGTACGGTTCCTCACAACTCCGGAAGAGGTGCTGCCGGTGATGGACCAGAAAAACATCCGCATGATGGTTGACCTCACCGGCAACCATGGAAAGGGCCTCGAGCAAGCCATTCAGCGCTTTCAGCGGGCTCATCCTGACCGGTTCCTGGTCTTCACGGAACCCGGATGGGACCACTTTAACCGGCCGGACTACTCGCACTGGCAGGCGGATGAGATTGGGCGCGCGCACCAGGCAGGGGCGAAAGGATTGAAGGTGGTGAAGACTCTCGGTCTCTACCTCCGGCAGGACGTCACTTCGGGCCCGCTGGTGAAGATCGACGATCCGCATTTCGATCTCATGTGGGAAGCGTGTGCCGGCTTCAAGATGCCGGTGGCCATTCACATCTCCGATCCCGAGGCTTTCTTCCTGCCCATCGACAGATTCAACGAGCGCTTCGAGGAACTGAACCATCACCCCGACTGGTCCTTTTATGACCATGACTTCCTCAGCTTCCGGGAACTGCTCGAGGCGCGAAATCGCATGTTTGCGCGCCATCCCAAAACCACTTTCATTGCTTTGCACGTGGGACACAACGCGGAGAACCTTGCTTCGGTCTCCGAATGCCTGGACCGCTTTCCGAATATGTATGTCGAACTCGCGGCGCGCATCGGCGAGCTCGGCCGGCAACCGCGCACGGCGCGCAAGTTCTTTGAGAAATACCAGGACCGCATCATGTTCGGGACTGATGCGGTGCCCAATGGCAAGGAGACTCCCCAGCAGATTCTCTCTGCCAAACTCTATGAGATCTATTATCGCTTCCTTGAAACCGAGGATGAGTATTTCGACTACGCTCCGGCGCCCAAACCGCCGCAGGGACGGTGGCAGATTTACGGGCTCGGGCTGCCGGAGGGAATCCTGCGCAAGGTGTATTACGAAAACGCACAGCGCGTGTTGGGGCTGACGTAAGCCGTCAGCTCTCAGCCGTCAGCTATCAGCAAACAAAAGCGCTGTCATTCTGAGCGCAGCGAAGTCCGATTTCGGGACCCCGATGGGGTCCATCGGACCCCTGAAATCGGGGAATCCCGGCAGTTCCGGATTCACCACAAGGCGCAGAGAGACCACAGCGCGGTCTGTCGGCCGCATCTAAAATTCCAGATTCAAAATTCCAGACCAGAAATCCTTGCGCGCTGCAGAAGATCTTGGGAATGGCAATACAGAGAAGAGCAACTGCGGAGATCCTTCGCTGCGCTCAGGATGACCGCGTGTGGAAAAGGGTTGCTGAGAGCTGACGGCTGAGAGCTGACAGCTTTTTATCTCGCCTTAATTTCCGTCCAATACCGGTCGTAAAGCTGTGCAGCGGGGCCGACGTCGCGCATGAACTCACAGTGAACGAGGGAGGCGGGGTCGGGAAACACGGCGGCGTTGCGGAGGAGCCAGGGTTCGATATCTTTCTGGTCGTAGCGGTTGGGTGTGTTGAAGCCCGAGTCGTTCACAAAGAGCGCGGCCACGTCGGGGCGGTGGAAATAGTTGATGAAGGCCTCCGCCAATTGTTTGTGGGGAGCGGCTCGGGGGATGCACGCGCAATCAACGGAAATGGTACAGCCTTCTTTGGGAATAACGTAACGGAGCGTCGGCTCATCGCGCATTACGAAGGTCATGTTTCCGTTGTAAGCCTGTGCGATCCAGGCATCCCCGGCGGCGAGGTCTTCCTGGAAATTGGAGCTGTTGTAGCCCTTCACGAGAGCCTTCTCCCTGAGCAACAAATCGCGGGCCTGGCGGAGTTCGTCCGGGTTGGTGGAGTTGAGCGAGTAGCCAAGTTTCTTGAGAGCCATGCCGAAGACTTCGCGCGTATCGTCGAGCAGAAGAATATGGCCGGCGTAGCGGGGATCGAATAGCGCCGACCAACTGTCGAGATTCTCCTTCACGAGGTCTGCGCGGTAGGCCAAGCCGGTGGTGCCCCAGGCGTAAGGCACCGCATAGTCGTTGTGCGGATCGAACGGCAGACTTAGAAATCGCTGGTCGATGTTGGCCCAGGCGGTCGGGAGCTGGGATTTGTCGAGGGGCGCAAGCAAGCCTTGCCGAATGAGAACCTGCACCATGTAATCGCTGGGAACCACCAGATCGTAGCTGACGTTGCCTGCCTGCAGCTTGGCGAGCAGGGCTTCGTTCGAGTCGTACAGATCGTAGTTAACCTTGCAGTGGAACTCACGTTCAAACCCCTGAGCCACGCGGCGCGAGCTGTACGTGGACCACGTATAAATGTTCAGTTGGGGGAGGTTCTCGCCGCCCGTCCAGGTGCGGGCGACGACCGGCGCGAGCATAAGCAAAAAAACCGCCGTGGCGCTCAGGACCGCGGCGCGGACTTTCATGGCTCCGCGTTCCAGCCGCTGCGCGATGTAGACCAAGGGAATGGTGGCCGCCAGGATGACGGTGGAAATGGCGTTGATCTCCGGCGTGATGCCGCGCTTCAGGCGGGAATAGATCTCCAGGGGCAAGGTGGTGGAGCGAACTCCCGCCACGAAGGAAGTGATCAGGTAGTCGTCAAAAGAAGTAGTAAAGACCAGCAGGGCCGCGGAGAGGATAGCGGGAGCGGCGATGGGCAGGGTGATGCGGAAGAAGGTGGTCCATTCGTTCGCGCCCAGGTCGAGCGCCGCTTCCTCGATGGAGGGGTCCATGCCTGCCAGGCGCGCCCCCACCACGATGATCACATAAGAAATACAAAAGGTGATGTGAGCGAGGATGACGGTGGAGAGGCTCAATTGCATGCGCAACAGGCTGAAGAAGATGACGATGGCCACGGCCATGACGACTTCAGGTATGACCAGGGGAAGATAGACGATTCCGTCCAGGAGGGTCTTGGCGCGATGGCGAAGTTTCGGGAAGACCAGGGCGCCCATAGTGCCGAACGCCACACAAACCAGGGTGGCGGCGGCGGCGACCAGAAGGCTGTTGAGCAGCGATTGGATGATCTGTTCATCGCGCCAGAGCAGCGCGTACCATTCGCCGGTGAAGCCGATCCAATGCGCGGAGAGGCGAGAGCGGTTGAAGGAGAAGAAGATCAGGACGAAGACGGGTGCATAAAGGAAGAGGTAAACGAGTGTGGTGGCCGAAGCCAACCCCCAACCCTGGCGGCGCGGACGCGGCATTAGAGTATCCCCCGCGTGAGGCGCTCGGCGCGGCGCGACCCTGTCCAAAGAAGCACCAGGACCACAAAGGTCAGCAGGAATGCTACCGCCGAGCCGAAGGGCTGGTCACGCACGGAGGCGAACTGGTTTTGAATGAGGTTGCCCACCATGATGGTGCGCGCGCCGCCCAGTAGATCCGGCGTGATGAAGGCTCCGATGGAGGCGATAAAAACCAACACCCCGCCCGCGCTGAGCCCCGGCATCGAGATGGGCAGAGTAATCCTGAGGAAAGTATGCCAGCGGTTGGCGCCCAAGTCCTGCGCGGCCTCGAGGAGGATGGGATCGAGCTTTTGCAGCACCGCATAGAGAGGCAGGATCATGAAGGGAAGTTCGCCGTAAACCAAGCCGATGAAAACCGCCAGCGGGGTGTAAAGCAAGCGCAGCGGCTCGTGCACAAGGTGCAGAGCCATTAGAGCGGTGTTGACCACACCCTCGGTGCGCAAGATGACCATCCAGGCGTAAGTCCGGATGAGGAAGCTCGTCCAGAAGGGTATCACCACCAGCATCAACAGCGCGGATTTCCACCGCCCGGAGACCTTCAGCGCCAAGGTGTAAGCCACGGGATAGCACAGCAGCATGGAAAGCACCGTGGTGAGCACCGCCATCCAGAAGGAGCGCCAGTAAACGCCAAGATAGAGAGGCTGGAAGGCGCGCCAATAATTTGATAACCCCAGGGCCCATTCTATCGTCCCACAAGGCGAGCGGCGGGCGAAGCTGACCGCCAGGAGATAGGCCAGGGGAAGAAGGAAAAAGCCCACCAGCCAAACCAGGCTGCCGGAGAGAAGACTGGCGGCGCGCAAGGCCGGGCGGCGCCGAAAGAAACGCAGCACAGGTTCCGCTTTGGAATCTACTAAGGGTGTGATTTCCGGGCTCATGTCTTGGCAAGCGAGGATAACGGAAGGAGTCGCCGCATGTCAAACCCAGGATGTGGTGCGGGCGTCTCGCGCGCCGTGGCACGGACACTCCTTCGCTCCGCCCAGGACAGGCTCTGCCTGTGCGTCTGCCGGGGTTGGTGCGGGAGCGGGACGCTCCCGCGACAGCGGGCGAGACGCCTGCACCACCGCGGCGGATGAGACGACCGCGCCCATTCGCGCTTCCGGGTGTATCCTATTCTTATAGGGAAGACCAAAATGAAATGCCTTGCGCCAAACCGCCCGGACCCCAAAACGTTCCCGTTGCTCTTCTGCGCCTTGCTTTTGGCCGGCTCCTGCCTCTTCGCAAGCGGCGGGCAAAGCGGAAGCGCCCAGCAGGCTGGCAGCGCGGTGGCCGGCAGTCCCACAACGCAGGAACCGCCTGCTCCCGTTACCGCCGAGGAATTTTTGAAACAAGGCAACGAATTCGCCCGGCTGCACAAATGGAAAGAAGCCGAGGAGTCGTTTCGCAAAGCGAGCAGCTTACGGCCCGATTACCCCCAGGCGCACTACAACCTGGGCAACGCCTACCTGGCGGAACAGCAGACCGCCGACGCCGTTCGGGAATACCGGGAGGCGTTGCGGTTGAAGCCGGACCTCCCCGGCGTCCACATGAACCTTGGCGCGGTGGAGGAATCGCAAGGGCACCTGAAAGAGGCCATCGCGGAGTACCACGCCGAACTCCGCCTCCACCCCTCGAATCCCGCGGCCCACGTGGGTTTGGCGAACGTGTTCACGGCCAACCGGCAATTCAAAGAGGCGGCTGGCGAGTACCGCACCGCGATCGAACTCGACCCGGGGGACCGTCAGATCCGCGTGGCGTTCGCGAATTCACTGCTGCAATCGGGAGACGTGGCGGCGGCCAGCGCGGAATATCAGCAAGTCCTTGCCCAGGCTCCCGATGATCCCGAGGCGCACTCCGGGCTGGCCACGGCGCTCGCCCAGGCAGGCAGATTCGATCAGGGTGTGGCCGAACTCCGCGCCGCGGTCCGCCTGCGCCCCGACGACCCTGATCTGTACCTGTCGCTGGGCAGCTCGCTCCAGGCCACGGGGGACCTGATTCACGCCATCGAGGAGTATCGCCGGGCGGTTGAGTTGCGCCCCGAGCAGACCGACTACCGCTATGCGCTGGCGATGGCTTTGCGGGAGGCGGGCGACTACGGCGGGGCCATCACCGAGTTGCGCCGGGTGACCCGCCAGCAGCCGGGAAACGCCAATGCCCATACGGCACTGGCCGCAGCCTACCTTTCTGTCTCCGACCATCCGGCCGCGGAGTCCGAGTATCGCGAGGCCCTGCGCTTGAAACCGCAGGACCCCGCCCTGCACGAGAACCTCGGCCTGGTCTTGCGCAAGACCGGAGACCTGCCGGACGCCGTCCGGGAGCTTCAGCGAGCCGTGGATCTGGCCAAAGACAACGCGGATTACCATCGTAACCTGGCGGAGACTTTTCAATCGGCGGGCGATCTCGCGGGCTTCGTGCAGGAATACCGCGAGGAAGTTCGGCTGCGTCCCGACGATGCCGACGCCCATCTGCATTTAGCCAACGCTTATCAGGCTGCCAACGATTGGGACAACTCGCTGGGTGAATACCGGGTGGCGCTGGGGATGCGGCCCGACAGTCCGGAATTGCACTACACCTTCGCCATGGCGCTCAAGGCGTCCGG
>Ga0187888_1002151_pt1 | contig 17384 bp, 19 predicted proteins | sample June2016WEW_7_40_FD_132987 | JGI IMG/M metagenome (GOLD analysis project Ga0187888, IMG submission 132987) | Peatland microbial communities from SPRUCE experiment site at the Marcell Experimental Forest, Minnesota, USA - June2016WEW_7_40 | ecosystem: Environmental > Terrestrial > Soil > Wetlands... | reverse complement strand
GGCGGTGCCGCGGCCTTGGGAGATCTCCCGGCAGCGGCAGCGGGGACGGTAGCCTTCTTGGTGGCAGTCGCCATGATCTTACACCTACCCAGGGGGGAATCGTTCCGAGCACGGACCGGGAGGGCTGGGGTCGGTCCATTTCGGTTCAGCGAGGCAACAAAGTTATTCTATCCGTGGCAGCAATCGGGAACCAGACGCGCTGGCCCGAATCGTCGCCCAAACGTCTTGAAACAGTTGCAGCTTGTGGAATTCTGCCGACGCCGGAAGCGAGCCAATCTCGCGACGCTTCTCCGGGCGGGGAACTGCGCCCTGGCTCGATCTAGTGCCGGAAGATTTCGTGGCAGCCGATGCAGGTGGTGTCCAGTTGTCGAGCCGCACCCAGCAGGGCAGCCCGATCGCCGGTCCCGGCCGTCCGGCCAATTTCTCTGGAATCTGGCCAAGGGCGGCATGGAGTACCCGACGAATGTCCCTGCGCTCCATTTCCTCGTGGGGATCGTGGTTGGGATGATACTGATCGGGCAGAAAGCCGCCGTATTCCGCAGCCCGGGCTCCTCCCAGGGCAGTAATCGGTCGTTCCCGGCTTTGCCGCTGCCACGCATTGGCACGCGCATGCAAGACCAGGCGGCGGGCCACGGCACACAACCAGCTTTCCACTTACTCGTTCCAGGAGACGGCTGCCGCCTTGTGGGCCAGCACGAAAAAGGTTGCCTGGAAAACGTCCTCGACGTCGTGCTCGTTCGGCAGACCCCGGCGACAGACCTTGAGCACTTGCGGCCCATGCCGCTTCACGAGTTCCCCGAATGCGGCCTCGTCCCGCTGGCTCGCAAAGCGATCGAGAAGGCCCGCATCGCTGATGGGCTCGGTAATCAACTCCCGCATCCTTTCAGAGAATCCTCGTCTCTGACTCATTATGCAGGGAAGGGACGCGGCCGAATGCATCTTTTTCCTGGAAAGCCGAAATTGTGGGGCCGGGCAAGCTGACGCTCAAGTCGGCCGCCAGTGGGAATGGCAGCGCGGCTCCCACCATGGGGCTCAGGAAGCAGCTCAGTTCAGTTGCAGCACCTGGTTCATTCGCCGGACGACGTCCTTCATGGCGGCCAGGTCGCGGTAATCGACCTCGGCGGTGATCCAGCCCTCGTAGCCGACGTCGATCAGCGCCTGGTGCACCGCCGCCCAATCGATTTCGCCCTCGCCAAGCTTGTAGTCAAACCGCTTGGGCTTGGCGTATTCCTTGATGTGGATTTTCAGGATGCGCTTGCCCAGCTCGTGGATCCATTCCTCGGGATAACCGTACTCGACGACATTGCCGACATCGAAATAGGCACCGACCGTGGGACTGCCGAATTCATCAATGTAGCGGGCGAACTCGACGGGGCTCAGGAGGAACCTGTTCCAGACTTCCTCGATGGCAATCTTGACTCCGGCCTGCTCGGCAAGGGGGATCAGCTTGCGAATGTGCTTCTGGGACCGCGCATACGCGTCGCGGTAGGAGACCTTCTGGTTCACCACGGCCGGAACGACCAGGACGGTGGTGCCACCGTAGGCCTTGCAATCAAGAAACGCCTGCCGGATCGCGGCCATTCCACGCTCGACGACCTGGGGATCGGGGTCGGACAGGGGCTCTTGCCAGTGTTTGCTGCCGCTGACCCCGTGGATCACCAGGCCGGTCTTGTCGCGCGCGGCCAGAACCTCCTGGAGATCGAGCTGGCTGGGACTGATCAGCTCGACGCCTGCGAAACCGGCCTCCTTGAGCAGTTGCAAGGCGGGCAGGACGGGCCCCTTGGTGACGTTGCCAAGCATGAATGCCTTTTGCCACCGCCCGGGACCCGACTCCAAAGTTGCTCGGGCCGCGGTGCCCTGGGAAACGGCAGCGCCTGCAAGAGCAACGGCGCTCGCCTTGAAAAACGTTCTTCGGTCGATGCTCTTCATCTTCGCGACCCCGGGAGAATGAGGAGGAATAAGGCGCAGATTTCGGCTCACTGCAGCGACTCCGCCAGCTTGGCCTCGAGTAGTTCACCGACCAGCGCCGGGTTGGCCTTGCCGCCGGTCTGCTTCATGACCTGGCCGCGGAGAAAGCCCTTGACGGCCTCGGGCTTCTTCTTGCCGCGCTTCAGCTCATCGATGGCCTGAGGATTGGCGGCGATTGCGGCGTCCACCGCGGCGGCGATTTGATCGCGGTTGGACACCATCCGGTAACCGCCGATCTCGATGATGATCTCGGCCGGGTCGCCCGTCTCGATCATCCGGCCCAGGATCTCACGCCCCTGGTTGGTGTTCAGCTCGCCCCGATCGACCCGGTTGATCAGGTCGGCCAGACCCGCGGGTGCAACCGGAAAATCGGCCACGGACATCTTCTTCTCCTTGATGGTCCGTAGCACGTCCTGCTGGATCCAGTTGCTGGCCAGCTTGTACTGGCCGGTGGCGCGGGCCACGGCGTCGTAGTAATCGGCAACGTCCTGTCCCTGCTCGACCAGGACGTTGGCGTCGTAGGGAGACAGGCCGTACTCCGATTCAAACCGGTCGCGACGGGCCGCCGGAAGCTCACCGATCGACTCGCGGATCCGGGCCAGCCAGGCAAGATCGGCGACGACGGGAACCAGGTCGGGCTCCGGGAAGTACCGGTAATCGGCCGCGGTCTCCTTCTCGCGCTGGGGCTTGGTAACCTCTTCCACGTCGCTCCAGCCGCGGGTGGTCTTGGCAGCGTCCTTGATGGTCAGGCCATCGTCCCGCCACTTCTTGTATTGCCGCTCGATCTCATAGATCAGTGCCTTCTCGACGGCGCGGAAGCTGTTGAGGTTCTTGATTTCCACGATCGGCGTGGCGATCGTCTTGCCGTCCTTGGGGATGTGCAGGTTGACGTTGGCGTCGCAGCGCAACGAACCTTCTTGCATCTCGCAATCGGAGACTCCCAGGTACCGCAAGGTGAGTCGCAGCTCCTCGAGACAGCCGCGCGCGTCGGCCGGGCTGCGGATATCGGGCTCGGTGACGATTTCCAGAAGCGGGATGCCGGCCCGGTTCAGGTCCACTTCCGAGAGCCCGCCGGCCGCGTGCATGAGCTTGCCGGTGTCTTCCTCGAGATGGACCCGCGTCAAGCCGCACCGGCCGCCACCGCCGCCGTCCTTCCGCTCGGGGATCGAGATCCACCCCCCATGCGAGAATGGCAGGTCATACTGGCTGATCTGGTAGTTCTTTGGCAAATCGGGGTAGTAGTAGTTCTTGCGGTCCCACTTGGTGAACGGGGCGATCTCGGCATGCAGCGCGACGGCCGTCTTGAGCGCCAGCTCGAACGCCTTGCGGTTCATGACCGGCAGCGTCCCGGGCAGGCCCAGCGACACCGGATCCGTCTGGGTATTCGGCGGCAGCCCGAACTCGGTGCCGCACCACGAGAACATCTTGCTCTCGGTCTGGAGCTGAACGTGAATCTCGAGGCCGATGATGATGTCGTAAGGGTGATCCATGAGGTAACCTCAGACCGAAGTTTTCAGATAGCAGACGCGCTTTCAACTCGCGACCGGGGTGAGGAAGTTACGGTCCAAGTACTCGTCGAAGGCAGGACCAATGCCATAAAAACCACCCTTGTCGACTCTGAATTTGCTTCTGACAAGGAGATTGAAGTATCGAAGAATCGCTGGATCTTCCTTGAAGTGCTCGATCAGAAATTGCCAGACCGCGTGATAGTAAGCATCCTCTTCGGACTCACCGATCTGCCGCGACACAAAGATCAAAAGCACGACATCCCAGTCGGCATTGATGTTATAATAGATCCAGTAATCATTCGGTTTCCATTGTTTCGTTTCGGCGAATCTCGTGAGTGCGTTGGCGACCTCCCCCACGATTCGCTTCATGGCAATTTCTGAATCCATGAGATAACTCCGTGGTCCGGATCCTGGAGGCAATCGAGGAAGTCCGTCGTATCCTGCTTCGTCCAGTTGGAATCTGGTGAATACCGCAGCTTGCTCAAATCACGAGAGAGCGCCAGCACCTTCGTCCAGTCCTGCCCGGTCTTGGAATCTTTGAACTGGGGATCGTCAATGATCTGCCGCAGCCCCGCGAAAGTGGCCAGCCCGACGAGATCATGGATCTCCAAGATCCTTGGCATCTGGCTGAGTCTGAGAATTCCACATACTCTTGTTTTCAGGAGAATCTCAATAGCGTACAGGCCGGAGGAAATGGCTGCGGCGTTGCGACCGCTCGAGAATAAGACATTAGCATCTTCCAATCGATCTTTCCAAGCGTCTGACAGCTCTATGGCTGAAGCGCTAAGTGATCTGAACTTGTCATCCTGCCCCATTATACCACTCCCGGCCGCTTCAGATGCCAGTCGGTCGTCATGACCGGCAGCGCGCCGGGCAGGCCTAGCGAAACCGGATCCGTCTGGGTATTCGGCGGCAGCCCGAACTCGGTGCCGCACCACGAGAACATCTTGCTCTCGGTCTGGAGCTGAACGTGAATTTCGAGGCCGATGATGATGTCGTAGTCCATGGATTTTACCTCTGGCCTGATGTCCGCTCCAGCAACTCGGTAAGATCGCTCTCGTTCTCACCGCCCGAGAAATGGAGATAAACTTCATCGAGGTTCTCCACATTTTCGACGATAAGACCAATGTTTCTGACCATCCAGGGCTGATCCGATAACGACTGGCGGATTGACTGGAGGATCCCAACATACCACCGACGCTCGTCGATTCCACGCTCGGTTCCGAAGACTAGACTAATGCGGTCGGTCTTTTCATCCCATGTGCCGGCGAGGGCGTAGTCACTCTTGGAAAACCCCTCAGCCACGGCATAGGCTTCAATAGCCTCGGCGATCCTCTTGATGATGGGCCTTAAGGATGTCTTGATAGCCATGCAAGTACTCCATCTTGTGAATCGTCGAGAGCGTCGTTGTACGACTTCAGATCCTTGGGGTTGAGCATCGCGCGTGGAAGGTATCTCTGATCGTTTAATCGTAGCTTGCTAAAGTCCACAAGTAAGTCCCAATTCTGCCTTAGTGCCGCGTTTGCGGGATTCTCGAGCTCCTCCCATAAGCCTGTGAGGATGACGAGTTCTGAGAGGTCGTGTGTCTTGCAGACCTTGGGAAGATGGCTCAGTTTGAGTAGTCTGCAGATATGGGTCTTGAGACGGATTTCCAAGGAATAGAGCCGCATTGAGAGGGCCGTTGAATGAAACCCGGAAACCGTGAGTTCTTCAGCTTCTTCTTCCCGTTCCTTCCACGCGACTTCGAGATCTGTCGCTGACGTCTCAGGCAGAAGTCCCGGGGCGGGGCGACTGCCACCGGCAGAACTCATGCTTTCTCTCCTGGTCTCCTCAAGTGCCAGTCGGTCGCCCGCTCGAAGACGCGGGCGGTGCGCAGCAATTTGTCCTCGGCGAAGGCCGGGGCCAGGAGTTGCAGGCCGATCGGCAGGTTGGACTTCGTCAGGCCGCAGGGAATACTCAGGCCGGGAATGCCGGCCAGGTTGGCCGTGATCGTGTAGATGTCCGAAAGGTACATGGCCAGGGGGTTGGCGGTCCGCTCGCCCAGCTTGAAGGCCGGGGTGGGCGAGGTCGGGCCAATCAGCACGTCCACCTCCTTGAAGGCCGAGTCGAAGTCGTTGCGGATCAGACGGCGAACCTTGAGGGCCTGGTTGTAATACTGGTCGGCGTAGCCGGCCGAGAGCACGAACGTGCCCAGCATGATCCGCCGCTTGACCTCCGCGCCGAACCCCTCTGCACGGCTGGCCATCATCATCCTCACCATCGGGGCCAGGTTCTCCTCCCCCGGATACCTGGGCGAGAAGTCCGCGGCGCGGTGGCCGTAGATTGTGCCGTCATAGCGGGCCAGGTTGCTCGAGCACTCCGCCGGAGCGACGATGTAATAGGCTGGAATGCCCGATCGGGAATAAGGCAGCGAGACCTCCTTGAGGGTGGCACCGGCCTGCTCGTAGACCCGGATGGCCTCCCGGATGGCCGACTCGACTTCGGGGTCCAGCCCCTCACCGAAGAACTCGCGAACCACGCCGATGCGGAGCGATTCAGGGGGGGTGTCAAGAGTCGCGGGGTAGTCGGGAACGGAATCGTCCACACTGGTCGAGTCGCGCGGGTCGTGCCCCGAGATGGCTTTCAAGATCAGCGCCGTGTCCGCCAGGTCGTGCGCGAAAGGGCCGATCTGATCGAGCGAGCTGGCAAAGGCGATCAGGCCGTAGCGGCTGACCCGGCCATAAGTGGGCTTGAGCCCGACGATACCGCAGACCGCGGCCGGTTGCCGGATGGACCCGCCGGTGTCGGAACCCAGCGCAATCGGGGCCAGGCCGGCGGCCACCGCGGCGGCCGAGCCGCCCGACGAGCCGCCGGGAACCCGGGCCTCGTCCCAGGGATTCAGCGTCGGGCCGTACGCGCTATTCTCGGTGGACGAACCCATCGCGAACTCGTCCATGTTCGTCTTGCCGAAGAGGATGGCACCGGCCTGCTTGAGGCGGCTTATGACCGTGGCATCATAGGGGGGCCGGAACGTCCGGAGCATCCGGCTCCCACAGGTCGTCGGCTCCCCCTCGACGCAGAGCAGGTCCTTGATCGCCACCGGAACGCCCGCCAGGGGACCGACCGGGTCACCGGACTGGCGCCGCTTGTCGATCGCGCGGGCCTGACCGAGAACGTGGTCGGGATCGAGATGAACGAACACGTTGAGGCGTTTCAGCCGAAGGGCGCGGTCGAGCAAGCCTTTGACGATCTCTTCGGAGCTGATGGCCCCTTGCTTCAAGTCGGCAAGCAGAGAAGTCGCGGTGGCACTGTTCATCAATCTGAGTCCTGTACTTGGGCTCGAGTCCAGACCGGCCGCTCACCGGGCACGTCGTGGTTCGCGTCGCTGTCGCCGGCCCGTGAGAGGGGGTGAGCAGCTCACTCCAGGACCGCCGGAACCAGAAAGCTCTCCTGGTTGCGCTTGGGCGCATTCTGGAGCGCGGCTGCGCGGGGCAGGGCGTCACCGCGGACGTCGTCGCGGAACACGTTGCGGACCTCGATGCCATGGGAAAGCGGTTCCACGTCGGTCGTCTCCAGTTGCTGAAGCTGAGCGACGTAGTCCATGATCGAATTCAATTGCCCTGTGAACATTTGCAGCTCGTCGGGGCTGACGCGCAACCGGGCCAGAAGCGCCACCTTCGCGACATCGTCGATCGTCAATGACATGGGGTTATCGGTCCTCCAACGGAATCCGTTCGAGCGGATTGGATGCCTGCTTCCGGGACGGGCCGCGCTGCAGCGTCCGCAAGCCAATGACGCCAGTCTGCCAGATTCAGCCGGGGCCTTCAAGGTTCGCCCACCGCGGTTCGCTCGCACGCAACGGCGCCGGGCGTTTGACGATGGCGGGTATCCTATTTTATGATTTGGAATCCATTCCGCATCTTGGCTTCTGGCCGGCGGAAACGGCTTTCACAACTTTCCGGACCAGGAATCGACTCCATGAGTCTGCACGGACCAGTTGCGATCATCCTTGCCGCGGGACAGGGCAAGCGAATGAAGTCGGACAAGGCCAAGGTGCTGCACGAGGTCTGCGGCCGGCCGATGATCGGCTACGTGGTCGACGCCGCCCGCGGCGCAGGAGCCCGGACAATCATCGTCGTCATCGGCTACGCCGCCGCCCAGGTCCTCGAAAGCCTGCACGACGAGCCCAACATCCTCTTCGTGACACAGTCCGAGCAGCTCGGAACGGGCCATGCCGTGAAGATTTGCCGCGCGATCCTGGCCGATTATCAGGGCCCTGTCATGGTCCTGGTCGGCGACGAGCCGCTCTTGCGGCCCGAGCCCCTGGCCGATCTCCTGGCGCGCCAGGAGCACGATCAGGCGGCCTGCCTGCTGGGTACGGCCAAAGTGCATGACCCGATGGGGTTCGGCCGGATTCTCCGCGATTCCGCCGGCAGGTTCCTCCGCATCGTCGAGGAGCGCGATTGCGCCCCCGAGGAGAAGGCCATCCGGGAGGTGAACCCGAGCTGCTACGTTTTCCAGCTTCCCTTGCTCTGGGATGCTCTCGATCAGATCGGCACCAGCAACGCTCAGCACGAATACTACCTGACCGACGCCCCCGAGCGGTTGCTGGCCATGGGGCACAAGGTCATGGCCCTGAACGTGCTGCGGGCCGACGACATTCTTGGCGTCAACACCCGCCAGCACCTTGCCCAGGCAACAACCGTCATGCAGGCGAGAATCCAGGACCACTGGATGACCGAGGGAGTCACGATCGTCGATCCCCATAACACCTACATCGACGGCCGGGCCACGATCGGCCGCGACACGGTGATCCACCCGTTCACCGTGATCTCGGGCCAGGTCAAGATCGGCGCCGGGTGCCAGGTCGGACCGTTCGCTCACTTGCGCGATGGCACCGTGCTCGAAAACGATGTCGAGGTCGGCGCCTTCGTCGAGGTCAGCCGGTCGCACATCGACTCCGGCACCATCGCTCGCCACCTTGCCTACCTGGGCAACGCCTCCGTAGGTCGCGACGTGAACGTGGGCGCGGGAACAATCACGGCCAATTTTGACGGCAGCCGCAAGCACGAGACCAAGATCGGCGACAGGGTCCGCATCGGCGCGGGCGCCGTGATGGTCGCGCCGGTCGCCATCGGCCACGACGCAGTCATCGGCGCCGGGGCGGTGATCACGCGCGGCAAGCACATCAAGAGCGGCGACACGGTCGTTGGGGTTCCCGCCCGCTCACTCTCCGCCAGAACCGACGATCGCTAGGCGGTCACGAGGGCCGGTCGATCCCCCAGCTCAAACAGGGAATCATGGCGCAGGAGACAGATTGATGGAAGAAGGTCCTGAACCTCACGAATGGGTGGAAAAAGCCGCCGAGGAACATCATCACGGGCATGAACACGGCTCGGATGCTCGAGGCAGCGAGATGACCGTTTCGGCCGTCACCGCCGCGGTGCTTGCCGTGCTCGCCGCGTTCGGCTCGCTGCTTTCCGGACATGCCGTCAACCAGGCGATCCTGGAACAGACCAAGGCCACCGACCAGTGGGCGTTTTACCAGGCCAAGAGCACCAAGAGCCATGTTTACCAGGTCGGTGGTGAGCTCATCAAAGCCCTGTCCCTGACCCAGAGCACAACCGCCAGCGATTCCCCTGGGCCCTCGCTGCGGCACTTCCAGCAGGAAACCGAGCGCTACGACCGCGAAAAGGAGGAAGTCAAGAAGGAGGCTGAGCACCTGGAAGCCGAAAGCCAGCACGAGTTTCACAAGCACCAGCAGTTTGCCCTGGGCATCGCCTGCTTCCAGGTCGGCATTGTCCTGGCCTCGGTCTCGATCCTCGTGCGCATCCGCGCCATCTATTACCTGAGCGTGGTCGCCGGAGCCGCCGGTCTGGTCTGGACCGTGATGGGGCTGCTGGGCTAGCTTGCGCGCACGGGGCTCGGAAGCGATTATCGCTTTGGAGCCACCACCGTGCAGGCCGTGCAATCCAGGCCGATCGCGGCCACCTGCTCGGGCGCAGCGCTCGCCTGCGCCAGCGCCTTTTGGACTGCGGCACGGGCCGCGCTCCACCACTGGGCGGGATCTTGCTCGGCCCAGGTGGGGGCGCGGAAAGGTCGTGTCGATAGGTGCGACCCCAAAGGCCACTGACCTGCCCTGAAGATCAAAGAGGGCGGCACGCAAGCTCTGGGTGCCGACGTCGAGACCCAAAACAAACCGTTCTTCCGCCAGTGTCGTGTTCATGAGAGAGGACCTCGGATTCATCAAGACTGATTGCGGTGCAGGTGCGTCAGCGCAGCTTCGACGCACCGGACTGAATCTGGATCAAGTCGGCTGCCGGCTATCCAGGAGAAACGTCACGGGTCCGTCGTTGACGAGCGCGACCTTCATCATCGCGCGAAAGACTCCGGTGGCGATCTCAAGTCCGGAGGCTGAGAGCAGGTCTGCAAACCGCTGGTAGAGGCGCTCGGCAAGGGCGGGCTCGGCGGCGGCGGTGAAACTGGGGCGGCGACCGGCCCGGCAATCGGCCAGCAGTGTGAACTGGCTGACCACAAGGATCCCACCTCGGACGTCCAGCACGCTCCGGTTCATCTTGCCCTGATCGTCCTCGAAGGCGCGAAGGTTAAGTAGCTTGTCGGCCATCCAGACGGCATCCTCGTCGCGGTCGTCGCGGGCCACGCCCAGAAGCACCAGCCAACCTGGCCCGATCCGGCCGACGGTTGTTCCCTCCACGTTCACCGACGCCTCGGAGACTCTCTGAATGACTGCACGCATGAATCGGGGTCTCCGACCTGAGATCGGTGCGGGATCTTGGACATCTTAACTCCTCGATGGAACGACGGCTCCGCTTTTGTTTTGGGTAGCTGATTTCGAAGTAAGGTGCTAACCTTGTGAAGTCTTATGATCTGCCGATCCGCGGCGCGCAGGGAGTGGCGGCCAGGGAGCGCGAGGAGGCGAATTTTGGGCGAGTCGAAACACGTTCGGCTCCGGGTGGGTGTCATCGGCCTGGGTCGGCTCTGGGAAACCCGGCACAAGCCGTCGCTGGCGCGGTTGAAGGACCGGTTCAGGATCACGGCGGTCTATGACCAGGTTTACCGTCGGGCCAAGATCGAGGCAGCCCAGCTCGATTGTGCAGCATGCGAGGGCCTTGCCGCACTGGTGGAACGGCCCGACGTGGACGTTATCTACCTGTTGTCGCCGCAATGGTTCGGACTGCATCCTGCGCATCTGGCGTGTGCGGCGGGCAAGGCCGTTTATTGTGGGCTGCCCCTGGCCGGAGACCAGGCTGAGCTGGAATCGTTGATCCAACGAGTCGACGAGACCGGCATTGCCTTCATGCCGGAGTTCGCTCGCCGCTGCTATCCCGCGACACTGCGGCTCAAGGAGCTGCTGGCGACCTCGCTGGGACCGCCACGGCTCGTTCTCGGCCATTCCCGACTCTTCGGTTTCGATCGCTACGCGGTTCCCGGGCCGACCACCCAGATCTCACCCGCACCGCTATTGATCGATCCGGGAAGCTTTCTCATTGACTGGTGCGCGTTCCTGATGCAGGCGTTGCCGACGTCGATTAACGGCACGCGGTGTCTGGTGCTCCCCTCCGAGGCCGGCGCGAATGCCGAGCCGGATTTTGAGAGCTTCGCGGCCACTTTCCCGGACGGCGCGACGGCCCAGATCGCTTTTGGCCGCTATTACCGAACACGCTGGGGAGAGGCTACCCGCTTTTTGCCAGCCTCGGGGTTCCAGGTCTACGCCGAGCGTGGGGCGGCCTGGCTCGAGATGCCCGAGCGGATCCAGTGGTGGGACTCGAGCGGCACTCATGAAGAGAGGCTGCCGCTGGAGCCCACCATCGGCGATGTGCTCAATGACCAGTTCCACCGCCTCGTTCACAAGGGGCAATCGCTGGCTCCCACGATCCACGACGCCCTGGAAATCGCACGTCTGGTGCAGAACCTCAAGCGCAGCCAGGAACAGGGTCCCAGCATCCGTCAAGCGCCCACGTCCGCATGAGGACTCATATGTAGAACGGAATTAATTCCGTTCTACGAGCCAAGCGCCCACGTCCGCATGAGGAAACAGGAGACGGGTAGGATGCCCTCATCCCCAGAACCCGGAATTGCGAACAAGACTTCCCCGGTCTGGTTCGCCTTGGTATGCGCAGCCGCCGTGGTCGGGCTGACCCTGCTGCTTGACTCGATTCGCTGGAGCTCTGCCACCTACGACGAGGTGGCTTACTTGCGCCTCGGTTCCCGGTGGTGGCGCACCGGCGAGCAGACCGAGATCACCCGCATGGGCTCGCCCCTCACATTCTGGAAGCTGCAGCAAACGCCTGTGCTCTGGACGCTCGACCGGCTGGGCCGCCGCGAGCTGATGGACGACCCGATTGGCCATCAGCAAGAGCTGCTGCCGCTCGTCCGCGCCGGGGCGCTGTGGATCTGGCTGGCAGCGCTTCTGCTCTGCGCCTGCTGGAGCCGGCGGCTGTATGGCCCCAGGGCCATGGCCCTGGCGGCCTGGCTCTTCGCGCTGAGCCCCAACCTGATCGCCCACGGCGGACTGGCAACGATGGAGCTGCCGCTCCTGGCCTGCACGACCGGCATGCTCTTCCTGTTCTGGACCTTCCTGGATACCGGCCGGCGGCGTTGGTTTTGGGCCTCCGCGGGGATGGGAGGATTGGCGTTCTCTTGCAAGTTCACCACGGTGCTGATCCCGCCAATTCTGGCGGTGATCTGGTGGCTGGACGGCTGGCGGCGCGGAGGCCGCGGAAGCCTCTTCCGCGTCACGCGCCAGGTCACCCTGGGAATGGCCGGCTACGTGCTTGTGCTCCTCCTGGCGGACTTCGCGATCACCGGGTTCGCCGTGCTGCCCCCAAGCCGATCAACGGGTGATCATCCCACCATCAAAGCGAAGTTTGGCGGCCAGCTCGCAGGCTGGATCGCGAGGCTCTACGAGACGCCCGTACCTCAGGAGTGGGTGGGACTCGTCACTCAGGCCCATCACCAGATGTCGGGCGGGCCGAGCTATCTCCTGGGCGAAAGGCGGATGACCGGCTGGAGATACTACTATTTCGTCGCGCTGGCCGTGAAGGTGCCCCTGACGTTCTGGCTTCTCCTGGCGGGCCGCGCCGCGCTGGCGTGGCGGCGAGACAAAACGGGCCAGCCGCGCGACGACCTCCTGCCACTCGCGATCGGTCTGTTCCTGGTCGTCACCGCGATCGGCTCGGCGCGCAATTATGGACTGCGCTACCTGCTTCCCCTGGCGCCGCTGGCGATCGTCTGGATCTCTCGGATGGCCGAGGATGTGACCGAGAAACCAGGAATTCTCGCGGCATGGCCGGCCTGGTTGATCGGGTTGGGTCTGGCGGGACAAGCCCTGGCCGTTGCGGCCGTTCATCCGTTCGAGTTGACCTACTTCAACGTCCTGGCCGGTGGTCCGCTGGGCGGGCGGCACATCCTCTCCGACTCGAACCTGGACTGGGGCCAGGGGCTCAAGGGTCTGGCCCGTCTCCAGCGCGCGGAGCCCGAGTTTCGCGACCTGACACTCTATTACTTCGGCGATACCGACCCGGCCTGGTACGGCGTGGAGGGTACGGCCCACATCGTGAATGCCGTCGACGATCAATCTCAACTGCCAGGAATCCAGACCGTGAAAACCCGCTACCTGGCGGTTTCCGCCTCACTCCAGTGGGGGCCGTGGGGACCGTCCGGGTTCTTTCGGAAACTGGATTCGATCGCACCCATCCGGATGACCGATGACGCGACGATCGCGATCTACAGGACGGCTGATCTCCGTAGGGCGGGTGAAACCCACCATATATATTAATGAACATTCAGTGGGTTTCACTCACCCTACTTCAATAAAGGTCGCGTCCGCGCGAGAGCCGATCCTCCAGTCCATCGGCCATCTCGGCAACGCGCCGAATCATGGTCTGGGGATCCAGGCTGGTTGCGGATTCCACGGCCAGGTTCTCGATGACCACGAAGTACTCCTCGCCGCGCAGGACCCGGATGGCGAAATGGCCGTCGGTCATCCGGGCGTTGTACTTGAGCAGAAGTCGGCAGTCGCGATCATTGGCCGGGCCGCAGATCGACACCAAGGAAAGCAAGGCCTGCCCCTCCGCGTCGGTGCCGGCCGGTCCGATGTAGACCGCCTGCTTGCGGTCCAGCCGCGACGGAACGGTCACGCGCCAGCCATGGCCGGACGTGACGACATCAAAGCCGGAGCGGGCCACGAAATCACGGATCAGGCGCTCGACGTCGGGGTCGGCGGGCTCCGGAGCCTCATACGTTCCCAGGGCCTCAGCGCCGACACCGGCATCGGCCTGCACGCCGCCCAGCGGTAAACCACAGCCCGCGCAGAAGCGATCCGACTCGAGGTTGGCCAGCGTGCAACGGGCGCAGACAATCGTGATCGATGGCATGTCTCGCAGCTCGTGGTTAGAACCGCACGGGAAGAAGGCGGGGCTTCCTTGCTCGAGCCTGTTCCGTACGTGACCCGAGGGAAGCCTTCGCCGCCCCGTGTTCGATTTCCCTGGTTATTCCTCCTTAACCTCGAGCGACCTTTCCGGTGGCCAGCGGCAGCACCACGGTTACCGCGATCAGGCATTCTACCTTGCCGAGCTGCTGGAGAACACGGGACGTTTCGAGGTATACCTTACGCGGCCATGAGTGAAACGTCGTCGAATTGCTGGAAAACCATTACCCCGGCAAGGAAGTAGGTCAGGCTTTCCAGCCTGACCTACAATGCCTTTCTTTCGTGCCGCAGATTTGGTGGCTGTCACCTTTCCACCCACCAGATTTGGTGGCTGTCAGCTTTCACCTTGTCGGCCTGAACGCGAAAACCCACCGCCCTCACGGTGAGTTCTGTCCGAGACGTCAGTTTTGGTTTATAAGGGGTCTAAAAACATGGCTTGACCCCCACAGTTGGGGTCTCGAAGCCGGAACCCCAGCCCCCCGTCCGCGGTATCACTCGTACACACCGGCTGCCACGAAGACGTCTTTGCCCGGTACGCGGTAGATGTAGGTCTGCTTCTTCGAGGGCGTTTCCTCGCCGGGCTTGGGCCACATGTAATCGACCCAGCCCTCCCCTTTGGACTTCGCGAGGGCGACAAATTCCTTGAAGAGAAGCTTCTTGTCAGGGCCTTTGTCCGGGGTCTCAAGCAGGTTCTTGCCGATGAGTTTCGGACTGATTGGGTGTGCGAGCATGGTTCCTTTGAGGTCCATCATGAAAACATAGGAGTCCTTCCACACGAAGCGACCGTCCTTCCTGTTGAGTTCCGTAATGGCCTCATCGATGCCTTTGTCGGTGACGAGTTGCGCCGCCTCCTTGCACTTGGCCACGCACTCATCCTTGGTGGCGCTTTCGGCGCAGGCGTTTCCGGCGAGACAGAGCCCGACCAACAGCACAGCGACAGCCTTCCGCATCGTGGGTCCTCCTGCTTGTGTGATGGTTGTGGATGAGAAGCTGAAGCTTCCCCTGAGATTTCCCAGATAAGTACGGTCCAGCCCGCTGGATCGCCTCACCCGGTTGATCTGGTCAAGTATTTCAGTCGATCTCGCATACGATTTCAACACAATATTTTCTTGGGACAAGACAAGACGGTGCGAAAATCGGTGTCAGCCTTCACGCCGCCTAAGGCGGCACCCGAACGCATGAAAATGGGCGTGGTCCTGCTGAAGGAATATTACACGGGCATACTGGCTTTTAGTGCACTATCTTAGAATTCCCAGGCGATGCATTTCCGAGAAGGTCTCGGGAGTCAGCAGGTGGTAAATCGAGGTCCCCAAGGAACGCGTCCCCTCGCGCGGATAACCAGGCGGAAGGAGCGAGGCCGGAATCGAGCCAAACGCGCGATACGTCGCGCGAAAATAGCCCCCTTCGATCGGATGGGGTTGAAGCCGAAGCGCCTCGATGATCTGCTGTGCCGTAGGCATGGGTTCCAGTGATCCCTGATTTCCGCGTGACCTGACCTGAGCAAGCCGGAATTCCCCCTGACGCGCACGGAGCCTCTATCGATCGTCAAGACTCGCATCATCCCTCCGACGTTTCGCCGATCATTGCTCGCCGCCGGACTGCTCGTCTGGGCGATCGTGGCAATGAGCATCGACAATGGACACGTCGGCGTCTTCCATGACGACGGCATTTACCTCGTCTCGGCGCAGGCGATCCGCGACGGGCGAGGTTGCCAGCTTCCCAGCCGGCCTGGCAATCCTCCGCCCAAGTACCCGATCGGCTTTCCGCTCGCGCTGGCTCTGGCCTTGCGAGGCATGGCCGGCCCGGGCTCGCTGGACCGCGATCTCCTCGCCGCCCGGATCGTTGTCACCGCGTCGGGCCTGCTGTTCTTTGCGGCAGCTTACCGCTGGATGAGGGTCATGAGGGTGCCTCCTGCCGTGGCGACGGCCGTCGTCCTGGCGACAGCGTTTCACCAGGCGACGCTTGTCGGATGTGGCTGCGCGGTGTTCTCCGACCTGACCTTCTGCGGTTTGACTTACTTCCTCCTCTTGATGCTTGCTGGCACGCGGAAGCGAGCGCCCGGCACGGCGGTTGGAACGGGCCTGGCAAGCGGTCTACTGGCCGGGGCGGGATACCTGGTCCGGGGCAACGGCATCACCCTCATGGTGGCCACGCTGCTCGACTCGGGGCGGAAACGGCGCCGCTCCTGGCGCTGGGCGGGCAACGTCGCGGGAATGGCGCTGGTGCTGTTTGCGGTGAAATGGGTCCCCGTCTCCCGGGTCCGTGCCGTAGCTTCGGGGGACTATGGGCTCGAGATGCAGGCGGGCTGGTCCTCACTCCGGGCGGGCCTCGCCATCGTGATTACGAACCTCGCGGCCGTGCTCCTTGACTTCCCGACACGCGTTTTGCTTCCCGTGACGAGCTACAGCACACCCATCGTGCGCGTGCTGCGGGAACATCCGCTGGCCGCGATCGGCCTGCGGCTTGGACTTTCCTCACTCGTGCTCCTCGGGCTGATCCGGCTGGCTCGCCTGGGACGCGGCCGAGCTCTTCCCGCCTGGTTCCACGTCCTGGCCACGATGGCCATCTTTCTGGTCTGGCCCTGGACGATGATCATGGACCGCTTCCTGCTTGGGGTCGTTCCTCTAGTTCTGCTTGCCTTCTGGGCCGGCCTGTGCTTGATCGGACAGAGAATCGCCTGGCTCCGGCATTCCCGGTTGGCTCCATCACGATTGGCCCTTGGCGCCCTGGTCGTGGCCACGGTGGGCATCGCTTGCGTCACGGCACGGTCGGTCTCCGGCTTTCACTTCGGGAGCAGGCAGTGGCCAGGCGCCAGCAGCCGGCGCAGCCTCTCGGAGGCCCTTTCGCTGATCTCGACCCGGCTCGAACCCAGCGCCGTGCTTGCAGCGCGATGGCCGGAGACGGTCTATCTCTACACGGGCCGCCAGGGCGTGCCCCTGACCGAGGACGATGACATCCTTCGCGGTCGCTTCGACCGGAGCGACCGGCTCCGGCTCTGGATGGACCAGGTTCCCGGCCGCCCCTTCTACCTTCTGGTTCGCGGTCAACTCGAAGACCCGGCGCTGGCCGACCGCTGTCAAGCGGAATCGTTGGCCCGAACAAATGGCCTGGAGCTTCAGCCGTTCGCGCAGACATCGGATGGCCGCTACGCGCTGGTCCGCGTGCTCCGTCATTGAGGAAGACGGTCCGATGGCTCATCTCACGCGAGGTGGGGTGGGAAAGGTGACAGGTGGGAAAGGTGACAGCCACCACAGGTGGGAAAGGTGAGGTGGGAAATGTGACAGCCACCAGGAAAGGTGACAGCCACCAAATTGACAAAGCTGGGATATCTTGGTAAAAAGCCGTGAATGTCACGACCGAGGCGACATTCTCCGGGGGGGGGGATGGTTTTCCACGTGCTCAACCGAGGCGTGGGCCGGAGAGTGCTTTTCACCAAGGACGAGGACTTTTTGGCGTTCGAGCGGGTCGTTGAGGAAACG
>Ga0187888_1002147_pt1 | contig 17397 bp, 10 predicted proteins | sample June2016WEW_7_40_FD_132987 | JGI IMG/M metagenome (GOLD analysis project Ga0187888, IMG submission 132987) | Peatland microbial communities from SPRUCE experiment site at the Marcell Experimental Forest, Minnesota, USA - June2016WEW_7_40 | ecosystem: Environmental > Terrestrial > Soil > Wetlands... | reverse complement strand
GGAGTGATGGTGAAGGTCGAGGTCTGTCCCGCCGGGTTAACGAGCATATTCCCCGCCACGTAGCTGATCACGTAGTTGGGATCGACCGCTCCCGAGCAAGTATCCGCCCCGGTGTACGTTCCTGGCGAAGTCGAACTGGTTACACTCGTCATGCAGGTGGGCGGGGTAGTCAGGCTGGAGGCATTGTTCCCGGCCACGAAGCCGCTGTAGCTGGGCGTGATGGCGGGTGGCGTCGTACCGGCAGTCATCGATCCGCTGCTGGCGGTAATTACCAGCGCAGCCTGGCCGATCGTCACATTGCCCGGAACGTATCTGATCGTGTAGTTGGGATCGACCGCGCCCGAGCAGGTGTCAGCCCCGGTGTCCGTGCCTGCGGGAGTGGAACTGGTCGCCGTCGTCGAGCAAGTCGGCTGGGTGGTCAGGCTGGCCGACGTGTTGCCGTTCACAAACCCGCTGTAACTGGCTGCTACCGTGGGTGGCGTGCCGCCAAAAGTCATCGTCCCACTGCTAGCAGTAATCACCAGTGCGGCCTGTCCTACCGTGACGTTCCCCGGCACGTAGCTGATGCTGTAATTAGCATCCACGGCTCCCGAGCAGGTGTCCGCGCCCGTATCCGTCCCTACGGGCGTAGAACTGGTCGCCGTCGTCGAGCAAGTGGGCTGAGTGGTCAGGCTGGCCGACGTGTCGCTGTTCACAAACCCGCTGTAGCCGGCCGTGATCGTGGGTGGTGTTCCGCCGTAGGTCATCGTCCCACTGCTGGCGGTAATCGCCAGCGATGCAGGGCCTACCGTCACGCTCCCTGCCGCGTAGCTGATCGTGTAGCTCGAGTCCACGGCCCCCGTGCAACTGCTGGGATACGAACCCACTGGACTTGCGTTGGTCGCCGTGGTCGAGCAAGTCGGCGGTGTCGTCAGGCCACTCGGGGCCGTAGTTGAGAGCGTGAGGCCGCCGTAAGTGTAAAGGGGCGTGACGGCGGGCACCGTCCCACCATAGGTCATGGACGGACTGCTGGCGGTGATGGTCAGAGGCGTGGAGCCTACGGTAAGCGAGGTTTGGGCTGTGACGCCGCTGTAGGTTGCGGTGACTGTGTACGTGCCGGGAGTGCTTGCACTGCAGATCGGGCCGGTGCAGGAGCCTCCGGCCGAGATTCCAAACCCGGCCGAGCCGGTTTCCGTGATCGCGTTGCCGAACTGGTCAAACGCCGCAGTCGTATACGTCACGCCGACGCCCACGGGTGTGGTCGCATTGGCAGGGCTGATGGTAATGTAACTAAGCGGGCCTGGCTCGGACCAGGTCACAGTTACGGTGTTCGAAGTCACAGCACCAGCGTTAGCGTAAGCATAGATCGAATCCATGCCCGCAGCGCCACCGCCGGGATAGGTGAAGGATGCCTGGCCGCTGGCATTGGTCAATGCAGGACCGCTCATAGGTGAATCCGGGCCGGACGTGATAGAGAAGAACACCGTTGCATTGGGCAGCGGATTGCCGTTCGTGTCAGTCGCTGTTACGGTGAGCGTAGCCGGAGTGCCGACTTGGGCGGAGGCTGTGGTCGTAGAGAGCGCGAGCTTGCCCAGCGTCGGCGGCGTCGAAAGCGGCGGAGAGATGGCCACGATCTGCGTCACTGGTTTTCCGTTGGTATCCGTGAACAGGCTCGGTCCCGGCGCGAGCGTGCTTGCGAAGTTGACTGTCGCCGGTCCTCCGCCGATCGTGCCCTCGGGAGCATAGGCGGCCACATCGAAGATCACGGTGATGTTTTCTCCCGCACCCACTGAGAAGGAGCTAGTTGTTACCGGCACGCTAACACTGGACGTTCCGGTGGGCTGCTCGGTGGCCGTAGAGGTGGCGAGGAGTCCTAAGGGGAACAGCCCGCCGAGTGACAGACCCGCCCCCCCAAAGTTGTCAATCGATGAGTTAGCGAGCAGGAATGATGCCGCGGCTGAGCCGGCAGGAACGGTACTCGCAAAATCACCTGCATCGACCACGTAGACTGCGGCGCTCGAGATTCCTCCGGAGGAGTTGATGAATTCTCCTTCGAGAGCGGCATTCAATTGGACAGTGATACCGGCGCCGGTGTTGCTAAAGGTCTCATAGGCAAGGCCGCGGGCTGCGCCGGTAGCGATGTTGCAGTTGTTTTCTAACACTGGTGTGCATGGGCCTGAGCTAGAGGCGTAAGCTCCGGCGCTCAGAAAGGAGCTGCCGGTCGAGTTCAGTTGACCATTACCGTAGGTCCAGCCGGCGGGTATTTCGAAGTTCCATTGCGTACTGGAGATCTGGCCATCTCCGCCGGTGATCTGGTGGAAGGGACCAAAGGGAAGGCCGTAAACTTGGCCTTCGAGATAGAACCAGGTCGCGGTGCCGCTTCTCTTCTGGAACCAGGCGCCTGGAGAGCCACTGATCCCACCGGAATTCCATTGGGTGTCGGTGAAAATTAGCTCGCCAGTATCCGAAACGCCCTGTACGCCGGGATTGTTCGCAGTGCCGATAAAAGTGTCGTTGTTGGTAGGCAGGCCGATCTGGACCCACCAGGGAGAGACAATGTTTCCTTTCGCGTCCGTAGAGACGTACGCCACAAAACCGTTGGCGTTGGCTGACGAGATAGTTTGTTGGCCGTCCGACATGGTCAATACAAAGACCGTCGGGTTGCCTATGGTAGTATATTGATTATAAACTAGCGCAAAATTCAAGTTGGGGGCAAGAGGCGGGTTGACTTGCATACTCGCAAAGACGTAATCGCTGGTGGTGTACGAGCTCTCTGCAGGGGTGGGATTGGTACAGGACGTTCCTACTCCGTCATTATCCACGCAAGAGAATGAGTTAAAGTTGTTGCCCCTGTAGTAATAGGTTGTTGTCTGCGCATCGGCTTTGCCCGGCGCCACAACGAAACAAGCGGCGACCAGCACCAGAAGGACAAGCGACCGCATGATTACGGGCCCGATCGGCACACGCCGGCGGCCGGCCCGCTGCGTTCTCGCGAAGTGACCGGAATGCAATTTGGGCGCATAGGACGAGCCCACATTCTCGTGTTGACCTGCGTTTCCTCGCTTAGTCATGATCATCTCCTCTGTTTTCTAAACGTGTTCGGGGAAGAGCGTGGCACAGCCCGACGCGCATCCGATGAGTTGTTCGCCGTTCCCAAGGCGGAGACGGCGGACGAACCTTTCAGTTGACTAGGTTTTCGATTGATTTGCCCCAGGGCGGCCACAAGGGCTGCCCCTACTAGCCTTTGGCGGCGAGTTCAGCTTACCGCCCAGCGGCGCCAGACCGCCGCTACAAATCTTGCTATTGCACACTTCAGTAACACAAAAAAGCCGTTTTAATGACGACTCCCTGTTGCGGCAAGTCAGGTTTGAATGCTAGAATCTACCTTACCGTTCAAACAGGGAAACTAGCAAACAAACGGGCTTACCGGCACCGGCCATTCTCTACGCTACGCTCATCAGCTTATGGCCCTTTTACTCTGCTATACGCAAAAGTCAGGGAAAAACCGTCATGGCTGTGAAAAATTCTGGCGAGAGCGATGGTATAGGCATCGGACAGGCCGACCCGGCCTTCGAAGATCGGCAAGCTCTGGACCACCTTTTCAGCGTCACCTACGAAGAATTGCGCCGCCTGGCGGCCACTGTGCGTCGCAACCATCCAAACATCACCCTTAACCCAACCGCCTTGGTGAATGAGGCTTGGCTGAAATTATCGAAATCCCGCGAAGTTGCCGCCACCTCGCCGCTGCACTTCAAGCGCATCGCGGCCCGCGCCATGCGGCAGGTCCTGGTGGAGGCCGCGCGGCGCCGCAGTTCGAACAAGCGCGGCGGCGGGGCGGAGATAACCGTCACATTTGACGAGGCGGTTCAGCGAAAACCCTCCGGCGGAGAAGAAATCCTGGCGCTCAACAGCGCTTTGGACTCGCTGGCGCGCATGAATCCCCGCCAGGCGGTGATGGTGGAGAGCCGCTTCTTCGGTGGGCTGGATATCCCTGAGACAGCGACGCTTCTCAACGTCTCCGAAGCTACGGTCCTGCGCGACTGGCGCGCGGCGAAAGCGTGGCTTGCCCACGAACTTCGGCAGGGACTGTAGACTGCTCTGAAAATCGATGCGCGACCACACCCGTGCAACTGGGGATAGCGACGATGGACAGCGCCCGATGGCAGAAAGTCCAAACGCTTTTTCACGGGGCCCTGGAACTTCCCGAGGCGGAGCGGCACGGCTTCTTGGCGGCCCATTGTCAAGATGATCCAGGGCTAGTCGGCGACGTCCTCGTACTTTTAGACGAAGACGCCCGCGGGGATTCGTTGCTTGACCGAGACATTGCCCAAGCCGCTGACCTCGTCTTCAACGAATCCCACGCAACATCTCTCCCATTTAAAGAGTTTGGCCCCTATCGGATTATGCGGGAGCTTGGCGAAGGGGGGATGGGCGTGGTGTACCTGGCCGCGCGTATGGACCTGGGCAATCAGGTGGCGTTGAAGATTCTGCGCGAAGCGTGGGCGTCGCCGGCGCGGCGCCAGCGGTTCGAATCGGAGCAGCGCACGCTGGCGAAGTTAATTCATCCATCGATCGCGCGCTTGTACGACGCGGGAACGCTCTCTGACGGGACGCCCTGGTTCGTGATGGAGTACGTGGACGGCGTTCCGCTCACCGAGTATTGCCGCGAGCACGACTGCAAGGTAGAAGAGCGGCTGAAGCTGTTTCGCGCGGTGTGCGAAGCGGTCGAGTACGCGCATCAACACGGTGTGATTCACCGGGATCTGAAGCCGTCCAATATTCTGGTGCGGGCCGACGGGTCGGTGCGGCTGCTCGATTTCGGGATCGCGAAACAGATTGACGCGGGGACTCAGGCGTCGAAACTGACGCGTACCGGCATGCACCTGTTGACCCCGGCTTACGCGTCGCCCGAACAGATTCGCGGGGAAGCAGTGGGGGTTGCAAGCGATGTGTACTCGCTCGGCGTGATTCTTTATGAATTGCTGGCGGGGCGGCTGCCGTTCGACGTTTCCGAGAAGACTCCGGCTGAGGCGGCGAACCTGATCGTGATGGAAGACCCGGTGAAGCCGTCCGCTGTTCTGCGGCGAAGCTCGGGCAAGGGCGCCACGCGCAGCGCGTCGTGGGCGGATCTGGATGTCCTGTGCCTGACGGCGATGCATAAGGAGCAGCGGCGCAGATACGCTTCGGTGAAGGCGCTCGTCGGCGATCTGGACCATTATTTGAAGCATGAGCCGCTCGATGCTCATCCGGACAGCCCGGCGTACGTTGCCGCCAAGTTCCTGCGGCGGCACTGGGCGGCGGTATCCGTTGCGGCGATGGTGGCGGCCCTGTTGCTCTTCGTGGGTTCGCTCGCGTTGACGCTGCACAGGAATGAATCGGCTGTAACCACGCGGCCGCGGACAGTGGCGGTTCTTCCTTTCGCGAATGCGGGATCCGACCACAGCATGGATTTTCTGGGAACCGCCATTCCGGAGGAGATCGCGCGAGTGCTAGGGCGTGCGCGTTCGCTCACGGTACGGCCGTTCGATGCGAGCCGCGCTCAAAAGGACCCAAGAAAGGCGGCTCGCGAGCTCGGCGTGACGAGCGTGGTGACGGGACATTTCTTGAAAGAGGGCGATCACCTTCAAGTGACCATCGAGGCGCTGGATATCGAAACAAATCACTACTTGTGGCGGGATGGGTTCATCATTCCGGCTGTAAACACGATAAGGTTGGAGGGCGAGATCGCGTCGCGAACGCGGAACGGGCTGGGTCCGAATCTTGGAGCCAGGGAGTTCACTTTAGCTTCTATGATGCGTTGGGACATGGTGTTAGAAAGCGCCAGCCGGCCGAAGAATCAGCAAGCTTATGACCTGTTTCTTCGGGCGATGGCGATGCCCGATGATCCTGGCAGCATAAAGAAGTCGCGGGCGATGCTCGAACAGAGCGTTGCGCTCGATCCGGGATACGCGCCCGCGTGGGCAGCTCTGGCCAGCGAGTGTACAGGCGATAGCTGGTATGGCGGTGGCGGAGCGGAAGCAGCGCAGTGCGCCGCGAATGCGACCAAACGCGCGGCCGCGCTGGATCCTGATAACGTGTGGACCCTGCCTTCGTTCCTTGGGCTGGAACGCAGTCAGATCGCGACGGCTTATCGCGGAGCGCTCGATCTGGTGCGGCGACGGCCCGAGAATTCGCAAGCGCATTTTTATCTGAGCTACGCGCTGCGTTACGCCGGATTGCTCGAAGAATCAGAGAGCGAGTGCAATACGGGCCTGTTGCTCGATCCGCAATACCCCGGTCTGCGATCCTGCGCGGTCGCGTTTCTGCTGCACGGAGATTATCAGCGGGCGCGCGATTTTCTGCATCTCGATCTGGGATCGCAGTTTGAAAAAGCTCTCTCCATGGACGTTCTGTTGCGCGAGGGCAAGGAAAAGGAAGCGCTGGAGGCTCGGCCGGCGACGGCGCCCGATTGGGCGGGGTTTCCGATCCTGTTCGCTTACCTGGAACACCGTCCCGCGAGCGAGATTGCGGCGCTGGCGCAAGCCATGAAACCTGTGACCGATCCCGAAATGAACTATTTTTCGGCGGCGCACCTGGCGTACGCAGGTCAGCCTGAAGCGGCGCTGCGCATGTTGCGCGCGGCGATTACGGCCGGGTATTGCGCTTATCCAGCGATCGAGTCAGACCCGTTGCTCGCGGGAATCCGGTCGAATACAGGGTTTGAACAAGTGCGCGTGCTCGCCAGGCAATGCACGGAGCAGTTCGTGGCGGCGACCAAACACTAGGCGAATACGCTCGCACGCGTCCCGGATAGAATCAAAAGAGCGGAATCCCTTCTAGATCGAGGCCCTTGAGCCCAAGCCGGTCCACTAAGGTATCTATGTGTACTGAAGACTGAGAACTGTCGATTAATACACCGCCGCCGCGTCCATCAGGTTACTCTCGCCATTCATCCACACCGCATATTGGAACCGAGTCGCGGACCTCATGCAGGCGGCGCCAATTTCGCCCCGATTGTTGATGGCGATCACGGCACAGTCTGAATTCCTATTCTTTAAGTCTGTCTTCACCATCTGCCGCAGTAGTTCGACGCAGGCGTCCTGGGGGCTCATGCCGGCCTGCATGTAATGAACGATCGAAATACTGGTGCAGTAGTTGGTCATTAAGTCTCCGTCGCCGGTGGCGGAGGCGGCGCCCACATTGTCGTCGGCGTAGACGCCACAACCCACCAGTGGAGAATCTCCGACGCGCCCCGGAATTTTCCACGCCATTCCGGAAGTCGAACAGCCCGAGACGACGTGGCCCTTGCCGTCGGTGGCCACCATCCCGATCGTGTCGTGGTTTTCAGCCGTTACCCAATTCGTCGTGTGCTGCGGGTCGAGTTTCCAATCCATCCATTTCTTAAGGCTCTCCGGGGTGAGAAGTTGCATGGGTTCGAATCCCATCTTGAGCGCAAAGCGGAAAGCGCCCTCGCCCGCGAGCGTGGTGTGCCGGGTCTTTTCGATCACCAGGCGCGCCACCGAGATGGGATTCTTGATGTGGTGCAAATTGCAGATTGCGCCGGCGCGATGGCGTGTCCCGTCCATGATGGCGGCGTCGAGTTCCACTTCTCCTTCTTCGTTGGGAAGGCCGCCGTACCCGACGCTCATCACCTTTGGATCGTCTTCGGGAACGTTGATGCCTTTCACAACCGCATCCAGGAGGCTGCCGCCACTCTTGAAGACTTGCGCCGCCTGCTCGTTCGCCGGTTTCCCGTGCGCCCAAGTGGAAAGAAACACCGGTCCAGACTCCAAGGCGGACGCGGGTTCTGTTTCCAGGGCCGAAAGCGCCGCAGCTCCCGCCACGGATTTCATGAAGTCTCGCCGATCAATGCCGTCCATTTCGCCTCCATTTAGGAAATCGAAATTCGAAAATCGAAATTCGAAAATCGAAACTCCGGAATTGGAGCCTAAATCGCGTCATTGCCGGGCCTTTCGAATTTCGATTTTCCAATTTCGATTCGACTCCGCCTCTTTCCCCAACCTCCCCCGCCCGGCGTCTCAATTCTCAAGACACTCCCACGCGGCGCGTTGAAAACCGCCTTCGAAGGCAGTTCCCGAACACGACTCGGCACCTTCGCGAATTCCGAATTTCGATTTTCGAATTTCGATTTTCGAGTTTGGCTGGTCGAATTTCGACTTTCGAATTTCGATTTTCTCTTCCCAGGAACAATGAGTTCGTTCCTGCCCGCCTCACCCGGCCTACCGCCGGCGAGCCCATAAGGTTGGAGCCGGCGGCGTTCGGAAAGGATGCTAGCGCGCACATCCGTCAGGAACTCAATCTCACGGATAATACCATCGCCTCCGCGGAATTGCCCTTTTCCACCGGAGTCGCGGCGGAGCGAGTATCGCCGCACCCGCACCGGGTAGGCGGCTTCCAGCGCCTCGATGGGGGTGTTGAGGGAGTTCGTCATGTGGGTGTGAACCCCGCTAAGGCCGTCCGCGGTCGGGCGGGCGCCCATGCCCCCGCCGATCGTCTCGTAATAAGCAAAGGCCTCGCCCGTGCGCGGATCCACGCCGCCAAACGAAAGGTTGTTCATAGTTCCTGAACTCGCGGCGGGAATCCGGTGAGGAAGCGGTTTGGCCAATGCCCGGAGCAGCACATCCACAATTCGCTGCGAGGTCTCGACATTCCCGGCCGCTACCGCCGAGGGAGCTCGTGCGTTCACGACGCTTCCTTCCGGGGCACGCACTTCGATCGGTTCGAGCAAGCCGGCGCACGCAGGAACATCTTCGCCCAGCAGGCAGCGGAAGACATAAAAGACGGCGGAGATGGTAATCGCCATCACCGCGTTGACACTTCCCCGGCAGGCAGGCGCGCTGCCCGCAAAATCCACTCGTGCCTTGCCGTGCCTGATCTTGATGCTGACGCGCAGAGGCACAGGTTCGCTGCTGAACCCGTCGTCGTCCAGGTAATCCTGCGCGGAATAGGTCCCGTCGGGAATTTGCAACAGAGCTTGCCGCATCAGCCGGGCCGAGTAGGTTTGCAGGGCATCAAGGTAGAAACAGACTTTTGGGATGCCGTAGGCTTCCAATAATTCGCGCAATCGCCGCTCCCCCAGGCGGCAAGCTGCCACTTGGGCCATCAGGTCTCCCTCGCGTTCGGCTGGCGTGCGCACGTTGGCAAGCAGCATCGCAAGTATATCCCGCTGCACGGCCCCCCTACGAGCCAGGTAGACGGGTGGAATGCGCAAGCCTTCCTGGTAAATGTCTTCACTCAGGCCCATCGAGGCGGGCTGCGCGCCGCCCACGTCCGAGTGGTGAGCGCGGTTCGCGACGTAGAACACCGGCTTCGACTTCCGGCCCACACGACGCGCCGGCATGACGGGCATCACCAGGGTGATGTCCGGCAAGTGTGTGCCGCCGGCGTAGGGATCGTTCAGCATGGCGATGCTGCCCGATTCGAGTTCGAGCGCGTCGAGCGCTGCCGCAACTGACATGGGCATCGATCCCAGGTGCACAGGCATGTGGTCGCCCATAGCCACGACTCTTCCCTTGCCGTCGAATACCGCGCAGGAATAGTCGCGCCGCTCCTTGATATTCGGTGAAAAAGCGGAGCGGCGCAGCCCTGCGCCCATCTCTTCCGCCGCCGCGTGAAAGAGGTTCTTGAATATCTCGAGTTCGGCTGGGTCAACGCGTAGCATCGCGATATTGTCTGATTATAGAAGAGTAGCACAGGCACTCCTGCCTGTGCTGGAGGGATGCGAACTCAACTTAGGTGACAGGCAAGGGTGCCTGTCCCACCGCAGACTGGTCAAGCGACCGTCGTGTTAGGGGCTGGAGTTGGGCCTCGTTGAAGTACCCAGAAGTAGGCGGCGGCCAATGTGGAGAATGCAGTGACAATTCCCAGGACCAGGAACGCGCCTTGCCAACCTGCGGCGAGCGAGAGGCGCGCCACCGCGTCGCCTGACAGGACTCCACCCAGATAGCCAACCCCATCAATAATACCGGACGAGGTTGCCGCCGCTTGTTTTCCGCCAAAGTCGAGTGCCATGGCGCCGGCGAGGTAGGAATATGGCCCGATGATGGCAAAGCCCACCAGGGCGACCAGCACCACAGGCAGGTTGTGGGCGGCGCCGGATCGCAGCGAGGCAAGCGAGAACAAGGCAAGGGTGGCAACGACGAGCCCGACGAACGTGATAATCGCCCGTCCTCCGCGCCCCAGGCGGTCGCTGAGATAGCCGACGAGCAACACGGAAGCTCCTCCGAACAGCGGGAAGAGAGCGCTGAATTTGGCGGCTTTGGCGGTGGTGAAGCCCACCACTTCGTAGAAGTACGTTGGCGTCCAGGTGTTGAACGTCTCGCGCACGAAGGTGGTGCCCAGCGACAGAGTACAGACGATCCAAAAAGCCGGGCTGCGGAATAACGGCCTCAGGTGCTCCGCCAGGCTGCGCTTCCGCCGGATTTCGCTGTGGCCCGCAAAGAGGTTCTCAGGACTCGCCTTTGTCTCCGCTTCCCCGATCTCGGAGCTTGATTCTTTGAGGAGCAGGAGGTTGGCCAGGAAAAGCACGAACAAGCTACAGGCGGCAACCACAAAGACCGCGCGCCAACCCAAGCCGTGAGCGATCAAGACGCCCATGAACTGGCGGCCGAAGGCGTCGCCAAACAGATAACTAAGGCTGACCGCGCCCATGGCGGTTCCATAGGCGGCGTAAGAGAACCAGCGCGAGGTGATCTTCACCATTCCCGCCCAACCGGCGGACTGCACGAGCCGGTTGGCGATCCACGCCACTGCGAACAACTGCAGGCCGCCGCCGGCGGCCAACAAGGTAAACAGAACTGCTCCACCCATGGCGGCCAGAAACTGGCGTTTGCCGCCCCAGAAATCAGCCAGGCCGCCAAGAAAGAACTTGCCCAGGGCGTAGGCCAACACGCCCAGGGAAACGATCTGCCCCAGGCGAATGCGCGCCTGGTCCGCCGGAATGCCGTGAGCCACAAGGTCTCGAATAATCAGCGGCAGGGTGACGGAGAAATTCGACCGGCAAATGTAGAATCCGGCGTAACCGGTCATCAGCAGGCTGACGATCAGAATCTGCCAGAGCAGCAACCGCCGGGTTGTAGGCCTTTGCTCCGTTATCATGTGCCAATCTGTTTGCGTGATGTCGCGGGGAGTTTGCCTGGGCAATGGCGACGCGAAGCCGCCCCCACACCAAACTGACTCATTAAGGAGTTTAACATCGTTGACATCATCCCGGTAGTGTCCTAATTTGAGAGTTTCGTCGAACGCGCCGATGTGAACAAACTTCTTCGTGTCCTCTGTGCCTCTAATGCCTCGACACAGAGAACACGGAGCGTCTCAGCGACCTCTGTGTTTGATCTTTTCTTGGACACGGAGAGCACCGAGGACGACGGGCGCTCGCCGCTTCGCGGCGTCGAATCCACTCGCAACGAACTATGCAACAGAGCACTCAAAAACAAGATAAGTTGTTGTTCACTCCTGGCCCTCTCACCACCAGCCTGACGGTGAAACAGGCGGCGCTTCGCGACCTGGGCTCGCGGGACCGAGAATTCATTGCGCTGGTGCGCAACATTCGCCGCAAGCTGCTGGAACTGGGCGGGGTGGCGGATCGGGGGTTCGAGGCTATTCTGATGCAAGGCAGCGGCACGTTTGCCATTGAGTCGGTGCTGTCGTCCACCGTGCCGCCGGATGGGAAGGTTTTGGCCGTAATCAATGGCGCTTACGGAAGGCGCATTGCCCAGATCGCTCAGGCCCTCAAGATTCCCGTCACCGAGCTGAGTTGCCCGGAAGATCAGCGCCCCGACAAGGAGCGACTCGGCCAGGCGCTCGAGGCTGATCCCTCCATAACCCATGTGGCGGTGGTGCACAGCGAAACCAGCACTGGCATGATCAATCCGGTGCTCGAAATTGGGGAGATCGTCAAACACTTCAATCGGATCTATTTCGTGGATGCGATGAGCAGTTTCGGAGGAATGCCCCTGGACCTGCTTGACTGCCGGATCGATTATCTGGTTTCTTCGGCGAACAAGTGCCTCGAGGGCATACCGGGATTCGCTTTCGTGCTGGCGCAGCGAGAAGCGCTGCTTGCGACCGCAGGATTTGCCCGCAGCGTGAGCTTGGACCTCCTGGCCCAATGGAAAGGGCTCGAGTCCGACGGGCAGTTTCGCTTCACCCCGCCCACGCACGCGCTCCTGGCATTTCACCAGGCTTTGCGGGAGTTGGAAGCGGAAGGAGGAGTCGAGGGCCGCGCCGCGCGCTATCGAACCAATTTCGAAGTCCTTTCGCAAGGCATGCGAGAGTTGGGCTTCGAGGGGTACCTCCGGCCGGAAGACCGAGGCTACATCATCAGTTCGTTTCGCTACCCTCGGCACCCGAAATTCGACTTTGGGGTGTTTTACGCGCGCCTGAGCGACAAGGGCTTCGTGATCTATCCGGGCAAAGTGAGTAAGGCGGACTGCTTCCGGATCGGCTGCATCGGGCACATCTTACCGGACGATATGAGCGGCCTTCTCGGAGCAATACGGCAGACCCTGGCGGAGATGGGAGTTGAGATGCCGGCTGCCGTCTCGACGTAACGGCGAATTCAGGCCGCCATCCCGCGGCTTCAACCTAAAGATCGGGGCGTTTACAGCCATGGACTTTGTTTTTCAGCGTTCTTATCGCGGCCGTCTGAAGGCCGTCATCCTGGATTGGGCTGGAACCACCCTGGACTACGGCTGTTTTGCTCCTGCCGTGGTTTTTGCGGAAGTCTTCAAGCGCCAAGGCGTCCCCATCACCACAGAACAGGCGCGCGAACCGATGGGGGCGCACAAGAAAGTCCACATCCGCATGGTCTCCGAAATGGAGGCGGTGCGGAGCATGTGGCAGGATGTGCACGGCGGCCTGCCCGACGAAGACGATGTGGAGCAGATGTTCCGGGACTTCGTGCCCCTTCAACTCGCCTGCCTGGCGAAGTACGCCGATTTGATTCCGGGCACGCTGGAGGCTGTGGGGGAGTTTCGCCGCCGGGGCCTGAAGATCGGTTCCACGACCGGATACACAACGGAGATGATGGAAGTGCTACAGGAAGAGGCCAAGAGGCAGGGATATGTGCCGGACTCGAGTGTGTGCGCCGCGCAGGTCCCTGCAGGACGGCCCCACCCGTGGATGTGCCTGCAAAACGCCATGAATCTGCAACTCTACCCTATGGAAGCTTTTGTTAAGGCGGGGGATACTTTGCCGGATATCGCGGAAGGACTCAACGCCGGGATGTGGACGATCGGACTGGCCAAGACAGGCAACGAGCTTGGGCTGACTGAGCAGGAAATCGCCGCACTCGAGCCCCAAGTCCTGCGTGGCAAACTCGACCGCGCCCGCGAGCGTTTTCGTCAGGCAGGCGCTCACTATGTGGTGGATGCGATCGCGGAAGTGGCTCCGGTTCTGGATGAGATCAACGCGCGGTTGGCGCACGGCGAGCGGCCTTAAGACGTAGGGGCGGCCCTTGTGGCCGCCCGCGGGCAACCACAAGGGTTGCCCTACGGTTCTACCTCATTACGCGGCAGGAGGTGACGCATCACGCCCCAAGATCAGGACAAAAGCTTTCGCGCCGAGGGAGACTTGAACGTTTCGTCCCGGCGCAAGGAGTGGGCAGCACGGAATATCGATGCGGAAACTCAAATGTGGCTGGACGAAGACGCCCGCTACTTCCTGCACCAGTCACTATCCACGCCCTGTCTGAATGTCCTTACCGCCTGCGACGGCGTTTACCTGGAAGACCTGCAAGGCCGCCGCTACCTTGATTTCCACGGCAACAGCGTTCACCAGGTGGGCTTCCGAAACCGCCGGGTGATCGAGGCCATCAAGGCTCAGATGGAAACGCTGCCGTTCTGCACACGGCGCTATACCAATCTGCCCGCGATCAACCTGGCCAAGAAACTTGCCGAACTTGCTCCTGGGGATTTAAACAAGGTCCTGTTTGCACCAGGCGGCGCGGAAGCGGTCGGCATGGCATTGAAACTGGCGCGGGCGGTCACGGGAAGATACAAGACGATCTCCATGTGGGACTCGTTTCATGGCGCATCGCTCGATGCCATCTCGGTGGGGGGCGAAGCCATGTTTCGCAGCGGCATCGGTCCTCTGCTTTCCGGCGCAGAGCACGTTCCGCCGGCCGACCCGGCCGGTTGTCCTTGGGGTTGTGGGCAGGAGTGCACGCTGCAATGTGCGCGCTACGTCGAGTATGTTTTGGAGAAAGAAGGCGATGTGGCCGCCGTCATCGCCGAGACGGTGCGCAGCACGCCCTCCGTTCCCCCGCCCGAATACTGGCAGATCATCCGCGCGGCCTGCGACCGCCATGGGACCTTGCTGATTTTGGACGAGATTCCCAACGGCCTGGGCCGCACCGGCAAGATGTTCGTTTGCGAGCACTTCGGCATCGTTCCCGACATGCTGGTCCTGGGCAAGGGACTAGGCGGCGGTATTTTCCCGCTCGCGGCCCTGATCGCTCGCGAAGGGCTCGACGTCGCGAGCGAGGGCTCCTTGGGCCACTTTACGCACGAGAAGAATCCCGTCGCCTGCGCGGCCGGCCTGGCAACCCTAGCCTGCCTGGAAGAGGACGGGTTGATCGAGAATGCGCGCCGGTTGGGAGACTACACGCTGGGACGGCTGAAGGCGCTCGCAGAGAAACACGAGATCATCGGGCGCGTCAGGGGCCTGGGCTTGCTGTTGGGCGTGGAACTGGTCCGGGACAGGAACACGCGTGAGCGAGCCGTGGAAGAAGCTGAGCAGGTGATGTACGACGCATTGAGCAAGGGCCTGAGCTTCAAACTGATGATGGGGAACGTTGTCCAGTTAACTCCTCCCTTGACCATTACCAAAGAGAGAATGGATGAGGCGATTGATATACTTGATGCCTGCCTGACCGGCATTCACCGGTAAGCCCCAAAACAAAAACGGGGAACCATTTCTGGTCCCCCGTCTCGTTTGCTACCGGTTTTTTGCGCTGTGGTAACGTCCGCGGAGCGTCAGCCACAGTGCGCACCGCAAGAGCGGTATGATCATTTGCCTTACGTATGCGTGCCCGGTGGAGTCATTTCTCCTCCCGTCAGCATAATGTCATTGTCCCTCCTCTCAATCGCGAATCGCAAGTCCCTTTTTCAGTCGTTTTTTTCGCTGGCCCCCACTGGGGGGACGGCTTGTCGTCCCCGCATTTTTCCTGGCCACGACGAGGGTAGGGCAAGCCCTACCCGTGCACCGCCCGGGTCCATCCGGGCCTTCTCTTATCGACGGATCGGGGGATTGCGCCAGGGCTTGCCGAAGGGAGCGAGTTCGAGATATATTGAGATTCGCCAGGGCTTAAATACGATTAATAACTTCGGGGGAAACATGAGCAGTGCACAGACGCCTGTTAGGCCCGACCGGATCATGCAGCTTGCCTGGGGCTACGCACCGCCGCTGATCCTCGAGGCGGCCATCCGCCACCGGGTCTTCGACGTGTTGGACAACGGCGCAAAAACCGTCGAGGAAGTCGAGGACGCGACCGGCGCCTCCGCCCGCGGACTCACCGCATTGATGAACGCACTCGTAGGACTGGACCTGCTCATCAAAGACGTGCAGGGCCGTTACGCACTCACTCCCGAGAGCGCCGCCTTCCTGGTCAGCACCAAACCGGGCTTCCAGGGTGGCATGATCCTGCACTGCAGCCAGCACCTGATTCCCAAGTGGCTGCGGCTTAATGAGATTGTCGCCACCGGCAAACCCGTGGAGCCGGTCAACCAAGAGCGGCTGGGTGGGGATTTCTTCAGCAAATTCGTTGCGGATATTTTCCCCAGAAGCTATGGCTCCGCGCAGACCCTGGCGGGCGCGCTCGATTTGAACGGCGACGGGAGGCCCATCAGTGTGCTTGACTTGGCGGCGGGTTCGGGCGTCTGGGGTATAGCCTTGGCACAGAAATCGCCTTTCGTCCGCGTAACGGCCGTGGACTGGCCGGAAGTGATCGCCGTCACGCGCAAGACCGTGGCCCATTTCGGGCTAATGAAGCGATTCCAGTTCGTTCCCGGCGACCTGCTTTCAGCCGATTTTGGCGCCAACCATGCCGTCGCCACACTGGGCCATATTCTGCACAGCGAAGGCGAGGAGCGCAGCCGCCCTTTGCTGCAACGAACATTCGACGCCCTTGCCCCCGGCGGCACGGTCGCCGTGGCCGAGATTCTTGTGAATGACGAAAGAACCGAGCCGCTGGCCGGCCTTCTCTTCGCCGTCAACATGCTCGTGAACACCGACCATGGCGACACCTACTCCTACCGCGAGATCAGTTCCTGGCTGAGGGAGGCCGGGTTCGTAAACTCGCGCACCCTCGATGCCCCAGGGCCGTCACCTCTGATCCTGGCCACGAAACCGTGAGCGGATTCTGCAACAGGCTGCTGAGAACCACCAACGCCTGTCATTCTGAGCGAAGCGAAGAATCTCGCTCTGCCCCGCCCCATCCCGAGGTCAAATACCAGAGCGAGATTCTCCGATTTCCGGAGTCCGATGGACTCCATCGGAGTCCAGAATTCGGACCTCGCGGAGTTTACCCTGAGCACCCAGAGCGAGATTCCATCACTTCGTTCAGGACAGGCTCTTCGCTTCGCTCAGGATGACAGCGAAGGGCTCGGAATGACACGGTCCAGAGCGTTTTTGGCCTTGACCAGCCCCCCCGTCGCCATCTATAAACATGGGCGCATTTTCAGGAGGAACCGTGAATAGTAGGGAACGTGTGCTGGCCATGCTCGAGGGCGGTCCGGTGGACCATCTTCCCTGCATGCCGATTCTCATGCAGTTTGCCGGAGACCTGATCGGATCGAGTTACATCAACTATGCGACGGACTTCCGCTTTCTGACGGAAGGCCAGATGCGGGCCGCGGAAGAATTCGGAATAGACCACGTCAACACCATGTCAGACCCTGCGGGCGAGGCGGCGGATTGCGGCGCAGCCGTGAAGTTCTTCCCGAACCAACCGCCGGCCCTGGACGAGGCCAATGCCCTGCTGACTGATAAGACGCTCCTGGACACGCTCGAGGTCCCCGACCCGTACGCCGGGCAGCGCATGCACAATCGCCTTCAAGCGCTGGCCTTGTACAAGCAGCGCGTGGGCGGAGAGAAGCTGATCGAAGGTTGGGTCGAGGGGCCATGCGCGCAGGGCGCGGACCTGCGGGGAATCAACAGCCTGATGCTGGATTTCTATGACGATCCCGCGTTTGTGCGCCGCTTGTTCGACTTTGTGCTGAAGCTCGAACTGCGTTTCGCCGCCGCGCAGGTTCGAGAAGGAGCAGAGTCAATTGGCATCGGTGACGCCGCGGCGTCGCTGGTGGGTCCGCAGATTTACGAGGACTTCGTGTGGGAATACGAAAAGAGAATGGTCGACGGGCTGCACGCACTCGGCGCCAAGGTGCGGCTGCACATTTGCGGTGATATCCGGCTCGTCCT
>Ga0187888_1002136_pt1 | contig 17466 bp, 19 predicted proteins | sample June2016WEW_7_40_FD_132987 | JGI IMG/M metagenome (GOLD analysis project Ga0187888, IMG submission 132987) | Peatland microbial communities from SPRUCE experiment site at the Marcell Experimental Forest, Minnesota, USA - June2016WEW_7_40 | ecosystem: Environmental > Terrestrial > Soil > Wetlands... | reverse complement strand
TTGCCTAAACCACCTATTCTTCGACGAGTAATAGGACTGTCCCCTTTACGATTCGCCGGCAGCGAACACTCCCGCTCTCAAGCCAAGCTCGTCGCGGTCATGCCGCTTCCCCACCCATCCCCTTTGAATCGCCGCTGGCTCGCTGAATTCCCAACCATGCTTGTACGCAGGCTATCGCAGGTTCGTCTCGCAAGTGGCGGCCCAGATCTGTGATCAGAATTGTGGAATCGGGGGTAGTTGGAGAAATAAGAGAAATCGGCAAGGACTGACCATCTCAGCAGCTCTGTCGTTCTCACGGAGCGGGACAGCCGCGCCGGCAGACATGCTAATTCCGATTTACTTAGGCTTGCGTAGTCCCCTGGAGCGGGGTAGCTTATGGAGATGATTATTCACGTTTTTCCTGTCATTTCCCGGAGGTTGTTGTGCGAAAGACTCAGATGGTGACCGATCGGGAGCTCGAGATCATGAAGATCTTATGGGCTCGGGAGAAGGCCAGCGTCCGGGAGGTTCAGGACGACCTGAACCGGGAGACCGGACCGGTAGCCTACAGTACGGTACAGACCCTGCTCAACATCATGGAGGAAAAAAAGGGCCTGGTCCGTCATGTCGTGGAAGGTAGAACGTTCATCTACTTCCCCAAGAAGTCGTCAGAGCGGACCATCCGCGAGCTGACGAGGCGCTTCGTCGATCGCGTTTTCGACGGGGCGCTGGATCGGGTGATGGTGGCCCTGCTGGACTCGAAGCCGCCGACCCCCGAGGACCTCGACCGCCTGCGTGCCATGATTGACGAGGCGCAGCGGCAATTCATTGAGAATCCCTACGCACACGAGGAGCAACTGACCCCAGCGTCTTGACGCCAATGGACCGTCCAGGTCACGCTCAATTACGTGTCCAGGGCTCAAAGGGCCAGGGAAGTGGCCGTCAGCGACGGCACTGACTTGGTCCTTCGCGATACTGGGGCGTTTCCGCACTCGCGGCTTGCCCGGGGGTGTCTCGCCTGACGACCATATCTGTTGTGAAGTGCGCCGCCATCATGCAGGTCGAAGGGCTCCTGAGATGTGGGTCGGGTTGGACTGGTTCGGTCAGATACTGGTCGACGCAACCCTGGCAACGGCCATTCTGCTCAGTCTTGTCATCCTGCTGATGCTCCTCTGCCAGCAGCCGACCCGTCGGATCGTCCTGGCCCAGGCGGCCACCGTTCTGGCGCTCTTCATGTTCCCGCTGGTCGCGACCGATCCCCTCGCGCGGTTGCGCACGCCGGCATGGTTTACCGGACATGAGCCAGGGGCGAGCCGCACACGGCCGGCTTCCTCGGCAGCCGGCGATTCCCCCAGACAATCGCTGAGCGATCCGACGACACAGGCACGCTCAACGACCGGATCACCAGGGGAGGGCACCTGGCGGACCGGTCCCTGGACGCGTCGGATCCTCGCGCTCATGTACATGACGGGCGTATCAGTTGCCATGTTCTGGTCTGTTCTCGGGTTCTGGGGAGTCCAGCGCCTCGTTGGAGGATCCGTCGAGCCGTCCCCGGCAGCGCGTCAGCTTTATGACGAGCTGGTTCAGCAGGTGGACGAACGCTTGCCGTTCCCCGGGCTGCGGGTATCGGCGCGAATCAACCGGCCAGTACTGGTAGGCCTGATCCGGTCGTTCATTCTGATTCCCCCGGTCTATGATGAACGGGGTTTCGACAAGGAGTCGCTCAAGATTATCCTGCTGCACGAACTGGCTCATGCCGCCCAGGGGGATACCTACTTCAGTGCCGCGGCGACCCTGGCGCAGAGCCTCTGGTTCTTTCTTCCTTTCCTGTGGCGGCTGCGTGCCCAGTTGCGGATCGATCAGGAATTTCTGGCCGACCGGAAGGTGGTCATGCTGACCGGTTCGCCGGCCGGCTATGCAACCCGGCTCGTCGCCCTTGCCGCTCCTCGGAAGGGACCAAACCCGGCCCGGACGATCGTCGAATCCCTGTCCTTACAATCCGGCAGTTGGGCCGACGGCGGCTTCCAGAGCCCGCTTTTGCAACGAGTCTTGATGTTACTTCACTGCCCGTACCCGCTCGAGCCAAAGCCGCCGCGGTGGTGGGCCCTGTCTGCGCGCTTGCTCGTTGTGGGGCTGGCCATTCCGAGCGTCTGCGTGAGCCTCGCGCTGGTGGACCGTCCGCCGCTGTCCGCTGGATCTTCATTCGTGACCGACACGCCCAATACGTTTCGAATCAACCAGTTCGTTGCTTCGCCTCAAAACAGCAATTCCCGCGGCCGCGGTACGTTCTATGCTCTGCCGCTTCCCCTCCCGGCGCAATTCGAGCTGGTTGTCGAAATCCATGCTTCTCGCTTCGCTCTTTCCCGGATTCGCCTGGTGGGTCTCGCGCTCGATTCCCCACTGCCATCGGGCACAGGTGCCGATGGTCACTCAGAATCAGCCAACGCGCTGGCGTCCTGGCATCGAGTCCAGGTTTCTCGCCAGGCCGGCCGGGTCGCGCTGACCGTGGATGGCGAAACAATACCTGTGGGCCGAGATTCCGAAAGCCTTACCGAGTGGCTCACGGTCGAGCCTGCTGCCGACGAGACCGCCATTCTCCGAAACCTCCAGGTGACGTGGCAAAGCCTCAAGTCGCCCCAAACTGCCATTTTGGCAATCGAATCTGGGCGGGAGAAATTCTCTGTCAAATTGACATCGAGCACCCCAGGCGTCGACGCTCGAAATACCCTGGACCGCGGTTGAATGACTGTCTTTAAGTATATATCATAATGCACTTTATGTCGCAGTCAGAGGAACCTTTCGAGAGCATTCGGCCAAATTGGCACGAGCTCTGCCTCCTGGACTCTTCCGAGGACCCGAACTTTGTATCTTGGAGGGCGGTTCCATGAACGGTCCGCAGTGGCAGGGGCGGTGGGACCCACTTTGTGAGCTGCAGCGCGAGGTGGGGCGACTGTTCGACAGCCTCGATCCCTTCCAGCCCTTGCGAAATGTGCGGCAGTATCCACCGGTGAACCTCTATGACGCGGGAGAGGGTTACATCCTGTCCGCCCAGTTGCCCGGGGTGGCTGCCGAGGAAGTCGAGCTGACCATCACCGGCGAGACATTAACGATGCGCGGAGAACGCAAGCGCCCCGAGGGCGTCAAGGACGACAGCTATCGCCGGCAGGAACGACCCGTGGGACGGTGGTCCCGGACGATCACCTTGCCCGACCGGGTTGACAGCACCCAGGTGTCGGCCACCTTCACGAACGGTATTCTGACGGTCAACTTGCCCAAGGCCGAAAGCGCCAGGCCCAGGCACATCGCGGTGAACTCGGGCAGTTGAACTCCGCGCGGCCGTTCCAGGACGAGCCATCCCATAGGAGCTATTACCATGAAAGTCACGCATCCTTCGATCCGCGTCACGATCGGTCACCAGCCGCCGCAGGCAGCCGCGCCGGGGGTGTTTGCGGAGGCCAGCCCGGAACTGCATCAGGCCTTCACTCCGCCGATTGATATCCACGAGGGTCCGGACGGTCTGACCCTGGAGGCCGACCTGCCGGGCGCCACAGAGTCCAACCTGTTCATCCAGCTCGAGGACAACGTCCTGAGCCTGCACGCACGTATTGAGCCGCCGGCACCCGAAGGCGCCCGGACGCTGCACGAAGAGTATCACGTTGGCGACTATTACCGGTCGTTCATCCTCAGCGACGAGGTCGATCGCGAGCGGATCACGGCGGAACTTCGCAACGGGGTTCTTCGCCTCGTCCTGCCCAAGGCCGATCGGGCTCGAGCCAGGCGGATCGAGATCCGATCGTGAACCGGCCGGAACTTACCGGCGGGATAGTCGCCCTCAGGAACCTGATCGACCGCGCAGCCGGCTCGCTCAGGACCCGAGACAACCGCGGAAATCACCATCAGTCTTCGATCAATTACTTGCAAACTTCTGGAGTCAATCCATGGGCCGGTCAAACCAGTGGCGTCGCGAATCTTTCATCCCGTTCAATTTTCTTCAGAACGAGTTGGCGCGGGTGCTTGAGGACTACTTTCAGCCCGAGGGCCGCGGCGGTGGACAGAGCCCTCCCACTGACCTGGAGCCCTCCGGATGGAGCCCGCTGATCGACGTTTACGAGGCCCCGGAAGACACGATCGTTGTGGCGGAGATCCCGGGCGTGGATCCGACGAAGATCGAGCTCTCCATCAGCGGCAACTTGCTGATCCTCCGAGGCGTGAAGGAAATCGGCGAGCTGCCCGAAGCGCAGCTCCAGGTCAGGGAGCGGCGGTTCGGCACGTTCCTCCGGCAGGTCATGGTCCCCGGTGATGTCGACTTTGATGCCGCCCAGGCGGACGCCAAGAACGGCGTCCTGACCGTCCGGATGCCCAAGCGCCGGGCAGCCCAGCCGCGGACCATTCCGATCCGTCCCAGCTAACGCCGGCGCGGAAGCGACGAGCAATTCAAGCCCCAAGGGCGACTGGAGAGCCAGCGGCGGCTTTGCTTGGCTCTCCAGCCGCCATCGCTCCCGTGTCACCCATCGATGGCAAGACGGCACCGCCCGGTCGAGAACCGGAAGAACTCGACTGCGGCGGTTCTTGTGCTTGCTGTCGGGTTCCCCACCACGGATGACCTCGCCCTATCCGGAAAATGTAGTAAATTGGTCTCGGCGGAATTTGCCTCTCACTCAGCGGAGAGTCACGCAATGCAGACCGAGAAAATCATCACGTATTCGGCGATGGGAGTTGCCGGTCTGATATGCTTGCTCTTCCTGCTTGACCTCGCGGCGGGAGTCTTCGGCCGGAACATCGCGATGGACATCCTGTTCATTCTCGGCGGCGCGTTCCTGCTCTGGCAGGGAGTCGAGACGATTTTCGAGCTCCGCTGACCGGAGTTGGATCGTCCTACCAGGCGAAGCAATGGCGGAGAACCCGCGGTCAATGCTCTCTCCGCTCGGCCGCGACACGATCCGCCAGGGCCCGTACCAGGCCTTCCCAGGTATAGATCGACGCCTCGACGGCGACGTCCCATCCGAGTCGGGTCACGGTTTCCGACGTCACGGGACTCAGGGTGGCCAGTCTGACCTGACGACCGACCAAGCTCCGAGCTGCTGCCGGCAAGAGCGCGTGCAGTCTGGTGGCGATCGCAGAGCTCGTCAGGGTGATCCAGTCCACCGTGCCTGACTCGATACGCCGGGCGACGGGTTCGGGTAGCGCCTCGGCGTCTGCATTCTGGTACACGGCCACCTGGTGGACGTCGGCCACCTTTGCGAGCTCTTCCCTGAGCAGTGCCCGGCCCCGGTCAGCGCGAGCAAGCAGGATCCGTCGGCCCGCGGCCCGGGTTGAGAGCACCTCGGCAAGGGCTTCCGAGCGATACGAGTCGGGAACAAGATCGGCCCGCAGATGATAGCGGGCCAGCGCTTGTGCGGTGGCCGTGCCGATTGCTGCCAGCTTCAGGTGCCCGAATGCACGTAAGTCCGCGCCCCGGCTCAGCAGTCGCTCCAGGAAGAAACGGACCCCGTTGCCCGAAGTGAAGACCAGCCACTCAAAATCGGCCAGGCGGCCGATCGCATCGTCGAGCGGGCCCGGATCGGCAACAGGTAGGATCTGGACGGTGGGAGCGAGCAAGACCTCGGCACCGAGCGACTCCAGCCCTGGCGCGATCCGCGCTGCCTCGTCCATCGGCCGCGTGACCACGATCCGCTGCCCGAACAAGGGAAGCGACTCGTACCACGACAGCTCGCTCCGTCGCCCGACGACCACGCCGGCCACCAGCAGAGCAGGGGGGTGAATATCGTGGCCATGCGCCTGCTCGGCGATCGTTGCCAGCGTCCCCTCGAAGACGCGCTGAGCCGGCAGTGTTCCCGACTCGATGACCGCCGCGGGTGTGCGTCCATCTTTTCCCGCCTTGATCAAAGTGCGGCAGATTGCGGCCAGGTGGGTCACCCCCATGTAGACAACCAGCGTGCCAGGGAAGCGGGCCAACGCCGACCAGTCGAGCCGGATCCGCTCGATCCGTCCAGACCTTGGTTCCGCCTCGCCTTCGGGGTCTCCGTGACCGGTCACGAACGCGATGGCCGAGGAGAGCCCTCGATGGGTGACAGGGATTCCCGCGTAGGCCGTCACTCCGACCCCCGCCGTGACACCGGGCACGAACTCGAAGGGAACACCGTGGCGCGCGAGGTGTTCGGCCTCCTCGGCCCCGCGACCGAAAACCAGGGGATCACCCCCCTTGAGCCGGACCACCACCCGTCCGGCCTGGGCGTGTTCGAGCAAGAGCCCGTTGATCTGATCCTGGTCGAGCGTGCAATGCCCGCTCGATTTGCCGGCACAGATCCGGGTTGCATGGGGAGGAGCCAGCTCCAGCAGCCGGGCGCTGGCCAGGTGGTCGTAAACCACCAAATCGGCGCGGGCCAATACCTCTGCCCCGCGCAGGGTCAAGAGTCCAGGGTCCCCTGGCCCCGCGCCTACCAGATAAACGATTCCCCGGCTCGGACTCATGCGTCGTACTCTTCACCTGCTGAACTCACTACCCCCGCCTTTTCACCCTACTGCCCGTCGCATGTCTTGGCCAGAGCCGCAGCGTGATGACGATGCACGTGCGCCAAGGAAAGAGACCAAGTGTTGTAGACACCGTTCCGATATACTAGCGACAGGCAGAGTACCAACCTGGGGCGTTGAACGCGGTATTCGCTCGCCGGAGAGAGCCGGCTCCGCCAGGATCATTGTCGAGCTCGCCGGCCAGAATCGCCCAGGGCTTTGATCGCCGGGGCGATTCTTGGGGGGATGTGGACTGATGCGCGTGCTCATCACCGGCGGGGCGGGATTCATCGGATCGCACCTGGCCGATGCGTATCTCGAGCGGGGCGACGAGGTGTTCGTGCTCGACGACCTCTCGACCGGAAGCATTGACAATATCCGCCACATGCGCGGGCATGTTCGGTTCCACTACACGATCGAGAGCGTTCATCATGCGGCCACGGTGGCCGAGCTGGTGGACCAGTGCGAGGTGGTCTTTCATCTGGCCGCCGCGGTCGGCGTCAGGCTGATCGTCGAGAGCCCGGTGCGGACCATCGAGACGAATGTGCACGGCACCGAGGTGGTGCTCGCCGCGGCCAACAAGAAGAAGAAGAAAGTCCTGATCGCCTCCACCTCCGAGGTGTACGGGTTATCCACCGACGTTCCTTTTCGCGAAGATGGCTGCCTGGTTCTGGGGCCGACCAGCAAGGGCCGCTGGAGCTACGCCTGCTCGAAGGCGATCGACGAGTTCCTTGCCCTGGCCTACTGGCGCGAACGCAAGCTGCCCACGATCATCGCCCGCCTGTTCAACACCGTCGGCCCGCGCCAGACCGGGCAGTTCGGCATGGTCGTGCCTACCTTCATCAAACAAGCCCTCACGGGCCGGCCGATCACCATTCATGGCGACGGCACGCAGTCACGCTGCTTTACCGATGTCAGCGACGTCGTCGCCGCCCTGGTCGCGCTGATGGACCACCCCGCGGCCGTCGGCGAGGTCTTCAACATCGGATCGAGCGAGGAGGTGTTGATCGAGGCACTTGCCCAGCGCGTCAAGATGCTGACCGGCTCGCCTTCGGAAATCGTCCATATCCCGTACGAGAAAGCCTACGGCGAGGGCTTCGAGGATATGCCCAGGCGGGTCCCAGACATCACCAAGATCCACACCCTGATCGGTTACCGTCCGCGCAAGTCACTCGATGCGATTCTCGGCGGGGTCATCGACTACTTCCGCGACGCCCCGTCGTCGGCCGGGCGGGCGGAGACGATTCCGATCTGAAGCGGCGGACCGGCCTCTCGGCAAAGACCTCCACGTCCGACCCGTCAACCTCGAGTTCCAGGGGGTTTCGCAAGCCCTGCGAACAGGTCACAATAAGGGTCGCAGGCGCCGTCGATCGCGGCCAAATTCCGGTAGCGGCTCGCGTTGCGAGACCGCGGGTCACAAAACGATTCCAATCCGGCGCGAGGAAGCCCATGGCAACGCAGAGTGTAAATCCGGGGTCATCCGGCCCCGAATGAGGCTTCGTCGAGGCGGACATCGACTTCAGAGTGTCGGGGAGAGGGACGGATGAGCGAGCAAGATCTTGCGGCCCGCGTGCGCGCGGCGCTCGAGGCTGGTGAAGGAGTCCTGCGGCTGGCGCCCACCTGGGTGCCCCGCTCGTTCTTGATGCCGGGCGGCCGGCTGAAGCTTGCACGCGACGATCTGTACGCGCTGGGAACCCATCGGGGCGGGATCGACGAGCGCTGGTTCGCATCGACAACGCCGGCGGCCAACGAGGGCGCGCCGTCCGACGAGGGGCTGAGCTACGTCGTGTACAGTGGCGAGCGGTTCCCGCTCAGGGATGCCATCGCGCTGCACGGTCCCGAGATGATCGGGGCCAAGCTCTGGGACAGCTACAAGCGCTGGCCGGTTTACAGCAAGTTCTTCGACAACCTGGGCCCGATCCCGCACCACATGCACCAGAACCAGGAGCAGGCCGCCAAGCTTGGCCGGGAGGGCAAACCGGAGAGCTACTACTTCCCTCCTCAGCTCAACTGGACGGGGAACAATTTTCCCTACACCTTCTTCGGACTCGAGCCGGGGACGAGGAAGGACGACGTCCGCCGTTGCCTGGAACGGTGGAACCTGGGCGACAACGGAATACTCGACCTCTCCAAGGCCTACCGGCTCAAGCCCGGCACCGGCTGGCTGGTTCCCCCGGACCTGCTCCACGCCCCAGGCTCGCTGGTAACCTTTGAGCCGCAGTGGGGCTCGGACGTCTTCGGCATGTACCAATCCATGGTGGAGGGCCGCCGCGTTCCCTGGGAGCTGCTCGTGAAGGACGTGCCCGAGCCGTACCACCACGATCTCGACTACCTGGTCGATCAGCTCGACTGGGAGAAAAACGTCGATCCCGAGTTCAAGGCCCACAACTACCTCGAGCCGATCGTCCGGTCGGGCATCCCCGCCGACGGCTTTGTGGACAAGTGGATCGTCTACGGTACGGTGGACGGCAAGCAACTCTTCAGCGCCTGCGAGCTGACGGTCAATCCGGGCCACTCGACCACGATCAAGGATCCAGGCGCCTACGGGCTGATCGTGGTTCAGGGCAGCGGCCAGATCGGCGCGCTCGACGTGGATAGCCCCAACTTCATCCGCTTCGGCGAGGTCACAAAAGACGAAGTGTTCGTGACGGCCAGGCGAGCCGCCGAGGGGGTGAGCTTCAAGAACACTGGCAGCGAGCCTTTGGTCAGCCTGCGCTACTTTGGCCCCGATATCCACGCAAACCTACCCAGCGTGGATGATTACCAGAAGGCCGGCCGGAATTGACCGGACGTTCGACACCGCGAAAATCCCACTTTCCGCGGCCGCCCGGCTTGACTGAGCGGCCGCGGGAAGCGATCTGCCTGCCGAGGATTGTGCATGATAAGCTGGACCTTGATCCTGGTCGTGCTGGTGCTTATGTTGGGCGGGCTATTCTCGGTCCTGGTGATCTTCAGTCTTTCGCGGTCGGCGACGGGGGGCGACCTCGACTGGCAGATTGCCCGGCTGGAGCGCAAGGTTGATCTGATTCTCACCCACCTGGGAATCGGTCATGATGAGCACGTTCCCGAGCTCGTGGTCAACCTGGCAAGGGAAAGCCGCACGCAAGACGCGATTCGTGAGTATGCACGGCTCACCGGCGCCAGCGAGGCCGTCGCCCGGCGCGAGGTCGAGTATGTTCAAGAGCGGCTGAAGCAGCAGAAGAGCGGCCAGGTCGAGGGTGGCTGAACCGACCCTCGGGCATTTTCGAGAGGCGCAGCAAACGATGTCCATTCCGACCTGGGATGACTCTGACGAACCTGGTGATCGGCTGGGCGAGGGCATCTTCGGCCGCATCAAGGCCGAACTCGACCCGACGGAATTCCTGCTCTGGGCTGATCGTCCGCTGTCGCCCCCGCCGTTGCGAATCCCGCCAGTCCCCGCGCTGTTCATTTCGGTGCTGGCTGGTCTGAGCGGGTTTTCGCTGGCGGCACTCTTCGGCCTGGTCGGCGAAGCCTGGCTTGATCTGCGGACCCTGGCGCTGGCACTGGGGCTGGGCCCGTGCGTGCTGGGTGGCATGATCTTCGCACACCTGGTCAGCCTGATGATTCGTCGGTGGCTGAAGCGCAGGCGGTTGGCGCGGATGGTCTATGCGGTCACCGACCACCGGGCCATCGTCGCCCGCATCGAGGTCTCCTCGGGAGAGCTCCAGTCGAGTTCCCTGCGGCCGGGCGACATCGTCGACACGCGCAGGTTCGAGAATCCGGACGGATCGGGAGATCTTTACTTCATCGGCCAGGGATTCGAACAGTGGCTGCCCATCGGTTTCCTCGAGGTTCGCCAGGTCGGTCTGGTCGAGGCCCTGGTGCGCGACGCACTGCTGAATGCCGAGGAAGACTGGTGGAAGTTCGGATCGGCCGGGGCATACTGAGCAAAGACGGTCCAGACACCTTCGCTTCATCCCTCTCCCCTGCGAGACAATCTCCATGAGCGGCAGTCATTCCAACAACTATCCCAAGCTGCACAATGCCGCCTGGCCCGGCGTGGTCGGCAAAGGAGGTGAAGGGGGCGAACCGTACATCGACCTGGCCACGATGCTCGACCTGACCGCCGCCGCGCAAGTCGACGGCATCAAGTTCGATGGTTGTGATTTATTCCTATTTATTCCACATATCACTATTGATGCGAGCGACGACGAGATCAAAACGCTGGCCGAGATGGCCACGTCGCGCGGGCTGGTGATCGGATCGGTGGTCGCGCCGGTGTGGGGGCCGACCGGGGGCGGCTCGGCCATGGATGAGGGCGAGGGCCGCAAGCAGTTCCTGGGACAGGTCAAGAAGGGCTGCACGATCGCCCGGCGGCTGCGCGAGCTGGGCGCGCGGCCCCACGGGGTGGTTCGCTGCGACTCGGCGTGCAGCCCTAATGATTGGTTCGCCGATCCCGCGGGGAACCAGGCAAAGATCGCCGAGACGTTCCGCCAGGCGGGCGCGATCGCGTGCGATCACGGGGAGAAGCTGGCCGCCGAGGGAGAGATTTGCTGGGGCGGCATGCACTCCTGGCGGGCGATGATCGACCTGCTGGAGCGGGTCGGAGAGCCCGACACCGTCGGCTTCCAGGCCGACATGGCACACACACTGCTCTACACCCTGGGAGAGAACGCCCCGGAGGACCGCATCTTGCCCGAGGGTTTCGACTGGAAAAGCCAGGCGGTCCTCGACTCGGCCCTGAAGACGCTGACCGCAGCGCTGCGGCCCTGGACTCTTGACTTCCACGTTGCGCAGAACGATGCGACGGTGTTCGGCTCGGGCTCGCACAACCACACCGGCCGCCACTGCCTGGCGACCGACCCCAGCGGCAAGCTGAACATCCCCCATCACGCCGGCTTCTGGCTCCGCGACGAGAGTGGGCAGCTCACCAAGAAGTTCCGGCACGTCTGCTGGGACGGCTGCATGTTCCCCAACGCCGTCATGATGAAGCCGCAAACGTGGAACGACATCCTGGCAGCGATGATCAGCGTCCGCGACGCGCACGGATGGCGGGAATGATGAACTGAAGGGTCCCCCGCGCGGCCCATCCCGAGCGATCTCGTCGGTTTGCGCGGCGGGCCTGTCACGGCACGGTACTGTCGAATCCTGCAACCAGCGAAAGCGATTGGTGATCTCATGGCGCAGCAGAAACCATTGAACATCGGCCTGATTGGCTACGGCTTCATGGGTCGGACTCACTCGAATGCGTACAAGCGTGTCAACGACTTCTTCGACGTGGAATACCGGCCCGTGCTCAAGGCCGTGTGCGGGCGGACCGCCCCTGGCGCGAACTCATTCGCAGAGAAGTGGGGCTACGAGTCGGTGGAGACCGACTGGCGGAAACTGGTCGAGCGGAAAGATATCGACGCAATCGACATTTGCACGCCCAACAATACTCATGCCGAGATCGCCATCGCCGCGGCCGAGGCGGGCAAGATGGTGCTCTGCGAGAAGCCCCTGGCGATGAATCTGGTCGAAGGCCAGAAGATGGTCGACGCGGTGGAGCAGGCCGGCGTCCCGAACACGGTCTGGTACAACTATCGCCGGGTGCCCGCCGTGACGCTCGCCAAGATGCTGATCGACGAGGGCCGGCTGGGCAGGATCTTCCACTACCGGGCCAGCTTCCTCCAGGACTGGACGATCTCTGCGGACCTTCCCCAGGGCGGCACCGCGCTCTGGCGGCTGGACGTGGCGGCGGCCGGCTCGGGGGTCACCGGCGACCTGCTGGCCCACTGCATCGACACGGCCCTCTGGCTCAACGGGCACATCAGCACCGTCTGTGCCATGACCGAGACTTTCGTGAAAGAGCGAAAACATAACGTGACCGGCAAGGTCGAACCGGTGGGAATCGACGACGCCTGTGCCTTCCTTTGCCGGTTCGACAACGGCTCGCTCGGACTGTTCGAATCCACGAGGTACGCCCGCGGGCACAAGGCCCTGTACACTTTCGAGGTCAACGGCGAGAAGGCCTCGCTGAAGTGGGACCTGCACGACCTGCACCGGCTCGAGTACTTCGACCACGGCGACGATCCTCTGGTCCGTGGCTGGCGGTCGGTTCACGTGACCGACGGCGACATGCCCTACATGAAGAACTGGTGGGTTCCCGGCCTCCAGATCGGCTACGAGCACACCTTCGTCCACCAGGTGGCCGACTTTCTCGAGAACCTGGCCAGGGCCCAGCCCACCGCCCCGACCTTCCGCGACGCCCTGGCCACCCAGGCCGTCTGCGACGCCGTGCTCGACTCGGCGGAACACCACAAGTGGGAAACGGTCGTGCCGGTGTAAGTGGTTCCGAAGCAATGGGCTCTGTACTATGAGGAAGGTGGACTACCCCCAAGCAGAGCCATGGAACCGGACCGATGAACTGGAGGATGAGATGCCGAACCTGACGTTTTACCGACAGGCCAGGATCGACGGAGGCATACGAACCGGGATCGAGCTTGATGAAGATACGGTCTTCGAGCATTTCGAGGAGGGAGGTCCCGAGCCTGATCCGACCTTGCTCTGGTACGTCGATCTCCGATGCCAGGGCCCAGGTCTCCCGGATGACCCGCGAAAGGCAAGAGAGTGGTTGATCGACCATTCGGATGTGATCTGTGATGGGTTCTCCCGTTGTGCGTCTGAATTCGAGGCCGGGCGGGATGTCGACTCTTATCCTCTTCTCTGGAGTGAATTCTCTGGAGTTCCTGCCGGGGTCGATATGACAATCGCCTGCGCCACTAACCGTCGTACCTGGGGAATCTCTTTGCCACTGCTCCTGAAGGATATCGAGCTCAATTGGCGAGAACGGATCCTACAGCTCCAACCGGCGCAATGGGTCGCTTGAAGGTATGCGACCATGCGCCACATCGTTCTTGACACCACCATCCTCATCGCACAATGGCGCCGTCGCCGATTGGCAAGACCGCTGACTGAACTCGATGAGGCCGAGGTTGAAAGGTGGGCGCGGCAACTCATCGAGATCGAGCAATCCGACGCGACCGTTACGCCCGTGCTGCTTGAGTTCCTCTGCGGAGTCGGCGACAAGCGAGAAATGATACTGGCCAGGGCCTTCCTGAAGTCATTCAAGGCGATCGACGACAGGCGGACGCTGAGACGAGATTGGCAGGAGGCACAACGCCTGGCGGAAAGAGTGCCCGCCAACCGAAGGCCCCGCGATCTTGGCGACTGCCTGATCAGGGCGATCGCTCAGCGTCTGAATCATGATGTCCGGACGCTCGATACCGGCATGCCCCGTCCATGAGGCTAGCGGGCAGACCCCGTGCCGCGAGGTTGACCCTGGTTTTCGCTTAAGGCATCTGACACTTCTAGACCAAATGTGAGCAATCCTATGAAAACCGGCATGAACCTGCTGCTCTGGACCGACCATGTGACCGAGGCCCAGGATGTGATCGTCGATCAGATCAAGGTCCTGGAGATGCCAATCCCGCTTGTCGGCTGGAAAGGACAATGCGTTCGACTGGTCCCGCCAGACCGGTCGCTGCACCTCGAGAACGCGATGCAGTGGATGAATGATCTCGAGATCACGGCGACGCTCGAGCTCAACCTCGGGTTCAGCCGGAAGCAAGAAGAAGCGTTTTTCGATCGGATCGAAACGCAGAACGACACCGACTTCACCTGGGCGATACTCGATCAGGCGAGTCGGCACATCGGGTTCATCGGTCTGCACGCGATCAACTGGCGCCATCGCGCGGGGACGGGCGGGATCCTGATTGGCGAGCCGTCGGCGTGGGGACAGGGGCACGCCACCGATGCCGTTCGGGTGCGCACCCGGTTCGCTTTGCCCAGCTCGGATTGCACAGAATCAACGGGCACACTTTCAACCCGGCCATGAAGCGCGTCTATGAGAAGTGCGGCTACAGGCACGAGGGCACGGCCCGTAAGATGTTCTGGCGCGACGGGCGATGGTACGACGTGTCGCTCTTTGCCATCCTGGAAGAAGATTGGTTTTCCAACGTTCCAGCCAACTAACGCGAGCTCACCGCATGCCCATCGCCCCTCCGAACTACTCGACACTCACGGCGATGATCACGCCAGCGCTGTTCATGACCGCCACGGGGTCGCTGATCATCTCGACCTCGAACCGGATGTCCCGGATCGTGGACCGGATCCGCCAGCTCAACGAGCAAGGCGACAGCCTCAGCCGCGGCAAGTCGGACCTCGATTTCCCGGCCGAGCGGCTCGAGCATATCGCCGCTCAGCTCGATCGCCTGGTCAGGCGGAGCGATCGCATTCGCCAGGCCTTGACGCTGCTCTACCTGGCCCTGGCCCTGTTCGTGGGAACGAGCCTCACGACGGCGATCCATGTCCTGATCGGCAGCGACGTACTGGCGATGCCCACGGCACTGGCGATCGCGGGAGTGACCTTGCTACTGCTGGCCAGCGTGCAGTTGACCCGCGAGGCACATGCCGCGCTTGGGGGCAACCAACTGGAGATCGATTTCTACAAGGCGCTGCGGCGGCGGCGTACGGGAGGCGGTTAAGCGAATGCTCTGCTCGGGCCGACGAGAATCAGACGCCGACCTTCTTGCCGCCCCCGCGCTCGGCGCGCTTGCGACGCTCCTCGGTAAGGACCTTTTTGCGCAGCCGGATCTTGCTTGGGGTGATCTCGACGAGCTCGTCGGACTCGATGTACTCGAGGGCGATCTCGAGCGTCAGCAGCCGCGGGGGCTTGAGCAAGATGTTCTTATCGGAGCCCGACGCCCGCATGTTGGTCAACTTCTTTTCCTTGCACGGGTTGACGACCATGTCACCGCTACGGGCGTTCTCACCGATGATCATGCCCTCGTAGATGTCGTCTCCCGGCTGGACGAACATGATCCCGCGCTGTTGCAGGTTGTCGAGCGAAAAGCCCACGGCCTGGCCTCGGGCCATGCTGACCATCACGCCATTGCCGCGGCTGGGAATTTCTCCCTTGAGCGGCCGGTAGTCGTGGAAGTTGTGGTGCATGATGGCCTCGCCCTGGGTGGCACTCATGAGGCGACTGCGCAGGCCGATCAAGCCGCGCGCGGGGATCAGAAACTCGAGGTGGGCGTAGGCCCCCTTCCCGTCCATCTTGCTCATCTCGCCGCGTCGGGCACCCACCAATTCCATGACGGGGCCGATGTGGCTGTGAGGGACGTCGACCACGAGGAACTCGTAAGGCTCGTGGTCCACCCCGCCGATCTTCTTGACGATCACCTCGGGCTTGCCCACCGAGAGCTCGAAACCCTCGCGGCGCATCGTCTCGATCAGTACCGAAAGGTGGAGCAAGCCCCGGCCCGAGACCTGGAAGGCATCACCGTCATCGGTGACCTCGACACGAAGAGCGACGTTCGACTCCAGTTCTCGTGCCAGTCGATCATTGATGTGTCGCGAGGTCAGATACTGCCCCTCTCCCGTGAGGGGCGAGTTGTTGACGGTGAAGAGCATGCTCAGGGTCGGCTCGCCGACCTCGATTCGCGGCAGCGCCACCGTCTGCTCGGGCGCCGCGATCGTGTCGCCAATCTCGACGGTTGCCAGGCCGACGATCGCCACGATATCGCCGGCCTCGGCCTCTTCGACCTCGACGCGGCCGAGCTTGTCGAACAGGAGCACGTTGTCGATCGACCCGAGGACAGTCACCCCGTTCGCCTTCAGAAGCACAGCCTTCTGCCCGCGCCGGACCTTGCCGGAGACAATCCGGCCGATGGCGATCCGACCGACATACTCGGAGAAGTCGAGCGTGGTGCAGAGCACGGAGAAGGGGCCGTCCGGCTCGACCACAGGGCCGGGCACCTTCGCGACGATCAGGTCGAAGAGGGGGCCGACGTTACCTGCGGTCGCAGTGGGGTCGTGCGAGGCAAAACCGGCCTTGCCCGAGGCGAAGATGTAGGAGAAATCGAGTTGTTCCTCGCTGGCCCCCAGCTCCACAAACGTGTCAAACACTTCGTTGAGCACCTCGTTGGGCCGGGCGTCGGGCCGATCCACCTTGTTGATCACCACGATCGGCCGGATATGGCAGGCGAACGCCTTGCGGAGCACAAACTTGGTCTGCGGCATCGGCCCTTCGAAGGCATCGACCAGGACGAGTGCCCCGTCGGCCATCTGGAGCGTCCGCTCCACCTCGCCGCCGAAATCCGCGTGGCCCGGCGTGTCGATCAGGTTGATCTTGGTCTCGCCATACTGGATGGCGATGTTCTTGGCCAAGATCGTAATGCCCCGCTCGCGCTCCAGGTCGTTGGAATCAAGGATGCGCTCACCCTGAAGCTGGGAGGCCCGGAATTGCCCGGACTGGCGAAGCATCGCATCGACCAGCGTCGTCTTTCCATGGTCCACGTGGGCGATAATCGCCACGTTGCGTATGTCATCGCGTCGCTTCATGGAACTCTTATCCCTCCCCCCGGCGGGAGGGCCTTGCTCCTGGATGTGGCTCGAGTGCGGGGAACAAACACTTTTGCAGAATTGTAATTCTACACGTCATCCCGCAATACCGACAAGACCGGAAGAGATGATTGCATGCTGGGCGATAAGGAAGCGAATCTGAGTGCATCTCGGCGTGCTCCTGGGATAGAATCTTGGTATTGCCCGCCGCAACTCAAGCCACGTCGAGATTGTGGCCAGGAGCCGGGAACGAAAGGCAGGGTCGATGGAACACCTTGAGGTTTCGCACCTCTTCGCAATGCTGGTGGTGATGCTGGGTGCGGCGAAGATCGGTGGTGCCCTGGCTCAGCGAATCGGACAGCCCGCAGTTCTTGGGGAGCTGGTTGGGGGGGTGATCGTCGGCCAGTCGGGGTTGCATCTGATCAACACGAGCTACGAGACGATTCACCTGCTCTCGGAGCTCGGCGTGTTCATCCTGCTGCTGGCAATCGGGCTGGAGACCGACCTGCGAATGCTTGCGCGGGTGGGAGCTACCTCGGCGGTCGTTGCGGTAGTGGGGGTGGTCCTGCCGTTTGGTCTGGGCTATGCGGTCTGCCGCCTGCTGGGTTTGACCGATCTTGCGGCGATCATGGC
>Ga0187888_1002133_pt1 | contig 17505 bp, 19 predicted proteins | sample June2016WEW_7_40_FD_132987 | JGI IMG/M metagenome (GOLD analysis project Ga0187888, IMG submission 132987) | Peatland microbial communities from SPRUCE experiment site at the Marcell Experimental Forest, Minnesota, USA - June2016WEW_7_40 | ecosystem: Environmental > Terrestrial > Soil > Wetlands... | reverse complement strand
CGATCTTCGAGGGTGTACCAAGGGCCGTAAACAGGCCGATCCGCGCCTGGACAGTATCGGGATGGGGGGCGAGGGCTTGCCCGGTATGTAGCCCTCCTCTGGAACAGCACCTCGCGGCGTGAAACGAAGCGGAAGCTGACCGTCAACAATTTTGCATTACAACCTCACTGTGAAGGTCGCGAGCAGGCGAAATGGGTGTAGTGCGGCTGCCATTTCCGAGGCAAAAAAGGAATTTCCGGATGACGGAGAGCAACGCTAATTATCAACGTGAACAGCTAGATCTCGACGACGAATTACCCTCGTTGAACGATAATCAGTGGCCAACGAGGCGAGTGGCAACTGCGGAAGAGAGCGCTGCCGAGAAAGCCAAAGCCGAGCTAGACGTCCTCCGTGATCGCATGGCACGCCTCCAGGCGGATTTTGAAAATGCGCGCAAACGCGCCGCCAAGGAACAGCAGGACTTCAGGAATTATGCTCTGGCGGATGCACTCAAGTCGCTGCTGCCGATTTTGGACAGCTTTGACCGGGCGTTGCAGGCTCCCGCCCGGAGCCCGCAAGAATTCCGCTCAGGGGTCGACCTGATCCGAAGACAGTTATGCGACGCACTGGGCAAACTTGGGCTCACAGCGGTGCCTGCGAAAGGCGTGCTTTTCGACCCGTTTACGCACCAAGCCGTTGACATGGTGGACAGCACAACCGCCAAGAACAACCACGTGCTGGACGAGTTACAGCGCGGATACAAAATAGGAGAGCGGTTGTTGCGCCCTGCCATGGTGCGCGTAGCACGCAATCCCAAACAGCAATCGTAAGCCGCCGAGCTTGGCCGCGACCGCTACCGGAACGGAAGTTCGAACTGACGAGGAAGTAGAAGGCTGCTAGCGATCATTGTCGCCGCCATTTCTCAACCGTCTTAGGAGTTTGGAAAACTGTGAGCAATGATGAACAGACACACATCTCTGCACTTGGTAGCCTTCGGGGACGCTGGGCACTATGACGGTGGTTTACAGGCGGATTGATAGATCACTTGAAAAGTCATTCTTTGATCGATCTTATCGCAAGAGGACTTAGTTATGGCAAAGAGACGCGGCAATCCTAATTGGGGTAAGCCGGAACCGATTGGGCCGGTGACTCCGACCATCACTGAATTCGAGCAGGTCGTTCGCAAATTCAATCTGCAACCCGATCAGTACATTCGCTCAATTCGTCTTCGCGAGTGGGCAAATCGCAACAAGAATTCGAAATACATTCCTGAACCGCTTCTTGAGGCATGGGGTTTCGAGATTGAATCAACGCTATAGACGTACTTGCACTTAAATATAATCAACGCTGATGTGTGGCGGCAAAGGAGGGCACATGGCCTCTTACGCAATGCTTCCGGCAAATGACGCAGTCGGCATTGTGGCCGGATTGTTGGAACATATCACCGCAAAACTATCCTGCAAGAATTTCTGCGTGCGATTCTGGGACGGCAGCTCATGGGGAGCCGCGACGCGCCCCAGTTTTACACTGATCCTCAAGAACCCCTGGTCGCTACGCCAGTTGTTTCTCTCGCCGAGCGAATTGTCGGTCGGCGAGTCGTTTATTTACGATGATTTCGACATTGAAGGCGATCTCGAAGCCGCCTTTGAATTCGCCGACCACCTGTTTGCCGAAGAGTTGCCGCTGACGGCGAAGCTGCGGCTTGGTGCCATGGCGCTGGTGCCAAGACGATTTATCAAGGGACGCGGGGCAGCGGAACCGAAAGGCAGGCAGCATTCCACGGAACGTGACCGGGCGGCTGTCCGTTACCACTACGACGTTTCAAACGACTTCTTTCGGCTTTTTCTCGACCAGCGCATGATCTATTCGTGCGCATATTTCAGATCGCCGGACGACGATCTTGATACCGCGCAGCAGCAAAAGCTGGATTATCTCTGCCGCAAGCTGCGGCTGAGACCGGGCGAACGGCTGCTGGAGCTGGGATGCGGCTGGGGAGGGCTGCTGATTCACGCTGCCCGCGAGTACGGCGTCGATGCCTTCGGCATCACGCTGAGCATTCGCCAGGCGGAACTGGCACGCGAGCGCATTCGGCAGGCGGGACTGGCTTCACGGTGCAGGGTGGAGGTTTGCGATTACCGGGCGATTGAGCCGGAGCAGCAATTCGACAAGCTGGTGAGCGTCGGGATGTTCGAGCACGTCGGCGAAGCGCTGTTGCCGGAATATTTCAGCAGAGCGTGGCGCTTGCTTCGCCCGGGAGGTGTGTTCCTGAATCACGGAATCGCGATGTCCGCCAAGTGGAAACGGAGCGGAGAATCGTTCGTGGAGAAATATGTTTTTCCGGATGGCGAACTGGTTCCGATTAACACGACGCTTCGCGCCGCCGAGAGCTGCGGCTTTGAAGTGGAAGACGTGGAAAACCTGCGCCGACATTACGAAATCACGCTGCAGCACTGGTCAGACCGATTGCAGGCGAACGCCGAAGAAGCACGCCGCCTCACCGACGATGCAACGTACAGGACGTGGCGCATCTACATGGCCGGGTCAGCGCACGGATTCCGTGTGGGCAGGATGAACCTGTGCCAGCTGCTGCTGAGCAAGTCGGAGCATGGACAGAGTAACTTACCGCTTACCCGCGAAGATTGGTATTCGTAAAGATTCGCTCGCGTCACAACGGACGGCCGCAGTGGGGGTAAAAGCAGTTTTCTCAGACCAGCAGCCATCCGTTTGCGGTTTTGGACCAGGAAGGCATGGGACAGCTGGTGAAGATGGCGACCGAACGCGGCCGCAACACGCGTCCGAACCTGGAAGTCGGCATCTGCGGCGAGCACGGCGGCGAGCCCGAGTCGGTGAAGTTCTGCCACCGAGTGGGACTGAACTACGTCTCATGCTCCCCGTTCCGCGTTTTGACTGCCCGCCTTGCCGCGGCGCAGGAAGGCCTCGCCGAAAGAGGGATGGAGGCAGGCCAGACGAAGTGATCACGTGGTTCGGGGCATGGATCCCTGGCGGTCATCCTGAGCGCAGCGAAGGATCTACTTTTTCTCTCTGGAAGGTGATGGCCGTTCGAGCATATGCGGCAACCCGGTGAATCTTGGTGGTCCATCCGCCACGAGACTTTCCGATCGCTTGCGGTCCGTTTTTTTAACGCGCCGGTGCCGTCCGGATGCACCTTGACGGTGGTCGAGTCCAGTGAAACAGATTCAATCCTGATGCGCACGATCTGCTCGCGTTGCAATGTCTCGAAGACCGTGTCCAGTACGCCGTTCTTGGACCAGCGGTTCATGCGGGTGTAGATGGTGTGCCAGTTTCCGAAACGCTTGGGCAGGCCGCGCCACTCACACCCGTGTTCCGCGACAAACCGCAGCGCATTAAGTAATGTAAGCCCGCAGACCCTGGTTGGTGTGCCGGCTGCCACGCGGATCACAGCAGGGATTTGCATAAACAGATATTCTTACCCTCGGAGGCAACATGGCAATCAAAGTGGGTATTAACGGCTTCGGCCGCATCGGGCGCAACGTCCTGCGCACCACGCTGGGCAACAAAGACATCGAGATCGTCGCCGTCAACGACCTCACGGATCCAAAGACGCTGGCGCACCTGCTGAAGTACGACTCCATCCTCGGCAACTTGCAACAGAATATCTCCACCACGGGCGATGCCATTCAGATTGATGGCCATAAAATCAGGGTCTTTGCCGAAAAAGATCCGGCCAAGCTCGACTGGCAATCGCAGGGCGCGCAAATTGTGGTGGAGTCCACAGGGCGCTTCACCGATGCTACGCAAGCCAAGAACCACCTCCGCGGCACCGTCAAAAAGGTCATCATTACGGCTCCCGCGAAGAACGAGGACATCACCATCGTGTTGGGCGTCAACCATGACAAGTACGATCCCGCCAAGCACAACATAGTTTCCAACGCCTCTTGCACCACCAATTGCCTGGCGCCGGTGGCCAAGGTCCTTAACGACACCTTCACCATCCAGAAGGGCACGATGACCACGATCCACTCCTACACCAACGATCAGGTCCTCCTCGACTTTCCACACAAGGACCTGCGCCGCGCCCGTGCCGCCGCGCTCTCGATGATTCCAACCTCGACCGGTGCGGCCAAGGCCGTCTATCTTGCAATTCCCGAGTTGAAAGGCAAACTTGACGGATTTGCCATCCGCGTGCCAACGCCTAACGTCTCCGTGGTCTATCTGGTCGTGCTTACCGAAAAGCCAACCAGCGTGGAGGAGGTTAACGCCGCGATGAAGAAGGCCAGCCAGGAAGGTCCGCTGAAGGGCTATCTTGGCTATGATGAGAATGAACTCGTCTCGTGCGATTTCCGCGGCGATTCACGCTCTTCGATCTTCGACGCTCCGCTCACGCGCGTGGTCGGTGGAAACCTGGTCAAGGTCATTGCCTGGTATGACAACGAATGGGGCTATAGCTGCCGTGTCCGCGACCTGATCACCTTTATGGCCGACAAAGGGCTGTGAGTCGCTCATTTTTCGCCGCAACTGCGGGTGGGTGCTATTGCAGGATTTTCACGGTCCGGCGTGCCGCGTTGGCATCGACCGGACCGGTGAACCTGGCGTTGGAATGCGGTTGGTGACCATTGGGCTGTAAAACAGAGGATAGTAGCCATGGCCAAACTTTCTATACGCGATCTTTCGCTGAGCAATCACCGCATCTTCATGCGGGTAGACTTTAACGTACCTCTTGACGGCGGGCGGGTGGCCGATGATACCCGCATCCGCGAGACGCTGCCGACCATCGAGTACGCTCTGCGGCACGGCGCCAAACTGATTCTTGCTTCTCACCTGGGCCGCCCAAAGGGCAAACCGAATCCGCAGTACAGTCTCAAGCTGGTTGCCGAGCGGCTCCGTATTCTGCTGGACGAGAAGATCGGCCGCGGGCAGAACGTCGGCTTCTCGCCGGATTGCGTCGGCATGCAGGCCGAAGAGATGGCCGGCAAACTGGAGCGCGGGCAGAGCTTGCTGCTGGAGAATTTGCGCTTCCACGCCGAGGAGGAGGCCAACGATGACGGCTTCTCCACGGCGCTGGCTAAGTTGGCCGACTTCTATGTCAACGATGCCTTCGGCACGGCGCACCGGGCGCACGCTTCCACCGTCGGGATTACGCGCCATCTCTCGAAATCGGCTGCCGGCCTGCTGATGGAAAGAGAACTCGAATACCTCGGCCGGGCCACGCAGAATCCCGCCAAGCCGTTCGTCACGATCCTCGGGGGAGCCAAAGTCAGTGACAAGATCGGCGTTATTCGCAATCTGCTCGATAAGGTCGATAGCTTCGTCATTGGCGGCGGCATGGCCTATACGTTTCTGAAGGCGCAGGGCATGGAGATTGGCAAGTCCCTGCTGGAAGCCGACAAACTTGAGCTGGCCGGCCAGTTGCTCGCCGAAGCCAAGACACGCAATGTGAAGATGTTGCTGCCGGTCGATCACGTAGTGGCCGACAAAGTTGACGCCAGCGCGCGTCCGCGAACGATTGGCAGGGGCGAGCCGATCCCGGCCGATCAGATAGGTCTCGACATCGGGCCGGAGACGATCGAACTGTTTGCCACCGAGATCGCCCGCGCTCGCACCATCGTCTGGAACGGTCCGATGGGTGTCTTTGAGCTGGAGCCTTTCGCCCGAGGAACCATGAAGATAGCCCACGCGGTCGCCGACAACGCAGGTGCGACTTCGATTGTGGGTGGCGGAGACACCGTGGCCGCTGTCCACAAAGCCGGAGTCGCCGATCAGATCAAGCATATTTCCACCGGCGGCGGGGCTTCACTGGAGTTTCTCGAGGGCAAGAAGTTGCCCGGCGTCGAAGCGCTAACGGACAAGTGACGCGGCGCTCTGTTCCTATCGAGTGCGGAGGAGGGCAGCAGTCTCCGACGAATCGCACCAAGGTTGAGAATCGGTTACCGAATCGACCGCATGCGGTTTCTTGCCGTACCGCTCAAAGCCAGTCTTGATGTCCGTTGCATCATCTTGTCTCAGAGTCTCTCCAACCACGCATTGTACTGCTCGAGGCGGCAGCGATTCGCAGCTACTTACGTTTTACAAAAGCCGGATTGCATCTTTCTAGGGCATCCGCTGTCTGATTGAGCAGTCCGTTTTGAGCAAGCGCAATCGCAGACCAGAGTATTGTGAGATATTGCAAGTGGTTTACTTGAGACCTAAAGATGGCTGGTGCTGACGCAGAGTCTATAATACAAGCACGAAAGGCCTGAATGTCGTCGTTAAGTTGTTTGGGCGGCAATTTGACAGTATCAATTGTGCCGTTGTCTGCGTTGGTGACAAACCGTAAGGCATCCGAGTAACACTTGGCGAGATTTGGTGGTTGCCCAAAGCTATAGCTTGAGCAAATTAGGAATGTGAGAGCCACAAGCAGGTTTTTCATATTGCGAAACAGTCGACCCCCAACGGTTCGCACCCCTCTTGCTAGAAAGCACCAGTCGGTAGCACTACGACTCGCGCGCTGATTATTTTCCGTGCTCATCAGGAGAGGCCCCGCTCAGCCATTGCTTCCAGAGGAGGTACCGCCAAAACCGGACAGTTCGCCTTTGACGCAATCGCATAGGCACTTGATCCGGGTAAATGCGCGGCAATACGGGCCGCCATGCCCCGCTTGCCATCAATGCTCGTAACAACAAGATCGATCTGCCGAGCTGCTATCAACTCTAGGATGCGCTCCGCAGGAGATAAAAAGTCTATAACCACGTCAGCAGAGTCGCTCGATGTAGCTTCCCAGGGTTGTTCCGCAAAAAAGTCAGATGACAAGCTAAGATAGGAATAGCAACGAAGCTGATCGCGGAGCGACTCGAGGATTCTACTCCCTATCTCACAGCTCCGTCGCTCTACTTGCTGCTGAAAGCATTTTATAAATTCTGGAGCAACATCGCTTACCTGCCCCTCCAACCCCCAGCCGCTCACATGCAGGATTAAGGCGGCGTCATAAGTTTCCGCTAACGATAGGGCATAAGGAAGAACGCCCATTGCGCGGTCAAAAATGTCACATGCATATAAAATCCGTTTGAAATCGGACCGACGCGTGACCTTGGGTCCCACCATCAACACTGGCACGCCCGCCGAATACGCGATTTTTTCCGCGGTCGAGCCCTTCAATAACTTCTTAATCCCCCGCCGTCCATGAGTCCCGAGCACGATCAGTTCGCTACCGCATCTAGCAGCAGTTGCCGCCAGCTGTGAACAGATGTCGCCATGATCGAATACGGCTTCGTGCGGAACGTCACGAAGGCTGCCAAGTGGGCCGCTCAAACCTTCTTCCATATTGGTCTCTATCGTTTCCAGCGCGCCCTCCCACGTGGCGGGAACGGAGTCGTACTCCTCAGCAGGCAGGATGTGGGCGACAACAACGCTGCCGTCATAGTGCTGCGCAAGACCAAGAGCAAACGGAGAAGCTAATAGCGAACTAGGCGAGAAATCCATGGCGAAGAGAATGTTCTTCAGCAATCCTCGGCTCGTTGGAGAAAAGGCCGTGGTCATGGGTCCACTCTCCTTTCCGTGTACTAGGACTGGTTGCCTTGCAGATTGAATTTCCTAACGACCTGCTCGAATTCAGTAATCGTGGGAGTCACCGGCCCACTCGGCTCCGGCTTGCCCCAATTGGGATCGCCGCGTCTCTTTGCCAGAAACTCAGTTCTCCGCTATAAGATCGATCAAAACTGAAGTTTCTGGGGATATATACACCAACGTTCTATACCTGATTGGCAGGCGAATCACCGAAACTACATGATCCATTCCAAGCTAATCCCCATTGCATGTGCGCGGATGGGGTCAAACTCATCGAACACCTCTTCCGCCACCTCTGCCGCTTGCTTTCGTTCCAACTCCTCCAACTCATAAGCGGTGGTGATCTCAAGCGGAAAACCGAACATCTTGTAGAACATCAGAAGTTCGTCCGGGGTGACCTTCAAGGTGTTTCCCTCCTCTACGCACTTCTCACCCACAACCGCCGCCCTAATTATCGAAATGCAGTTCGGCAAAAACTGGTCAACATTGCACACTTGCGGAGAAACCGTCCCAAATCAGGAATTTGACCACATGGGATTGGAATGGCCTTGATGTCCCCCGGAGTACGTCACAGAGATTTATAAGTCTGGCGATGGCTGAGATTTGAGTTCGAAGCCTTTAGCGGTCTCCGGGAGTGGTTGCCCAGCTTTGTCCAGCAGTCCGACTGGCTCCGCCAAAAACCATATTCCATTGGGGAATCGACATGACAAACACTGGGGAGGCAATACCGGCGACGGAAATAATGCCTTCATCAGCCAAGTTTTCATCAAACAGCGGGTAGTCAACCAGCAGTCCCTCGAAGGTGTCGACGCGAACGTTGCTCCACTTTTTGGCGGTCTCGCGCAGCTTCGCAAGTCTCTCCTCGACTGAAAATAGCGGTTCTTTATCCGGGTTCCGCAGCAGGGCCACGACGAGCACGTCAAAAATTCTTGCCCCGCGGTAAATCAGGTCCAGATGACCGTTCGTCGGAGGACGAAACTATCCGGGTAGATGGCGATTGTTTGCTTTCTCAAAGAGCCTCATTCATAAGCGACGCGGTCGAATGTTGAAAGGAATTCTAATCGCCGGTTCGTGTCGCAGGCAATCGAATAACGGCCAGCAGCGGCACCGGCTCGAGCAAACCTCAACCCGCAAGAATCGGACCCTAGCACGCCGAGGGAAACGCGCTGATTTTGCGCAGCCTGCCAGAGGCTTATGATATGGGTTGGAACCGCTGCGGCGGTCGGCAGATCCGTCGAGGCGATCATAAGTCTAGCGGAGACCATCTATCGTGCTAGCCGGAGGGTGGACCGCCTGGCGCCATGCCGGGCAGGCTTGATGCCAACTATGACCTTCTTCGATAAGCGAACCACGCAAGTTCTGCTGACATTCCTGCTGTTTGCAGCCATGTTGGGCTTCGTGTACCTGGCCGTCAAGCCGCTGCTCATTTTTCTGTTTGCCATGCTCTTTGCTTACCTGCTGGAGCCGGCGATCTCATACATTCAGCGGTGGGTACGTTCGCGCGGAGCAGCCATCGCCGTGGTTTACGTGGCGTGGCTGGCTGTGCTGGTGGTTGCCGGTTTCCTGATCGGGTCGCGGGTCATAGGCGAGGCCCACAAGTTGATGCAGATCCTGCCGGACCTCTACGAAAATATCAGCAGCGGCAACATTGCGTGGCAGCTTGGCGCCCAGAGAGGCTGGAGCCCGGAGACGCAAGTCGAACTCCAGAGATTCCTGGCCGGACACCGCGGGCAGGCCATAGCCATCGTCGAGGCCTTTGGTTCCAAAGTGGCGCTGCTGGCCTCCAACGCGGGATGGGTCGGACTGGTGCCGATCCTGGCGCTGTTCTTTTTGAAAAGCAAATCTCAACTGAGGAGCCTGGTGGCGGGGACGTTCGATGATCTGATTGTCAACCAGCGAAAACGCGAACTGTTGCACGACGTCCTTCAGGATCTTGATTCCATGCTTTCGCAGTTCGTGCGGGCGCAATTGCTGCTGGTGCTGATTTCCGGGACTGCTTACACCATTCTGCTGGTTTCGCTGCGGGTTCCGTATGCGTTTGCACTGGGCGCAATCGGCGGCCTGCTGGAGTTCATTCCGCTGGTCGGACCGCTGCTGGCGGCGGCGCTGATCCTGGGCATCACGTTCAGCCTGAACTATCCGCACCTGCTGGTGCTGGCGGTTTTTATGGGAGCCTGGCGCATGTGCACAGACTACGTGATTTCGCCGCGGGTGCTGGGCGGCAAAGTCGAAATCTCGTCACTAGCCGTAATTTTTGGCGTGCTGGTGGGAGGCGAGCTGGCAGGGGTTATTGGTATCTATCTTGCCATTCCGGCGCTGGCCACCATTCGTATTCTGTGGAAGCACTGGCTGGCCTACCGATGCAGCTGCGAGCCGGCATCCGAGGTGACGCTACGGTAGGGCAATCTCGAGGTTGCCGACGATTGCAGGGGCGGCCTGGAATGGCCGCCCTTTGTCTACCTACTTCTTGGCTGGGCGGCGGCCGTCTTGGCGGCCACGGCTTTCTGTTCGGGTGAGGCGGGCGGCGGTTCCGGGACAGCGGAGTCTCGCAGTCCGAGCGCTTTGCGCACCTCGACTTCAATGCGGGTCGTAATGTCTTTGTTGTCTTTCAGAAACTGCTTGACGTTTTCGCGTCCCTGCCCGATGTGTTCGATTTTTTAGCTGAACCAGGCACCGGACTTTTCGACGATGTTCTGGACGACAGCCAAGTCGAGCAGGCCGCCCTCGCTCGAGATGCCCTCGCCGTACATGATGTCAAACTCGGTCTCGCGGAAGGGCTCGGCGGTCTTGTTCTTGACGATCTTGACCTTGGTGAGCGAGGTGCGCATTTTACGCAGGTTTTTGAAAGGCAAGCAAGTGGGTGTTTGTCGCGATACAAGGCGGTATTTTCAGCAAAATGGGCAGCATTCGCTGGTTCGCTGTGGAAATGACGCGCCGAGAACTTTGGGGTGAGGTGCCAATCCTAGCAATCTCGTCTGTCCCTAACGGCGAACATTTCACAGACTTCAGCATTCCCGACTTCATCCAGCAGGTCAATGGCTTCTGGCCGTTACGACGCACTCACGGCTGAGAAGTCGCCGTTTTGCCAGCGGTAGATGTAGACGGGCATAGAGATCGACCTCCAACCCGTGATTATACGGAGGTCGGGGGCTCAGATTCGCCGAAGCGCATCGGAGTCGTCGGTGGGCAAGAAATGCGAAACCCCAGCCCGAAAGCTGGGGTGGTTAGAGGTTGCTCTGTTTGGAGTCAACTACTAAGAAAGAAGCAAATCGAGCCCGACAACAAACACACTCTGCTCCAGTGGGCTTCGGTTGCTCAAGTTACAAAAGTGATTCGTCGGGAGATTGGCTGCCAGAGAGTGGCACCGAAATTCACTTATTTTTGCCCGCCGTTCACCCGTGATTCGCCCCTCCCGAGCTGCATCAATTCCGAAGCAGTTTCGAAAGCGCCATCTGCCAGACCTCGAGCGGGCGAATTGCCAGTTGTGAGTAATCTGGGCTACGAAGTAAGCGGACAGGGATTAGGACAGGACAGCCCCGCCAGCTTGGCCCAAAAAGCCTCAGTGACCTCCGCACCAGCCAGCCGCACCGGAACCATGGAGCGAGGGTCGCCCGCGCCTGTAATCGCCTCTGGGGGCAAAGTGGGGCGCAGCGGCGGGGCGGTGTTGCACCTTTACCGCTACGACTTCATGGCAAATGATCTCGTCCCAGATAACCGCCACCACCCCAGAACGAAGCATCCCCACCGAGAGTATCTCCGGCTTGTCGCAAGTGCGCCGCTCGAACGGCGGGCGGGTTTGAGTCGAGATAGAACCATGCCGCCGGGGACGGGGCTGGGTAGTACATTAGGTATACACTGTCAACAACTGCATGGGATGCAGCTTGATCTTAAGGATCGACCACTTTCGGCGTGACCTGAACCGCGTTGTTATTTTGACCCGCAGTCGCAAGCCCGACCGCAGAATCTTGCGCCAGCTTTTGCCGCTCCGCCGCAATACGCCTATTCGCAGTTTCAACGTAGACAGCATCAATGTCGAACCCCATCCCAAGCATTCCAAGGCGCTCGCAGGCAACCAGAGTTGAACCGCTCCCAACGAATGGATCAAGCACAAGTGAGCCCGTGGCAATGCCGGACAAACGGATACACATTTCAGGCAACAACACCGGAAAAATGGCGGGGTGGTGATATTTGCCGCCCGTGGACTGAACTGTTTCGTAAGGAATGAACCATGTATTTCCCCTGCACCGCACATCATGTTGGTGATCGAAGCGCCTGATGTTCGCCTTATCGACGAAGGAAACGCCAATCGCGAGTCGGTCAATGGGCAAGTCGCCCGCCTTCGTCAAGTGGAAGATATATTCATGGGTTTGGTTCAAGAATCTGGGGCTGTTGATCGGCTTGAAGTGTCCGTGTGAGTCGTCTCCGATGCTGATGTTCTTCGCCCAGACAATCTTGTTCTGGAGCATCCAGCCCGTGCTTAAAGCGCAGCCCAATACACGGTTCGAGATCAGAGGATCGACGGACGTATCGCCAACTTGCAAGAAAAAGTGCCCGTCGTCCTTCGTGACGCGCCTGATTTTCTTGCAGACCTCTTCGATCCATGGCAAGTAGTCGGATCGCCTGTCTCAGTGCGTGCTGTATTTGATCCCGATGTTGTAGGGCGGCGAAGTCACCGTGCAGGCGACAGAACCGGAAGCGAGAGATTGAAGTCCTTCCAAAACATCAAAGCATTGTGCGACGCTGCTGAAACTGCTTGTAGTAGTCATGAGACGTACTACTGAGAAATCAGCAGGCCTTCCGAATTGGGGCACCGCCCCCGACTAACAAAACACTTATATGATGCCCGGCTGCTTGCTGCGCGGCCGAAATCTCCATTATTACTGCGCCTCAGGCCCTGCTTCCGGAAAGGGCGCGAGTACATGCCGCAGAACCCTTAGGGCGATTGCCAACACGGCTGGTCTACCACCTCGGCTCGACCCGGTTGCCGGTCGCGTCGAGACAGTAGCCGCCCAGCGCGAGAATTCCGGTCGTACCCATATGGGTAAGGCACAAGAAATATTTCCTGCGCTTGTACACAAAATAGTGCTCAGTGGGGACGCCGCAGCAATTCTTCGGGTCGTAGTCGGCGCGGATCGCGCCGACATCGCAATCCATCTGGCAGGGGTGTTGTTCGGGCACGGCTTTTTCCCTCATCATTCGTACACCGACACTTCACTTAATTGGAGCCTTCGCATGATGTGGGGATAGCGCGAACACAAGCGCCAATAGTTTTTTCGCGCCTGCGAGGGCGGACACTTGGGCGCGATCAGAGGGCACCGGGCTATCGAACACCAGCGGCGGATTTTCAGTTCGAGCAATCGCTCGCGGATTTGCGGACGTGCATTCATAGATTTTGGCTCTCCATTGTTCTTGATCCCCGTCGGCGACCAGCCATTTTCCCCAGTGTTGCTCGTCATTTCGCAAAGAAGATCGCCGACCGTTGGAAATTTGTGTCATCTATCTATAGCTTTGAAAGTCCGCGAATTGCGCGGCAATAGTTTTAGAGAGCCACGAAGACGGGAACTCGCGATGTCCATCGGCTTTCGAGGGTGGTACAACCCTGCGGGCCTAGCACAGCCGAAACTTTATCTATACTCCCAGATGAGCAAGTTGGTTGGATTCGCTACCACAAGGATCGACCCATCTGTCTGACTGGGTGGCAGGCGAGATTCGCTATTGTGACGCTAAGACAGACCACGCGGGAAAGGTATTTCTGCTGAAATGTGTCGTGTCGTCAGATACAGTGACCACTGCAACCCTGCACATCCTGCTTGTCGCTTTCCGGTGGGATACGACAACCCGATAAACCCTATACCGATGCGCGCCGTGTCGTGCGACGCTAGGTGATCAGAATTAATATTTCAGACCGCCGAATCTTTCCAGCGAAACGCCAAACTATACGTCGAGATAAATGCTTTCTTCCTTATATATATATTGTCGACCCAGTGTATAAACCAAACGCATGAAACTACAGCTACTTACACGTTTTACCTAATTTACTGGAAAAATCGACCTCTCACACATCATTTTCTCATCATTACTGCGAAATCTTCTACTTCACTGGATCAGCCGTATACAACACGAGGTCAGGTGGTGGTCTGTTCACTCCCGGGACGCCGGGCGGTCGCCGTAGCTACAGCCGCCCCGGGCCCGGGCCCAACCTGCGTGACCTACGCGAACGCTCGGATCGTTAATGAAACAAAATTTGATGAGTGGGTGTTGTTTTCCCAACGTTACTGGGAAACTTCATATTGATTTTCAACATTCTCGGAAAATAAATATTTTCAGTATTCATATATAGGCAGTCAGAAAGCCAGTTTGCTGGCAATTAAAAGTTCTGACTACCACATGTAGGAGGAAACAAAATGTCCACATTCATAGTGCGCACGCCAGACGGCGAAGTAACAACAAAAAGTTCCACCACGGCGAAGAAGATATACAGACTGAGCGGCAGGCGGTTAGGCGAGCCGAACTACATAAAGACAGACGGGAACATCGATTGGGCCGATTTTACACGGCGCTGCGTCGACAGGTGCGAACGCCTCGGCAAAAAGCTGTACGTGAAGGAAAGCCTGCAAGGGCACCTGCCCGAAGGCTTCATCAATGAGATGCGTGTGAAGCAGCACTTCTGATGCAAGGTGGATGCGGCTGCACCGAAGGAAGCCAAGGTGCGGCGAAAGCCGCCAACTCAAAACCTCGGGTCAAAAACCACAGAAGGCGAAAAAGCGGCGATCCGTTTAATTTTTGCCCGCCTAAATCGCCCTGACCTTGCCGCTTTCCGCACATGGTTAATCCAGACTTTCCATCTTTGCCATAGCTTCTTCAGCCACCCGTAACAGGCGTTCTTTACGGGCGGGAACCCATGCGTTGTAATGTTTTTGAGTTGTGCCGATGTTTGAATGTCCAAGCAGCATACTCAAATCTTCCATGCGTCCACCAGTCTTGAGAAATTCCACAGCAAATGTGTCACGGAAACGATGGCTGAGAGTCATACCGCCATTGGTACGGTCACGGCTGATTCCAGCTTGGTCAAAGACCATGGCAAGCCATTTCGAGTATCTGCCAACCAAGCTTGATTTGGGTTCTTCACAATTCCAGAAGAAAAATCCTGCATGTTCGTTGGGCATCAGCCGCAGTAAATCAGCCACATTCGCAGGAAGTATGGTAAGCACGGGCTCCCCGGTCTTGGTACGATACAGTTCAATGGAATTGTCATCATGCAGCGATGAACGGGAAAGCGTTAATGCGTCCACAATAGACAATCCAGACCAACGCTGAAGAAGAATCAAAGCCTTGATTTTGTATTTGGTTGCTTGCGACAGATGACGTGTCTTGTTTGTTTCTGTTGAGGAAATTTCATTAACGGCAACAATGATGCGTTTCATTTCGTCGGGCGTCAATGGCAGCGTCACGGGGTCAGACTTGGAATAGCGGTCAAGTTTGGCGTAGGGGTCTTTTGTCAGCATGTCCATTTTGACCGTCCAAGAGAAAAATTTCCGCATCTGCGAATCAGACATAAACATAGATGAGGAATTTTCGGATTTGAATTTCCAGCCTTGCCGCATTTCGTCCGAGAGCACTGGCGTAAGCTGGTCAAGATGTCTGATGTTTTTAGACTCGCAGAACATCAACAGCAAGCTGGTCATGCGGCGGGGTTTCCTCATGCTGGCAACGGTCAGCTTGCGCTTACAAGAAACCAAATAAATATCAATTGCTTCTCGGACGGTGTATCGTTTGGCGGATTCCCCGCCTTCAAGTTTCCTGACTAGTTCTTTGGCCTTTTCCCAAGAACGAGTTTTTGCGGAAACCCGGTCACCATTGGTGTATTGTAGCCAAATGCGGCAGTCACACTTTTTAGAATAGCGGTCATTCTTATGCTTGCAATCAGCGGAATGGCGTTTGTAAATTGTGATGTCGGTCATGTTGATATCAAATCTTGTACAATTCTAAGCTGAAAAATTGTATGGTCAAGAAAATAATGAAGTTAAACGACATGAAAGGAATTGCCGTATAATTCCGGTGATCATGCCAACCCAAAAGACTGCTGAATCGGAACCTGCGGGCAGCGCGCTGGTTACGGAAATGCGCGCCACCGCTCTCGATATTTTCATGCACACGCTTGCCGAGTCGAGCATCGAGCGTATGTTCACCAAGAGCGTCAGCTACGAGCGTGGCGTGCTGCGAGTGGGCGAAGAGTCATACGACATCAATTCGTTCTCGCGAGTTCTTGTCGTGGCAATCGGTAAGGCTTCGCACACCATGGTGCAGGCGCTGAGTGACCGCTTCGGCGCCGGGGTCGGAGTCTCCGGCCTCGCCTGCGGTCCGGTGCTGCCGGATGCCCAGGTCTTTGGATTCCGCTACTACAAGGGTGGACACCCGCTGCCCAACCAGGATTCGGTGAAGGCCGCCGAGGCGATGCTGCGCGCCGTCGAACCACTCACCGGCAGAGACCTCGTCATTTTCATGATGAGCGGTGGCGGCTCGGCGCTGGTGGAAAAGCCGATTGCCGATTCGATATCGCTGGAAGATCTGATGGCCACCTATCGGGCGCTGGTGCATTCCGGCGCGCCGATTGCGCAAATCAACACGCTCCGCAAGCATTTGTCCGCCATCAAGGGAGGTCGCCTGGCACTGGCCGCGTCTCCTGCCCACCAGCTTTCGATCATGGTCAGCGACGTTCCCGAGAATGCGCTGGATTCTCTGGCCAGCGGCCCGACCATGCCCGACACGAGCACGGTTGAACAGTGCTATGCACTGGTCGACAAGTACAAACTCTTGCCGCAGTTTCCGGCGAGCGTGCGCCAACTATTCGAAAGCCGCGCCATCCTGGAGACCCCCAAGCCGGCCGACGCGGTTTTCTCGCGTTCGCGCTGGTGCACACTTGCTTCCAATGCGGTAGTCGAAAAGGTCGCGGTGGAAAAAGCGGTCATGTCCGGGTTCGCTATCGAGGTCGACAACACTTGCGATGACTGGGACTATGTTCCGGCAGCCGACTATCTGCTGAAACGCCTGCGCGAGTTGCGCAAGGGCGTCTCGCGCGTCTGCCTGATCTCCGGTGGCGAAATCACGGTAAAGGTGGATGCCAAGGGAGGCGTCGGCGGCCGCAATCAGCATTTTGCACTCTACTGCGCACAAAAGATTGCCGGCGAAAACATTACGATCCTCAGCGCGGGGACCGACGGTATCGACGGCGACAGCGATGCGGCCGGCGCGGTCGTGGACGGCACAACCATGGCTCGTATCAAGCAGCAAGGTCTCAGCGCGGAGCAGGCGCTCAAGACTTTCAACTCGACTCCGCTTTTTGAGTCACTGGGCGACGTCATCAAGACGGGGCCGACGGGCAACAACCTGCGCGATTTGCGTGTCCTGCTCGCCTACTGAAAGAGGATACCTGCGACCCGACCCCTCCCGCGCGGAGGGAAGCTGAATGAGCGCGCTGCCTGTAGCATCTGTTAGGCCCGTCCAATGGAGGGCAAGAGATGATTGCACGTCACTGGCGAGGATGGACGAAGCCGGGCGACGCGGACAGCTACGAGCGTCTGCTAAAGGAAACGGTGCTGCCGCAGTTGAAACATATCTCCGGGTATCGCGGCGGCTATGTGTTGCGCCACGATGGCGACGAAGAATCGGAATTCGTTGTCATCAATCTGTTTGATTCACTCGATGCCGTGCGTGCATTCGCGGGAGAAGACTACACTGTCGCTGTTTTCGAGCCTGAGGCCAAGCGGTTGCTGTCGCGGGTTGAAACCAAGGCGATGCACTATGATGTGCGCGCCGCCACAACCTAGCCTGCATTATTCATGACCTGGGTGGAGCAGGCCTGAAGGCCTGCGCTACCCAAGCACACTAGAACCAGTCTCATAAACGTTTCGGTCGGTCGGACGTGGCATTCTGGGTGTGCTCTGGAATGCTCCGTTCTGCCGCATGCATGGCCGCTGGGAGTTGACCGATCGGCAATGGGAAGTG
>Ga0187888_1002117_pt1 | contig 17587 bp, 15 predicted proteins | sample June2016WEW_7_40_FD_132987 | JGI IMG/M metagenome (GOLD analysis project Ga0187888, IMG submission 132987) | Peatland microbial communities from SPRUCE experiment site at the Marcell Experimental Forest, Minnesota, USA - June2016WEW_7_40 | ecosystem: Environmental > Terrestrial > Soil > Wetlands... | reverse complement strand
GGCTGATGGAAGGAAAGGGGTAAGAGAATATTTGCAAGCCTTGTGACTGCTACTCGGGCCGATCTCACTTTTTCGTTAAGCGCCGTGTAAGTCACAGTAAACACATGCAGTTGGCGGAGAGCGGCTTGGAGTACGGCGATACAGGCCGTCGAACGTGGGTTAGGGGGAAGCAGAATTGGGGATTAGCGGCGGGCTGGCTGGTTCCGGAGGAAGGTGAGGGGGGGCTGGAGGGAAGCACGGTTGCCCTAGCGATCCATAAAGATCGTAGCGCTCTCGCTGGACGATCACCATGGTACAAGCCCGCGGCGCATTGGTAAAAGCGTCAACTGGATGGAATCTTCCATGTAAGCGTTTGTGAGCGTGGCGCCGCCTATCGCGACCCCTGTTATAATCGGCTCGAAGTAAGAGGAGGCTCGAAACGTTTATGTCTCAGTCGACGTCGCGTAGGTTTTTCCTGGGAGCGGCCACGGCGGCGGCCGCTTCACGGGTTTGGGGAGCTAACGATCGGGTGAATGTGGCCATCGTCGGGCTCGGCGGCCGTGGCACCAATCACCTCAACATTTATTCCCGGCTGCCCGAAGCCCGAGTGGTGGGACTTTGCGATATCGATCAGGCGGCCCGCGAGAGAGCCCAGGCTACGCTATTGAGAAACACCGGCGAAAAAGCCAAGGAATTCGAAGATATGCGGCAAGCTTTCGCGGACTCCAGCGTGGAAGCCGTTTCCATCGCCACACCCAATCACTGGCACGCCCTGGCCGCAATTTGGGCGATGAAGGCCGGCAAAGACGTCTATGGCGAAAAACCGGCCTGCTACAACATCTATGAAGGCCAGCGCATGATCCAGGTGGCGCGCGAGACCAAGCGCATGCTGCAGATCGGCTCCCAGCACCGCAGCACGCCCTTCAAGATGCGGGCCATCGCCGCGCTCCAGGGCGGTCTCATCGGCCAGGTCTATATGGCCAAGGGCCTCTGCTTCAAGCGCCGCGCTTCAATCGGCCATAAGGACGATTCGCCGGTGCCGCCGGGCGTCAACTGGGACCTCTTCCTTGGGCCCGCACCCATGCGGCCGTTCAACGCGCTGCGCTTCAAATACAACTGGCATTGGTTCTGGGATACCGGCAACGGCGATATCGGCAACCAGGGTGTACACGAAATCGGCATCTGCCGCTGGGGACTGGGCGATCCCGACATGCCAAAAACCGCTTTCGCGCAGGGTGGGAAGTACGCCTATAAAGATGACCAGGAAACCCCCAACACGCTGCTGGCCAGCTACGATTACGGCGGGCGCGAAATCGTTTTCGAAGTGCGCGGCCTGCTCACCAACGCCGAAGGCGCCGTAGTGAAGGGACGCCCCGGTGCCGCGCCTGCCGAGGGCGCGATGGCGCCGCCTACAGGCCCCGCGCCCGTCGCCATTACGCCGAAAGATTCCAGGCCCCTCAACATCATGATCGGCAATCTTTTCTACGGTACCGAGGGCTGGGCGGCGATGAGCGATCAGGGCTTCCTGGCCTTCAAGGGAGAAACCACCGAACTGGTGATGGAAGAACGGCCCGACCGAAGCGAAGGCCGCGGCGATGCCACCCCGCTGCACATGCAGAACTTCCTGGCGGCTTGCAAGTCGCGGAATTACAAGGATTTGCATGACGATATCGCCAACGCCTACCTGAGCGCGTCCTTGTGCCATCTGGCCAATATCAGCTATCGGACTGGCCGCAAGCTGACGCTGGCGCCCGGACCCAAATTCGTCGGCGACGCCGAAGCCGATAAGCTCATCACCCGCAACTATCGCAAGCCCTACGTAGTGTGAGCCAGTCGAGTGGGGCAGACCATGGTTCTGGCGGTCTGCCCTGTATTAGTAGGGCGGACCCCCTGGTCCGCGCGGGACGCCCTAGTCCCGCACTTTGCCCGAAGAATCAAATCTGCGACACGGCAAAGAGCCGGCCAGGGGGCCGTCCGGTGGGACAGACGATCGTTTTCTGCCGTCTGTCAGGCGGTTGTGGCGCGGCGTGAGGGTCAAACCCGGTAAGTGTCGGCGCGCCAGGCACGAATCGATTGCTTAATCGCATCTGGCGCCGTGCCTTCGGCGGCGGCTTTTTCCGCCAATAGCGGGGATTCGACGTCACCGGCGAAACGCAGGGCGATGATCTGGCGGATGGAAAGGCGCGGGTCGAGCAACTTGCCGGTGAGGACGAAATGGCGCAGGTTCTCCTCGACTCGGATAGCCCGGTCCTGGGCTTTCAGAGCAAACATGCGACAAAACAAGGCCGTCAGAATGGCGCAGAAACTCAGCGCCAGGATCAGGGCCGCGCTGTATAGCCGTTCATGATCTCCCCACGATTCATAAAGGTTCACGGCGGAACCGATTACGGTCAATAGCAGCACGGGCAACAGAACGAGATGGAACATCGGCACGGTTTGCCGGTGGTTGGAATACGACTGCTCGGGCAAGGGAACCTCCTCCTTAAATATAAGTCCGGTCCAAAAGAGAATTCTACGTTGGATACGGCGTGACAGGAAGGGAAAGTCGATTTTGGGAGGTGCGGGTTGAATTTGCCGGGCAAAAACGTAGAGTTTTACAGCAGCCACGGCGAGATTTCCGACCGTCCTTCAACCCTCTGATTCAATAAGCCTTGCCGTAAATCGCAGCATATCGACTGTTGCAATACCCACCATCGCCTTGCTGTTGCGTTTTGCTACGGCATGGATCTGCATGAAATCACTACAGATAAACAGATGCCAAAGTCCGTTTTTTGGCCCCCGCCGTGCCCTATACAGAAGCAGAAAGGATGGACGATTATGACGGTTATTCTGGTTCTGGCAACTTTCTTGGCATTCGTGGTTTTGGATTGGGCAATCAATCGAGGCAAAGTTCTACATACGGTTCCTGTAAGAGAGGCGATTCCAAACGCGGAACTGCATGGAGATATCGTCGCGGGATTCCACACCCCCGCTACTGTTTCCTATCATCCGGGCCACGGCTGGCTGGCGCGTGAGCGCAAGAACGTGATGCGCGTGGGCGCCAATGAATTCGCCGCGGCGCTGGCGGGCAAAGTGGAGAGAATCGAGCTGCCGAAGCGTGGGCAATGGCTGCGGCAGGGGCAAAAGTTCTTGACGTTGTTCCGGAATGGGGAAAGCGTCGAAATGGTGTCACCGGTCGAAGGCGAAGTGCTGGAAGTTAATGCGGCGATTGCCAACGATCCGGCGTTGCTCCGGCATGACCCGTACGGCGCGGGATGGCTGCTGTCGGTGCACGTGCCGGACGAGGAGAGCGTGATCCGCAATTTGGTTCCCAAGAGCCTGGTGCGGGAGTGGATGCGCGAGGCGGTGGAACGGTTGTATGCTCGTCAACCGGCGTTGGCTGGCGCGTTTGCCGCCGACGGAGGCCGTCCGACCGACGATTTGCTGGCGGAGATTCCAGGGGTGAATTGGAAGCAAACCGCTCAGGAGTTCTTCCTCACGGATACGGGATCGACGAAATAGCTGGTCTGTTTCCACAGTTTTCTTGCCTGCTTGTAAGTTTTTACTACACATTGAAGTAAAACTCTGCTAAAAAAGAGTTGAGGGTCCCATTATGCCTAGGGCCATTTTGTACGACAGCACCATTTGCATCGGCTGTAAAGCGTGCGAATCCGGTTGCGCCGAACGCTGGGGTTTACCTTATAACGATCGCGTGGCGGGCGAGGAATATCTTTCGGCACATAAGCTCACCGCCATCCAAACGCACGGCGATCGTTTCAGCCGGCGCCTTTGCATGAATTGCGTGCAGCCGGCGTGCGCTTCGGCTTGCCCGGTAGGGGCGTTCCAAAAGACCTCGCTCGGGCCGGTGGTTTATGACGGATCGAAGTGCATTGGCTGCCGCTACTGTATGCAGGCCTGCCCGTTCCAGGTGCCGACCTACGAATGGTCGAAGCGCCTGCCGCTGGTTCGCAAGTGCGACATGTGCTACGCGCGGCAGAGCGCGGGCAAGCTGACTGCCTGCGCCGAAGTCTGCCCCACCGGCGCCACCAAGAACGGCGACCGCGACGAGTTGATCGCGGAAGCCCGCCAGCGCATCGCCGGGAAGCCGGACCAATATTACAACCGGATTTACGGCATCAAAAAAGAAGTGGGCGGCACCTCGGTGCTGTTCCTTTCGGCGGTGCCCTTCGAGCAGATCGGCCTGCGCACGAACGTGCCGCAAGAGCCGTTGCCGGAGACCACCTGGCGCGTGCTGGAGCTGCTGCCCGATGTAGTCTCCACCGGTTCGGTGTTGCTGGGAGGCATCTGGTGGATCACCAACCGCCGCGCGGAAGTGGCGCGAAAGGAGGGCAAGCGCCAATGAAGCTGCGGCTTCCCAAAATCACGATCTGGCGCGCGATCTTCGCGGCCATCGTGTTGAGCGGGCTGTACGCCACTTATCTGCGGGTATTCTACGGGCTGGGCGGCTCTACCAATCTGAGCGACAAGTTCCCCTGGGGGATTTGGGTCGCCTTTGACGTCATTTGCGGGGTGGGCTTGGCGGCGGGCGCCTTCACCCTGGTGGTGATCGTTCATATCTTTGCCATCGACAGTTACAAGCCAGTGCTGCGGCCGGCCATTCTCACGGCCTTTCTGGGCTATCTCCTGGTGGTGGTAGGGCTGATGTACGACTTGGGCCGCCCCTACCGCCTCTGGCATCCACTGGTGATGTGGAATCCACACTCGGTGATGTTCGAGGTGGCCTGGTGCGTAACCCTGTACAGCACTGTGCTGTTCCTGGAATTCCTCCCGGTGGTGTTCGAGAAATTCGGTTTGCACAAGCCCCTGGCGTGGATTCACCGCATCTCGGTGCCGCTCATGATCCTGGGCGTGCTGCTTTCCACGCTGCACCAAAGCTCGCTGGGCTCGCTGTTTCTGATCGTCCCGGAAAAGATGTATCCGCTGTGGTACAGTCCGATCCTGCCGCTGCTGTTTTATGTATCGGCGATCGCGGTGGGGCTGGCCATGACCATTTTCGAATCGTGGCACAGCAGCCGGACGTTCGGGCGCGCCCTCGAGCTGCCACTATTGGCCAGTATGGCGCGCGTGTTGGCGGTGGTGCTGAGCGCCTACCTGTGGATTCGCTTCCTCGATCTGACCCATCGCCACGTGTGGGATTTGCTGTTGCGGAATCGGATCGAAACCTGGCTGTTCGCGCTCGAGATCGCCTTGATGCTGGTCCCCGCCGTGCTGCTCTTCCAGGCCCCGATTCGCCGCAGTCCCGGCAAGCTTTACGCCTGCGCGGTGATGGTGGTGTTTGGATTCATCGCCAACCGGCTGAACGTGGGCACCACCGGGTTGGAAGCCGGCTCTGGCACGCATTACGTTCCCAAGTGGAGCGAGGTTGCGGTGACGCTTTCGATCGTTGCCTGCGGGTTCGCCGCCTTCCGCATGATCGCGGGTTACTTCCCGATTTTCGAAGCGCACTCGCATGAGGACGGGCGGAGAGAATCGGAAAAAACGGAGGAGGATTCCGTCTCGGTGGGATGAACTTGCGGTCGAAACTCCGGGTCGGGCTGGCTGCCAAGGTGGCGGTCTGTGTGATCGCCGGGACGGCGGCCTTTTTCACGCTGTTCGGCTTCCTCAACTTGCGCATGGAGCGCGCGCAGAGCGAAGACATGGTGCGGCAGTCGGCGCAGCGCATCACCGACGTGATTCTGCGCAGCACGCGCTACGAGATGCTGCGCAACGACCGCGAAGCGCTCTATAACGTCATCCAGGAATTGGGCAGCGAACCGGGCATCGAGCGCATCCGCATCTTCAATAAGGAGGGGCGGATCACAGTTTCCACCGATCCCAAGGAGCGCAACCGGGTGGTGGACAAATCCGCCGAGCAGTGCTTCGCCTGCCATTCGCAATCGGCCCCGTTGTCCAAGCTTAGCCGCAGCGACCGCGCCCGTATCTTCATCGATCGCCAGGGCAACCGCGTGCTGGGCGTCATCCAGCCCATCGCCAACTCGGGGGAATGCTCGGGCGCCGCTTGCCACGTGCACCCGCCCGCGCAGACGGTGCTGGGCGTGGTAGACGCCAATCTCTCGCTGGCCACGGTGGACCGGCAGATGGCCGCGCACGAGGCGACGCTGAAGTGGTTCCTGGCGGGCGCCATCGTTTTCGGATGCCTGGCGGCGATCCTGTTCATGTGGATCGTGGTTTACCGCCCGGTCAAGGCGTTGATCGACGGCACTCACCGCGTAGCCGGCGGCGATTTGGACTACCGGCTGCCCGCCCAATCGGAAGACGAGCTGGGCGATCTGGCGCGGTCGTTCAACCATATGACCGCCAAGGTGGCGGGTGTGCAGGAAGAGATTGAAGAACGGGTGCGGCGCAAGACGGCGGAGCTCGAGCGGGTGCACAAGACCCTGCTGGCGAACGAAAAGATGGCGTCGATCGGGAAGCTGGCGGCCACCGTGGCCCACGAGATCAATAACCCCCTCTTCGGTATCCTCACCTATGCCCGGCTGGTGGCGCGCGAGCTTCAGAAACAGGAGTTGCCGCACCGCGGCGAGCTGGTGGAGCAACTCGAAACCATCGAACACGAAAGCAAACGCTGCGGCGACCTGGTGAAGAACCTGCTGACCTTCTCGCGCCAGACGCCCAGCCATCGCGAGCCCAACGATCTGAACGCCATCGTGCGGCGCGCGGTGCTGCTGGTCAAGCACAAGCTCGACATGCAGTCGATCGAGCTGCGGGAGAATCTGGCGGCGGACTTGCCGCCGGTCGATTGCGATGCCAACCAAATCCAGCAGGCCGTGCTGGTGTTGCTGGTGAACGCGTCCGAGGCCATGCCCAAAGGCGGATCCATCGAAGTGGTAACGGAGTTCGATTCCGCCACCGAGCAGGGGGCGGTGCGGGTGAAGGATACGGGCAGCGGCATACCGGCCGACGTGCTGGGGCGCATCTTCGATCCGTTCTTTACGACCAAGGAAGACCAGAACCGCACGGGGCTGGGCTTGGCCGTGGCGCGCTCCATCGTGGAGCAGCACGCCGGCGAAATCACGGTCGAGTCCCGGCAGGGCGAAGGAACCGAGTTCCGCATCACGTTGCCGGCGGCGGCGGTGACGGCTGGAGGAAGGGCATGTTAAAGGAGGACCAGATGGCGAGCGTGATAGAGTCCCCAACAGCAACAAAGACAAAGGGACGAATTCTGATCGTCGACGACGAATTGGTGGTGCGGGACTCGTTGGGCAAGTGGTTCACCAGCGAGGGCTACGCGGCCCGGCCGGTGGGGAGCGGGCGGGAAGCTCTGGAGGTGCTGGCGCAAGGCGAGTTCGACATTGCGCTCATCGACATCAAAATGCCAGGCATGGACGGCATGGAGCTGCAGGCGCGGCTGAAAGAGGCCGACCCCGACCTGACGGTGGTCATCATGACCGGCTACGCCTCGGTGGATACCGCCGTGGAGGCTTTGAAGCGCGGCGCCTACGATTACATCACCAAGCCCGTCGATCCGGACGAGCTCTCCCACCTCGTCGGCAAGGCGCTCGAGCATAAGCGGGCGCATCTGGAAGTGGCGCGTCTGCGCGAAAACCTGCGCGAGGTGGCGCCGGGCACGGAATTGATCGGCAGCAGCCCGGCCATCAAGAAGGTGATCGAGCTGATCGAGATGGTCGCTCCCACCGAAGCCAGCGTGCTCATCACCGGCGAGAGCGGCACCGGCAAGGAAGTGGTGGCGCGGTCGATTCACAATAGCGGGCCGCGGCGCTACATGCCCATGGTCACGATCCATTGCGGCGCGTTGACCGAGACGCTGCTCGAAAGCGAGCTTTTCGGCCACGAAAAAGGCGCCTTCACCGGAGCGCAATACCGCAAGAAGGGCAAATTCGAAGTGGCCGAAGGCGGGACGGTGTTCCTGGACGAGATCAGCGACATCAGCCTGAAGACCCAGACCGATCTGCTGCGCGTTTTGCAAGAGAAGGAAATCGTGCGGGTGGGCGGCACGCAGGAGATCAAAGTGGATTTCCGCGCCATCGCCGCCACCAACAAGAACCTGGATTTGCTGGTCAAGGCCGGCACGTTCCGCCCCGATCTCTACTACCGGCTGCACGTATTCTGCATCGAACTGCCCCCGCTGCGCGACCGCCGCGAGGATATACCGCTGCTCATGAATCACTTCCTGAACAAATTCGCCATGGCCACCAGCCGTCCGGCGCCGCAGGTGGCGCCGGCCGCTCTGGACGTGCTGATGCAGCATGATTGGCCGGGCAACGTGAGGGAACTCGAAAACGCCGTGGAGCGCGCTCTGGTGGTGTGCCATGGGCCGGAACTTCGCGCTTCCGACTTCTCCTTCCAGTTTCAGGGCGAGGCGCCCAAAGGCGGACAGACCCTGAACGACGTGGAGCGCATGCACATCGAGCGGATTCTGCGCGAGACCCAGCACAACCTGTCGCGCGCCGCGCGCATTCTGGATATCGACCGCACGACTCTATATAACAAACTGCGCCGCTACGGCCTGCGGTAGCGGGCCGATGGCCGATCTCGGGCGCTCGAGGCCGCCATGGTGAAACCGATCCTGCTCCAGCCGTTAATCGCCGGCGCCGCCGGTGCTCCCGCGGGCGGGGCCGGGGTGTCGGGAAACGGAACGCGAGCGGCCGCATTTGCCTTCGGTTCGGACTCCGATTGGCCGGAACTGCCGCTGGCGCAACTGGAAGAGCTGGCGGCAGCCCTGGCGCGCGTGTTCCGCGTTCCATGCCGCATTGCGCAGGCAGGTACCGACGTGCGTTTTGCGCGCGACCAGCACCGCGGCCAGTTCTACTCCACCGCCATTCTCGACCAGTTGGAGCGGACCATCGATAATGGCGCCCGCGTGCTGGGCGTGGGCGCGTGCGACCTCTACGTGCCGGTGCTGACGTTCGTTTTCGGCGAAGCCCGCCTCGACGGCAACTGCGCCGTGGTTTCCACCGCGCGCCTGGCCGAAGAGTTCTACGGCCTGCCCGCCCGCCCCGCTCTGTTGCGCCAGCGTCTGCTGAAAGAAGCCGTCCACGAGCTAGGCCACACCTTCGGCCTGCGCCACTGCCCCGACTGGCGCTGCGTCATGACCTCCAGCCACGCCGTGGAAAGGCTGGATGTGAAGACCGCCGAGTTTTGCGCCAAGTGCCAGAAGGTGGTGGGGCGGGGGTTTGATTGGTAGAGGGAGGTGGGACAGACGATCGGTTCTTGTCGTCTGTCAGGCGGTTGCGGTCGGGGGCAGGACACCGGGACGCCCCCCGCTCGGCCAACTTTCTCAAGGAAACAGGAAACACGTAGCTGTCACCGGTTCTTACCTGTCACCAGTTTTTAGTCGCCGAAGTCGCGCGATTCGCGGGATGTGCGTTTCGCCGGTACAAAATTGGGACGAAAACATCCTACAAGTGATGGTGAACCTTCATTGCCGCGCAACGGCCGGAAGCATAGCGGCTCGATTCCTTTGGTCGACACGCCGCAGAGAGGACTCGCCGCGGTAGCTGGACCACATCCAATCGAGGAGTCCTGTTGCGTTAAGGCTGAAAAGGTGAGGGGGCGGTTGTCATACCCGTTTGCACATTCTTTGACCGACCGTCACGGAATTGTTACCTTTTGTCCGCCCCGTAGGAACCTCCCTTAAGCGCCGAACTTTTGGAGCCTGCCAGCGTGAGCTAATGCCAACGGAAGTAGATAGTGAGCCTGGACCTGCCCTAATCCACCGCGAAGACATTCGGATTCACCAAATGACGTGGCGTGGTCAGGTCGGCATGTCGCAGACGCCAATAGGACCGGTACCGGATGCCAACTATGGCTGCGAAGCGCGCTGGGAGTGCTATGGTCGCCAGTAACCATTATAACGTCTGGCTTCAACTGAAGGAGCAAGGGTACTTGCGAGTCGAGCTCTTCAATTCGTCGGACTTTCTCGTCGAAGTTTCCGTCCTCGCCCGTGCTATCCGTATATTTATAGTGCACAAAAAAGAAATCGTAGGATTCCCAGTTGGCTCGCAATGCCGCCAGTTGTTCGCCGAATGTGGAGCCGGGCGGAAGAATCGTCATTCCGACGAGTCGGGCCAGTCCCCGATACATCGGATAAACAGCTATAGCACCGGCCTTAACGCCACACACGTCTTCGATAGATGGTATTGGAGGTCGTCGTGCGAATCCCCGCAGCATCACCATGTTAGCCGGGTGCTCGTCCCGTAGGATCGTCTCCGCCTGCTCAATGAATGCTGCTGCAATAGAGGCCGTTCGTTCAGAAGCAGTATCGCGTGGCTTGGGCTCTAGGGGACGCACGCCGGTAACTTGGGGATCAGTATCATCCACATTGCCGCCTAGGCCATCGCCCCGAAATACCACAACAAATCGATACTCGCGCACCGGCTCCACCACAATCTCCACTCCCGGTATGCGGATTGCTCGCAGCTTCCGAACCAACCTGACGCAGGTTTCCGTGGGGATACGACCAGCGCGCCGGTCCACCAGTTCACCATCTGAGTTAACGGTGCAAAAGTTGCCCCTCGTCGCAACATCGGTCGGGCCGAGGTCGAGGTCAATACCAAGTGCCTCCAAAACACCCCGGCCAATAGCAAATTCGATAGGATCATACCCAAAAAGGGAAAGATGTCCAGGTCCGCTACCTGGAGTTATTCCGGGTAAGACCGGGATCGAGAGCCCGCACACGTTGTCTCGCGTCAGGGCGTCAAGATTTGGAGTGACGGCGGTCTCCAATTCGGTAAGACCGCCTTTTGTCTTGGGCAGGCCCCCGAGTCCGTCCGCTACTAACAGAACTATCTTTGTATCTGCCTTCTTATGAAGCGTTTTGACCATATCTTGAATCTTCCCCACGTTTGTCTGAACTCCTTTCGTAAATCTGTGATCTCACCCTGGCTATGACGGTCGTCCGCCCACAATTGTAGACATCATCTTGACCGGCCCTTCATCGTTGCGGAATTACGTCTTCAAACGCCACACCGTCAATTGTTGCGCCCTCGACGATGGCATGTCCCAGTCGGGCTTCGGACAGGTCAGAGTGTACAAATTTTACGCCACGAAGGATTACCCGCTCAAGGTTCGCTCGCCTGAAACTCACACCGATGAAGGTCGAGTTCGTGAGGTCGGCCCCGGTTAGCACTGCCTCATCAAACTCTGCATTCCGTACACACATGTCCACTATTCTGGCGTCCTCGAGATTGGTACGAGTGAGGATGATTCCGTCTAGATAAGCATCATATGGATCATCCAGCCCACCGTCCACATAAGGAAAGCGTCGCGACGCTAAATCCGCACCAGACAAGTCAAGAAGGTCAGAGCCATTCACCGCGCGCCATTCGTTCCAGGCAGGCACACCCTCCTGAAGGACACGAAGATTTTCAAATCGAGCCATGCAACACCTCATCCAAACCGATTCGCACCAGTCACCTCGTGATGGCGCACTTGTCGGAAGCCGAACACCTCGCGCTGCTTTTCCGATTTCTAGCAGCGCGGGAGCGAACGACACCGCACATTGTACCAACAATACGAAGGCGAAGAGGAAACGCCGGGGTGCCCAAGCGTCTCTCACGAGGTCGGTCCTCTCCAAGATGTGCTCTGGAAATCAAGCCGTGAACAGTTCATCTGACGGCCCGCCGGTCATCTCCTCTGAATGTAACGCCAGCCTCATCTGGGGCCTGGCGGCTTCGCCCTCCAAATGCCAACCCTTATCCAGATGCCGCAGAACAGTCTTTTCGTGTCCGGGTCGTGCCCCTTTACAGGTTCTGCTCCACCTGCATCATGCAGTAGATCCACCTCTAGAGGCCAACACGACGTACGACGTCGGCCTGCACCTTAATTACCGAGGGAACCAAGCACCTCCGTTGCGTAGCGCTGAACGACCGTCCCTTGCCAGAAGGATCGGTTTAGCGTGCCGTGAAGACGGATAGCATTGTCTGCAGTGAATTCACGAAACTCCTCTGAGGACAGCAGCCCGCTACGGAGTAGTCCATGGCTGTGCAATAGGAGTTGTGCTGGTACACCAACGTCCCAGTGCCCATAATCGGAGCTGAACATAGCGTGCAGCCGAATCGACAACGAGTTGCAGGGGCGAAACGCACAATGAACTGTCCTATCATCTGCTTCCGCGCCAAAGTACAGGTTGCCGAACAACCGTCGGATATCAGATGCTGTGTGAATCTCGCAAGCAGCAAAATCGTCACGGTTCTGGGGTGCTGCAGTATCGCCCTGTGGGCCTTCTCGCCTATTTGCGTACAACCACGTAGAATCAGTTGCGTCATCGCCTTCAATGAACCTATCGCCCCAACTCCTAAAGATACTCCTTATCGCGGACCTATCAAGTCTCTGTGGATCGAGTGCGTCGATCGACGCGATGTTCCTCCGCTCCCAATGCTCGATAAAGTCATTTACTAGACCGCAAGCCCAATGCGATCCACCCTCCAGAAAGGCAAAAGGGAGAGACTGGAATCGGTGTATTACGCCACCCAAAATGAGAGATTTGCATAGCTCTTGCATTAAGGTACCGTGCGCACCGATATGATTAAACACATAGTTGCTTGGAGACCGGCTACTCCTTGTCGCAGCCGCGTGAGCAGAGTGGCCATGAAAGGTTGCGGCAAATCCACACTCTGTAAGCCGGCGCCAGACGCTGTCATAATCGACTTCACTATCAAGGCCAAATGTGTCAAGCCAATGCACACCTGGGTACAACTCTGGGTATCGACGGTGAATGTCGGAAATCGGTCTTGGAACACCATGAGCCATGTGGGCTACCTTAAAACCGAGGCCGTGACAACGATCCAATTCTGCCAGGGCCTCTTCGGGACTGAACATAGGAATCACGCACGCAGGCGTCAGGCGATCATTAAAGGATAAATAGTGATCCGCGTAGAACTGGTTAAGCGCCGTACAAAACGCTCTTCGCACCTTCTCATCTGGCTCTAGCATGCCGCGCAAGCCCACGGAAGTGTACATGATCATGAAATCCATACCAAGAACATCCATGCGCTGGCGTAACAAGCGCGGCAGGGCGGCGGCCGCTCGATCGTGAAGCTCAGTGACGGGAGTTGCCGTCCACCATCCCGGCTGAGCAGCCCTCTTTGAACGTCGTTCGGTCAATGGTGGCGGCGCAGCCATCTCACCCGCTAGCCATCGTGAAAACAACTGCTCGCCCATCGCTGCCCTAACGTGACGATCCAGAGCAGGAAGATATTCAAGATGGTGCCCGTCAACGTCGATGATCGGATGATTCAGTTTCGAGCGAAGCTCGGACGCAGTTGAGCGTTCCATTGTTCGTCCACCTCTCCAGAACAGCGAATTGATCTTGCGGCTTTGAACACCCTATCGTCCTGGCGCATCACTATCTAACCCTGGTGATGGGTTTCTCGAACAGTACACTGTAGGACTAGGTCTTCGTTCACAACGAAACCCAGACCTGGCGCGGTAGGGGGTTGAAGATAGCCTTTATTGTCGACCTGTATCGGCGGGCTAATAATATCCTCATCCCAGTACCGCTCGCTGGCTGACAACTCCGCTGGTACGATACGCGGTATGAGCGAGGCCATCGCCAAATTATGTGCGCGGCCAATGCCCGCCTCATGCTGGCCACCGCACCAGCATGGAATGCCCTCGCTTGTGCATAGATTTACAATTTCGCGCGCCACAGAATGCCCTCCGACACGCCCTAACTTGATGTTCACCATACTACAAAGTCCCAGTTTGAGTGCGGCTCTTGTGCTTGCTAGTGAAACTATGCTCTCGTCCAAGCAAATTGGCGTATTAAACCGGTCGTGGGCTTGCTTAAAAGCCCAGAGGTCATCAGGAGCGAACGGTTGCTCTAACATCAGTAAGTCATAAGCATCTAATTGGGCCAGGGCATCAATATCATCTAAAGTGTACGCACCATTCGCATCCACCATTAGGGCAAGCGCAGGGAACGTTCTCCTGACTGCCGCAACGACAGCGACATCCCATCCCCTCTGGATCTTCAGTTTAATCCGTCGGTACCCCGAACTCACTTCCTTTTCGACCAAAGCTAGCAGGTCATCAATTGATGACATAATGCCGATTGCGACGCCGCACGGAATCGGTTCCGCGCTGCCGCCCAAGAACCGCCAAAGCGGGACGCCCTTTTGCCGAGCCTCGAAATCGCAATATGCTTCCTCAACAGCTGCTTTAGCCATACGATTGCCACGAAAACGACCGAATATCTCCTGAAGGGACGCTATTTGCGTAGGGGGCGCTTCTAGAACGGCTGGAACGAGGATGCTGTTGATGAACTCCCAGGCTGACGCGGTCCATTCTTCGCAGTATCTAGGCTCTTCAGGCGCGGAACATTCTCCCCAACCTCTGGTGCCGTTGGAGTCTCCTGTCGTAATCAAAATGATTCTGCGGTCGTCAGTGGTCGCTCGCGATGAGACAAAAGAATGCCTCCGGCGAAATGCGATCTCGCGGACGTCTATAGTGACTATTCCCGTGGGCATATGATGGTCCTAAAAGCTCTATGGTGGCCAGGCGTCACTTCGGACAGGCTCTGCTAATCTTCAATAGGTGATCACAAGCTCGGCTATATGCTCCATACAAACGTGGATTCATTCGCGATCTTATTTCAATATACGGCGTTTCCGGTCGATTGATGCCCGGCAAGTAGGGATAAAATAGAATTCGGCCGGATGTGGTCGTACCGTCTACTCTCTTGAGTTGGAAGGCCGGGTATTGCTGATAGATTCGGATGTCGAGTTTCGCCGCTTTCCCTGATTGAAGCAATTCTGCGCGTAGCTCGCGCGCACGGTTCAAGGTTCTTTTGATTTCTGCAAGGCATCGATGGTCTGATCGGTCTTCCGCCCAACGCTTGGCTGCACTGCAGTCTGGATCGAGAAACAAGATCTGGACCTTGACGCCGTGATTGAGAGCGTTAATAACTGGAATCTTGATTTCTGCTTCGGGCCTCGAATCAAAGTAGCCGATGAAGGAGTTCAACGAAGTGCCTATTACAGTGATTTCCTCGCGGGCACCTGTGAGAAACTTACCCGTGTAGCTCGAGGGGAGACGTCCGTAGTGGTGAATTGCACTGCCCGGCTCGTTGCCCTTGTTCCTGATATGTGCGCTCGGTTCACTCCCCAACGGTGTCGGTGACAAATCTTGCGCACCGTGGTCAGGCTCCGAAGCGGCGATTTCAATCGCCCGGCGAATTTTTTCACAAGCCGGGGAAAGTGCTGCCGTTAGGTTGCCATCAGCTCGATCGCGTTGATACCGGGCATAGACCAGGCCGTCTAAGTCGCTTGGCAAATGCATCGTGCGCGCACTTGATGGGACCACCAAGAAGGAGCGGTGGCGCCCTAGTGAGCCGAAGAAAATGCCAAATTCCAGAATAACGTTGTCTCGTGGCACCATGATCCTCTTGCGATCCTTCTTTTGAAGATCATCCGGCGTCATCACGAAAATTCCAAAATCAAATTCGGCGGACGCGCGCTCTAGAGACTCGAGTGCGTATGATGAAACGGTAAAGACCTGTTGATTCCATATCACAACCTCCGCAAATGTCTCGAGGCACTCCTGGATCGCCCTTGCCTCGGGTAAGCCAGCCATCGAGGATGCCACGAAAAGCCGCATAGAGGTTAAGTCAGTCTGCTACGATATGGTCACGCATGAGCGATACCGGGCTCATGAGAAATGTGTAGGGCTCCTGGGTAACCGCGACTTTCGCCTATATTTGACCGGAGACGCCGTCGTTCTGCGGGCACGCAGACAACCACTGGGATTCCTTTGTCGTGACCACGAGTGAATTCCGCAGCGACAGCACACCGCATTGCTTCGTAGAGATTCACACCGCGTGTCGCACCAACAGGCGTTGCACCGAACGTAACGGTGCCGATCAGCGGGCTTCGAGTGTCTAAGCCTGTGTCGGTATCAGAGATAATTACATCGACCTTGACAGCAAGGGTTTCACGGATAGCAGAGGCCAGCTCGAAACTTCTCAGGTTATGGTCATCAACACCGAGTGTAGCCTCGTTGTCGCCATATTCGTCTGCCAGAAGAAGATGCAGTGGAAGAATTCTCATCCCAAGACGCTCCTCCCATTCCCTTGCAAGTTCCGGAAGCCTGTCAGCAGGTATGGTTTTGGGGTCTGGCTCGTGTAAGACTGCCCGAGGGCCAATTCGATTCAATGCTGCCGCGACGATCTTTTCTGCAACGACGACGACATCTCCGTTTTGGAGGGTTCGCTCAAGTGAACCGCAAATCGCTTGTGTGACCGAGGGCCAACCGCTCCTTACGGACAGATGCTGCGAAATTGGTATGGTCCGCTTGCAAATGTGGCCGGATTGTCCTTGAGACGCAAGCAGACCCTTGAACGTGGCATTCACCGCAACGGCAATCTCCCAGAACCAATCGGGCCTCGTAGGTTCATCGGAATTCATAGAAGAGCCTTCGACGTTCTTTCCCACGGGACCCAAGGGCAACTTCCCTCCAGCCACCGCGCCAAAATATTTCCAGACGTCTAAGAAAAGCGCTTTGTATTATATACTACAGTGCGGACCGGTGTCCATATGGTGGGCAGGCTGATTGGACGGCGCGCGCCTGAGCACTGCGTCATCCATCCGCACTGAAATGAGAGGACCGAAATTCTGGTGAGGAATAAATCCGCACTTCTCAGGGCAAAGCTGGCCGAACGTCAACTTCAAGTGGGGGTTGGGGCACGGGACTCGCTGGAGGCCCGTCTAATCGAAGAGGCGGGATTCAATTTTGTGTGGGCCAGCAGCCTATGCATCTCGGCTTCATGTGGTTTGCCAGATGAAGGACTGATCGGTGGGACTGAACTAGTTCGCCGAGCATCAGAGATTGATCAAGCCATAGACCTGCCAACCGTTCTAGATTCCGACCTGGGATATTTCTCGGAAAGTCAGATACGCACATTGGTCTCCCGGATCGAACGGAACGGCCTCGCTGGAATCTGTATGGAAGATAAGACTGGTCCCAAAACAAACAGTCTTGCCTCCGACGTGAAACAGGATCTCTGTGGCGCGGAGGACTTTGCACTAAAGATCCGTGCAGCCGTGGACGCCCGCGCCTCAACCACCGTACTTATTGCACGCGTCGAAGCATTCATTGCGGGGGCAGGGTTGGAAGAGGCGCTAAGAAGAGCTTACCTGTATGCGGAAGCAGGCGCAGATTGCGTGGCCATTCATTCTCGATCTCCAAATGCCGATGAAGTAATACGGTTTGTGCGGATGTGGAATGGCACAATCCCGCTGATGCTCATACCGACAACCTATGCCGTTCACGAGGTGGCGATTCGCGAGGAAGGAAAGGTTCAGATGATTATTTATGCTAATCAACTAACGCGCGCCGCCGTTAGGGTCCAAACTGAATTACTCGCGAGGTTGCGCGTTGGGCACGGTGCAGCCATCGTCGACGACGAACTCGTATCAGTAGAGCGCCTCTTTCAGCTCCAGGGCCGCGACACCCGCCGAACATTAAGGAAAAAACCATGAGCTCGGTGCAAAAACTCAAGATCGGCTTTATTGGTTTCGGCGAAGTGTGCGCTTGTCCCGTCGGCTGACACAAACAGTTAAGACACTGTTTCCGTCCAATGATAAATGCTTCCTTCCGATCAGGCAACAGTTTTATGCTGGCATTGTCGGCAAAGCGGAGGCGGGCAATG
>Ga0187888_1002107_pt1 | contig 17653 bp, 19 predicted proteins | sample June2016WEW_7_40_FD_132987 | JGI IMG/M metagenome (GOLD analysis project Ga0187888, IMG submission 132987) | Peatland microbial communities from SPRUCE experiment site at the Marcell Experimental Forest, Minnesota, USA - June2016WEW_7_40 | ecosystem: Environmental > Terrestrial > Soil > Wetlands... | reverse complement strand
GCCACGAACCCCCAAAATCCTGGAAAATGTAGTGCCGAAAACCGCCAGTTGAAAATGAGTAACTCGTTGCAAATCAACGCAACCGCCCTTCCCCGCACCCCCGAACTGACGAACTTGGGCTAAGGCGCCGCGCGCCAATCCAAGACCACCAGTTGCACGGACCGCGCGCCCTTGAATTGGTTGATGGCGGGGATGAAGGCGAGATCGAACCGCCCCTCCGGCATGGCGGCGGCGCCGCAATTCCACCACACCGCTTCCAGGGCGGCGCGGCCATCTGTCAAGCGCAGTTTTGCGTGCTGGTTTTCGCGGCCCATCCGCCGCGGCGGCAGGCGATGGCTCAAGCCGCGCATCATCCATAGCACCGGCGGGTTGCCCTGCCCCGTCGGGGCCAGGGTCTCCAATTCCTCCAGGCGCGCCAGGGTGAGATCCGCGCCGGTGACTTCGCCATCCAGTTTCAAGGAAGGCTCCAAGTCTTCGGGTTTGAGGGACAGCCGCGCCAGTTCGTTGAGGCGGCGGCGGAGCGGGTCCACCTGGTCCGGCCTGGCGGTGATTCCCGCCGCCATGCTGTGACCGCCGTGACGCGCCAGCAGGTCGCCGCAACCGCACAGCGCCGCCGCCAGGTCGAACCCTTCGATGCTCCGGCCCGAGCCGCGCCACATTTCCCCGTCGCCGCCCAGAATGATGGCCGGCCGGTGAAAGCGTTTGACGACGCGCGAGGCCACAATCCCCACCACGCCGATATGCCAGGAGGCCTGACCTTCCACGATCACGAGGTCCCTCTGGCGGTCGAGCCGGGCGCTGACGGCGGCCATCACTTCCCCGGCGATGGCGCGCTCGATGGCCTGGCGCTGGCGGTTGCGCGCGTCCAGGCTCCAGGCCAGCGGCAAGGCAGAGGCGGCGTCGCGCGCCAGCAAAAGGCGCAAGGAGTCTTCGGCGTCTTCCAGGCGGCCGGCGGCGTTGAGGCGCGGGCCGAGTTGAAACGCCACCTCGTAGCTGCCGATGGGCGAAGGACACTGCGCCACGGCTTTGAGCGCGATCAAACCGGGACGCCGGGTTGTGCTAAGACGTTCCAAGCCGGCGCTGGCGAGAATCCGGTTCTCACCCGTCAAGGGCACCAGGTCGGCAATGGTGCCCAGCGCCACCAAATCCAGGAGCGGGCGCACATCCAGATTCGCGGCGGCCGGCTCGCCGGCTTCGCGCAGGCGCTTGAGCAGCGCATGGGCCAGTTTAAAGGCCAGCCCGGCGGAACAGAACTCCGCATCGGGCCTGGGCGGACTGGCCAGGCGGGGATTCACCAGCGCCAGGGCCGGAGGCGGCGGCGTGGAAACCTGGTGATGATCCAGCACGATGACATCGGCGCCCTTGTGGCCCAGCCAGGCGATGGTGTCCGCGGCAGTGGAGCCGCAGTCCACCGCCAGGAGCAATTGGACCGGGTATTTTTGCAGGCAATGTTCCGCGGCCTCCTGCGTCAAGCCGTACCCTTCGTCGAGCCGCCGGGGCAAATAATGGCTCGCCTTCCAACCCAGCGCCCCCAGGGTCTCCAGGAGCAGGGCGACGGAAGTGACGCCATCAACATCATAGTCGCCAAAGATGACCAGACAATCCCCGCGCCCGCGGGCCAGCAGCAGACGATCCACCGCCGCGGCCATGTTTGGGAGCAGCAGCGGGTCCGACAAATCCTTGAGCCGCGGGCGCAGGAAGCGGGCGGCCCCTTCCGGCTCGGTGAGGCCCCGGTTGGCCAGGCATTGGGCCAGCAGGGGAGAGACGCCCAGGGCGGAGGCCAGTGTCGCGGCGCAGCCGTTGAGCGCAGGTTCGGGCAAGGACCAGCGGAATCTCATTGGGATGACTCCTTGCCTTGCCCGCTCAAGGCGGCCAGTGAAAGCAGAATCGAAACCCCGATCACTCCGGCCACCACCGCGAGCGTGACCGCGGTGGAAACCGGCTGCCAATGGGACAGGAGCATTTTGGACCCGATAAACACGAGCACCAGGGCGACACCGGTTTTCAAGTAACGGAAACACCCCATCGCCCCCGCCAGCACGAAATAAAGCGAGCGCAGCCCGAGCACGGCGCAGATGTTGGAGGTGAAGAGCAGGAAGGGGTCTTGGGTGACGGCGAAAATCGCCGGGATGGAATCGGTGGCGAAAGCCAGGTCGGTCGCCTCGATGGTCAACAACGCCAGCGCCAGCGGGGTGAGGGCGCGGCGGCCTGCGACGAGGCCGAAGAATTTCCGCCCGTCGAAATCGCGGGTCACCGGAAAGAATTTTCGAGCCAGGCGGACGAGGCGGTTTTTTTCCGGTTGCACCGGCGCCTGCCGGGAAAAGCCCCATTTGCAGCCGGCCCAGAGCAGAAACGCGCCCAGGAAGTAGAGGAGCCAGTTCCATTCTCGCAGCAAGGCCATCCCCGCCCCGATCATCAGGCCGCGCATGACCAGCGCGCCAATGATCCCCCAGAACAAAACACGGTGTTGCAGCGGCGGGGGCACGCCGAACCAGGAAAAAATGAGGGCCATGGCGAACAAGTTGTCCAGCGACAAGGAATACTCCACCACGTAGCCGGCCAGGAATTGCAGGCTTTGTTCTGGTCCGCGCCACACCGCCAGGGCCGCGGCCAAACTCAAGGCCAGGAGGAGCCAAAGCACGCTCCAGCGCAACGATTCCCGGAAAGTGCCCGACGCGGACTTGCGGCGAAACGCACCCAGGTCCAGGGCCAGACAAACCAGCACGATGAGGACAAACCCAGCCCAATGCCAGGGGGAGAAGTGGTTTGCGGCAGCCATCGGCCCATGTTCATACTGTCGCGCCAGTGGAGTTCAAAGTTTAATCTTGGGTTTTTCCATCTGAACCCATGCAGTTTGTTTTCTTAACTCGAATGAAACCAAGAGAAAGCCGCCAACTGGCTGGAAAAATCACACTGCTTTTCAGCCTGGCGGCCGCCTGCGCGATCCCTTGCACGCAAAAAAAACGGGGCCACTTGAAAAGCGGCGCCTCTGATGTATGGTTCTTCCATGAAATCGGAAACTTATCCATTGGCGATGCCTGCGGACTTGCTCGGGCAGATGCGCAACGCGGCAAAGCGGACCAATCTTTCCATTGCGGACACGATGCGCCAGAGCATGAGGCTCGGGCTGCCGAAGTTGCTCGAAGAGTTGTCAGGCAATGATCTCAAGCCATTCACAAAGGGGGAATGCCGACTGGCCTATCGCACGCCCAATGCTGAGTTTGATGCTTTGGAGCATCATTGCGCTTCCCTGCCAAAGAGGCGGCCCGCGGAATGAAGGCCTGGGAAATCTGGAGTTACCAGCCTTCCGGATGGCCGGAGGAACACCCAGCGGTGATTGTTTCCGCGCCGGGCCGGGTCGAAAACAAGCCCGAGCTCAACATCCTCATGTGCTCGAGCAAGCCAGCGACACGGGAGGCCATGCCAAACGAGGTCATCCTGGACGCGAGCGACGGCCTGACTTGGCCAACCTTGTGCAAATGCGATCTTCTTCATTTGGTGACGAAGACCGAGCTGAAAGGCCGGCGCGGACGCGTCACAGAAGAACGCCGGCGCCAGATCATCGCCACGATCCATCGTGCCAACGGTTGGATTTGAAACTTCTGTGAAATCAGAAACTTGACACCATGGAAAAGCCAAAATTCTCTTACGTGACCTACATTCGCACGACGCCGGAGAAACTTTGGCGCGCGCTGACCGAACCGGAATTCACCCGCCGCTATTGGTTCGCCACATGGCAGGAATCCGAATGGAAGCCCGGGGCGTCCTGGCGAATCATGGTCCCCGACGGGCGGGTCGCGGACAGCGGCGAAATCCTCGAAATCGAACCGGAGCGGCGGCTCGTCCTGACATGGCGCCATGAATTAGAACCCGAATTGCGGGCGGAAGGTTATTCGCGCCTGACCTACAAGCTCGAAAAACAGGGCGAGTCGGTCAAGTTCACCGTCATCCACGAAGTTGACAAACCCGGATCGAAGTTCCTCGAAGCCTTTTCGGACGGATGGCCGCCCATCCTCGCCAGCCTCAAGAGTCTCTTGGAAACAGGCGAATCGCTCGAAGCAACCAGACACTGGCCGGAGGGGATGTGAAGGGGCCGAAGGGGGCCGATGCTGGGTAACTTCTCATAAAACCACGCTCCCCGCCGCAGGCGGTTGCGGTTTGGGGGCGAATGCCTTTACATTGCTGGCATGCAGTCGCAAACGCTCAGCAAAGCCATTGAGACGTGCGCCGATCCGCAGAGGGCGGGAGCGTGGCTGGCCCGGTTGCGGGAAAGCGGGGCGGCGGCGGTTCTCAAGAGGCCTTCGGCTGAACAAGCGCGCATCCTGGCCTGGCTGCTGGCCGGCTCGCAACAGGCGGGGGAATGGCTGGAGGCGCATCCGGCCTGGCTGCCGCCCCTGCTGGAACCCGGCGCGCTGGAACATCCCCGCCGCGATCAAGGCTTCCGCCGGGAAATCGAGGCATGGCTCAAGCCCGCGCTCGAGCGGGAGGAGATCGAAGGGGCCTTGGCCAAATTGCGGGATTTCAAGCAGCGGGAAATGCTGCGCATCGCAGCGCGCGACCTGGCGCGCCTGGGCGGGACGGAGGAAATCATGCGCGAGATTTCCGACGTGGCCGATGCCTGTCTGGAAGCCGTCTTGCGGCTTTGTCTGCAACCGCTGGCGCGGCGTCTGGGCCAGCCCTTTCATGCCGCGTCCGATGGCCGCTGGCAGGCCACCGGGTTTTGCGTGCTGGGCCTGGGGAAACTGGGGGGGCAGGAACTGAATTACAGTTCGGACGTGGATGTTATTTTTCTTTACAGCGAGGAGGGCCATGTGTTCAAAACACGCCCGCGCCCCCGCGAACAAACGGGCAAAAGCATGGCCAGCCATCAGTTTTTCAAGCGGCTGGCGGAAAGCATGATCGCCGAGGTGACGCGCCTGACGCCGCAGGGCGCGCTCTACCGGATGGACCTGCGCCTGCGGCCTGAAGGGGCGGACGGCCCGCTGGTGCGCTCGCTCGGCAGCTTCGAGACTTATTACGCGCAATGGGGCCAGACGTGGGAGCGCATGATGCTCATCAAAGCGCGCCCGGTGGCCGGCGATGCGCAGTTGGGCGCGGAGTTTCTGGAAATGATCCAGCCGTTTCGTTATCCCCGTTCGCTGGGGGAGGGACTGTTCCGCGATGTCAAGGAGACGAAATGCCGCCTGGAGAGCCAAGTCGTCAAAGCCGGCGAACTGGAGCGGAACGTCAAATTGGGGCGGGGCGGCATCCGCGAAGTGGAATTCATCGTCCAAACCTTGCAACTGCTCCACGGCGGACGGGTGCCCTTTCTCCAGGGAGCCGCCACAATGCCCGCGCTGGAAAAACTGGCGGCCTATCACTTTCTGCCGGCCGACGAGGCCAAGGAATTGGCCGGGGCCTATCTCTTTTTGCGCGATGTGGAGCACCGCCTGCAAATGGAGGCCGGCCAGCAAACCCATACCATTCCCACCGCCCGCCAGGGGCGGGAACGCCTGGCCCGTCTGATGGGATTTGCCTCGCTGCCGGCCTTTGAGTCGGCCCGCCAGGCGCATTGCCGGCAAATCCGGAGGCTTTACGAAAAAATCGTCAGCGGCGGGGAACCGGCCCCAGCCTCCGCGCTGCCCGGGGATTTCGGAGAGGAAGCGCCGTGGAAGGAATGGCTGGCGCGGCACCATTTCCGCGAGGTGGCCCGGGCGTTGCGCATGGTGGAGATGTTCGTCAACGGGCCGGGGTATGTCCACGTCTCCGCCCGCACTGCCGAACTGGCGCGCGATCTGCTGCCGAAGTTTTTCGCGCTCTGTCCGCCGCAGCCCGGCCCCGGCGGGGGCGCCGCCAGGACGCGCCTTTCGGATCCGGACCGGGTGCTGGTGCGGCTGCAGAGCTTTATCGAGGCCTATGGGGCGCGGGCCACGCTCTACGAACAGTGGAGCCGCAAGCCCGCCCTCTTTGAGCTGCTGCTGCTGCTGTTTGATCGTTCGGAATTCCTGGCGGAAAGAGCGATCCGCAACCCCGATCTAGTGGATGAGTTGGAGGCCGGCGGGCGCTTGCGCCGGCAGAAAAGCGCCGGGGAAATCCTGCGCGATCTGCGCTTCGGCCTGGGGGACAAGGACCAATCCGGCTGGTTGCGCCGCTATCACCAGGCCGAATTGATGCGCATCGGGCTGCGGGACATTTTGGGCCTGGTGGATTTCGAGCAAAATTTGGGGGAACTTTCCGCGCTGGCCGAGGCCTGCCTGCAATACGCCCTGGAAGTGGTTTGCCGCGAGCACTGCCTGGACGCCGCCCCTTTGTGCATCCTCGGCCTGGGCAAATTGGGTGGCGCCGAGCTGGACTACGGGTCGGACCTGGACCTGCTGTTTGTCGCCCCCGCCGGCGCCAAAGACCTGGCCTCCTGCCAGCGCCTGGTGGCGGAGGTGAAGGATCTCCTGGCCCGCCCCACCGAGCTGGGAATTGTGTTTCATATTGACACACGGTTGCGTCCAGACGGCGAGAAGGGCCTGTTGGTCCACCCCCTGGACGCCTGCGAAGAATACTACCGCCGGCGCGCCGCGCTGTGGGAAATCCAGGCGCTGACGCGCGCGCGCCCCATCGCGGGGGACATGGCCCTGGGCGGGCGGTTTCAGCAACTGGCGGGCGCGCTGGCCAATTTCACGCCGGAAAACGCCGCCGCCGGTTTTGTTCTTGCTTCCTCTTCCGCCGCCGCCGCGCCGCCGCCGGGCCTGGCCGCATACAGCCCCGACTGGAAGGCGCAAATCGCCCGGATGCGCGAGCGCACCCTGCAGGAGCGCACCCCGCCCGGGCGCGAGGCGCTGGCCATCAAGACGGGCGCGGGCGGGCTGATGGACGCGGAGTTTTTGGCGCAGACATTTTGTTTGACTGGCGGCTGGCTGGAACCGAACACCGGGAAGGCCTTGCGCCGGGCGGTGGAGGAAGGCCTGCTCGCGCCCGCCGCCGGCCAATCCCTGCTGCGGAGCTACGCGAGACTTCGGCGCGTGGAAGGCATCCTGCGGCTCTGGAGTTGTGAGGGCGAAAGCGAGCTGCCCGACGAGGAGGAGGCGCTCCAGCGGGTCGCCACGCGCTGCGGTTTTGAGAGCGCGGCCCGGTATATGAAAGAGCTCAAGGAAATTCGCGCCGACATCCGCGCCGCGTTCCAGGCGGTCTTTGCGGCGTAGGGCGACTTCAATAAGTATCCTGATAAGGCCCTCCATACTTTTTCATTCCCAATTCCTGATTCCCTTTTCCCTTCTCCTCTGCTTAAATCGCACCCAATGAAAATTGTGCTGGCCTATTCGGGCGGACTGGACACCTCGGTCTTGCTCTCGTGGATCAAAGAAAAATATGACGCCGAAGTCATCGCCTTCTGCGCCGACATCGGCCAGGAGGAGGAACTCCGCGGCCTGGAAAAAAAAGCGCGCAAAACCGGCGCGTCCAAAGTTTACATAGATGATTTGCGGGAAGAGTTCGCCCGCGATTTCATTTTCCCCATGATGCGGGCGGGCGCGGTTTACGAAGACCAGTACCTCCTCGGCACCAGCATCGCCCGCCCTCTCATCGCCAAGCGCATGATCGAAATCGCCCGCGCCGAAAAGGCCGACGCCGTCGCCCACGGCGCCACCGGCAAGGGCAACGACCAAGTGCGCTTTGAACTCACCGTAGCCGCCCTGGCCCCCGGACTGCGCGTCATCGCCCCGTGGCGCGCCCCCTCCTTCCGCGCCCAATTTCCCGGTCGCGCCCAAATGATCCAGTATTGCCAGGACAAGGGCATCGCCGTCAAAGCCACCGCCAAGAAACCCTACTCCATGGACCGGAACCTCCTCCATATTTCCTTCGAGGCCGGCATTTTGGAAGACCCGTGGCTGGACGCTTCCGCCCCGGAACACAAGGCCATGTATGTCCTCAGCGTGTCGCCCGAAGACGCCCCCAACCAGCCGGAGTACGTGACCCTGGATTTCCTCCGCGGCGATTGCGTGGCCGTCAACGGCAAAAAACTCACCCCGCTCGGCGTCATGCAGTCCCTCAACAAACTCGGCGGCAAACACGGCGTGGGCCGCGTGGACCTGGTGGAGAACCGCTGCGTGGGGATGAAATCCCGCGGCGTTTACGAAACCCCGGGCGGCGCCATCCTCCATTTCGCCCATCGCCAGATGGAAAGCATCACCATGGACCGCGAAGTCATGCGCCTGCGCGATGCCTTGATCCCCAAGTACGCCGAACTGGTTTATTACGGCTTTTGGTTCGCCCCGGAGCGCTACGCCTTGCAGGCCCTGGTCGCCGAGAGCCAGAAAAACGTCTCCGGCGCCGTGCGCCTCAAACTTTACAAGGGCAACCTCATCACCGCCGGCCGCAAATCCCCCGTCAGCCTTTACAATCCTCACCTCGCCACCATGGAAGCCGACCCCACCCAGGCTTACAACCAGGACGACGCCACCGGTTTCATCCGCCTCAACGCCCTGCGCCTCAAAGTCGCCGCAGAAGTTCATGGGAAGAAATGAATCAGGCCAGCCAACGAATATGGGCCATCAATCGCCAAGTCGCCTCCACAAAATCGATTCCTTAATCCGAACGGTACGCGGAGAAAAAGTCATTCTCGACTCTGATCTTGCGCGTATTTACGGTGTTCCGACCAAGTCGCTCAATCAGGCGGTAAAGCGCAACCTTAGCCGCTTCCCGGACGACTTCATTTTTCACCTTACCGCAATGGAAGCTGCCAGCCTGATGCGGTCACAATCTGTGACCGCATACAAGAGGAACATCCGCTTCCTTCCCTACGCCTTCACCGAGAACGGCGCGATCATGGCGGCCAACGTCCTCAACAGCCCCGAAGCCGTACGCATGAGTGTTTTCGTGGTGCGCGCGTTCATAAAAATGCGCGAACTGCTCGGCGGCACCAAAGAATTAGCGCGCCAACTGGCCGACCTCGAAAAGAAGTTGACCGCGCGACTCGACGGTCATGAAGTCGCAATTGTGGAGGTTCTCCGGCGCGTCATGGACATCCTCGAACCGCCGCCGTTCTCAGAGCCACCCAAGCGGCAGATTGGTTTCAACGCCGAACCAGAGGCTAGAGCGGTTTAAGAAAAAGTGTAGCCGAGGATTGATGGGGAATGTGTTCGGCGAGGCGCCGAACACGGCAGGCGAGGGTGCCCGCGCTCCCCAAAAATCCAGACGTTTCAGCGGCTACAGTTTTCATGGAATTGCTCTAAACCCAAAACCAAAGCTACAAAAAACGTATGAACGCGCTGCAAAAAGTCAAGGCAGCGGCAGCGAAGATGAATCCCAACGAGCAAGCTGAACTCTTCCGTCGGTGCGTCGAGTCGACCGGGTTCAAACAGCGGCATTGGGCTTCGTTGAGGCGCGAGATCGCCGTTGGCATTGAGGATTTGGAACACGGGCGATACCAAACGTACGACAAAGCCAACGTGATGGTCCTGGCGGAAGATGTCGGCCGGTCGGGAAGAGAACGATTGACGAAGTTTTCCAGGCATTGAGGAATGCTTCCTCACGCGCTTTCCCCGGCCCCGGCGGCCTCCGGATGCAGCCGTCTCCAGCGCGCGACGAACAGGAAAAACACCGCCGGACCGAAGGAAAACAGCATCACGGAAATCCCCGTCGCCAGTCCGATGAACGTCAAAATTCCGGCGCAACATTCATTGCGCTGACGGACCGCGATATGAGTCGGCACGGCGATCAGCAGTTCGAGAATGCTGCCCTTGAGCAGCGTCCGGCTTTGCCGGGAAATGAAGTCGGACGGGTTTTCTTTCCGGCCCAGGCGGAAGAAAATCAGTGACCACAAGCACCAAGTCAACGTCATCACCCCCAGCAAACTCCAGCCGTTCTGGTCCAGGATATCGAACCTGGCAAACTCCGCGATCGCCCCGACCGCTCCTGCCGCCAGTCCCCCCATCATCAAGCCGGAGGCCAGAACGGTGGGCAGCAGCGACCGGCGCGTCACCGGGCGCCGGCTGGCGAATCGCGCCGGCACCGCCAACAACGCCCATTGTCCCAGCATCATGACCAGGAGCAACGCCCAATAAAACCATTGAGCGTAAGCCGACGCGGCTTTTTTGAAATCAAGGTCGGTGGCAGCCAGGGCGATGACCGGCACGGTCAAGACGGCAAGCATCAGACAATATAAAGCGGCGACAAGAATGGCCCAGCGTTTCATTTGGTGGTCTTATGTTGGTTGCGCTTCTTCGGCGCTGTCCCCGCCCCGCCGCGCGAGAGGCAGTCTTACCCCATCTCAACCAAATTTCAAGGTTAAATGATCGCGTTTTTCAGTTGCCTCGCCCTCCCATTTCAGTTGCGCCGGACCCGCTTTGTCCTTACAACAAGGCTCATGAGTGAGCCAATTGTCTTTCAGAAATTTCCCATCGTGCAACCGGCCGAGCCGGGCGTCTATTGGTGGTGCGCCTGCGGCCGTTCCAAAACGCAGCCGTTTTGCGACGGCGCCCACAAAGGCACCGGGTTTACTCCCTTCAAAACCGAGATCTCGGAGAAAAAATCCGTCGCCTGGTGCGCCTGCAAACAGACCCAACACAAGCCCTTCTGCGACGGAAGCCACAAGTCGCTCTGAAGCCCCCCGGGAGTCGTCTGCCGGCGGAAAAGGGCCGTCGCCGGGTCACTCGGCTTTGCGGAAAACGCCCGACACATCCAGCATGTTCATGGACACCAGGTCCAGGTTCGTCCCCGGCTCGCGCCGCGCGGCCTTATCCAGTTGGGCGGCGATGCGGCGGACCGCGTCCCCGGCGTAATACTTGACAGCTCCCACGCTCAAGTCCGCCGGAAACACCACGATCAGCAGCAGGTTCTCATCCACGTTGCTGATGAGCAGGCTGGAGTGCTCCCCCTGCTGGTAAATGTGCGCCAGGCTCGTCTCCCCCAGATGCTCGGCCATCATCTGAGTGGCGCTGAAGGCGCCGGCCGCCAGGGCCGACACCGTGGTGGCGTCCAGTTTTTCCACCGCCCCCCGCTGGCTGATCAGCGGGCCGCCCTTGTCAATCACCAGCGCCGCGCTGGCCTCGCTGCGCCGCAGCAGCTCGTCCAGCGCCGCGTCCAGCGTTTGCACGTCCTCTTCAATCAGTTGGGGGAGGCCGGGCATTTTAAGCGGGCTTGCGGGCGCCTTCGTTGATGAATTTGTTGAGCAGCATCCGCGTGATCATGTTCAGGGATTCAAACACCCCCTCGCATTGCGAGGCCACCGACGTGAACGAGGGCACCTGCACTTCGCGGTTGTTGAGCAAAAACTCCAGGTACTCCACCGGCGCCACATTCGGCAGGTCCCGCTTGTTGTACTGCAACACATACGGGATGGCCGCCAGGTCCAGCTTGAGCGTTTTGAGGTTGTCCTCCAGGTTCTGGAAACTCTCCACGTTCTCCGCCATCTTTTCATATTGCGAATCGGCCACAAATATGATCCCGTCCACCCCGCGCAACACCAATTGGCGGGTCATGTTGTAAATCACCTGGCCCGGGACCGTGTAGAGCTGGAACTTGGTCTTGAATCCTTTGATCGCCATCGCTTCGATCGGCAAAAAATCGAAAAACAACGTCCGGTCCGAACTCGTCGCCAGCGAGACCAATTTGCCTTTCTCCTGCACGTTGCCCACGTGCGAGTGGACCTGTTCCAGGTTGGTCGTCTTCCCCCCCTTGCCCGGACCGTAATAGACAATTTTGACCTGTAATTCCTTGTTCGCTTGATTGATGATGGCCATAAGTTTATGGGTTGCGTCTGGCTATTTCCGCGGCGATCCTCCCCAGCATCCCTTCCGGCAATGCTTCCCCGGGATGGCCCAAAACCGCCAAATAAAGTTTCCCCGCCTTGTAAAGCGCGCACTGCCCCCGCCCCGCCGCCACGAGCACGCCAGTCACCGGCCCCAATTGCATTTCCCCCGCATACTGGCTGACGCGCCCGACTATTTGTGGCATAAACGCCGCCACCGTTTCCGTTCTCATCGGCGCGGGCAACTGCCCGGCCATCAACAATCCGTCGCTCATCGCCAGCACGCTCCCGGCTACACCTTTGAGCGCGCAAATATTCCGCGTGATGTCTTGTGGAGACCACTCCATCTTCCCCGGCTGCCCAAAAATCTCCCCCAGCCCGCTCGCCCCTGCCGCCGCGGATGCCGCGACTGGAATTGCCGCCGCGGGCGCTGCCACCGCCGCTGCCGCCGCTGCCGCTTCGGGGGCCTTGGCCATGCCGGCGAAAATATCCGGGATTTGAGCCGCAATCGTCACCTTCTTTTGGGCCGCTCCCGGATGGCGTCGCGCCATAAAGAGCGGCGCGATGACTTTCAAGGGCAGTTCCAGCGCCGTTTCCCGGTTGGCCGCCAAATTCTCCGGTGTCGGGGGCTGGAGCCATGAGCACAACTCCCCCCATGTGAAAACCACCCGGCCCGTCTTCATCGCCGAATCCAGCCTGGAGACTGGCAGGCAGACCTTCCCGCTGCGCAACTGCAATTGTTCGATCTCCTGTTGCACCGGCGGCGGCCACGCTTCCATGAGTTCCGAAACCGCCACCGCCAAAAATTCCTCCGGCGCAACGCCGGGCGCGGACGCGGGCGCACCCGGCGGTTTCGGCGCGGCCAAAGGCATCGCGGCTGGCGCCGGCGCTTTTGGCGCCAGCGAAGGCAGCGGCGAGCCGCCGGGCGACTTGCCGGGCGAAAAAGGCAGCGGCGCGGCACCCGCCGGCTTTGGCAGGTTCTTTGGAAGCGATTGTGTCACTGGCTGTTTCGTGAAATGCGAAGCCCCCTGCTCTGGCGTCAATGCTTTGGGCGCGGGGAAAGGAATGGAACCAGGCGCAGCTGCTCTTGGCGCGGCGAACCCGGGCGGCGCAACGGGCGCCATTTTTGGCGGCGCGGCCGCGGGAGCGGGAGCAGAAATCCGCGCAGGCGTTGGCGTCGGCGCAGCGATTGGTCTCTCCGGCTCGGCCGCCACAGACACCGCGGGACTAACCACGCTCGCCGCGCTGAACGGGCGGACTTTGCCAAAAATACTCGTCACGCTGTCCGGCACGGCCGTCACTTTCTGTCCCGGTCGCCGCGCCAGCATCGCGGGATCAATGGACGCCAGGATTTGCGGCAACGGCAAACTCACCGGCGTTTTGTCCTGGCTGGCATTGTCCGCGAAAGTGCCGGGCGGCGACCCCTGCCGCAGTGCTCCAAAAGGAATCCTCACTGCCCCCGATGCCAGTTGCGCCAGCGCCGTTTTCACCGGAAGCGCGAACGCCCCGCCGCCGGGGGAGACCACCAGCGCCGCCAGACTCGGTGAAAGCCCCGCCACAATTGTTGCCAGCGGCAACTGGATCATTCCCTCGGCCCCGGCCAATGCGGGTGCTGCCGCCGCCGGCGCGGGCCTCGCCGCCGGCCCAGTCGTCGCAACTGCCGCGACAGGCGCGGCCGCGGCGGCGGGCTTGAAGGGTTGAGGTTGGGTTGGCGGAGCGGAAGGCGGCTCCGTCTTGGCGGGTTTTGTGAAAAACCGTTTTAAAGCCTCGAACATGTATTCTGCTTTTATGCGACATTGCCAATTTCCCCGCCCTGAGTCGAGTTGATTTTGTTAATGGTATCACTCTGTCCAGACGGCGACGCCGCCGGGGGGCAGGATTTTAGCGCCGAGCAGAAGTTTCCCGTTGTCCGGAACAGGCGCGGGCTGGTCCTTGGACGTGAAATTGGTGGCCACCCAAAAGCCGTCGCGCCAGTCCACAAAAAACTGCGCGTCGTAATTGGCCGTCCCCACTCCCGCCTCTTGCAGCACCCCGCGGAGCAGATCGGTTTCCAGATCCCCGTCCAGCGTGTCCACTCCCACATAAGTCACCGTCCCTTTGCCCAGGCTCCGCGTCACCGCCGCCGTTTTGCCCGCGTAAAATTGGTCGCTGTACTGGGCGAGCGATTGGGTCTCCGGCGACGCTGGCTCCAGTTGCTCCCCCCACGAAGCCCAGGCGTAGGATTTTCCGCCGGCGGAGACTTTGCCCGTGAACGGGGCGGGCAAATCGTCGTAGGCCGGAATTTTCGCGCCGATCAAATCCAGAATCGGTCCCGCCCAGGGCGCTTCCCATAATTGCCCGCGCCGGTCTTTCTCCCCGGTGCGGCACGTCAGGACCAGATGCCCGCCCTTTTCGGCATAGTCCTTCCATCGGGCCACCAACTTCGCGTCCACCAACTGATAGGCCGGCGCGATGAGAAATGGATAGCGCGAAAAATCCTTCTCTTCCGTCAGCACATCCACCGGGCAGCCGAGCCGTTTCGCCGCGCTGTAATACTTCAGCACGTGGCCCATCGAACTCCAGCGCGTCGTTTGCGGATGGTTGTCCATGTCCCATCGGTTTTCCACGTTGTAAAGCAGGGCCACCCGCCGCGCGTCGTATGCCTTCGGGATTTGCGCCGCCGCGTTGTAAACAGCGCGCAACTTGGCGATGTCACGGACGGCTTGCGAATACTGCTCGCCGCCGATGCTGGGGGTCACGCCGTCCGTTCCCACCAGCCCGTAGTGGTATTGCTCATTGCCAAAGAGCGGCTCCCGAAACCGATACGTGCAAACCGTTTTCGCGCCGGCCGCAAACGCCCTCATGATCCACATATACACCGCCCCCGGATAGGGCAGCGGGTTGACCTCGCCCCAGTTGACCTGCCCGGGCTGAAGCTCCATCAGCCCTTCCATGCCGTTGATGTTGCGCAGAAAATCGTGCATGAAACCCATTTCATTCCCGTTCCCCAGCCGGAATCCCAGCGATCCGGGCTCCACGTTTCCGTGCGCCGGATACAGCGTCCAGGTGATGATGTCAAAATCCGCTCCGTTGAGCGGCGGATATACCTGGCTGTGCATGTTCATGAAATTGCTGGTGATAAACTGCCGCCGCCCGACGTAACGCCGCAGCACCCCCGCTTGAAAGCGAAGATAATCCGCCGCCTCCTGCGCGAACCACCGCTCAAAATCCAATTGCGCGTGCGGATTGGGAAGGGCCACCAGTTCCTCCGGGTTGGGAATGCGGATCTGATCGAAGCTCTGGTACATTTGCGACCAGAAAGCGTCCCCCCAATCCTGGTTCAGCCGCTCAATCGTGCCGTACTTTTGCTTGAGCCACGCGCGAAATCTCCCCTGCGCGCCTTCCTCGTATGAATAATCCTTTCCGTAATGGCTCAATTCATTGTCCAGCTGCCAGCCCCAGACGGCCGGGTTGTTGCCGAAGCGTTTGCCCAGTTCGGCGTCAATTTTCTCCACCTCATCGCGGTAACGCTGCACGGACCACGAAGCCTGTTCGCGCGAACCGTGTTCCATGCGCCGCCCGGCCGCGTCCACCATCAGCACCTCGGGATATTTTTTCGCCAGCCAGGCCGGCGGCGCCGGGCTGGGCGTGCAGAGCACCACCTTCAATCCGTTTTGCGCGCAAAGCCGCACCGCCTCATCCAGCCAGTCGAAATTATACTTTCCCTCCTCCGGCTCCATGAACGCCCAGGCAAACTCCCCCATGTGGACAAATTCCAATCCCATTTTTTTGATGTTGCCGATGTCCCGCAACCATTGATTGGACGGCCACGCTTCGGGGTAATAATAGACTCCGATATTCATCATGTCCGAATCCCGGAAGAACTTTGCGGGCACCTGCGCCCGGGCGGGCAATCCCGTCAAAGCCGTCAACAGGCACAACAACATTCCGCGGAGGAAAAGAGGTGGTTTCATATCGCGGCCAAAGCTAACAGCAACCATTTTTAAAGTCATTTTCAATTCCTTCTTGCTTGCTGGCTCATGTTCGCCGCGCCTTTTTCTCAAGATTGTGGAGCCGCCGCATGACGCCAATTCCTGGCGGCGATCAGTGATACTTAGCCGTCTTTTTTCTTCCGGGCGGCCATCGCCTTCTCGACAGCGGCAATGTATTTGTTGACTGGCGTGCGCGCGATGACCTGGCCAATCACATCCAAAGGCACGTCCTCCAACTTCTTGAAGCGCACGCACGACTTGCCCATATCGAGCTTTTTTCCGGTCGCTTGCCAGGCCTTTCGAAACCACGCCTCGGTGGCCGGGTCGCCATAGACGTTCATCAGGTAAATGGCCATGTGGTTCTTTTGCGAACCAAGACAAGCATAACCCAGAGGCTGTTTTGGGTCGCAGGGGTATCCAGCCGGATAAAGGCTGTGCGGCACCACGTAACCAATCATGCCGCAATAAAATCGTTCCTCGTAGCCTTCCGGCAGGTGGGCCAGGATGACTTCCCGCAAGGCGCTGATGGACGCGCGGCGGTCCGGTGGCAGCGCCTGAAGATACTCATCCACGGTTTTGGCATCGCTTTTCACAAATGACTCTTGTTGGGGGAAAATTATTCAGATCTCGCGGCGGCGTCAAGTGTGCGGTCAAGCCGCTCCAATGGAGCGGACAAAGGCCCTGGCTCGGCGCTTGGACATCTGCATTCTCAAACCGGCACGAACACCCTTGAGCGCGCCGGGTCGCTTTTTTCGTTTCCCTTTTTTCAAACCGGCGTTAGTCTGGTCCATGCCGTCATTCGACATTGTTTCTGAAGTCAGTTCCATGGAAATTGAAAACGCCGTCAACCAGGCCAAAAAGGAATTGGCCAACCGGTTTGATTTCAAGGGGAGCAACGCGGAAATTCTCCTCGAAAAAAATGAGATCAAGTTGTCGGCCCAGGACCAGTTCAAGCTCGCCGCCCTGCACGAGATCGTCATCGGCAAACTCGCCAAGCGCCAGGTCAGCCTCAAGAACGTCGAGACCGTCGCCCCGGACGTCTCCCCGCTCGGCCACGCCCGCCAGGTCATCCGCATCAAACAGGGCATCGAACAGCCGGTCGCCAAGCAAATCGCCGCCTTTGTCCGCGAAACCAAATTGAAGGTCACCACCCAGATCCAGGGCGACGCCGTCCGCGTCACCGGCAAGGCCAGGGATGATTTGCAGTCGGTCATCGCGGCGGTGCGGGCGCATGATTTTCCCGTCGCCCTGTCATTCGAGAATTTTCGCGATTGAATGCCTTTTTAGTGCTTGACGGCGGGGGCGGCAGGGATTTGCATAGTGGCCGAGATGAAAATTATGAAGATCAATACTTTTTTGGCAGTGGTTTCCTCCTCCTTGGTGTTGCTTGGCTCCGGTTGCGTCGCCACCAACACCGGCCATGTCACCGGCGGCGTGCCGTGGGTCAAGGACAGCATAGACGCCCGATACCCGCGCCCGGTGGACCAGGTGGCCGCGGCGACGCTGGTGGTGCTCAAAAGCAATGGCAAATTGCTCCTGGACAACACGGTGGACAACACCTTCCAGGCCAAAATCAACGAGCGCGACGTCTTTGTCAGAGTCACCAAGGTGGATGACAAGGTCACCCGGTTGCAGGTGCAGGCCCGCACCAAAATGGGTGGCGATATTTATCTGGCGGCGGAAATTGACAAGCAAATCGCCCTCCAATTGACCGTCACTCCTTAGTCCGTTTCAGGCCAAGGTCTTTTTCGTAGCGGCCCCGCGTTTTGAGCTGGGATGTGCAGATCGGCCAGCAGGTTGAGCCATTGGGCGATGTGTTTGGGCGATTCGTTCGGAAAGCCGATCATACCATTTCTAGTCCGTAATTGCACTATTTCTGGCTACGGAAACGTTTACTTGCTCGACGAGCCACGGGTGTGAGACCAGGGTCCGCACTCGCTCTGCGTTTTCCCAGAGCGGCCGCAGT
>Ga0187888_1002093_pt1 | contig 17745 bp, 12 predicted proteins | sample June2016WEW_7_40_FD_132987 | JGI IMG/M metagenome (GOLD analysis project Ga0187888, IMG submission 132987) | Peatland microbial communities from SPRUCE experiment site at the Marcell Experimental Forest, Minnesota, USA - June2016WEW_7_40 | ecosystem: Environmental > Terrestrial > Soil > Wetlands... | reverse complement strand
TGTGGGAACTCTGGCCGCATCTGGTTGCCGGCGCCAGCGTAGGTGTGGTTGACGATGAGGTGCGCATCGAGCCTGAGAGACTCCGCGATTGGCTGGTCCGCGAGAGAGTCACCATTGCCTTTGTTCCGACTCCGCTGGCCGAACGAATGATCGACCTTCGCTGGCCAGAGGAGACGGGTCTGCGTTTTCTGCTGACTGGCGCCGATACTCTGCACCACTATCCGCCGGCCGGGCTGCCCTTCCAGGTGGTCAACAATTATGGGCCCACCGAGTGTACCGTGGTGGCGACCTCCGCGGTCGTCTTCCCGCAGCAGAATGCCGCGGGCCTTCCGCCCATCGGGCGGCCCATTGACGGCACCGAAATCTACATACTTGATGAACACAGGAAGCAGGTGCCAGCCGGGCAACTTGGAGAGATTAGTATTGGCGGTGCGGGTCTGGGCAAAGGCTACCTGAACGATGCGGAATTGACCGCAGAGCGCTTCATTCAGCACCCATTCGGTACGGTTGCAGGCGCGCGGCTTTACCGGAGCGGGGACCTGGGCTGCTACCTTCCCAATGGTCAAATTGCCTTTCACGGCCGGGTAGACGACCAGGTCAAGATTCGCGGCCACCGGATCGAACTGAATGAGATCAACGGCGCGCTCAGCCGCCACCCGGGGGTGCGGCAAAGCGCGGTCGTGACCCGTGAGGGTGGCCAGAATGAAAAGCATCTGGTAGCCTACGTCGTTCCTCAGACGTCTTCCCTCACGGTAAGTGAAGTGCGGGATTTCCTGGCCCGGGAACTGCCGGACTACATGATTCCCGGCACCTTCGTGAGTCTGGAGACCCTTCCCATTGGGGCAACGGGCAAAGTAAACCGGTCCGCATTGCCTCCGCCGAGCGATGAGAACCTGCTGCGGGATGAAACCTTCGTGGGTCCTCGTACCCCGATGGAAATGCATGTGGCTGCGATCGTTACCTCCGTGCTCCGCCTGGACCCGGATAGCTTAGGGGTGAACGACAACTTTTTCTACTTCGGCGGAAATTCGTTGTTCGGGACACAAGTCATCACGCGTTTGCGGAAGACTTTCGATGTAGAACTTCCTTTATTAAAGTTGTTCGATTGTCCGACGATAGCCGGACTCACCGCCGAGGTGGAGCGTCTCATGGCGGCGAAGAGCGAAGCCTTGAGCGAGGAAAAAACTCCGAGACTGCTAGACCGGAAAAGCGCATAACCCGGCCTATGACGCCCGCCAATACCTCCGCCAACGCCTCCGTTTTCAGAAGTACCCGCGGGAGTGCGCTCAGTCTCTACCACCTTCTTGACCCAAAAGTTCTGGCCAACCCTTATCCTCTGTTTCGGCGCCTGCGCACAGAGGACCCTGTGCACTGGGATGCTTTCCTCCACACCTGGGTGGTAACCCGCTACGTTGACGTGCTCGAGGTTCTGCACACATTCTCCGCGCAACGTACGCATACGCCGGAGAAACTGAAGGCCGTTGGGCTGTCTGAAATGGGTCCCATCGCCCAGTTGATGGTGAAGCAGATGCTTTTCATGGATCCGCCCGCGCACACCCGGCTGCGCAGCCTGGCATCCCAGGCCTTCAGTCCCGCGCGGGTCGCGGTGCTGCGGTCTCACATCCGCGAGATCGTGAGCCGCCTCCTGGACGACGTGCAGCGCAAGGGTCGGATGGACATCATTGGCGATTTAGCCGAGCCTCTTCCCGCGATTGTTACGGCTGAGATGCTCGGCGTTCCGCCGGACGACCGGCATCGGCTGAAGATCTGGTCGGCGGACTTCGCAGAAATGCTGGGGAATTTCCAGCACAACCCGGAGCACGTTCCGCGCATGCTGCGCACCGTGCAAGCAATGACCGCGTATTTTCGGGATACCATTCGTCGTCAGCAAGATCATCCCCGCGAAGGACTGGTTCATTCCCTCATGATGGCGGAGGTGGACGGCGACCGGCTAACCGAGGAGGAGATTGTAGCGACCTGCATCGTGACCATGGTTGGCGGTCTGGAGACGACTACCAATCTGATTGGCAACGGTGTGCTGACCCTGTGGGGGCATCCCGCCGAAATGGATCGTTTGCGGAGAGATTTGTCTCTGATTCCTTCGGCGGTGGAAGAGATGCTCCGCTACGAAAGTCCCAGCCAGCACACGGGTCGGCTCGCTCCCGGAGATGTGGAGCTGGGAGGGCGGGTGATTCGCAAAGGCCAGGCGGTGATGGCGGTTATGGCCGCGGCGAACCGCGATCCGGAGCGCTTCCCCGACCCTGACCGCTTTGATATCTCGCGCAACGACAACCGTCACCTGGCTTTCGGATACGCCGCTCATTTCTGTTTTGGTGCAGCCCTGGCGCGCGTGGAAGGACAGGAAGCTTTCGAAGCCATAGTGCAGCGACTACCTGATTTGGAGTTGGAGCCTGGCACACTGGTCTGGCGGAATAATCTGGGGCTGAGGGGCCTCACTGCTTTACCCGTAAGGTTCCGGGCATCTGATACTCCGAGTTGAACGGACGAGCGGAGACTGGATGCGGCTGCATCAAAACGCGAGTCTGCTCCAGTCGCGCAAGCGAAAAGCGGGCCCGGCAACGCACAGGGCAGCGACGTAGCCGGGGCCGGCGGCAACTTCGCGCAGGGACCAGCGCGCAGCTTCTGATCCATCCGGCCGTGTGGCCAGCAAAACATTGTCAGCTCCGGCCGCCACACACACGTCAAACTGATCCAGCGGCAGCCAGAGGCCTTCCCCTTTGGCCTTGATGTACGCCTCTTTTCGCGTCCAGCAACGAAAGAAAGCCTCAAACTTGTCGTCGGCCGTCACGGCCGCGAGTTGCTCCTGTTCGTGAGGCGAGAAGAATCGGCGGGCAATGGCCTCGACGTCCACATCCCGGCGGACCTGCTCGACATCTACGCCAATCTCGGGTCTTCGGCTGAACGCAAGCAGGGCCACTCTCGCGGAGTGGGCCACATTGAAGGAGATACCATTTTCGGCGTGAGGAGGCGCGAGGATGGGTTTGTTCTTCGCCAACTGGCGGAAGGCGAGCCGGACTGGGTCCACACCCAGATAACCGCCGAGCAGCATCCGCAACAGAGCACGAGTAGTCACGAACTGTTGCCGAACGCGCGCGACAAGAAAGCGTGCGGCCCGGGCGCGCTCGTCACGCGAGAGCAGTTCCTGCCAGCGTTCCTCGCCAGCTCCCAGAGATTCCAGGTCGAGACGCCAGAGTTGCACCTCGTCCTCGGGAAGCGCCAGGAGTGCGGTGAGATGGAACGCGGGATCGGAAATGTTCATGGGCGGGTTGTTCGCGAGCTCATCGACCATCCAAACCCTCTGGCTGTGACTAAAGTTTAAGCTATCGCCCTCGCGCACGGCGCACAATCCTTGCTCAGGAGCGTTTGGCGCTGTTAGACTCCGAAACTGAGGACGCTTGCCCGAAGCGGAGCTGCTTTTATGGTTACTGTCAGGCACATCGCTGCGAAAGAGTATGCCCGTACGCCCTCTAGCTGACCACGACATCCCGCAGGTGGCGGACTTGTACTGGACAATTTCGCGTGAGCGCAAGGGTCCTACGCCGCTTGCAGTCCAGCAATTCCTGCGAGAGCTCTACTTCACGAATCCCTGGATCGACAGCTCTCTCCCCTCTCTCGTTTACGATGAAAAGGGCACGATTGCCGGATTTCTGGGCGTGGTTCCGCGAAGGATGTCGTTGCGGGGCGAACCGGTTCGCATCGCTTTCGGTGGTAACTTTGCCGTGCGTCCGGAGTTTCGCAACACGCTTGCCGGCCTGCACCTGCTACGTACCTACATGGAGGCAGGACAGGACCTATCGCAGACGGATTCGGCCAACGACACCTCGCGGGCGCTCCTCGAACGGCTTGGCTTCACCACCATCCTGCCGTTGTGCGTTCATTGGATACGTTTGCTGCGGCCGGCCCGTTTTGTCACTTACGCGATGTCTCAATTCACCCACAGCGCGCTCCTGGCTGCCCTGGAGGTCGCCGCAAAGCCCTTCTGCAACGTGGCGGACAGCGTTGCCGTGAGGTTCTCTTCCAGCCCATTCCGTCAAAACGAGTCGCACCTCGAGGCGGCTGAGCTTGACGTTGAAACGCTGCTCCGTTGCCTGGCCGAATTTCGGGGCGGGTATTCGCTCTGGCCGGAATATGATGAGCACTCGCTGAGATGGCTTCTGAATTTCATGGAGCGGATGAAAGGGCATGGCGACGCGCTGCGACGGTTCGTTCTGCGCGACGGCAAGGGGAAGATTGTGGGCTGGTATGTCTACTATGTAACCGCCGGCGGCTTGGCCGAAGTGGCTCAAACCGGTGGTGCGCGACAGCACCTAAAGAGCATCCTCGACCATCTTTTCCATGACGCCTGGAGCCATGGATCCATTGCCCTTCACGGGGTCGTGGATCGAAGGTTAATGGCCGACTTTTCGGAAAAGAACTGCCTCTTTACGTGTCGCGGAGGCTGGACGGTCGCACATTCCCGCAAACCTGATCTGCTTGAACTCCTCAACCGCGGTGATGCCTTTCTGTCGCGTCTCGATGGTGAGTGGTGCCTGGCTTTTGGGGGCTGATCTCGCTGGGTCAGAACCTGGTTCCTTTCATGGCTCCCCCCTCCCCTTTCTGTGCAAAATCTTGCATCTTTTGAGAAGACATTTAAGATTCTTGATATCGGACAAGAACCAGATTTTAATAACGCATAAGTGACGAAGACAGATAACATAGAGGCAGCAGCTCAGCGGCTTGTCAGCAGTAACGGGCTGGCTGATGAAATGGATGCCCCATCGCTTGCTACAAACCAATAGGGAAACCTGAACATGGAAGAACTGCTAGAAAAAGTGCGCGCCGCGTTTAAGTCTTCGTTTGACGTTGATCCGCAGACTATCACGATTAACACCGTACCGAGCGACATACCAGCCTGGGATTCCATGGGTCACGTGACGCTGGCGAGTAACCTGGAACAAGCCTTCGGATTGACTTTCGACGTAGATGACCTGATGGCGATGGAAAACGTAAAGGAGATTAGCCGGGTCGTGCAATCCAAGCTGAGCCGGGTTCAAGGTGCATAACTATACTGCGGGGAACTTCGCGGGCCGTTTGGTCCAGCGCTTGGGGGAAGCTTCCTGCCTGATTGATGCCTCCACAGAGCAGACCATTCCCGGCCGAGATCTTCCTGGTCTGATTGTCGGCTTCGCCGCTGGTCTTCTGTCGGCAGGCCTGCAGCCGGGCGACCGGATTGTGGTGGCCTGTCGTGTAAGCCCCGCCAGCACGCTGGCATACCTCGGTGCTATATACGCCGGAGTGGTTCCCGTTCCGACGGAAGAACGCCTGCTGGCAAGCTCTGGGGGTCTACTCGTCACCCAGTCACGGGCGAAGGCCGTGTGGACCGACAGAGGAACCAATTGCGATTGGGCGAAAAGCAAGAGCGTCCGCTTGATCCAAGGGACCTTTGAGCCGCATCCTCCGGAATCACTTCCGCCAAGTCCTTGCGCAGAAAGTGATCTTGCCGCTTTGATGCCCACCTCAGGTTCTACAGGCGTGCCGCGGCTGGTTATGGTGAGTCATGGCAACCTGACGTCCAATACGGAAGCGATCATCCGCAGTCAGCATCTGGGAACTGATGAACGCGCCATGCTGATCATACCCGTCAGCTACTGCTTCGGCGCCAGCGTGATACACACGCACCTGTACCAGGGCGGCGGAGTCGTGTTTGACTCGCGGTTCATGTTCCCCGATAAAGTGGTGCATGCTATCAACACCTACGGCTGCACGACCTTCGCAGGCGTCCCTATCATCTACAACATTTTGCTTCGCCGCTCCAATCTCAAGTCAATTCCCTTGCCCGGTCTGCGCCGCTTTCTCCAGGCCGGAGGCGCTCTCGCTCCGGAGAGCATACGAGAAATGTGCGACATCGTTCCCACGGCGGAGTTCCTGGTCATGTATGGTCAGACCGAAGCCACAGCGCGGATTTCCTGTCTGCCTGCGCCTCGCCTGCGAGACAAGCTGGGGAGCGCAGGCCTGCCTTTGGACAATCTTGAGGTCCGCATCGCGGACGAAGAAGGGCGCGATCTGCCTCCAGGGCAGATTGGCGAAATTCAGGCGCGAGGTCCGTCTGTCTGCTCCGGCTATCTGGATGACCCCGAATCCACGGAACGCAAGTTCGGCGGCGGCTGGCTCAAGACAGGTGATTTCGCCAGTCGTGATGAGGATGGATATCTTTGGATCAAAGGGCGCAGCGATGAGTTCATCAAGATTCGGGGCATGCGGGTAAGCGTGGCTGAGGTCGAAACCAGAGTGGCAGCCATCGCGGGCGTGAGCGAATGTGCGGCAGTCGGAGTGAAGCATCCGGAAGCTGGTGAAGCGCTGGCGCTGGTTCTGGTTGCAGATAACGATGCGGATGGCCTCTCCGAGCGGGTTCGGCAAGCGCTCCCTCCGCACTGGACCTGTGTCTCAATCAAGTTAGTTTCTGAACTACCCAGAACGGCAAACGGTAAGATCGCGCGGTCTCAGCTGGCCGCATTGCTATGAGCCAGTTGGTAGAGTCTCGGATAGCAGAGCTGGAACAGGCCATCGGGGCGTTGTTTGACGAGCCGCCCTACGGGCTAGCCCCCGGTCACCGGTGCGAAGCCCTGCTTGCCCTATTCAAGCACGAGCTCGAGCACGCCTGCGATCACAGCCCACAGTTCCACAATTACGTGAAGCACTGGCCGGTCAGCGTGTCCGCTGCAGATACGATTGCCGATCTTCCCTATCTGCCGGTCAGCATGTTCAAGTCCGATCCGCCGCTGGCCCTGGTGGCAGCCAGCGAAATCAAGCGGACCCTGGCCTCCAGTTCGACCAGCGGCCAAGTGCCCAGCCGCGTGGTTCTGGATGCCGCTACTGCCCGGCGGATGACCAAGGGCGTCACCACAATCATCCGCGACTTCATCGGGCCAGCCCGCCGGCCTTATCTGATCATCGATGTCCCCGAGAATCTGAAACCACAAGCTGAATTAGGCGCCCGCGCCGCCGCTATTCAAGGCCTGCAGTCTTTTGCCACGGAAACGGTGTGCTGTTTGCGCCGAGATCAAAGCGGAGATTCAACGCTCGATCTGGAAAAACTTCTTGCTTTTGCTCAAAAGTGGAAAGATGCCCAGGTCCTGGTCTATGGATTCACCTACGTGATCTGGACCCAGCTCGTTCAGTCGCTCGAGCGCCAGGGCATCACGCTGGCCATGCCCAATATTCACGTGCTGCATAGCGGGGGATGGAAACGGCTGGAGCAAGCGGTCACGAAAGATGCGTTCATGCAGGGCGTCGCCTCGGTGTTTGGATGTTCCCCAGACCGCATCATCGATTACTACGGCATGGTGGAGAATGTCGGCGTCGTTTATCCGGACTGTGAGCGCGGCCACAAGCATGTGCCCGCGTTCGCGGAGGTGATCATCCGTGATCCGCTCACGCTGGCACCGGTCGAACCCGGGCAGCAGGGCCTGGTTCAGGTGTGCAGTGTCCTGCCGACAAGCTTCCCGGGATTCCTGCTGCTGACCGACGACATGGCGGAACTCATCGGCCACGATGGTTGCCCGTGCGGACGGCGCGGCTCGCATTTCCGCTTCACGCGGCGCGTGCCGAAGATAGAAGTTCGGGGCTGCGGCAACCTGGAGACTTCGCGCTCGCGGCAGGCAGGTGCGCATGAGTGAGGTCATCCAGAGCATCACTTCGCCGCAGGAGATCGGCTGCGCCGCGCAACGGCTGCGTCAGGCGGCATTGCGCTCGGACCCCACACTTAAAGTGATACTTGAAGTGTTCGAGCGGTGGGCAGCAGCGCTGGATGCGCCCCGATTGCGCGAAATTCCGGGCGCGGCATTTGTCCGCCTGTGGCTTCGCCGCGGTACCTTGCAGCCGATTTTGCTGCGCGAACTCGGCCCGGAGTTTCTCGATGACGGATGGCGAAAGGACGGACACACCTGCCTCAAGGCGTTTCCGCTGGGAGTAGTCGGTCATTGGCCTGCCGGGAACATTGAGATCCAGCCGGTCTTATCTTTGACGTGCGCCTTGCTCGGCGGGAACAGTTGCCTGGTACGCGTGCCTGGCGGCTTGGTCGAGTCGACCCGGCTGATCATAGAAAAGCTGCGCGAGGTTGACCAGGCCGGTGTGCTTACGGAGCGGATCTTCCTCGCCAGTTTCGATCATTCGCGCGCCGACCTGCATGTAGCCATGGCGCAGGCCGTGGACGGCGCCATGATCTGGGGTGGCGCGGAGGCAGTCTCCGAGGTGCGAGCGCTGCCCTTCCCTCACTGGGCGCGCGTGGCGGTCTTTGGCCCACGGCTCTCCGTGGCGGCGATGGATGCCGCCGTCTGGGGCGACCGGAAGGAGCGGGCGTCGTGGTGCCGGCGCATTGCGCGCGACGTGTGGCAGTTTGAGCAGCAGGCCTGTTCTTCGCCGCAGGCGCTGTTTCTCGAACGCGGCCATGGGTGCGATCCCGCCGAGCTTATCGAAGATCTGCAGTGCGCTTTTCAGGAGGAGAACCGCGCACATCCGCGCCGGGAAATCGAACCGGCCTTGACCTCGGCCATCTGCCAGGCCCGCGCGTCATGGCTGTTGGATGATATTGCGAACCGTGCCTGGTTTCCCGAGTCGCCGGATTGGACCATCCTTCTAGGAAAAGGCGTGGACATCCCCGAGGCGACGCAAGGCCGGACGCTTAGCGTGCTTGAGGCGGATGATCTTCTCGAAGTGGTCTGCAAGTTCGATGGAACGGTGCAGACGCTGGGATTGGCAATTAAAGACGCGGCGCGGGAGGATACCCTAGCCGCAGCTGCGGGACGCCACGGAGTGGACAGGGTGGTGAGGCTGGGCCAGATGCATGTTTTCGGTTCCCCGTGGGACGGGATGGATCTGGTGCGCCCGATGGTGCGTCTGGTTCGTCACGTTCGTTCGCAGGATTAAGGCTGGATCAGGAGAGAGCTTTCACATGAGCCATGCGAATCTGTTTCTGGAAGCCTTGGACAGAAAGGCCAGGATGTTTGCCCCCCACGCCCGTGGAACCTTCGAAGCCAATCGCGAGTTGTGCTCGTGGTTGCTGGATCCGCTGGCGCGCTGGGCCGAGGCAGCCTACGGGAGCAGCGTGTTTGACGACGCCGCAAGCGGCTATGCCGAATACTGTTTCGGCGTGGCCAAGGCCAAGCAGGTTTATGAGCGCGCCGGCAAATACACTCCTGAAGCCATGCCGGAAATCATGTCCGAAGTCTATGAACACGAGGACTACATGATTCCCTACATGTGGGCCGCGATCCTCATCTATCCGTTTTGGCCCTCCATGGTCAGCCATATTGCAATGTTCCGCGACGAGTTCGTGAGGCGCTTGCCTCGCAATGCCAGCGTGCTCGAGCTGGCCTGCGGCCATGGCGTGTTAAGTCTTCTGGCCGCCGAGGAGCGCCCGGACATTCAGGTGGAAGGTACCGATATCAGCCCACCCGCGGTGGCCGTAGCCAACCGTCTGCTGGCCGTTTCCGGACATGCGGGTCGCGTTCGCTTCGCAGTCCAGGATGCCTTAGAAAACGACGCATTGCGAAACGATGCATTGCAAACCGACCACCAAGGCGGGAACGGAAAATGCCAGGGCGTGATCTCCGCCATGCTGGCCGAGCACCTGATGGATCCGAAACCCTTGTTTGCCGCGATGGCGCGGCGCGTCTCGCCGGAAGGGCTGGTATTTTTCAGTACGGCGCTGGAGTCGCCGCAGCGGGATCACGTGTTTGAATACAACCACGAGAGCGAGACTCTGCACATGGCCGAAGCTGCGGGCCTGCGGGTAACCCGGCTCGCGTCCGATGCCAGCGCGGTTCCGGCCGGATCGCGCTTTCTGCCCCGCGCCACGGCCATGATTCTGCGGGCGCGTTAAATTAAATGCGAAGGCGAGGATTCGAAAAGAGGACAATTGAGAAATGACCAAGCCCGTCATGACCTTTGAAGAAGTGCGCGCCGCTCTCAAGCAGCGCTTCCCCATGCTCATGGTCGACAGTGTGATCTCGCTCGAGCCCGGGAAAAGCATTCGAACCACAAAGAACGTGACCGGAAACGAGCTCCAGTTCCTGGGTCATTTCCCCGAGCATGCCGTGATGCCAGGGACTCTGATTGTGGAGGCCATCGGCCAATCGGCTTCGATTCTCTTCTCCAAGACAACCGGGACCGGAATGCAACCGGGAGAGTTTCTCGTGCTGGGTGCCATCAACGAGATGAGGTTTCTGGTGCCGGTGGTGCCCGGAGACAGAATGGAAATTGACATACAAGTCTTGAAGTTCATTGAAGACTTCGCGCTCATCGAAGCCGTCGCAACTGTCGACGGCACTCCCGTGGCCAGAGGCAAACTGGGCTTCGCCCGGCGCAGCCTGCAAGCGCTATCGGAATAGCAAACCTGGTTTCGAATAGTGTCTTTGTTTCCTGCTGAGAATCAGGCAGTAGGGGAATCCCCATTAGTGATGCATGAGATCTTTTGAATACGGCAGTGTGTCCCAAGCGTGCCAGAATGCCAGCATCTCTTCCGGGCAGCCCAGAGAAACGCGAATGTACGTATCCATGGGTGGGAAGTGGCGCCCGATCAGAATATTGCGCTTGTGAAAATCCTGAATCACCTCGTCCGTGGAATGAAAGGTATTCATCATCACGAAGTTGGCATGTGAATCGATCGGCTTTAACCAACGAGCCATGGCTTGATTAAAGAACTCCTGACGGTCATTCGCGTTACGCTCGATAGCGTGGTTAACCCCCTCGGTGTCGTCTAATGCCGCCGCACCTGCCTGGATAACGATCGCATTAAGGTTCATTTCGGTGATGAACTTCCGCATCTGCTGTACGACCTTCGGCGATGCCACCGCGTAGCCGAGTCTCAGGCCAGCAAGGCCATAAACTTTGGAAAAAGTGCGAGTCACGATGACTCTCTCATCGTCCAGCGGCCGGTCGATGAACGAGGCATAGGTTCCGGACTGACCCGCGAAGTGGTGGTACGCCTCGTCGATCATGACCACGGCAGAAGAGGGGAGCTTGCCGATGAAACTTTCGAGGTCCTTGCGAGGCGTCAGCGACGCGGTCGGATTGTTCGGATTGCAGATATACACCAGCGTCGTCGTCGCCGTCGCACGCGCAAGCATGCCATCAAGATCGTGGGAGAATGCCGGGGTCAGAGGAACCGATATGACTTCCGAGCCTCCGGCCCGAGCATAGTGTTCGATAGCTTCGAAAGTCGGCAAAGCCTGAATCAGTTGTTTGCCGGGGCCGAGAAAAGCGCAGGCGGCCATGCGGAGGACTTCGCTCGATCCGCAGCCGAGGAGAACCCGTTCCGGTTTGATGTTGTGAAAACCAGCGATTCGTTCCGTGAGCGACTTATATTCCCTGACGGGATAACGGTTCGCGCTTCCGACAGCAGCCCGGATGGCATCGGCCACTTTCGGGGACGGCCCATATGCATTTTCGTTGCTGTTCAGGCGGATCAGGCCATCCTCCTGCTCGGACCGCGATGGTTCGAGGGGGAATGCTTTCGCGACCGCCGCAACGGACCACGGCAACGCTATGCTGGCCGCAGCGCCGCCGCCGAGAGAACAAAGAAATGTTCTGCGTGATGTGCTCATAGCTGGAAATATCCTATTGCTTCGCCAGGGTCCCCGTTCCCGCGTCCGTCTCGCACCTGCCCGTCGCACTGCCATCCAGAATGTAGGTGGATTTCAGCAGCCTGCCGGCTTTATCCATTGTGCCTCGCACCGTAATGTTGTCCCCTTGCTCGTCGCTGCCCGTTAGAACAACGTTCGAGTCGGTGACCGTGACCTGGAGTCGGGCATGCTGCAGGCACTTCGAGGTCAAGGTCGAGGTACCGGCGAAGTTTCCGTGCGCATCGCGATGTATGACCACCTTCACTGTAAAGGGTGCGATACTTGCATCCTCGGAAACGAACTTGCCCGACCACGTTCCGCTGACATGGACCTCAGAGTTGCGGGTCGAACCGGCGACGTGCCCGAATTGGCCTTCGGCCATCGGCCGCGCTGATTGCGTAAGCGAGCCGCCATGGTCATTCATTTGAGACGGCTTTTGCACCTGTCCAGGCTCGCCCGTGGTCGACGGGATTACGCTCTGGGCCAATGTAGCTGATTTGGTTACTGCCGGCGCGGTGCCATTGTTCACCTGCACGAACGTCGCCACGGAAGGCACTCCGGCGTTGTTCAGAATAAATAGCATGTAGTATCCCGGCGGAGCAATATTCCCATTGGGAGGCGCGGTCACGGTTAAGGTTCCGCTCCCCGCGGTGAATGCCAAACCCACTTCACGCTGATCCATGCCGAAAGCGTGCGTTACAGCTCCGGTACGTACCAGAACCACTGAGGAAATGTTCGCCGCATCGGGAGTGGTCAGGCTGAAGTTATTGCCATAAGAGATGGAACTTGGGGCACTGGTGATGGAGGGTCGTGTCGCCATCGTGCCGTCCGGGTTGAACAGGTATGCTGGCTGATAGATCTCCATCTGCGGCGTATAGGTGCCGGTCACAGGATTCCCCCCCGCCACCCATACCGTCGCATCAGGCAGCAGCAGCGCCACGGAGTGATACAAACGTGGATAGGCGTTGGCGCCGGCTGAAGAAAAGGTGTTGCTTGCCGGGTCATAGAGGTCCGCATTCAGGCTGGCGGAGGTCGTATCCTCATTATTCACGGAGCCCCCAAGGGCCAGAACCTTCCCGCTGGGCAGAATCACGGCATTCATCTCGATGCGCGGTTCACTCATGTTGGGTCCCCACTGCCATGCCGGCGTAGACGCTCCCATATCGATGATCTCGGTAGTGAGAGTGGCGGGGTTCGCGCCGCCCATGATCATTACCTTTGGATCGTACCCGTTTGCCGGCGTCAACGGGAGCAGAACAGACGAGCCATAGAGGCGTCCTGAGCCCCAATTCGTCATCGCTACATCTGTGTTCCAGGTTGCAGTCGATGGATAAAAGAGCTTGGATATTTGTCCCCCACCAGAGTAGAGCACCGTGCCATTGGGCAGAAGGTGCAACCGCGGATAAAGGTCCGGGGTCCAAGGTGAGACATATGGCGTGCTCCAGCCCGAATCTACGGTGTAGATCTCGACAGTCGTGTTGGTGGCGCCGGTGAGGTCGAGTCCAGAAAATGTCATGATTGTCCCATCGCTCAGAGTCAAGAGTGTGGGATACCAGCGCCCGTTCGCCATGTTCGCGACATTGGTGAAGGTGTTCGTGGAAGGATCGAAGATTGCCGCATTCGGCAGGCCGGTGAAGGGGCCATACGTGTTGTTGCCGCCGGCGATCAGCGCGCGTCCGTCCGCCAGTAGGACCATGCCGTTGCAGAACATGTCAAACGGCACGTTGAATTGGGTTACAGTTTGTCCGGTCTCTGGATCCAACAGCAGCGCCCCGGAGCCATTCGCCGGGCCATAAGGCGGACCCGATGGACATCCGGCCTTGTTCGGCGGGCAGTTCCCTGAGCCTGCAATCACCAGCACCTCGCCATTCGTCAGCAGCGCCACATGAATGGGGTTGATCGGCATGGTATTCGGCAACGTGGTCCACAGCCCCACGACAGCCGGCGATAACACCGTCAGGGTTTCCGATCCGGTGACATTGCCCAGGCTTGCCGTGATCGTCGCTTGACCTGCCGCCGTGGTCGTCACCAGCCCGCTCGAGGAAACTGCAGCCGTGCCGGTTGCGGAGGAACTCCACGTTGCACTGTTGGTCAAATCGTGGGTAATACCACTCGCGTAGTTTCCGGTCGCGTGGAACTGCTGACTCTGCGACGCCACCAGTGAAACAAACGCTGGCACGATCGCGATCGAGGACAGTTGGTCTTGCACAGTCAGCGTGGTGGTGCCGGCGAGTCCACCGAAGCTTGCCGAGATTCTGGTTTCGCCCACGCTGGTGCTGACAGCAAGCCCTGGCGTGGTGCTGCTCATAGCGGCGACAGCCGGAGTTGAGGACGTCCAGGTCGCGCTGGCAGAGATATTGGCCGAGGTGCCATCGCTGTAGATTGCCGTCGCCGAGAGCTGTTCTGAGCCTCCGATTACCACGAAGGGACTCGGCGGGCTGATCTGAATGGCAGCCAGGGTCGCGGTCGTGACCGTAAGGTTGGTGCTGCCAGAAACGGCCCCCATCGTCGCCGTGATCGTAGTCTGGCCGCCGCCCACTCCGCTCGACACTCCGTTGGAGGCAATGGTCGCCACGCCTGGGGCCGAAGAACTCCAACTCACCGAGTTAGTCAGGTTCTGCTGCGTGCCGTCGCTAAAGGTTCCCGTCGCTGTAAAGGACTGGTTCGTGCCTGAGACAATCGTGGGAGCTGCAGGGCTCACGGCAATGGACGAGAGTGTTGCCGACTTCACGGTTATGAGGGTCGATCCGCTCACCGAGCCAGCGGTCGCAGTAATTGTCGCCTGGCCCGCACCTACGCAAGCCACCTGCCCGTTGGAGGCAACCGTTGCAACCGTGGACGAGGAGGTGGTCCAGTTCACCGACGTAGTCAGATTCTGCTGGCTGCTATCGCTGAACGTTCCGGTGGCCGTGACCGGTTGCACTACGCCCACATCCAGCGAGGGATTCTGCGGATTCACTTGAATCGAGACCAGGCTGGGCCCAACCGTCAGAGTGGCCGATCCCTGAACCGCGCCGAGTGCGGCGGCTATGGTGGCGCTCCCATTCGCAACTGCAGTTACCAGCCCGGTCGGCGTGACTGTGGCCACGGCGCTATTCGCCGAACGCCAGGTTGCCGACGCAGTCACGTCATGGTTTGAGCTGTTGCTGTAAGATCCGACCGCATCGAATGGCAGGGAAAGACCGGCAGCAAGGGATGGGGTAGCGGGGTTGACCGCAATCGTTTGCAGCGTGGGTTTGCACATGCCCCCGCTAAACGCATTGTAGATCTGCTGGATTTGTTGCGAGCTTAGCGCCTGATTGAAGATGGTGATTTCATCCATGGAGCCGGTGAGCGACGGCTCTTGCGCACCCAGGTAAGCGCCGAATGCGACTTGCGGATTCCAGGAAGTATTCTCGTCGGTAACAGCATCGTCAACCTGCACACCGTTCAAGTACACGCTAACCGCAGTCTGAGAGTTCGACGTGGAGTAAGTCAAAGCCGCGTGGTTCCACTGATTGAGGTTAACCTGGCCAACCGACTGGGCGGATAGGTTCGCAAATTCCCAGTTCAGGTTGCCGCTGGAGTCGATCGAAAGACCAGGCGCGCGATTCTGGCCTCCGGCGTAGCCGCCAGTTAGAGCTCCGGGGCCGGTTGGCAAGAACCAGAACGCGAGAGTGCCCGCCTGAGGCGAATACACGGAATTGTTGACGAGCACCGAAGCACCATTCCCCCCGAAGGCAAAGGCCTGGCCCACTTCCCCGGCACCATAGGTGGCACCGTTCTGCAGCGTTCCAGAATTGTTGCCCGCGATGTCGACGGTATTTCCGTCCCCCGTCCACCAACCCACTAAGCCAGATGGTGGCGCTACGCAGGAAGGCTGGGTAACGGTCAGAGTGGTACTCCCCGTCACCGATCCCAGAGAGGCTTGGATGGTTGTGCTCCCGGCGGACGCTGCATTGGCGACCCCGGCGGGGTTAATTGTGGCAACGGCGTTCGAGGAAGAGGACCAAGTCACGTCGCTGGTCGAGTCCTTCGTGCTGCCGTCACTGTAGTTGAGCGCCGCAGTGAACTGCTGGTAGGCTCCGACCGGCCGGGAGGGTTTGGCCGGGGTCAGGGTAATGGAAGTCAGAGTTGGTATTGCGACCGTGACGACGGTTTGTCCGCTGCGTGTTCCATAGCTGGCAGTGATTGCCGCGACGCCTTGAGCCAGCCCCTGTATCACGCCCGTTGAGCTCACTTGCACAAATGTTGGGACAGACGATGACCAATTCACAACGTTGCTGACGTTGAGGATCGAACCGTTGGCAAAAGTGCCGTTGGCGGTGAGCTGTTGCTGCTTCCCCGTGAACACGGTCGGATTGACCGGTGTGACGGAAATCGCCATCAGGCCCGCCAAGGTACCTGTTCCGGACAGGCTGGCAGTTTGGGGACTGCTGCTCGGGGCGGTGCTGATGCTCAGGGTTCCGGTTCTGGTGCCAAGTGCAGTCGGGGTGAACGTGACAGAAATGGTACACGTTGAACCTGCGGCTAGGCTGTTCGGTGACAGAGGGCAGTTCGATGTCTGCGCGAAGTCGCCTGAAGTGGAAATACCTGAAATATTCAGCGCTTCGGACTCGTTGTTTTTCACAGTAACCGTCTTGGCAGCGCTGGTCGCGGTCGGGTGCGTGGCGGGAAACGTAAGGCTGCCCGGGGTCAGGCCGAGCGGAAGCAAGCCAGTCCCGCTCAAGGACGACGTTTGCGGACTATTCGGCGCATTGTCGACCACGGTCAGTGATCCGGTGTTCGCCCCCGATGCCGTGGGTGTGAAAGTAACCGAGATCGTGCACGCCGCTCTTGCGGCTAAGGTACTGGGTGAGAGAGGGCAATTTGAGGTTTCGGCAAATGCGCCGGTCACTGCGACGCTCGAAATCGTCAAAGGCGTGGGTTGCCAATTGGTTATGGCGAAGCCGTGCGCTGAGCTCAGCGTGTTGACGAACTGGTTGCCGAAGTTATAGCTGCTCGGCGCGACGACGACAGGAGGAACCCCCGTTCCACTCAACTCGGCAGTGAGCGTGCTGTTCGCCCCATTGTCAGTAACCGTCAGAGTGCCAGTTTCAGCCGCCAGAACGGTGGGTGTATAAGTCACTTTGATCTGGCAGGTTGCACCCGCGGCCAGCGTCTTGGGAGAAATGGGGCATCCCGTAGTGTCTGCGAAATCGCCTGATGTCGAGATGCTGTTAATGGTGAGGGGTACTGTCTGGCTGTTGGTGAGGACGACGAGTTTGTATATGCTCGTGGTCTCGATCGCCTGGTTCCCGAACGCGAGACTGGTTGCGTTTAAGGTTTGAGCCTTTGCGGTAAGGCCTGCCATCAAGAACATCGTCAACCCAAGCAGGGCCAGCGGGTGAGGCTTCCTGGCTCTTGGCCTCTTCATGATTATGAAACTCATTTAAGAACCGTCCCCCATAAGCTTTTGAACATCAACGTAAGGCACTGATCAACAATCACTTGCGGTGGCCCGGTCTCGCCTGTCTTGGCTCAGCCTGAAATGGAGAAGCGGCGTTCTCCGTTAGTGTAGATTCCGCCCCTTCGGGGCGGGGATTTTCAAGGCATGGGGGTCTATCGTCCGATGGCTTTTTCCTCGCAATGCACAGCGCGAGAGGATTGGCTCCCGCGCTGCTGAGCATCGGCTCGATGAGCCCCACCAGGTTATCCCTCAGCATGGTTGCATCCCTGCAGTGCCCGCTTCCGTTTCACCCGGCGAGATCATTGTAGCTGCGGTGGAAGAGTGTGCAAACATCAAAGACGCTGTCTGCTGCCGGCAAAGTTGCCGCTGCCTACGAGCTTCTTCTAGCTTGCGATCGCGAGCCGCATGGATCTCGGCCTGTCGTCCGGCGAGCCTATCCTGCGGTGTCACATAGCCGATAGCGCTGTGCAGTCGGACCGTGTTGTAGTGATCGATATAGCTTTGAATCAAGCGGCGGGCATCTTCCAGCGTTAACGGAGTAAGTGGCCGGATGCACTCCCGTTTGAGCGACTTATGCCAGCGTTCGATTTTCCCGTTCGACTGCGGGTAAAACGGAGAGGTGCGCACGTGCGTCATCCCCGAGATGCGCATGAACTCCTTGAAGTCCCGCGCAATGAACTGCGGTCCGTTGTCGGA
>Ga0187888_1002092_pt1 | contig 17762 bp, 17 predicted proteins | sample June2016WEW_7_40_FD_132987 | JGI IMG/M metagenome (GOLD analysis project Ga0187888, IMG submission 132987) | Peatland microbial communities from SPRUCE experiment site at the Marcell Experimental Forest, Minnesota, USA - June2016WEW_7_40 | ecosystem: Environmental > Terrestrial > Soil > Wetlands... | reverse complement strand
TGCGTGGGGATGCGTGCAGGCATAGAAATATTGTAGATATATAATCTATAACATGTCAAGGAAAAAATGCACGCCCAGAAAGATTTTTTTCGCCCTTTCTCAAAATTACGTGCGGATCAGGGGTTGCGGGCTTTGCTTGACCAATCCCACGATTGTCCTTAGACTAGAGTTTTATCCAGAGCTAACGGGCCTCTGCCAGCTATGATGCTATTAAGGCGACTGCTTTCCGGCCTCGCGTTGGTCTTGATACTTGCGAGCTGCCTGCTGGGCCAGGCGAGCCCACCGATCTTCCCGCTCAGCGATGTCCGCCCCGGCCTGAAAGGCGTGGGGCGAACCATTTTCGAAGGCGACAAAATCGAGGAATTCCAGGTGGAAATCCTGGGTGTGCTGAAAAATGTGATCGCCCCCCAGCGTGACCTCATCCTGGCGCGGCTTTCGGGTGGCCCTCTCGCCACAACCGGGGTGATTTCCGGCATGAGCGGCAGCCCGGTCTATGTGGACGGAAAGCTGGTGGGCGCGGTTTCACGCTCATTTCCGCTATCCAAAGAGGCGATAGCGGGAATCACTCCCATCGAGGAAATGCTAACGGTTGTGCCCTCTCCTGTGGCGACCTCGGCGCACATTTCGCCCCCTGAGAGCCTTCGCATTGCCAACGTCTCGGGAGGATCGTCGGACCTGAGCCGGGCAATTGTGGATGAAAACTCCCCCCAGAATCTCGCTCCACTTCCGGAGGAGCGGGGAACCGCTTCTTTTTCCAGCCTGCTGCTTCCCTTGCGCTTCGGAGGCTTTTCAAGTGCTGCTGTCGACCTGTTTGCGCCCCAGCTCCGCCGCCTGGGACTGGAGCCCATGCAGGGCGGAGTGATTTCCGGGGGCGCGCAGGAAACGCCGCCGAGCCCCACGGACCTCGAACCGGGTTCCATGATCAGTCTGCTGCTGGTTCGCGGCGACATGGACCTGAACATCGACTGCACGGTCACTTTCCGCCAAGGAAATAATCTCTACGCCTGCGGTCACCAGGTTCTGGCGGAGGGCCCTGCACAATTTCCCTTTGCGCCGGCGCACGTCCTCGTGGTGGTTCCCAGCCTTTCATCATCGTTCAAGGTGGATGCGCCGGGCGCCGTCATGGGCACCATCCAACAAGACCGCTTCGATGCCATTTATGGCCAGGTGGGGGGTAAGACTCCGCCGATGATTCCCGTGCATCTGCACCTGGATACGACGCTCAATCGGAAATCCAATTACAACTTCGAAATGATCGACGAGCCATTTCTTTCTCCCATTCTCCTCAACCTCGCCGTGACTTCCGCGCTGGGCGTCACAGAACGCTCCATTGGGACTTCCACCTTGAACATCAAGGCCCAGATCCGCATGGCTGACGGTCAGTTGGTTGCTCTGGAGGATGTTCTTTCCGGTGATGTCGGGACGATGGCGATGGTGGGAGCCACCGTGGCCACGCCGCTGGCCATGCTGATGTCCAGTGGGTTTCCAGACCTTAAAGTTCAAGACATCGACCTCAGCATTGACTCGCTCGACGAGAAACGCAGCGCCACCATCGAGCAGGTGTGGAGCACCAAATCGGAAGTGCGGCCCGGAGACCATCTGGAAGTAACCGCCCTCATCCGCCTCCCTTGGGGCACAACCATGACAGAGAAAATTCCTGTTGATGTCCCCGAAAGCATCACGGACAAAATGCTTTCACTGGTGGTGGGCGGGGGCGCCAACATCAACGCCCTGGAATTTCGCTTTTCCGCGCTGGGAGGAACGGCGCGCGACTCGCAGCAATTGGTGCACGCCCTTAACCGGATGCGGCGCAACAATCGCGCTTACGCCCTTCTGATGGCGCCCCAGCGTTCCTTCGTGATGCAGGGTGACGAGTACCCGTCTCCTCCGCCTTCTCTCGTGCAGACTTTCTTGGCGGACCCTGCCGCCGCCTCCAGCGTGATTTTTAGCGGGACGTCGGTCGTGGGCGATTTTGAAACCAAACCCACTCCCTACGCCATCCACGGTCAGAAAACGCTGATCCTCAAAGTGGCGCTTCCGGGAATGTGAAAGGCAATGGCTAGTGAGTAGTGGCTAGTCGTTGGTGGTCAGGAGTAAGGGCTGTCCAAATTACGACCCGATCACCGAGGGGCGACCTGCGGCTTCGCCGCCTGCTCTGCGGAAAGGCTGCGCCTTTCCGTTGCGGGAGGCCACCGATAAACCTGATCCACGCCGCCCGGAAGGCTATGACTTCCAGGCGGCGTGGATCAGGAGAAAAAGCGTGCGATGGGCCGGAAAGGCAGAGCCTTTGCGCAGAGCAGGGGGCGAAGCTCCGTCAAACGACTTGATCGCTCGCTAATTTGGACAGCGTTGGTCACTTGTAAGGGTCAGTGTTGGTTGGGTAGCTAGCCACTAACCACTATCAACTATCCACTGCTCTTGGAAAGGTGGGGAATGAAACTCGGCAGATTCATTTGTGCTCTGTTCCTATTTGTGGCGGTTGCCCTACCCAGCTTTGGGGTGGAAACTACCTTTTGGCAGGTGGGTTCATTTGATGAGTTCCTTCAGGGAACCCTTACCGGTGTTTCCTTAAGCAAAGAAGGCGATTTGACCCTGGCGCCCGAAGCCCTGGCCCTTTTCAGTCCCGAAGAAGCTCTGGCTCTATCTTTGGCGCATGATTCCCACGGCAATCTTTATGTAGGTACCGGGCACCAAGGCAAGGTCTTTCGCTTGGGCCCTGACCAAAAGTCTGCCCTGCTGTTGACGGCCCGTGAGCCGGATATTTTCGCCATGGCAATCGGGCCTGACGGAAGTCTTTATGTGGGCAGCTCCCCGGAGGGCAAGGTCTACAAAGTCACGCCCGACGGCAAATCCAGCGTCTTCTACGATCCCAAAACTAAGTATATATGGGCGTTGCAGTTTGACACGCAGGGACACCTGTACGTCGCGACCGGAGATAAGGGAGAAATCTTCCGCGTGGACCCATCCGGCAAGGCAGAGATGTTCTTTGAAAGCAAGCAGACACACATCATGTGCCTGAAGCTCGACCTCCAGGGAAATCTTCTGGCCGGAAGCGTGCCGAATGGCCTAATTTATCGCATCTCGCCGCAGGGGAAGGCCTTTGTTATTTACCAGGCAGCCCTGCCGGAGATCCATGATTTGGCGGTTGATCCGCAGGGCCGCATCTTTGCGGCCACGCTCGGAGGGACGGGAAGCAAGGGATCGCCCGATCTGCTCCTGGCTCCTCCTCAAGGCGGCCCTGGGGGCGCTGCCGCAACCATCACCGTCACCGCCTCCGCTGAACCGGAGTCGACAGCCAAGGGTCAAGCTCCACCGGGAGAATCCAAGGCCCCAAGCTTCAATCGGTCGACGCCCCAGGCCTCCCCTTTGTTTCCCATGCAGTTGAGCGGAGGGCGCGGAGCTTTGATTGAAATCTCCCCGGATTCGACCGTGGAAACAATTTGGAGTTCCGGCAGCGAGAGCATTTTCGGGCTGGCTCTCCGGAACAACCACGTGCTCTTCACCACCGACAGCAACGGGCGGGTTTTCGATTTGGACACGAAACCCGACGGCGAGAAACTAACCATACTCACTGAAACTCATGAGTCGCTTGCCACCCGCCTGCTCCTTGAAGGCACGGACCTCTTCGCCGCTACGAGTGATGTGGCTAAACTGTTTCGCATTGGTGCTTCCCCCGCCCACGAGGGCAATTACGAATCGCCGGTTAAGGACACAAAGTTCATTTCCCACTGGGGGGTCTTGGCATGGCGAGGGGATGTCCCGGCGGGGTGTACGTTGCAATTCTATACGCGCTCGGGGAATTCAGACCGTCCCGACAACACATGGAGTGATTGGGGGGGACCCTACAGTAACCCCAATGGTGATACCGTGAAGAGCCCTCCCGCCCGCTACCTCCAGTGGAAGGCTATCCTGCACGCCTCGGCGAATAGTTCCCCCACCTTGGATGAAGTGACGATCTCATATTTGAATCAAAACCTGCCACCGCAGATCCATTCGCTGAACGTCAGTACATCGAGTGAGCGGACGGGCACGGCGGGGGGGGTAGCCAATCTGCAGATGGCCGGCGGTATCAGCGTAAGTGCTTCGCCTTCAGCAGCTTTCGGCACAAACCCACAATCCCCCTCCGCAGGAAAGGCTCCCATAACGCTAACCTGGCAGGCTGATGACCCCAACGGCGACCAACTGATTTATGCCCTTTTCCTGAAGGCCACTGACGAGCGGGAGTGGCATCTCCTCAAAGATAAGATCCACCAAACCAGCTACACAATTGATCCGAACACCCTGACAGACGGCAAGTACGTGGCTCGCCTCGTGGCATCCGACGAGGAATCCAATCCTCAAAACTTGGAGCGAACGTCCGAGTTAATGAGCGCACCCTTTTGGGTTGATAATACGCCGCCAGACGTCGAGGTTCTGAAACAAAATGTGAGCGGTTTCACGGTGGAAGTACAATTCTCCGCGGAGGACAGCACTTCTCCCCTGCGGAGCGCGGAGACTTCCGTGGACGGACATGATTGGCACGACGTGTTGTCCGATGACGGCATCGTCGATTCGCGTCGGGAGACCTTTACCCTGAAGTTCGCTCACTTGGCCCCGGGGGAACACGTCGTGGCTTTGCGTGCCTCCGATACCTCGGGTAATATCGGGGTGGGAAAGGCAGTCATCCGGATCGCAGGAAGTCAATAGAGGGATGGGCACCGGGGGCCGAGCCTGTGTCAAGACATGGCCAAGATGACCGCGCCGCATGAGATTCCGGCGCTCATCCCGTAGAGGCACGCACTGGCTAGTACTTCGGTAACCGCTGGGGCGTGGCAATCGTCAGGAAGTAGACAACTCGAAAATCTTGCCCCGCATCTCACCAAACGAGTTGAGGTGCGGCTGATCGTGAAACTTCTTGAGCACAAACAAGACACCAGCATCGAAGGCTGCAACTGAAACTCAAGTCATTGCGCGTGCGCAGCGCGGCGACGAAGAAGCCTTCGCGGCGCTGTTCGAAACTCACAAACGGCGGGTCTATTCCCTGTGCCTGCGCATGACGGGTAATACTGCGGAAGCGGAAGATCTAACACAGGAGGCGTTTCTCCAGCTTTTCCGCAAGATTTCCACTTTCCGCGGTGAGTCTGCCTTCTCGACGTGGCTTCACCGTCTGGCGGTCAACGTAGTCCTGATGCACTTGCGTAGGAAGGGACTGCAACAGACTTCGCTCGATGAAGTGGATACTTCGCAGGACGAGCCGGTGAAACGCGATTACGGCAGTGATGACCGGCGGCTGACCGGTTCGGTTGATCGCATCGGCCTGCAAAAAGCGATTGGGGATTTGCCTCCGGGCTACCGGACGGTCTTTGTGCTGCACGACGTGGAAGGTTACGAACACAATGAGATCGCTGAAATCATGAAGTGTTCGGTGGGAAATTCCAAGTCGCAGCTTCACAAAGCACGCATGAAATTGCGGGAGCGGCTGCGCCAGGATCGAGGCATGAAATCAGCGCCTGAATCACTCCCGGCTGGTGAACCGGTGGAAGAATTGTAAGGGGCATTATGGAAGGACATCGCTACAAAGCGATCGCTCTCTGCTCGCGATTTGAAAACGAGCTGGAAGCGTATTTGGAGGGTGAAGCGCGCCCTTTCATCGCTTCGCACGCACACGATTGCCCCTCGTGCGGAGCATTGCTGGCCGACGTCCAATCGATTCGTGCGGCGGCACGGGACCTTCCCCAGGAGGAACCCTCACCCCTGATTTGGGCTAGGGTGCGTGCAAGCCTTGAGGCGGAGGGAACTCTTCGCCTCACCGCCTGCGTGCAATTTGATGCCGAGCTGGAAGCTTTTTTGGAGGGCGAAGCTCGCCCCTTCATCACTTCCCACGCACACGATTGCCCGTCTTGCGGAGCTATGCTGGCCGACCTCCAATCGATTCGCGCGGCGGCACGGGACCTTCCCCAGGAAGAACCCTCACCCCGGGTTTGGGCAAAGATCCGCGCGAGCCTCGCGGCGGAGGGAACTCTCCGCCTCGCCGCCTGCGTGCAATTTGATGCCGAGCTGGAAGCTTTTTTGGAGGGCGAAGCTCGGCCCTTCATCATTTCCCACTCGCACGATTGCCCGTCATGCGGCGCGCTGCTGGCTGACCTCCAGTCAATTCGCGTAGCGGCATTGAACCTGCCGCTGGAAGAGCCTTCACGCGTGGTTTGGGCGAATGTGCGCGCGAGGCTGGAGGCGGAGGGAGCATTCGGCTCTCCCGTGAGCGGATGGCGTCAAGTCCTGGCATGGCGCTTATTTCCTCACGCTATCCCCCTGGGAGTCCTGGCGGCCTTGGTTTTTCTGGGGTCAGTGCTGACAATGCCCCCGGGCGGAGTTCAGCGCTGGGGCCGCTTGGATGAGGCTGGCGGCTCTCCTGCCGTCGCCCAGATCGCGCCGGCAATGCCGGCGGGTGAGGACGGCGCATTAGCCAGAGTTGTTTCTGACCTGGAAAGTAATTTTCGAGCGAACGAAGCATCCATGGCCCCGGACCTTAAGGCCACGTACGAAAAGAGCCTGGTCTCCCTGGATGGTTCCATTGAAGAATGTCTGGACTCATTACGACACGAGCCCGGAAATACGCTGGCCCACGACTACCTGTTGACCGCGTATACGAGAAAGGCTGAAGTCTTGTCTTCTGCGTTGGAGTTTCAAGGGCGTTGAGAGAGGGACACAAGGTAGATGAACCGGGCTATCGTAAGCTTGAAGTCGGTCAGGCATGTCCTGGGCCTGCTCGCGATTATACTGCTGCCCGCAGCGGTAATTTGGGCAGCGGGCGACGGGCGCCTTGAAAAGACGTTTGATACCACACGTGAACCCCGCATCAGTTTGAACAACCTGAAGGGGCATATTTTGGTGCGTGGATGGGACAAGGCCCAAGTCCACGTAGTTTACACCGTGGCTTCCCCGCGCGTGGAAGTGGATAGCGAAATCCTGCCGGAAACCGGCCCCGCGGAGAAGATCCATTTCGACACTCACCTTCTGGATCCTACACTGCCCTCCGACGAGCAAATGGCCGATTACACGTTGGATGTTCCCGTCGGCGCCACCCTGGAAATCCGCAACCCACAGGGAAGAATCCGCGTGGAAGGAATGCAAGCGGATGCCACCGTACAATCGGTGGGCGGCGAAATCTCCGTCCGCGATTATTCCGGTCACCTCTCCGCACATTCCGTGGCGGGGGATATCGAAATCATCCGGCCTTCCGGCAACGTGGAAGCATATTCCGTAACCGGCAGTCTGCATTTTGTTTCGCCCGCCACCACCCGGCTGCATGGCAGCACGACCTCCGGGCGCATTCTCTACGAAGGCGATTTTATGGACCGGGGCGACTACATTCTCTCCGCTTATAGCGGCGACGTGGATATCGTCTGTCCGACTTCAGCTTCTTACGAGTTGAGCGCCAAGACTTTGAAGGGCAAAGTCATCAACACCATGCCCATGACCCATCGGCGGGAGTCGGCTTCGCCTCTGGGGACATCGAATAGCCTGCTCGGTACACGCAACGCCGGCAAGGCCTTCGTCGATCTGACATCCTTCAGTGGAAGCATCCACATTCGTCCGCAAGACTGAAGGGCAGTGGTTAGTGGACAGCGGATAGTTGTTAGTGGAGAGTGGCTAATAGGTGGCACTAACCACTAGCCACTACCCACTGTTTTTGAGGCACTAACCACTAACCACCGCCCACTGTCCACTGCCTGTCACTTCCCATCCACCGAAAAAGCCAGGAGCACGTTTCCACTGATCGCGTTGGTGTATCCGGCATTGACATAGAGCATGCCGTCCACAATGGCAGGGCCGGATTGGTTCATCGAGCCACCAGTCGCCTTCGCCCCGTTGACCGTGGGAAAGTCGTGCAAGGCGTCGAAGTCCCAGATAATGGCGCCGTCGTGCGTATCGTAGGCCCGCAGATGGCCATCGAGCGACCCCGAGAACACGACGCCGGGGATCACCGTGACGGGCGCCATTTGAGCGGCACTACATCCGGGCTGCGCATCACAAGCAGTTTTAGGAGGGGGGGCAAACCAAACCCTTTGCCCCGTAGTGAACTGCAAGGCGAACATTCCACCGCCAGCATTCGGTCCGGAATCATCCCAATCAGACCGCGGGAAGTAAGCCACGCTGTCGTCAGCCCCGCCTCCCCATTGGATTCCCCCCAGCGGGCCGCCATGACCAATTCGAACTTGCCACAAAACCTTGCCGCGATGGTCGGGGTCCAATGCATACACGAGCCCCGACTTCTGAGCGGCAATCAATATGCGGCGGCCATCCGCGAGCGACCTCAGGATGGGCGGCGACCCAAAGTCGAAATCATTTCCCGGCCCGCGGGGACAGTTGGCCGTGTCAGGAGCGACGCAAGCGATATTCCATCGGTCGTTGGCAGTAAATTGTTTTGACCAGAGCATCTTTCCGGAATTCATGTCGAAAGCAATCACCGAATCCGAATACCGGGAGTCGGGCTCGGAATAGCCATTGCCGGTGTCGACGTAAATTGCGTGGGCCTTTAAGTCCACCGTGGGAGAGGACCATACCGCCGCCCCGGAAGGCCCCCAAAGCTTGGTGCCAGCAGGGTTTCGCCGGCCTGTAGGCTTGGCACTGTCAGGAATGGTGTAAGCTTTCCAGATGGTGTTCCCCGACTGGGGATCGAGCGCCACCACGCTTCCACGGAAAGTGCAGCATGGATAATGGGGATCCATGGCGGCCCCTTCCTCACCGGAAGAGACGGGGACGTAGATCCGATTGTCGAAAAAGACGGGCGAGCCCGTAATGCGCGCCGCGGGGTGCAAATCCGCATGAACTTTCCACCGCAGGCGCCCGTTTTCTAACAGCACCGCGTAAACATTCCCGTTGGTGTCGCCAAAGAAGGCGGTATGCCCCGCCGAGTCAAGCGACACCGCCGTCTTGACCGTAGCCTCAGCCTTGTAGGTCCAATAGGTACACCCCGTCCGGGCATCAAGGGAGTCCACCGTTCCGTCCTCACTGCCCACAAAGAGTCTGCCACCCGCCACCGTCGGTTGACCGTAGGCCGCTGACGCGCCTGGGTAGCCGAACGCCCACTTCAGCTTGAGTTTAGGGACGTCGTCGCGGCCCAATCCCGCCTTGCCTCCAGGCTGAAAGCGGCTGTTGGCAAGATCCGCGCCCCATCCGCTCCAACTGGGATCACCGGCGGTGGAGAAGTTCCCTGCCGCACAAGTTCCCGCCGGTGGCCCAGCCGTCGCGGGGGTCGCGGGATCCGGCATGCCCAGGAAATCCGCCAAAGCATTTCTATCATCCGACGTAAGGCTCGCGCCTTGTTCCTTCATCCTCCCGGACTCGAGAGCTCGCATGATGGAGCCGCGCGTTATCTGATGAAGTTGTTCCAGCGTTGGGGCGGAGAAACCGCTTCCAGGATGGTGGCAACTGTGGCAGGAGTTCTGGAATATGCGGGCGCCATCAGGCTGCCCGGCTGTGGAGTTCTGGGGAAAGCCCATACCCAACAGGAGCAACAAACGCAACATGAAGAAAGTCATAGGGCCTTTCTCGTCTCGCGGGCAGGGGGCTTGATTCTCCGACAAACAGCTATAATAACCATTGCCAAGAAGTTCCTTATTTTCTCCCGTGGCCTCTCCCCGAACAACATGCATGAGCGCAAGGATTGGGCCAAAGCTTCAGCCCTGTAATCCCTGCCGTATGTTTATGAAATTCTGAGAGTTGGGCACCGCCTTCGCGCGTTGGGACTGTCCCGTGGCAAGACGATTTTACCGAGCGAAGCTAGGAATTACATTGCGGTCGAAGCTGATACAACCTCGCTACAGCGCCCTGTACTACTACCGAATTAGTAAGGGGGCAATTTGCTGTAGCACTTATCAAGGTGGATTTCGAACGTGTCCAATCTCGTTAGCCTCTGGGGCCGGTGATACGAGGCGCGGTGTCGGCGCCGCTCGCTCCTGGAAGCAACCACATTGTAAACCCTGATGACAATTGCATTCGCCCGGGGACAGGTATATGTTATGGCCTAGCGGGGCTTAATAGTTGATATTCCGGTTCGAGAATAGGGGGGATTTGGCAATGGGCACCCTCGCGAAAGATCTCAAGCTTGCTTTCGGCATCCTTCGCCGAAGCCCCGGTTTCACTGCTACCGCCATTTGGGCGCTTGCTCTCGGCATAGGGGCGAACACCGCGATCTTCTCGGTGGTGAATGCCGTCCTGCTCAAGCCGCTCCCTTATCCGCAGCCGGACCGCATTGTGCAACTGATGAACGCGACGCCACAAGGCAACTATTCCGGCGCTTGAGTCCCTAAGTACAACATTTGGCGTGTGCAGACGCAGGTATTGCAAGATGTCGCTGCGTACGAAGAGGGTGGGCCGGGCGTCAATGTGTCGGGAGGCGACCGCCCCGAGCAGCTTCGGGGAATCCACGTCTCTTACGAGTTCTTCCCGCTCTTCGGTGCCAAGCCGGCTCTGGGCCGTGTCTTCTCCGCAGCCGAAGATCGTCCAGGCGGCGGCAATGTGGTGGTCCTCTCGAACGGGCTGTGGCAGCGCCGCTTTGGCGGCGATCCCGACGTCGTCGACAAAGGAATCATACTGGGTGGCGAACCGTACACCATTATTGGCGTCCTCGCCAAGGATTTCTCTTATAATCCGCCCCCCGACATTTACCTCCCTTTCCAGGCTGACCCGAACAGTGTGCAACAAGCACACTACTTCAACGCCGCTGCACGCCTGAAACCGGGAATCAGCCTGGGAGCCGCACAAGCCGCCCTCAAGCTGGGAGCCGAACAGTTCCGCCGTAAATTCCCGACTGCCCTAGGGCCTAAGGACAGCTTCACGGTCGAACCGCACCAACAGACCATCGTGGGGGACGTGCGAACGCCTCTATTCATCTTGTTGGGTGCGGTCGGATTCGTCCTACTGATCGCGTGCGCCAATGTGGCGAACCTCTTGCTCATACGCGCCACGGGCAGGGCGCGAGAAATAGCCATCCGCGTGGCGCTCGGAGCGAGCCGGGGACGCGTTGTGCGCCAACTCCTCACGGAGAGCGTGCTTCTTTCACTCCTCGGCGGCGCGATTGGCCTGGCACTCGGGGCCGCCGGGGTGCGTGCCCTGCTGGCTCTGAACCCTGGAAATATTCCGCGCATTGGCGAGAGCGGCGCGAGCGTCACGCTGGATTGGCGCGTGCTTGGGTTCACGATGGGATTGGCTCTCGTGACCGGCATCGTTTTCGGTTTGTTCCCGGCCTTTCACGCGATGCGCACCGACGTGAATTCCAACCTGAAGGAAAGTGGCGCCCGGTCTGGAAGCGGCATGCGCCAAAGCAAAGCGCGAAGCGTGCTGGTGATCGCCGAGATGGCGCTGGCTATCGTGCTGCTGATCGGCGCAGGTCTGCTGATTCGCACCTTTTCCGCGCTGCACAGTGTGAATCCAGGCTTCAATCCGCACAACGTCCTCACCATGGACACTTCACTTACCGGGAGCCACTTCAATAAGACTGCCGCTATCGCCGAGATGACGCGGCAGACCATCGAACGCATGGAGGCAACGCCGGGCTTGGAGACAGCGGCGGCAACGTCCTATCTGCCGCTGGAGGGCGGGCTCGGCCTGGGGTTCACGATTTCGGGGCGCCCGGCCAATGATGAGCAGTCGCGAGGCGGGGCAGGTTGGGCTTACGTCAGCCCCAACTTTTTCGATGTCTTTAAGCTTCCCATCAAACGAGGCCGCGGCTTTAACCTGCGGGATGATGCGGGCGCGCCGGGCGTGGTGATCATCAACGAGGCCATGGCGCGGCGCTACTGGGCGCGCGAGAATCCCCTCGGCCAACGGATCACCATCGGCGCCGGCATGGGGCCGGACTTCGCCGAGCCCCCGCGCGAGATCATAGGTGTGGTGGGCGACGCGCGCGACGCAGGTCTCAACCAGGATCCGATGAACGAAATGTTTGTTCCCCTCGCCCAGGTTCGCGATGGCGTGATGGCCCTCAACAACGGTTTCATGCCGCTTTCCTGAGTCGTTCGGACGAAAATGGCTCCATTGTCGGTTGCCGAACCGGTTCAACGGGTTTTCCACGAGATTGCGGATCTGCCGGTCGGGCATGTTCGGAGTATGGACCAGGTGGTGGTGCAATCGACCGCGCGGGACCAGTTCAACACGGTCCTGCTGAGCATCTTTGCCTTTGTTGCGTTCCTCTTGGCGTCAATCGGGCTGTACGGACTCATCGCTTACTCGGTTCAGCAACGCAATTTGGAGTTTGGCATCCGTGTAGCACTAGGGGCCGACCCTTCCTCGATGTACAAAATGATTGTGGGTCAGGCCATGAGGCTGGCAGTCGTGGGCATCGTGCTGGGCGTGGCGGGCGCGTACGGGCTGACGCGCTTGATGGCCACGATGCTGTTCAACGTCAAACCGACGGACCCAATCGTGTTCACTTCGGTTGCGGTGCTGCTCGGGGCCGTGGCGTTGCTCGCGAGCTACGTTCCGGCCCGCCGGGCAGTAAGGGTCGACCCGGCGGTGACTCTGAGATACGAGTAGTGGCACAGGCACTCCTGCCTGTGCCCAGAGCCGATGCATCATGCATAGCGCACAGGCAAGAGTGCCCGTGCCACAGTTGCGGGACCAAAAAGGGGGTATCCGTCCGGTGAACCCACCTTCCGCGGTTGAAGTCCCTGCCTGATAATTCCTCGACAGTTGATCAGCGAGATGCGGGCTACGTGCACGGAGCACGCATGTATTAGCCCAAGGCGGAGGTCTGGGATGAGCAGCAGCGGAAAGGGTGACGTGGAGAAGGCACGATATTGGCAGAGGACGATCAGCGAGGCGGCGCGGAGCGGGATGTCGATTCGAGCCTTTTGCCGCCACCGGCGGTTGCGGGAGAGTCAGTTCTACTGGTGGCAGCACAAGCTCAGGGCCAGTCGGCAGGCCGGGACGACGCCCAAGGCGGGCGGCCAGGGGAGACCGGCCAGCTTCGCTCTGGTGAGCGACCAAGCCGGAGAGACGGATGCCGGGATCGAGTTGGTCCTGGGTGACGGACGGAAGCTGCGCATCCGGCAGGGCGTGGATGAGGAGACGTTGCGCGCTGTCCTGGCCGCCCTGGAGCCGGCGCGATGCTGAGTTTCCCGGCGGCGATCAAGGTGTACCTGTGCACGGTGCCGTGCGACATGCGGCGCTCGTTCGACGGCTTGTCGATGCTGGCTGAACACGTCATCGGATGTAACCCTTACGCTGGCCACCTCCTGGTGTTCTCGAACCGGCGCAGCGATCGGGTGAAGATCCTCTATTGGGACCGGGACGGCTGGGCGATCTGGTACAAGCGGCTGGAGGCGGGGACGTTTCAGTTTCCCTTTGCCGACACCGGGCGGAAGGAGATTGCGGCCTGGGAACTGGCGGTGCTCTTGGAGGGGATCGACCTGAGCCGCGGTCGGCGGCGGAAGCGCTACAGCCTGCCGGGGGCAACCCCGTCGGCAGCCGTGCCGGAGGCGGAGAAAAAATAATTTGCGCCGGGGGCCATTTTCTTGTTGACAGGCTCCGATAGACATGATATGTCTATCGGCATCATGGATTTGGCCCAAGTTCAACGGCGCATTGCTCGGCTCCAACGGCAACTGCTGGAACTGGGGTCCCTGCATCCGGGCAGCATTACCGAACAGTACAACGTGTGTGGCCAGCCGGGCTGCCGCTGCAAGGACCCGAAGAAGCCCCAGAGGCATGGGCCGTATTACCAGTTGAGCTTCACTTGGCAAGGCAAGGGCAGCACGCGATTCCTGCGGCCCGAACAGGTCGAGCCGATGCGCCGGAAGGTGGCGAACTACAGGCGGCTGCGGGAAGTGGTCAACGAGTGGGTGGCGTTGGAGATCGAGCGGGAACGGGCGGAGCGGGAGAAGGAGAAGCGCGGCGGTGGAGATTGATCCGAAGCAGTTGCCGGAGGACCCCTCAGCCTTGCGGCAGATGGTGATCGGGCTGCTGGAGGAAGCCGCGGAGCGGGAGCGGCGGCTGCGCCAACTGCAACACTGGGTGGAGCAATTGCTGCGGGCACGCTATGGGCCCCGCCGCGAACGGGTGAACGAGAACCAGCTTTTTCTGTTTGCGGTCGCCCTGGTCAGTGCCGGTCGCGAGGTTCCACCCGACCCGGGGTCGCCCGGCGGACCGCCCCAGACCCAAGCCGCCCCGGCCAAGTGCAAGGGGCATGGCCGGCGGCGGCTGCCGAAATCGTTGGAGCGGCGGCGAGTGGTCTATGATCTCGAGGAAGCGAAACGGCAGTGTCCGGAGTGCCAGGGGGAGTTGAAGCGGATTGGGGAAGAGGTCAGCGAGCGGCTGGAATACGTGCCTGCTTCCCTGGTGGTGATCCAGGAAGCGTGTCAGAAATACGCCTGTGCGAAGGGGTGCACGGTGGTCACGGCGGAGAAGCCGACGGCCCCGATTGAGAAAGGCTTGCCGGGACCGGGCTTGCTGGCGCAGGTGGCAGTGAGCAAGTACGGCGATCATCTCCCCTTGCACCGTCAGGAAGAGATCTTCCAGCGGCAGGGCGTGGACTTGTCGCGCCAGACGATGTGTGGCTGGATGCGCGAAGGCGCCGATCTGGTGAGCCCGCTCTACGAGCTGATGAAAGAGCGAGTGTTGGATTCGAAAGCGGTTCAGACCGACGATACGCCCGTCCCGGTGCTGGACCCGGACTTGCCGCGCACCCGCACGGGCCGGATCTGGACGTATGTGGGGGACGACGCGCATCCGTACACGGTGTACGACTACACGCCCAACCGCAGCCGCGACGGACCGGAGGAGTTCCTGAAGGAGTTTCGGGGGTATCTGCAGGCCGACGCGTACTCCGGCTACGATCATTTCTATCAGGAGCCCGAGCGCGGCATTGTCGAGGTCGCATGCTGGGCGCATTCGAGAAGGCGCTTTTTTGAAGCACAATCTTCGGACTTGATGCGTTCGACAGTAATGCTCGCCTATATCCGCCTGCTTTACGACGTGGAGCGCAAGGCCCGCGACGGGAAGCGCGGCGGAGAGGCCCGCCGAGCGCTGCGGCAGGAGAAATCGAAACCGATTCTGGACGACATCCACGCCTATCTAGAACAAGAGCACCCGCGGGTGCTGCCCAAGAGTCCCGAGGGAGAGGCCATCGCCTACACGTTGTCGAATTGGAAGGCCCTGACCCGCTACTGCGACGACGGCGATCTGGAGATCGACAACAACGGTGCCGAGCGCAGCCTCCGTGGCATCGCCGTCGGTCGTCGCAACTGGACGTTCTACGGCAGCGACAAGGGTGGTCGGACCGCCGCGGTGCTGACCAGCCTGATCGCCACCTGCAAGAGTCTGGGAATCGACCCCTTCGCCTACCTGCGCGACATCTTTGAACGCATCAGCAGCCATCCCCAAAACCGACTTGCCGAATTGCTTCCCGACCAATGGAAGGCGGCCCCAGCGGTGAAGGTTGCGGAAAGGAAGGAGGACCGCTTACATGTCCCGCTCCCGACGACCCCCGGGCAGGACTTGGGTCTATGATCCGGCGCGAGCATTTCGGCAATCCAAAAAGCCCGTGCCCCCAGACCTCCAACACCAAGTGCAGCGCCGAGCCCAGGAGTTGATCGATTCAACCTTGAAGCCCCGCTATATCCAACCTCCTCCCCAGAAGCCACACTTCAACTACCTGGTGGATATTTACGCCAAGTGGCGAGGCCCCTTCTTTTACTTCTGCTCCCACTACTGTTCGCCGGGGCCCCGTGCCCTTTCGCCCTTCTTCGAGTCAAAGTTTGCCCGACTTCAGTACGCGGGGATTAATCGGTTCAACCTTGCCTATTTCCGCCACACCGGGCAGTGGTGGGAAGTTGCCCAACTCCTGTCCCTGGAGGAAGGTCTCTCTCGGATTGAAGCCGGCGGCATCTTCACTCCTTAAGAACCCTTCCCCATGATCGGAGTTGGCCGCCATCGCTAACCCCACATCTCCTGGGTTCACCGGATGGATACAAAAGGGGTACGTTCCGGACGCGGCGACAGAAATGTTTTGCCAGTGTTCCTGCCTGCACCCCGACGAAGGCCAGAAAACCGTTACACGGCCCCCAGCCACTTCACGGGTAAGTGTGCGGCAAGCGCGTTGGCAAAGCGCTCGTCCGCGGTTACCATGTCGGCCTTCAAGCGGACCGCGAGCGCTACATAGAGGCTGTCATAAACCGCACGATCGAAAGTGGCGGCGATGCTGAACGCTTCTTCCAGCAAGTCGTGCGAAGAGGTGGTGGGAAAGCTACGATTCTTAAGGGCCAGTATCGCCTTCTCCGCTGCGCTGCGGGACCACCTGCCCTGGCGGACCGCCTTCCATAGAATGTTGCCACACTCCGCCCAGAACACGTCCGGCACCGCGAATCGGAATCGGCCATCTGCATAGTATTACTTTGTTAGGTTCATTGACAGAGTCCCTTGAAATGCGCATCCGAACGACTCGGACGAAGCTGGCTTCTCGGCAGACTCAGAGTGCACTGACAGACCCGGTTTCGTTGACATTCGTGGAACTCAGGCCGACAGAACATAACAAAGTAATAATAGCCGGCGAGCAACCTCAACGCCTCAACGGCCAGCGGCTCGCCTGACGGCGGGAGAAACCACTTCGCCGCCACGCTGGCATCGATCACGAACTGGGTCATCGTAACCGGTCCTCGCGCTGCATTTCCTCACTGGAGGGGAATGGACCAAAGGCGGGACCCTTCCGCAACTGGAGCCGCCGCGCCTGCCGAAGGAAGTCCCGGCGCAACTTCAGTTCTTCCGGAGTGGGCACGTTCAGTTCGAGAAGGGACACCACTTCCGCCGCAATGGATTTTCGATTCTGTCGCGCCTGCCGACGGAGCGCCTCATAAAGATCGTCGGGGACGTTCTGCACATAGAGTGTTGCCATTGTACTGTCCTTGGTTAATGCTAGCATGGCACTAGTGTGCATACAAGCCGAGGGTGCAGTGGCACCCCGATGCATCGGGGTGCCACCGTTAAGAAGCCAGAACTGGCCACAGTAGCGATATCCCGCTGGACTACCTGGAGTTCGTGCCCCTGACGACAGAAATTCTCGCCCTTCGCGACGACTACGTCCGCGCCGGCGTGGTCAGCCCGCAATGGCTCAATGATGCGGCGCATGTGGCGGCCGTAACGGTCGCCCGGGCAGACGCCATCGTGTCCTGGAACGTCAAGCCTATCGTGCGCGCAGATCGAATATTTCCGCCACCACGCCCAAACCGGCCCGTTCGCCGAGCTCGTCGCCAGACTTCGACAACAGGAACGCCCCAGCCGTTCGCGGTAGTCGTCCTTCTTGAATCAAGAATCTAAAATGAGTCGCGGGTGGCACAGGCACTCCTGCCTGTGTCCGGGGCTTATGCATTCCATGCATAGCGCACAGGCAGGAGTGCCTGTGCCACGGTTATATTAAGCCAGAGCGAGCCACGGATGGGACGCGGTGACAAAGACGGTGCCCGTGTCCGTGGGGCGCATACATAAAAGGCAACGTATGCGCCACCCGCGATTGAAGGGCCATCGTCAGCGTGGCTAAGAGATTATCCGTAATAACCATTGTTTGCCGCCAACAAATCATGACCGCCGCCAAGGCCAACAGCGCGACATAGCCTTCCTTGGTCTTTTCGAAACTCACCAACAGTTTGCGAAATCGGTTGAGCCAAGAGTGGGTTCGCTCCACCACCCAGCGACGAGCCTTGTATCCTGGCCGCTTACGCTTCGCCTCTGCTTCTTCTCGCCGTTGTTTGATGTGGGGCCGATAATGCCGTTGCTCCACCGCTTGCCGG
>Ga0187888_1002069_pt1 | contig 17899 bp, 17 predicted proteins | sample June2016WEW_7_40_FD_132987 | JGI IMG/M metagenome (GOLD analysis project Ga0187888, IMG submission 132987) | Peatland microbial communities from SPRUCE experiment site at the Marcell Experimental Forest, Minnesota, USA - June2016WEW_7_40 | ecosystem: Environmental > Terrestrial > Soil > Wetlands... | reverse complement strand
CACAACGGCTGGGAAGACGAGCAACGCTCCTTCGACTCCACCTGCCGCAAGTTCCACAGCTTCCTCATTCAATCCCAGCGCTGAAACCCGCAAGTTACCCACAGATTCCCCGGACGAGCCGAAGAAGTAACTCGGCCCGCTGAAAACCCTAGCGGAGAATGTAGAAACTCTTAGCGCCGGCGTTGCCGCCGGCGCTACGTGCCGAAGCGCCGCCAGAATCGCGACCGCTCCGGACTGCTATACTGAAATCAAGTCCTAGGGGACGCGATTTCAAGTCATGCCGCTTTACGAATATCAGTGTCAAAGTTGTGGGAAAACGTTTGAAGTGATCCAGAAATTCGCGGATGAGCCTTTGACGGTTCACCGCGAGTGCGGTGGCGTAGTGCATCGGCTGCTATCGCCGGCGGCCCTGCGGTTCAAGGGAACCGGTTGGTACGTGACGGATTACGCCCGCGGAAATGGCTCGGCTTCGAACGGCTCAAACGGTCACGACGGCGGGAAGGCCGAATCGCAGGGAGCTAAGTCCGAAACCAAACCCGAAAAGTCCGCAAATAAAGCCGAAACCAAGTCAGAAGTCAAACCCGCCGGTTAACCCAAACGTCTCACAAACCTACCTGTCAAAGTGGCGCAGTCACTCGTGGCCGCTCACGGTGCGCGCCTGGCAGCTATCCGGGCGCAGATGGTAATCGGGGTCCTGGCCGGAGATCTTCCGCGGGTCATTTGGCGGGATCGCCGTTGCCGTTCAGAACGTAGTCGTTCAAACGGTATGCCTCGGGCATATTGGCCTCGATCGAAAAAATGGTGAACCGAGGGTCACAATGCGCGCGTCGCCGATGACTTTTTTCAGAGGCTCGAGGCCGGCAAACCCGTGGCCCGCCTGAACCGTCGCGAGGGGGGATCGCGCTGCTTTTGATCCATTGCTCCACGGAGGCGCTTTCGGGCGCTGCCCGAGGCGAAGAAGCGGCTGGCGGCGCTGGGGCCCAGTTCGGCGAGCCAATCGAAGAATCGGAGGACCTGCGAAGAGCAATAAACTGGTTGCATTTCGAGACGGGCTGCGCTAATCTGCAACTTGGAGGTTGCTTAACGAATGGATGATCGAATTGAGAAGCGGATTGAACTGAAGGCGCCAATTTCGCGGGTTTGGCGCGCGCTGACGGATTACCGTGAGTTCGGGGAGTGGTTTCGGGTGAAACTGGAAGGGCCGTTCGTGCCCGGCCAGATCTCGCGCGGGCGCATTACTCATCCCGGCTACGAGCACGTGGAATGGCAGGCCGTGGTGCAGAAGATGGAACCCGAGCGGCTCTTCTCTTTCACCTGGCACCCTTATTCCGTTGAGCCCGGAACAGACTACGCGAAAGAGGAGCCCACGCTGGTCGAATTCCGGCTGGAGAAGACCGCGAGCGGCACGCTGCTGCTCGTGACCGAATCCGGTTTCGATAAAGTGCCGGCCGAACGGCGTCTGGAAGCGTTCCGCAGGAATGAGGGAGGCTGGACGGAACAAATGAAGAACATCGAGAGCTATGTCGCACAGAAGCCATAGCAGCGTGGCCGCCAGGCGGCGGATCCACGCACCTGTTTTCGCCGCGCTGGGCGACGAGACGCGGCTGCGGCTGGTGGCGAAACTTTCGGGCGGGCAGCCGCGTTCGATCGCTCAGCTTACAGAAGGCACCAAGCTGACCCGGCAGGCGATTACCAAGCATCTTCGCGTGTTGGAGAAGGTGGAAATCGTGCATAGCGTTCGCACGGGCCGCGAGAGCCTGTTTCGATTCGATCCGCAGCCGATTGAAGCGGTCAGGAAGTACCTCGACCTCGTTTCCGCGGAGTGGGATCAGGCGCTGGCCAGGTTGAAGGCGTTTGTGGAGGATTGAACGGGAGGGGGGGCCTGCGTGACGGCAAGCGGGGCCTGTGGGGCAGGTGCTACGCTGCCGCCGATTGTGAATCGGCGTTTCGTGGGCTGGTGAGCAACTGCCGAAAGCGGGTTACCAACCCGCCGCAGGTTACCAACCTGCCCCACAGTTTCCGGCCATTTGTTACTGTAATTTGCAGTCTCAGTAAGTGCCCGCGCCGCGGGCCTACCGTTTGCGCATTTCCACTACGGCGTTCTCTGCCACGGCGTCGCTTGGGTTCGAGACTACCAGGTCGCCGAGGGCCAGGCCGGACACCACTTCGACTTCGGCGCCGAGGTCCTGGGCGATCGAAATGTCGCGGAAGTGCACCACGTTGCGGCCATCCACCACGGCCACCCGCAGGCCGGTTTTGGTCTGGATGACGGTGTCGCCGGGAATGCGCAGCAGGGGCTTGGCGTGCGTCAGGGTAAAGCGCACCTGCGCGTACATGCCGGGATAAAGGGTTGCGCCGGGATTGGGGGTTTCCAGGATTACCAGCATGGCGCGCGAATCGGCGTCCAGCGAATCGGAAATGTTGGTGACGCGGGCCGGGAAAACCTCGCCCGGCTTTTCGTCCACGCGCAGCTCCGCGCCCTGGCCGTTGTGCATCTCGGAAACGTAGGTCTGGGGCACATTCACGAAAACCCGCAGCGGCTGAATTCGCGCCACGCGGAACATTTCGCGCGAGGCGCCGCCGTTGCCCGCATTGATCAGCGTGCCCACATCCACGTTGCGCGCGGTGACCATGCCGTCGAAAGGCGCGACCACGCGCGCGAAGCCTTTCAGCTCCTGGAGGCGCTGCAGATTGGCTTCGTTGGCGAGGACGGTTTCGCGCGCCGTGGCGAGGCTTGCCTCCGCGCGCTGGGTCTGGGCGTTCTTCACGTCGAAATCGGCTTTCTTCTGGTCGAGATCCTGGCGCGCCACCACGCCTTTAGCGAAAAGGTGCTGCCAACGATCGAGGGTCACTTGCGCCAGCGACAGGTTGGCGCGCGCCAGCTCGATATCGGCTTTCAACTCATCGAGCGAGGCCTGGGACTGCGCCAGGGTCGCGCGCGCCTGGCTGATCTCGCGATCGAGTTCCGGCGTTTCGATCTCCGCCATCAGTTGCCCGGTCTTCAGGTGGTCGCCGATATCGACCTGCCGGGTCTTCAAGTAGCCGTCGGCGCGGGCGAAAATCGGCGATTCGATCATGGCTTGGCAATCGCCCGGCAGGTCGATCGAGTCCCTGGCCGGCGCCGGCTTTACAGGCGAAACAATCACCACCGGCTTGCGCTGGTTTACCGCGGCCGCCGCCGCTGCCAGCGTCTTCTGGCGCGCCAGGCGCGGCACCAGCCCGCCCGCGATGCAGGCGATCACCACCAGCGCCAGCACGCCAAAGAAGGCCAACAGACGGCCGCTTCCGGGACGCGTTTTGACGTCGGCTTCGAATTCCGTCTTCATACCGATTCCATTCCCGCGCGCCGCCCGTGGCGCGGAGGAGTGCGGCGGAGCACGCTGTACACCACCGGCACGAAAATCAGGGTCGCCACGGTCGCGACCAGCAAGCCGCCAATCACGGCGCGGCCGAGCGGCGCATTCTGCTCGCCGCCTTCTCCCAGACCCAGCGCCATCGGCGACATACCCACAATCATGGCCAGCGCCGTCATCACCACGGGGCGCAGGCGGGTATGCCCGGCTTGGAGCGCGGCCGTGACGGCGTCCAATCCATCTTCGCGCAAATCGTTGGCGAAATTCACCAGCAGAATGCTGTTTGCGGTTGCCACGCCGATGCTCATGATGGCTCCCATCAGCGACGGCACGTTGAGCGTGGTTTGGGTCACGAACAGCATCAGCACAATGCCCGAGAGAGCGCCCGGCAGCGCCATCAGGATAATGAACGGGTCGAGCCACGACTGGAAGTTCACCACCATCACGAAGTACACCAGCAAAATAGCGAACGCCATGCCGAAGCCCAGGCCGACGAACGAGCTGCGCATGGTAGACACCTGGCCGCGGGTTTCGATGAAGCTGCCCTTGGGAAGCTGGGGCGTAAAGTCGCCGATCACGCGGTTCACGTCGCCGGCCACGGCGCCCAGGTCGCGATCCTGCACGTTGGCGTAGATATCGTAGACCGGCTGCACGTTGTAATGGTTCACCACGGCGGGGGTGGTGTCGCGCTCCAGGCGGCCCAGGTTGGCGAGCAACTGCGGCGCCTCGGTAACGCCGGCGTGAATCGGCGTGCGCAGCAGCTCGGCGGTGGAATCGACGACATATTGCGGGGTTTGCGCGGCGATCGGGTAATCCACGCCGTTGTGCGGGTCGATCCAGTAATTGGGCGCAATGACGGCGCTCGAGGACAGCGAAATCAGGAGGCTGTTGGAAACATCGGATTGCGTCAGGCCCAACTGGCGCGCCCGGGTGCGGTCCACGCGGAACAGCAGCTCGGGCGCGTCCACTACCTGGTGGATATGCACGTCCTCGGCGCCGGGAATGGATTGCATGCGCGTCTCCATGCGGCGCGCCAGGGCGTAGTTGGCCTTGGCATTGGTCAGCGGCCCCACCACCTGAACGTCGATCGGCGCCGGCAGGCCGAAGTTCAGAATCTGGCTCACGATGTCGGCCGGCTGCAGGAACACCGTCAGCTCGGGAAATTGGCGGCGCAGCTCGGTGCGCAGGCGGCGCACGTATTGGCTCGAAGGCGCGTGTTCGCCCGGCCGCAGCGACACCATGATCTCGCCATCGTAAGCGCCTATGGTGGCGCTGTCGCTAAACGCCAGGTTGAAGCCCGAATACGGCAGCCCGATGTTGTCCAAAATGTCCACCAGCTCAGCCGGCGGAACGATGCGGCGAATGGCGTTTTCCACCTGGGCGAAGTAGCGCTCGGTTTCTTCGATGCGGGTCCCGGCCGGCGCGCGCAGGTGCAGCCGGATCTGTCCGGCGTCCACTTGGGGAAAGAAGTCTTCCCCCAGGTACGGAATCAGCGCCAGCGAAACTGCGCAGATGGCGAGAAAACACGCGCCCACCAGCTTGCGATGCGCCAGCGCCTGCGCCAGCAGGCCATGATAGCGCATGCGCACCTTCTCGAAGCCCGATTGAAAACCGCGATGGACGCCGGCGAAGAATCCGCCTCCGTCTTCAATCGCCCCGCCCACGCCGTGATACCGCTCCGCCTCGGCCGGCAGCAGGTAGTTCACCATGGTAGGCACCAGCGTCCGCGAAAGCAGATAGGATGCCATCATCGCCAGCACTACCGCCAGCGCCAACGGTGTGAACAGGTAGCGCGCCGCGCCCGTCAGAAAGATTACCGGCACGAACACGATGCAGATGCACAGCGTGGAGACGAAGGCCGGAACCGCAATCTCCATCGCGCCATCCAGTATCGCCGGCACGATGGGCTTGCCCATCGCCAGGTGGCGATGGATGTTTTCGATCGCCACCGTGGCGTCGTCCACCAGGATCCCGACCGCCAGCGCCAACCCTCCGAGCGTCATCACGTTCACCGTTTCGCCCATCAGGTTGAGCACCGCCAGCGACGCCAGAATCGAAAGCGGAATCGAAATGCAAACGATGATGGTGCTGCGCCAGCTCCCCAGGAACAGCAGAATCATGAGGCCCGTCAGCAGCGCCGCGATGGTGGCTTCGCGCAGGACGCCGGAAACCGCGGCGCGCACGAAAATCGATTGGTCGAACAACAGCTTCAGGTTGAGCGAGGCGGGCAGCGTCGAGCGGATTCGCGGCAGTACGGCCTTGATTTGCTCCACGATTTCGAGCGTGGAAGAGCCCCCGTTCTTGAGCACCGTGAGCAGCGCGCCCCGCGACCCGTTGTGCCGCACGATGTTGGTCTGCACCGTGTATCCGTCGCGCACGTGGGCCACGTCGCCCACGTAGACCGTGGTATTGTTCTTAGACTGCTTTACCGGCAGGCGATTGAAGGCCGACACCAAGTCGGGCGAGCTGTTCATGCGCACGGCGTATTCTTGCGAGCCCAGCTTCACGGTTCCCGAGGGCAGGATCAGCGCCTGCGAGTTGACCGCCTGCACCACTTCCTCGGCCGAGATTCCCTGCGCGAACAGGGCCCGCGGATCCAAGTCGACGGTCACCTGCCGGGGCCGTCCCCCGTAGGGCAGCGGGAAGGTCGCGCCTTCCACGTCGGCGAGTTGGGTGCGAATGAAGTTGTAGCCCAAGTCATAGAGCTGCTGCTCGCTTAGTGAGTCGCTCGAAATTCCCAATTGCAGGATGGGTACGCTCGAAGCGTTATAGCGCAGGATGTTGGGCGGCTGCGTGCCCGCGGGAAGCGTGCGCAGCGAGGCCTGGGTGGCCGCGGCCAGTTGCGCCACCGCCGATTCGACCTTGGCCCGCGGATGAAAGAAGACCTTGATGATGGCGAGGCCAGGCAACGAGGACGATTCCAAATGCTCGATGTCATTCACGGAAATGGTGATGCCGCGTTCGGAGCGCACCGTGATTGCCTCCGCCATCTCCTCGGGCGAAACTCCGGCGTAAGTCCAGATCACGCTCACCACCGGAATATCGATTTCCGGGAAAATATCGGTGGGCATGCGCACCGTCGCCAGCACCCCTAAAATGACGATGGCCATCGCCATGATGACAAAGGTGTAGGGGCGGCGAAGGGCAAGTTGGACGATCCACATGATGATTCAATAGGCGAAATGCGGATTCTTTTATCTTAACAACGTTGCATTGTATACATCGGCGACCGCTCCCTGACGGTCGCACCCGAGTATCTGGGCCCCCAAAAGCAAAAACGGCCTGGCTTTGTTCAAGCCAAGCCGTTTTGATTTTCCCGGCGCAATGGCCGGACCGGAGTCTTATAAACGGTTTGTCTAGGTCGTCGACCGCTTGGCGGTAACGCTCGTGGTCACCGGGTCGCCGCCACCACGGCCGGGGCGGGTTACATCCAACTTCATGGTGTCGCCATCCACGGTTCCCTTGTAGGTGGTCACGAAGGTGTTGCCGTTCTGCATTTCCCGCTTCACCGAGAACGAGACGTTGTTGCCATCCACTTTGCCGTCGGAGATTGCCGTATCGCCCATGCCGCCCGATACGGTGCCGGTGAGATTACCGCCATCCGCCTTCAGGGTGAGGGTGACGGTCATGGTATTTCCGCCCCGGCCCTGTTGCTCAAACGTCCACTTGCCGCTGACATCGGCAGCGATCAGAGCGATGCTGGCGACGAGGGCAATCAATGCTACAAAAAGCAGCTTTTTGGTCATAGTAACCGTTAGGCGTCCCCGGAGGGCCGGATGTTACAGCAGTTCCTTGCAATATGGAATACAGGCCGGACAGGATTTGTTGGAACTCATGGTGAAACGGCATTCTTGCCGGCTTCGATCCGGATGCGGGCGAAATCGCCCGTTCCACAACTGTTTGCTAGAATTTAGGCTTGCCGGAAAGTCTGGTTACGGTAGTTATTCCCACCTTGTCCGCGGATGCCCGGTTGGCCGAATGCCTAGCCTCCTTGCAGCGGCAAATTCGCCAGGATTTCGAGGTGCTCGTGGTCGATAACAGCGGTGCCGGACGGGCGGCGCGCACCCTGCGCGCGGCGGGACTGGAGAGTTTCGCCAAGGTGCTCGAGAATCCACGCAACGTAGGTTTCGGCGCTGCGATCAATCAGGCGATGGCCGCCTCCGCATCGCCCTACCTGGCGACTTTGAACGACGATACCGTGGCCGCCCCCGAATGGCTCGACGAAATGCTGCGGGCGCTCGAACCGCGCCCGGACGCGGGCATGTGCGCGCCCCAGATTCGCCTTTTCGGCGAAGACCGCATCGATTCGGCGGGAATGCTGGTGGCGCGCGACGGTTCGAGCAAGCAGCGCGGCCACGGCCGCCCGCCCGGCGCCTTCCCGGTGGCCGAGGAAATCCTGTTTCCGAGCGGATGCGCCGCCCTGTACCGGCGAGCCATGTTGGACGATCTGGGCGGCTTCGACGAGGCCTTCTTTCTCTATTGCGAGGATACCGACCTGGGACTGCGGGCCCGTTGGGCCGGATGGAAATGCCTGTACGCGCCGCGCGCCGTGGCCGAGCATCATTATTCCCATTCGGCCGGCGCCGCTTCCGCGCTGAAGGCTTATTACGTGGAGCGGAACCGCCTTTTCGTGGCGGTGAAAAACTTCCCCGGGTGGATGCTGGCGGCGGTTCCGGCGGCGGCGGCGGTGCGATACTTTTGGCACATGTGGTTCCTCGCCGGCGGGCGCGGCAGCGCGGCGCGATTCCGCTCGAGCGGCCAAGCCGGACCCAGACTGCTGTGGTACGTCCTGCGCGCGCACCTGGCTCTGGTACCGCGCGGGGGCCGGCTCTGGCGACAGCGCCGCCAGATCCGCGCCGGCGCGCGCATCACTCCCGCGGTCTTCCGCCACCTGTTGCGCGCTCACTCGATCCGGCTCCGGAGGATAGCCGCGCTTTGATTCGCGCCAACGGCCCCGGTGCGTTGCTGGTGATAGTGCCGGCGTTCAACGAGGAGGGCGCCATCGGACAAGTCGTCCGGTCGGTGAAGGAGGCGATGCCGGGTGTGCCCGTGCTGGTGATCGACGATTGCTCGAACGACAGCACCGTCGGCCTGGCCGCCGCAGCCGGCGGCGAAATCCTCCCGCTGCCCCATCATCTTGGCCTCGGCGGATGCCTGCAGGCGGGTTACAAGCTGGCCTACGAAATGGGCTATGAGTATGTAATCCGCGTGGACGGCGACGGCCAGCACGATCCGCGCGACATTCCGCGCCTTCTCGATCGCTTGCGGCAAACCGGCTGCGAGATGGTGATCGGCTGCCGCACCTCCGGCAATGGCGCCTGGCGGACGGGTTGGGTCCGCGCTTTGGGCATCTGGTTCTTCCGCCTCGTGCTGCGCCCCATCCTGGGCAAGCCGGTGCGCGACCCCACGTCCGGTTTTGTGGGCGTGAACCGGCGCGCCCTGGACGTCTTCAGCCGAAGCTTTCCGCTAGAGTACCCTGAGATTGAGGCGCTGGTGGTGCTGCAGCGCCGGCGTTTCCGTTTCGAGGAGATCCCTTGCCGGATGCGTCCCCGGCTGGCGGGCAGGTCTACGTTGACTGCCCGAAAATCGCTGTACTACATGGTCCACGTGTTGCTGGGCGTATTCGTCAACGTGCTCAAGTACGAGAGGCGCCGGCCATCGCCCGCGCCTGCGGTGAAGTCCCAGGGCGACGATAAGAGGGGCGATAAGGAGGTTTGATGGATCGTTTGCTGCATGTCACCACCGGCGTGAGTATTCTGCTTCTCGCGATCATTCTCGTATCGCTGCGGCGCGCCCATATCCGGGCCGAATATTCGGTGACCTGGCTGGCGGCCTCGGTGGCCATGCTAGTGCTTTCCCTCTGGCACGGCCTGCTGGACGCGGTGCGCAGCCTTTTGGGATTGCCCGATTCGCCGCTCGCGCTATTCCTGCTGGGGGCGGCGGGGCTGCTGGTGCTGGCGTTTCGCTCTTCGGTGGTGATCTCGCACCTGCGCGACAACAACATCGCTCTCGCCCAGCGCGTGGCCATTCTGGAACATCGCCTGCGCGACCTGGAAAAGCATGAAGGCTAAAGCCAGAAAATCGGCGCTCGAAACCAAGCCCGCCGGAAAATCGCGGCAAGCGCCTGCCGCGCCGTCGCGCCCTTGGCTCCCTTATCTGCTGGCCGCGCTGGTAGCGGCCGCTCTCACCGTCTGGGCCTATGAACCTTCCATGTACGGGCCGTTTCTGTTCGACGATACGTACCAGCAATTCGCTTTGCCGGGGGTGCAGAACCCGTTGGGCGACTGGATTCGCGGTGTGCGCCCGCTGCTGATGGTCAGCTACTGGGTCAGTGCCCGCATGGCCGGCGACACCACCTACGCCTACCATTTCGGGAACCTGCTGATTCATCTCGCGGCCGGCGGTCTGGTGGGTCTGGTCCTCCGGCGGCTCCTCGAATGGGCCGGCATCGGCGACCCCAAACGAACCTGGATGGCCGCTTTCGGCTCCTGCCTGTATCTGCTTCACCCGCTCAACTCCGAAGCTGTCGCCTACCTGGCCGGACGCAGCGAAGCGCTGAGCACCGCCTTCGCTCTGGCGGCTTACACCGTGTTTCTCTATCGCCCAAAACCCGCCGTCTCCTGGGGTGTGGCCGCGGCCATCTTTGCCCTGTTTGGCGCCGCGCTGCTGACCAAGGAGCAGACCCTGGTTCTGCCGGCCCTGTTGCTGCTCACCGATTTCTGGTGGAACGCCGCTGCGCCGGAAAAGGCGTTCTCGCTGGCGGGCATCCGCGCCAATTGGAGGCTCTATGTTCCCTTGGCCCTGGCCGCGGCGGGAGGCCTCTACCGGTTCCGGGACCTGATTGCCGGCAGCGGCGGGGGAAACGCCGGTTTCGGGCTAAAGGATTTCACCTGGTATCAATACTTTTTTACCGAGTGCCGCGCGCTGTTCGTATATGTGCTGGAGTTTGTCTGTCCCGCCTGGCTGAATATCGACTGGCGTTTCCCGATTTCGCACTCGCTCGTTGAACGCGGCGCCATTTTCGGCCTGGCGGCCTGGGTGGCATTGCTCGCGGCCGCCTGGGTCCTGCGCCGGCGTTTTCGCCTCGCCGCCTTTGGCCTGCTGGTGTACCTCGTCATGATGGCGCCCACTTCTTCGATTCTGCCCATCGCCGACGCGGTGGCCGAAAGGCGTGCCTACTTTTCCATGCTCGGCCTGCTGCTGATCCTGCTGGAGGTGCTGCTCCGCGTGCGGCTGGCGCCGCGCACCCTGGGAATGGTTTGCGCCCTGGTGCTGATCGCCGCCGCCGCCGTCACCCACGCCCGCGCCGCTCTATTTGGCGATGAGGTGGCACTGTGGACCGATAGCGTGGCAAAGGTTCCCAACAACTATCGCGCGCACTTTCACCTGGCGCAGGCCGCCATGGACGCAAACCGCTGCGACCTTGCGGCGCGGGAATTCCAAACAGCAGCGGCGCTCGGCAGCAAGGCCGATTATGGCCTGCTGGTGGATTGGGGGCTGGCCTACGATTGCCTGAACCGCCCCGACGATGCGATCGAAAAATTTCGCCAGGCCGCCGCCATCGACCGTTCGGCCCACGTGTATACCCAGATCGCTAAGGTGTTCGCCGAGCGCGACGAATTCCCGCAGGCGCTCGACGCCCTGCACACCGCCGAGCAGATCGACCCAAGTTTCGCGGTCACCTACGTTTATCGCGGTAAGGTTCGCCTCAAATTGGGCCAGCCTCAAGTGGCAGCCGACGATTTCCGCACCGCGCTGCGTTTGGACCCCCACAACCGGGATGCCATCGAGGCACTGGCAATGGCCGAACAAAGTCTGCGAGTGCGGCGGTGAGCGGCCGTGGGGCAGACCATCGTTTTTTGTGGTCCGCCATGCACGAGACAGTGCCTGTGGTAGAGGAACATCGAGAAGAGCCGGGCGGCAGACCACAAGAAACGATGGTCTGCCCCACCTTGCGCATCGGCATCAATGCGCTCTATCTGATTCCAGGAGGCGTCGGAGGCACGGAAATCTACCTCCGTTCGCTGGTCGAGGCGCTGGCGAAAATCGATTCCGCAAACCGCTATTTCATCTTCACCGGCCGGGAAGCCGGCTCCGCCCTGGCACCACGCGCCGAGAACTTTCGCACCCTGGTTCAGCCCATCTGTTCCGCCAACCGGCCGGCGCGCCTTTTATGGGAACAGACCGGCCTCGCTCTGGCCGCGCTGCGGGAGGAATTGGATGTGATGCTGAACCCGGGGTTCACCGCCCCGCTCGCCTGCCCCTGCCCCCAAGTCACCGTCTTCCACGATTTGCAGCATAAACGCCATCCCGAGCACTTCCGTTGGTTCGACCTTCCCTTTTGGAATTTCTTCCTATTCTGGTCCGCGCAGGTCTCGAGCCTGCTGCTGGCGGATTCGCCCGCCACGGCAGCCGATTTGAAGCACTTCTATCGGCTGCCGGATGCGCGCATCCGGGTGGTCGCCCTGGGCGCCGACGAGCGCTGTTTCAGCCTCGCCGCGCGCCGCCATCCGGAACCATTTCTGCTCACCGTCTCCACTCTGCATCCGCACAAGAACCTCGACCGCCTGCTGCGGGCGTTCGCGATATTTCGCGCCAGACAGCCCCAGTTCCGCCTGGTGGTGACCGGGATACATGGATTCGCGGCACGCGAGCTCGTCGCGCTGCGCGACCAACTGGGCCTGGCCGAAGCGGTCGATTTTCCCGGCTGGATTCCGCGTGAGGATCTCTACGATCTCTACGCCCGCGCCTGGGCCTTCGTTTATCCATCCACGTTCGAGGGATTCGGTTTGCCCGTGGCCGAGGCGCTCGCCGCCGGCATCCCCTGCGCCTGCTCCGCGGTGGAACCGGTGGCGACGGTAGCCGGCGAAGCGGCTGTGTTGTTCGCGCCCGGCGATACCGCCGCTCTAGCGATTGCCCTGGAGCGCCTGGCGTGCGACCACGATTTGCGCATTCGCCTCGCTGCCGCCGGCCCCCTCCAGGCCGCTCGCTATTCCTGGCGCGCCACCGCGGAACAAACCCTTGCTGCCCTGCGCCAGGCGGCGGATAGGGAGCGTTAATTAAATACGTACGCTATACTAATGGGGTCACGCCATGACGATTGACGAACGACTTGAGGCACTGACCATGAGCCTTGAGCTCTTGACGCGGGACGTTCAAGATCTCAAAACCGTGGCGCAGCAGGATGGGGAGAATATCCGCGCCTTGGCTCGCATTGCCGAGATCCACGAGCGCAGATTGAGCGGCCTCGAAGGTCAGCAGTGATCCTGACTCCCCTCGCCATACCGGCGAGTTGTACTACAATCAAGGTTCGCGTCTCGGGAACTTTTGTCGACGCTCTAATAAGTTCGGTCACTTGTCAGCGGCGAGCTTTAAGCGGTCGGTCGCTCCCGTGAGTGCTGAGGAGAAGGATCGGCTTTTTGAAAATAGTCTTGTTAGCCGTGTGCGCCTCTTTACTGGCGTGGGTCCGAATTGGCCATGCGCAAGAGGCAACGGCGCCGATGGAAACGCCGGTTTTACGCGCTGAAACCAGTTCACCGGCAGTAGCGCCTCCCGCAGCCTCCGCCGGCGCTCCCGTTGTGCCGGCGCAACCGGCTTCGCCGGCGAATAACCCCCGCAAAGCGATCTTCTGGAAGCGCATGTTCACCTTGGAAGCTTTCACCGCGACGGTGCCCGGTGCGCTCATGGAGCAACTCCACGACTGGCCGAACGAATGGCCGGACAACCGGTTTGGCTTGGGCAAACGGGTGGCGTCGCTGTACGGCCAGTTTGTGGTGGGCGCCGCCATTGAGGACGGGGTTCGAATCCTGGACAAAGAAGACACCACTTACCGGCGGCTCGGAGTGAGGAACTTCTTCATCCGGACCGGCCACGTCATTAAAGGGACGTTGATAGCCCGCCGGCCCGGCGAGCACGATATTTTCGCCTTCTCGGTGGCCGCCAACGCTTACGGAAGTTGGGCGATTGCCACCCTTTGGAGCCCGCCGGAACTGCGCAGCGCCCGCTCCATCTTCGGCTGGGGCAGCGCCAACATGGGCAGTTTCGCCATCGGCAACTTCGTGCGCGAGTTCTGGCCCGACTTCAAATCTGTATTCCATCGTACACCGCACAGCCGTACTCCCATCACTTCCGCTCCCTGAGGGCCTCCACTCCGCGACATAATGGAAGACTGTGGTGTTAGGTATGGAATAGCCCTGTGGCGACGCTGTCCATCGCCTTTACAGGGCTGTCCAGGCTGTGGGCATTCGCTTCTCGCCCCGGCTGTTAAGTTATTGAAAAAATAAAGATAATGATTCGGTCTGCGGCGTGCAGTAAATGGATCGCAGACCATTAGGAGGAGTCGCGGAGAAATGCAAAATCAGAAATCCAGGGCGGTGCCGGCAATCACCGAGCGGCGCACAAAGATGCGCTTCGGCTTACATCGGGAAATGCGGTTCAAGCTGATCGAAAACGATATCGTGATTGACTCGGGAGACGGCGTCACTATTGACCTGGGCAGCGGAGGCGTGGCGTTTCTGGTCACTAAACCCATGAAAAACGACACGTTTATTGAGCTTTCGATCGCCTGGCCGGTAAAGCTGGACGACAAGTGTCCGGTGCGCTTGGTGACCTACGGGAGGGTGCTTCGCTCCGAGGGGAAACGCGCCGTTTGCTCGATCGATAAGTACGAGTTCCGCACCCACGGACGGGTCGCGCGGGCGCCGGAACCCGTGGTGCGAGTGGACCCGGCGTTCTATCGCTTTGTCGATTCCTGCCGCAAGGTTGCCGTCAAAGTGGCGGCTTGCGGCGCGTAATTAACCCGGACATCTCACAAGCCCGACCCTAAATCATTCATCGGTGAAACGTGGCGCGGGCACTCGTGTCGGCATGAGTCCCAGGCATGAGTCCCTGCGCCACGGGCAAACATTGGCGAGTGGCCTAGAATGCCCGCGCATACTGCACCGGCGGCGGAAATTCCGCGGCCAGCTCGCGGGCGGCGTGGAGCGGGAAGTATGCGTCGCGCAGAAACTCGCGGGCCAGCAGGATCAGATCGGCTTTCTCCTCGTGCAGGATTTGTTCGGCCTGTTGGGCGCTGGTGATCAAGCCCACCGCTCCGGTGCGAATGCCGGCTTCGCGGCGGATGCGTTCGGCGAAGGGCACTTGGTAGCCGGGGCCGAGCTGGACCTGCTGCGCGGGCGAGGAACCGCCCGACGAGCAATCCACCAGGTCGACGCCGAGCGGCTTCAGGCAGCGCGCGAGCTCGACGGAATCGGCGATGTCCCATCCTCCCGGCACCCAATCGGTGGAGGAGATACGCACGAAGAGCGGCAGATTTTGAGGCCACACGGCGCGCACGGCTTCGACGGTTTCGAGCGCGAAGCGCATGCGGTTTTCGAGCGAGCCGCCATATTGGTCCTGGCGCCGGTTACTGAGGGGCGAAAGGAACTCGTGCGCCAGATAACCATGCGCGGCGTGAATCTCGACCAGTTGAAAACCGGCCGCCAGGGCGCGGCGCGCGGCTGCCGCGAAAGCTTCGACAATGCCGTGGATTTCGTCAACGCTCAACTCGTGCGGCGCGGGATCGCCTTCGTGAAAAGCAACGGCGCTCGGCGCCACCGGCTGCCAGCCGCCTTCGGATTCGCCCAGAAGCTTGCCGCCGTCCCAAGGACGCGCCGTGCTGGCCTTGCGCCCGGCGTGCGCCAACTGAATGCCGGCCACCGCGCCTTGGGACTGGAGGAACCGCGCGATGCGCGCCAGGAAATCGACGTGATCGTCCTTCCAGATGCCCATATCGAACGGCGTGATGCGCCCGCGCGGCTCTACCGCGGTGGCTTCCATCACCACCAATCCGGCGCCGCCGACGGCTCGGCTTCCTAAATGCACCAGGTGCCAATCGTTGGCGAAACCATCCACGGCGGAGTATTGGCACATGGGCGATACGGCAATGCGATTGCGCAGCGTAACGCCGCGCAAAGCAAGCGGGTCAAATAAGAGCGGGGAGTTCGAGGCTGTGGTCATGGTTTGCGATTCGAGATCAGCGGACCTTGCCGTTCTTCCAAGTTAAGTAGCCAATCATGGTTTTGGCGTCTTCGATTTTGCCCGCCGCGATCATCCGCTCCACCTCGGCAGCGGGGAACCAGCGGGTTTCGATGCGCTCGTCTTCCATGGGTTGCGGTTCGCCGGCGGTCAGATCCGTCGCCAGGAAAATCGTCATGCGCTCGGCCACGTAACCGGGGCTCACAAAAAACGCGGCCAGCTTTTTCCAGGTGCGGGCGCGGTAGCCGGTCTCTTCGATCAGCTCGCGCTTGGCCGTTACGAGCGGCTTTTCGCCCGGATCCAATCGGCCCGCCGGCAATTCCCAAAGATATTTTGCCGCGGGCAGGCGGAACTGGCGCACCAGCAGAATCTTGCTTTTCTCGACGGCCATAATCACGGCGGAGCCGCGATGGCGCACTACCGAGCGCTTGATGCGGAATCCGGTTTTGGGATCGGAGGCCTTATCTTCGCTGACCCAGAACAGGCCGCAGTCGTACACTTTTTTGGAGGATGTGATTTTCATGATTTGGCGTGAATCGCGGCGGCGAAATCCGCGGCCGCCAGCGTATTCAAAATGTCTTTGGGGCCGAGCCAGCCGCGCCGCGCAGTGGTGACGCCGTAGCGCATGTTGGCCAGGTGCTTGGGGTGGTGGGCATCGGTGGCAACGGTGAAGCGGGCGCCCCTGGCTTTGGCGGAGCGAATCAGCGCGCCGTGAAGGTCGAGGCGCTCGGGGCTGGCGTTGATTTCGAGCCAGACGCCGCGCCGCGCGGCTTCGGCAGCCACGCGTTCGAAATCGAAAGGGAACGGATCGCGGTGCAGCAGAATGCGGCCGGTGGGATGGCCCAGAATCCGAAGATGGGGGCACTCCAGCGCGCGCAGCAGCCGGTCGGTCATCTCCGCGGCTTCCAGATTCATGTGGCTGTGCACGCTGCCGATGACCAGGTCGAGCTCGGCCAGGGCGTCGTTGGCCAAGTCCATGGCGCCGTCTTTTAAGATGTCGCACTCGATGCCTGAGAACACCCGAATTCCCAGGCTGCCCTCGCGATTTCGTTCGCGCACTTCTTTCGCGAAAGCCACCGCGCGTTTTTCGTCCAAACCGTTGGCCATGGCGAGGGCCTTCGAATGATCGGTGATGGCCACGTACTCGTAGCCGCGCTGGCGGGACGCTTCGGCCATCTCCTCCAGGCTGGCGCGGCCATCGGTCTCGGTGGTGTGCATGTGCACGTCGCCGCGCACCTGGCTCAATTCGACCAGCTCGGGCAAACGGCCTTCGACGGCACCCTCGATTTCGCCGCAGTTTTCGCGCAGCTCGGGCGGAATCCAGGGCAGCCCCAGCGTTTCGTAAATGCTCTCCTCGGTGGCCGCGGCCACGAGCTGGTCGTCGCTCGAACGGAACAAGCCGTATTCGCTCAGCTTGAAACCCATGCGCACGGCGCGGGTGCGGATGGCCACGTTGTGGTCCTTGCTGCCGGTGAAGTATTGCATGGCCGCGCCGAAGCTCTCGGGCGGCAACGCGCGTACGTCCACCTGCAAACCTTCGCGGCCCACTTTGGCGCTGGCTTTATTTTCGCCGCGGCCCAGCACTTCTTCCACGCGCGGAAACTTCACGAAGGTTTCGAGGGCGCGTGTCGCGTGGGGGCCGGTGACCAGCAAATCGAGATCCCCGACCGTTTCCCGCCCGCGGCGCAAGCTCCCGGCGGGGGTCACGGCCTCCACGCCATCGACTGCGCGGAGCACAGCGGCGAGCTCGTCGGCCATGGCTTCGGCATAGCTCAGCAGGTAGCGGCCGCTGCGCACGCGATATTGCGCGATGGAGCGCAGCACTTTTTCCTCGAGCTTCGCGCCCATGCGCGGCAGCTCGCGCAGCTTCTGCTCGCGGCACAGGGTTTCCAGTTGATCGATGGTGGTGATGCGGAAGTACTCGAAGATGAGGGCGATGCTTTTCGGGCCCAGCCCCTGAATTTTCAGAAACTCGAGCGCCGTGGGCGGGAATTTTTCGAGTAACCGATCGCGCCGGTCGCACGAGCCGGTCTTGACAATCTGATCCAGAACTGCCGCCAGCCCCTTGCCGATGCCGGGAATGTCGGTGACCTTGCGCTCCGGATTGCGCAGAATGTCCTCGATCCGGTCCGGGTTGGACTCCACCGCCGCCGCCCCGTTCCGATAGCTGCGAATGCGGAACGAGTCTTCAGCGGCAATTTCCATCAGGTCGGCCGTCTCCGCCAGCACGCGCGCGATTTCTTTGTTCTCCAAGCGAGTCCCCGAAATTCAATTGTAAGCTGGGACGAATCGAAGCCGGCAGTTGCAGGCCCAAGGCCTACTCCACGGCGCGTGGAGTAGGCGTTTTCGCCTCCAGTTGGCCGACACTGCAACCTCGGCTCCAGTCTGGCCGCGGTCAAAACACGCTTGGGCTAGCCTCGATTTCCACGGGAGGTCTGGCGTGTGCAATGGCACAGGACGGAACGCCGACCTTGAGCCAGTCGCGGGTTCCGCACGACCTGTAGTTAGTGCCATCCGGTTCTGAAACATTT
>Ga0187888_1002058_pt1 | contig 17938 bp, 11 predicted proteins | sample June2016WEW_7_40_FD_132987 | JGI IMG/M metagenome (GOLD analysis project Ga0187888, IMG submission 132987) | Peatland microbial communities from SPRUCE experiment site at the Marcell Experimental Forest, Minnesota, USA - June2016WEW_7_40 | ecosystem: Environmental > Terrestrial > Soil > Wetlands... | reverse complement strand
TGGCGATCGTTCGCTCAAGCTGAAGGCGTATCCGAAACGCACGTGCTGCAACCGTCCTCTGGCAACGGCCGTGGCGCAGATTCGAAGATGCGCCTATCCTATCACACGCCACCCGCGCCCAGCGTATGGATGTGGTTATGAATCAGAGTCTTAGGCATGCCATGCTGCCAAAGATTGCGGAAGCGCAAAAGGGCAAAGGTGCATGAGTGATCCCCCCTGACGCCGCGTTTGGCCTTGCAGGCAAACATGCACTAAAATCGGGCGCTGCCTCTTAACCCGAAAAAGAACGGAGCTACTTCGATGAGTGAATTCCGCGGTGTGTTTCCATACCTGGTTTCTCCGATTGGGCCATCCGGGGAGGTGAGCGCCGATGTTCTGGCCAGGCTATGCGATGACCTGATTAAGGCCGGCGTCCACGGACTGACACCTCTGGGTTCGACCGGCGAATTCGCTTATCTCACTTGGTCCCAGAGGCGCCGGGTCATCGAGGTCGTGATCAATGCAGCCAAGGGCCGAGTGCCGGTAGTGGCGGGAGTAGCGTCTACGACCATCGCCGACGCCCAGATGCAGGCACGCGAGTACGAACGCCTGGGAGCGAATGGGATTCTCGCCATCCTTGAAGCCTACTTTCCTATTCGAGACGAGGGCGTGTTCGCTTACTTCAAAGCGATCGCGGAATCGGTTTCGATACCGGTTGTGCTCTACACCAATCCCAATTTCCAGCGCTCGGACTTAAGCCTCCCCGTGATTGACCGCCTGAGCCACATACCGAACATCAAGTACATCAAGGATGCTTCCTCCAACACCGGCCGGCTGCTGTCGATTATCAATCGCGTGCAGGGGCGCATGCAGGTGTTCTCCGCCTCGGCGCACATTCCGGCCTGCGTGATGCTGATTGGCGGCGTCGGTTGGATGGCTGGCCCGGCTTGCGTGGCACCCCGGCAAAGCGTGGAACTCTATGAACTGTGTCACAAGGGCGATTGGAGCGCGGCCATGGTGCTACAGCGCAAACTGTGGAACCTCAACGAGGCGTTCGCCAAATACAACCTCGCCGCTTGCATCAAGGGAGGACTGGTGCTTCAGGGATATCCCGTGGGCACTCCGCTGGCGCCACAAGAGCCCTTGTCGCCTGAAGGCGTCGAAGAAGTAAAACGCGCGCTGGCCGTGATCGGAGCGCTGTAGGCCACCTATTCTGATTCCCAGCAGCCGGTGGCATGAATTCCAGGAAGCGTCTGAAGCCTGCTTTGTTCGGTGGGCCAACGCCTGTTGCGAAATGCAGCAGCCAAACCACCGCCTCGCACACCCCGGGGTGACGTAAAACACAGAACTTATTCCTCATGTACCGCACCTTGATGAAGGTGCTTTTCGCAATCGAAAGCCCAATCGTTTCTAGAGCTTGTTTCATAAACCGATGGTAGAGAAAAGGGCAAATCCCCTCAGGGGCTAAAGCCCGCACTCTTTTCGGCTTTGGACGGCGCTGAAGCCGCGCCCCTTCAAAGAACTATTTATGAAACAGGCTGTAGGGACGGGCAGTTATCAGCCACCGGGTCTTGCTATGGCCAAGTTGGTTATCATCGCCGCTGTCTCGCTGGCTCTGCCTGTTTTTTTGCCGATAGCGGGCGTTTCGATCAACATAAGTCTGCTGGTCTCGATAGGCATGGTGATCGGCTTTTTGTCTGGCCTTCTGGGAGTCGGCGGCGGCTTCCTCACCACTCCAATACTGATGATGGTTGGCATCCCGCCGATCGTCGCCGCCGCCTCCGATACAAATGCAATCGTTGCCACCTCGGCCTCGGGAGTGGCCGCCCATTTTCGGCTCAGGAACGTCGACTTCAAGATGGGGTCCTATTGCCTGCTCGGCGGCCTGACCGGTTCCGCGCTGGGCGTACGGGCCGTGAAGATGCTGGGAGCTCGGGGATACGTTGACCTGCTGATCAGCGTGATGTACGTCGTGATCCTGGGCGGTATCGGCGGCTTCATGGTCTATAACAGCATCGCGAAGTTGCGCCGTGGGGTACTAACGCCAAAGGAGCGCCCAGCCAAGGTGAATGTGTTCACGACCCTCCTGGCCCGGCTGCCTTTACAGGCGGACTTCGCAAGGTCCGGCGTGCGCCACTCGATCCTGCTGCCGTTCGCCCTTTGTTCCGTGGTTGGCATCATGACCGCCTTCATGGGTGTAGGCGGAGGATTCATGATGGTGCCGGTCATGGTTTATCTGCTGCGCATGCCGGCGCACGTGGCGGTGGGAACTTCCCTGTTTCAAGTCTTGTTCACCTGCATGGGAGCCACCATCATGCAGTCCGCCAGCAATCACAGCGTCGACGTGGTGTTGGCGCTGGTGATAGCCGCCGGGTCGACCATCGGCGCGCAGCTTGGCGCTCGCGTAAGCCGGCATTTGCGGGGCGAGCAACTGCTGATCGTGCTCGGCGTTTTGGCGCTTGCCGTGTGCCTGAAGATGGCGGTCGGAATCGCTTTGCCCCCGTCTAATCGACTTTCCGAAGCTGGTGGGCAAGCTATGTTAAGAGGGAATCACAACGTAGTACTCCCTCTTGCGCGGGCCGTCGTGAGACCACCTTTATCGCGCTGAAATCTTGGCTGGGGCGTGCCTCGGCCGAGCGATTGCAATCGCGAGCCTAAAGCACTTCTCTCAAATACACTTCTCTCAAATAAATAAACGCAGTCGGTAAACGCAGCCATGTCGAGTGCCGCGGCCGGGCTGCGCGGCCTCCCTGTTCCGGACAATCGCCAGAGCGCAATCGTAGCTGACGTTCGAGCAGCGGCGGCCAACGCGGAAACTGTTCTCGATTGTTGCCGGAAAGTGCGACCGGCTATGATGGTCTTGCAGAAATACGGAATCGAGTTTGCCCGGCCCTGGCCGGATGCTGCCAATGATTTTTCAACGCCAAAGATTCGTACTGATTGCCCTGCTCGTGGCCGGCGCTTTCTTCATGGAAAACCTGGACGGGACGGTGATTGCGACTGCGCTGCCGCAGATGGCGCCGGCGCTGCGTACGACTCCAATCGCTCTCAGCGCGGGCATGACCGCATACATGTTGACGCTGGCCGTCTTCATTCCGATCAGCGGATGGGTTGCCGACCGATTTGGCTCGCGGACGGTATTTGCCGCGGCGATCGCCATCTTCACGCTCTCCTCGATTCTCTGCGGACTGAGCAATCAGCTTTGGCAATTCACCGCCGCGCGGGTTCTGCAAGGCTTTGGCGGAGCCATGATGGTGCCCGTGGGCCGCCTGGTCGTGCTCCGCAATACCGAGAAGAAAGACCTCATGCAGTCGATCGCCTACATCGTCTGGCCCGGGCTGGTAGCGCCGATCCTCGGGCCTCCCGTGGGCGGATTCATTACCACGTATGCGTCCTGGCGATGGATCTTTTTTCTGAATGTTCCGCTTGGCGTTCTCGGCATCCTGCTTACCTTTGTGCTCGTTCCAAACCATCGGACGGACGAGCGGAATCCGCTGGACTGGCTGGGTTTCCTGCTGAGCGGACTCTCCTGTTTCTCGTTGATGTACGGCCTGGGCTTCATGGAGCAGCAGCCGATTGCGTGGCTGAAGGTCGGCGCTCTTTGGACGCTTAGCATCGGGTGCGCGGGCCTTGTCGCCTTGCATGCCCGCCGCCATCCGTTTCCGCTGATCGATTTATCGGCGCTTCGCATACCGACATTTGCGACCGTCATCTTCGGAGGCTCGCTGTTTCGCGTTGCCATTGGCACCACACCGTTTCTGCTGCCCATGATGTTTCAGGTGGGCTTCGGCATGAGTGCGTTTACCTCCGGACTGCTGATGATAGCTCTGTTTGCAGGCAATCTCGGGATGAAGACATTTACGTCGCCCATCCTGCGGCGCTTCGGGTTCCGCAGCGTACTGATTGCCAATGGCGTGCTGGCTGCGCTGTCGCTTGCCGCCTGCAGCTTTCTGACGGCCAACCTGCCCAAGATGCTGATTGCCGCTGTCTTGTTCCTGGGCGGTCTGTGCCGCTCCATGCAGTTCACCAGCCTGACTACGCTTGCGTTCGCCGACATACCCTCTGAGAAACTGACCCGGGCCAACACTTTCCTCAGCACGGTGTCGCAGATGTCAATGGGCATGGGGGTCGGGGTTGGCGCCGTGATTCTGCACGTTGCCGCCCTTGTGCACGGCAGGGCCGCCACGGCGGCCGGGGTCCCCACTACGCACGCTCTTACGCGTAGTGGGGTGGATCTGACAGTCGCCGATTTCCATCTGGCATTTTTGCTGGTCGGAGCAATTGCCTTGGTGGCGATCGCCGATTGCTTCAAACTCGAACGCGACGCTGGAACCGTCGTCAGCGGCCACCAACCCGGCGGCTTGCCCTGCGCGCAGCAATCCGGTTCCAATTAAAAGCTAGCTAAATGTGCTAAGGTCTTCTCCCGTCGCCAGCAAATAGCGCTTGACTGGGATAGTTCGGACAGGTAACTTCCCTCTCCAAGAGATAAAACCACGATCACTATCCTCCGAATCCTCCGATCCGGGGGAATCCGGTATTGTCGGAAAAGCGATCGCAAGAACCAATACAGCCGAGAGAGCAGCACCGCGAAGTTCTCCAAGACAACAGAGAGAGGGTAGTTCCGTGACTGAAAAGCCGACAAGGGTTCGACGGTTGGTGTTGTTTGCCGTGTGTCTGGTCTATCTGATCACCTATCTTGACCGGGTCAACATCTCGGTAGCGGCTCCGCTGATGATGAAACACTTCGGCCTGAACAAGCTGCAGTGGGGGCTTGTGTTGTCGGTGTTTTCCTGGACTTATTCGTCATTTCAGATCCCGATTGGCATGCTGAGCGATAAGTTCGGGCCGCGCAAGATTCTTGCCGCGATCGTGTTTTTCTGGTCTCTGATGACCGCCGCAACCGCGATGGCCTGGAGCCTGGCGTCCCTGGTGGTGATACGGCTGTTGTTCGGGGTTGGAGAAGCGGGCGCGTTTCCCACCGCTACGCGCGCGTTCTCCCACTGGATGCCGTCCTCCGAGCGCGGATTCGCGCAAGGGGTGACGCACGGAGCGTCACGATTTGGCGGTGCGGTTACACCGGTCATCGTAGCCATGATCATGGCGCGCTGGGGTTGGCGCTCCGTATTCTTCATATTTGCCATCACTGGTTTCGTGTGGTCCGGTTTCTGGTATTTCTGGTACCGGGACAAACCAACGGAGTACACGCAAAGATGGGGCAGCGTCAACCAGGCCGAGATCGATCTTATCGACGGAGGAAAATCAGGCAAGAAGATTCCGAAACTGAAGTTCAAAACTCTGCTCAAGAGTAAGAACATGTGGTTTCTCAGTTTGAGCTATCCGACCTACTGCTACGTCATTTGGATCTATCTGACGTGGCTGCCCGCATACCTTGTCGAGGCCAGGGGCTTCAGCATCATCAAGATGGGTATCTTCGCCAGTCTTCCATTGATGGCCGGCACCATCGGCGACACGCTCGGCGGATGGCTGTCCGACAAAATCTGGCGCAGGACCGGACGCGGCACATTCGCCCGCCGGGTGGTGGCCATGACTGGCATGTTGGTGGCTGCGGCCTTCATGATACCGGGGGCGCTGGCACACTCAGCCTACATGGCGGTTTTCCTGCTCGCATGTTCCCTGTTTGGATTGGAAATGGCGGTTGGGGTTTATTGGGCTGTCTGTTTGGACGTGGGACATGAATATGCCGGAACCGTGTCGGGCATGATGAACTCTATAGGGAATATCGGTTCGGCACTTTCACCCTTGGTCTTTGGCGCCATCTTGCAATTTACCGGTTCGTGGGTCTATCCCTTCATCGTTGCCAGCGGCATCCTGGTTGTTGGGGTGCTTTTGTGGCTGGGCGTCAATCCGGAACTTTCGGTGGCGGACGAGTTGGGATTGCGCCTGCCTGAAAGCGCGGATAAGACTGCCCTGTCGCAAGCGTAAGGCGCTGAGTAGCTCACGCCCGTCGGGGCCCCAGCGGAATCCCTCGTTGCTCTACGTTTCCAGGTGATCCACCAGCACCCGCAACGGCACCGGTTTGATCGGAGGTCGCGCGGTATCAGGGCGAATCGATTCCAGCGGCATGCCTGTTTTCTTCGCGATCAGCCGGGAGATCAGATGGCCGCACATGCGACCTTGGCACGATCCCATTCCGGCGCGGGTTTGAACTTTTATTCCACGCAGAGTGCAGTCGCCTTCGGCGCCTATCGCCTGAATAATCTGGGTGGCCGGCACGCTCTCGCAGCGGCAGAGAATCGTGTCATCGGTGATCAAATCCAGCAGCGCGGGCTTGAGTTGCATCATTCCCGAAGCCAGTTCGGCAAACTCACGGGCACGCGTCAGCCGCTTGCGGGCCTCCGCTTCCTGTTTCCGGCTGGCGCTGGTCTCCGCCTTTCCCAGGGCGCGGGCGGCAGCGAGTCCCGCGATCCTGCCTTCCTCGAGGGCCACCTCGGAACCGCCAAGGCCTCCGACTTCGCCGGCCACGTAAACTCCTTCGACGCTGGTGCGCTGATCGGGGTCATGCCACGTGACCCACCCACCGGCGCGTTCATTGAAGTCGAGCCGGCAGTCCACGAGGCGGGTCAATTGCGTGGCCGGTAAAAACCCGTAGGAAAGACACAGGGTATCGGCTTCCAGCGTCCGCTCGCTTCCCGGGATCACTCGCCATTCCTCATCCACTTGGGCGACCACAACCGCTTCCAGTTGCTCCTTTCCCAGGGCGCGGACAGGAACATGGCTGTGATGATAAGGAACGCGCGCCTTCTTCAACTTCATCCAGTAGGTCATTCCCTCGCGCATTTTGCCCCAGTGGCCCAGGGAGCGCAGTGCATTCTCCATCGACACCGGCGGTTTGCTGGAGGCCTCCAGCATGTCTACCACGGTGGCTCCCGCGTCTAGCAGTTGACTGGCGACCTTTAACTGCAGGGGACCGACGCCGGCGAGCACCACCCGGCGCCCCGGCAACACCCTCTGCGTTACCAGCAGCGATTGCGCGGCGCCTCCCATCATGACCCCCGGCAGCGTCCATCCCGGAAAAGCCACCGGCACCTCTTGCGCGCCGGGCGCCAGAATCAACTTCTTGGCGCGCAGCTCCTCTGTCCGCTCTTCACGGCTGAGACCGAGGGTTCCGTCGGGGAAAATCGACCAAACCAGCGTGTTCGCAAGAAACTCGACGGAGGAGTTTTTCACCCGTTCGACCAGCTCAACCCCTTCCACGAATTGGTCGCTCTCCGCCTTCAGATTCCGCACGGCGAAGGCCTCGGGAACCTGCTTATAGAACTGGCCGCCCAGAGTGGGATATTCGTCGAGCAGCACCACCTGGGCTCCGGTTTTCGCTGCCTCCAGTGCCGCGCCCAGACCCGCCGGTCCGCCGCCGACGATGGCAATTTCAACTTCGCGCATGGTAATCGCCTCCTATTCGCTCACTGCAAAACCAGGGATACTTTTTTCTCTAGATCATCCCTGGTTTTGCTATTGCGTGCTCACACGCATGCCGTCCCGCACCGTCGCGATGCAGGCCCTGACGTGGCCAAGGTCGGCCACGGTCACCATGCATTCATTGCAGATTCCCATGCCGCAAAAAACTCCGCGCGGCCCGTCATGCTCCGCGTGCCGGAAGACGCGCCGGCCCGACGCCAGCATGGCCGCCGCCACCGACTCGCCCTCATAGGCCGGAATCGCTTCTCCGTCCACGGTTATCCGTACTGCACGGCCGCGCTCCACATTGGAGTCGATCCGCAACGATCTCTCGTTCCCACTCTCCATCCCTTTACCCTCTTTGTGTGTTGCTTCTTTCATTGTTCACGACCGGGCCGTTGATGTCCATGCGAATGCGAAGGGCTGCATTTGTTTCTAGGTCAACACTTGACGAGCCGTAGTACCATCAGCGGCGAGCTCCTCCAAGGTGGAAACAAGTTTCTTATTTCTTCAACCGTAGAGCGGGCGGGTGGCCCACAAGTCATTCGGAAGTATTGGTGCCCCACGTTCGCCCGTTTTTGGCTAACGTGGGGTAGTTTCTTCGGGGGGTGGTGGGCTAAAGCGGACTTCAAATTCTCGTCTTCTCGCCGTCCACTCGGACTCAATCTCGACGATTCCCGCTTCGACGCGCGCATAGTGGCGAAAGCTACTCCAGGCCCAATCTTCCGGCTTTTCGACGAGTCCGCGCGTCACCGGATTGTGGTGAATATAGCGAAGCTTTTCCACGAATTTCTCGTGGTCGGGGATATTGTGATCGTAGTATCGCTTCTGCCAGAACGGCGGGGCCAGTACGCTCTGGCTGACGGCAGCCGCGCGCTTGGCTACCGCCAACTTTAAAGATTGCACCGCACTTGCCAGTAAACTTCCTCCGGCTCGGAGACGAGTAAGTGAACGTGCTCAGGCATGACCACAAAGCCGTACACACGCATTCCAAACCGTACCCGGGTTTGCTCCAGGCATCGCACAAATAAATCACGGAGGCACGGTTCTTGGAACTTTCGCTGCCTGCGGTGGCAGCTAAAGGTGAGGAAGTGCGATTGTTTGGACTCCTGATAGCGTTTCAGGCTCCATGGAATGCGCCAAAGATTAGCACATGTTTTGCCAAGGCCATATGCACTGGCAGTCCAGGAAACTACCCCACGTTAGCCAAAAGCGGGCGAACGTGGGGCACCGTCAAGTTTAAAACGTGGGGGACACTAGAACTTCAAGCCTTGCACGGGCGAACGTGGGGTGCCAGCCTCCTCGAAAAACCGCCTTCCCCTAAACTCCCACGCTCTTCGCTGTCTGTTTCCGGCTTGCCAGTCCGAGCAAGCTGATCAGCATGGTCAGCACCAGAGAGACGCCAACCCCTGGGATGATTCCGCCGCCGAAGATCTTGTGCAGTCGAGGAGCCAGTTCGAAAACGATTGCCGTGCCGCCGCCGAAGAGCAGCGAAGCCATGGCCGCATGTTTGCTGACATACGTTCGGCCGTTGCCGTCTTTCCAGCACAAGCCGACGACGAGGGGAACGAAAAGTCCTCCGCCCACCGCCGTGTAACCGAAGAGCGCCGCCGCAACCATGGTCGGGAAATGCATGGCGACCCAGATGACTCCCACGCCCAGCACGAAGGTGAGCCACTGCGCCCAGCCCACCAGTTCTTTATCGGTCGCGTTTTCCCTGAACAGCGGCCGGACAATATCCATGGTCAGCATGGTGACCCCGGAGTTGAGGAAGCCCGCGGATGTGGTCATGCCCGCCCCGATCAGCGTGACCACCAAAAGCGCGCCGACAACCGGATGCAAATAGGTGTTCAGCAGCCAGGGAAAAACCAGGTCGGGCTTCGCCAAGTTCGGATTCACGGCGTGCCCGGCAATGCCTACCAGCACGCTGCACGTACACATGACAACGCAGAAGATGCCGGAACCAAGAAACGCATTGCGCGAGGTCTTGGGGTCCTTGGCGGCGAAGCAGCGCTGCCACCAATGTTGTGCGGTGAATTGACCGGTCATCGGCGAGAGGAATATCGACAGCGCCGCCCACCCGCCAATCGACTTCACGCTCCACAACTCCGGCTTGGTGGCAAGTGTGGCGTCTCGAATGCCGCCTACGCCATGCATGAGGTAAATGATCGTTGCGTAGAAGATGAAGCCGACGATGATGCGAATCGTCCCTTGAACCAGGTCGGTCCAGGCGATGGCCCACATTCCGCCCATGACGGTATAGAGGATCACGGTCAAGGCCGCGACCCAGATACCTGTGGTCACGTCAACGCCCATGCACACGTTCAGGATGGTTCCGATTCCGATGGCCTGGAGGCCGGTGAGCGCGACCAGCGGAACGCACATCAGGATGCCGCCGGCGGCGCGCAGCCACTTGCTGTGGAAGAAAAACTCCTTGTCCATGAACTCATTGATCGTGGTGTAGGAGAACTTCCCGATAAAGCCCGCCAGCAGCAGAGCAAACAGAAGTTTCGTTCCTTGCTCGCCAAGCACCATCCAGAGCTGGTTCAAGCCTATCTGGTAGCCTCTTCCGGCATAGGCCATGAAGTTGCCCATTCCCATGGCCGTGGCAAAATTCAGAAAGAAAAGGATCATCACCGGCAACTGTTTGCCGCTGATGAAGTAATGCGCCGCGCTCTGACCGCTCTTTGCGACCAGGCGATAGCCGATGTAAAGCTGCAGCGGAATAAAGAATGCCAATATCCAAAGCGCAATTGCCCCGACGTGCGTGATGTGCATACTGGCTCCTAAGAGGCTGCTGGAAAGCGACACGGCTCACCAGCCGGCTGCCTGCCCATCCTTTCTATGATCCGATCCGGCACGATAGAAACCATCAATAGGACAGTGATCACCACATTGGGCGTTCTGGCCGCGATTGCCGGGGCTATCAGAGGGAGTAAGCATGATCGCCTGGTAGCCTCCCATCGGCGCTCCGTTGGACGACACTACGTTGTGGCCCAAGGCTTTCAGTTGCGCTCCCACCAGGTTGTAGAGCTGCGACTCCATTTGCAGCCGGTTGCTGGCTTGATCGTGGCTGAAGCGGGCCATATCGGTCGCCGCTTGCAGGTTCGCGCCGAGGTCGAAGATGTTGACCAGTACTTGCATGTGTCCCTGCGCCTGCTGCGATCCGCCCATCAGTTGAAAGGCCATGAAAGGCCGGCCGTTGCGCATCGCGAAACCTGCCGAGAGCGTGTTAAACGGACGCTTGTTCGGCGCAATCACATTGGCGCTGGAAGGATCGAGCGTGAACAGGCCTCCGCGGTTATGCAGCACAAAACCATAACCGGGAACCGTGATTCCGGAGCCGAAGGCGGCGTAGTTGCTGTTGACCAGAGATACCATGTTTCCCCAGCGGTCGGCCGTCGAGAGGACAATCGTGTCGCTTGGGGCATTGCCCTTGACACCAGGAGAGCTTGCCTGGCTGGGGTTGATCTTCGAGCAAAGCGTCGCGGCATAGGATTTCGAGAGCAACTTTTCCAGTGGAACGGTGACAAACGCCGGATCGCCGTTGTAAGCGAACAGGTCGCTGTAGGCCAACTTCTTCGCCTCGACCAGCAGGTGCCAGTACTCGGCGGACGCAGGGCCGAGCTGGGCCAGGTTGTACCCGACTTTGGGGGCGCAAACCTCCAGGATATTGAGCATCTCGTCGGTGGCCCAGGCCTGTGAGGGCGGCGGCAATTCAAAAATGTCATATCCCTCATAGTTGGTGGCCGCCAGCGTCACCCATTCCGCGCGGTAGTTTGCCAGGTCCTCGAGGGTCATCGTTCCGCCGAGCTTGGTGGACTTTTCCACCAGAGCCCGGGCGATCTCTCCCTTGTAGAAGACATCTCGACCATACTTTTGCAGGAGACGGAAAGAACGCGCCAGCTCCGGATTGGTGAAGATCTGGCCCGGCTTTGGGCTGTGCCCGTTGATTGTCCAGGCGGCGATTGTGTCCGGGTCTTTCTGCGTGCAGCACCCAACCAGCGGCAGGGCATTGGGAATGTTCCAGTCGTTGGCGATGCGCTCCGGCACCGGAAAGCCCTTCTCCGCATACTCGATGGCCGGCTCCAGCACCTGCTTGAAGGTCATGGTGCCGAAGCGCTTGAGCAACTGATCCCACCCCTCGACAGTGCCTGGGACAGTCACCGTCAGAATTCCGGCGGAAGGCATGCCGCCGCCGGGTCCGGGCAAAGAGGCGCCCGCAACGTATTTGTACCCGAGCGACGCGTAGTGCTCGACGGTTGCGCCTGTCGGAGCCTTGCCGCTGGCATCGATGGCGTAAAGCTTGCCGTCTTTGGCGCTATACACAATGGCGAACAAATCGCCTGCCATGCCGATATTCATGGGCTCGACGATGTTCAGCGCCGCCGCGGTCGCAACCGCGGCATCGACGGCATTGCCTCCCTGCATCAGGATTCGCAAGCCGGCTTGCGCGGCAAGCGGCTGGCTGGTGGCGACTATGCCGTTGCGCGCCATGACCTCGGAACGCGTCTGCGGCAGCCATCCTTCGGCGCGGTCGCCCCGCACGGCTTTGCAGAATGGCAATTGAGCTCCGTTGGCGTTGCACGCCGCCGCGGTCGCTTGCCCCTGTGCTTGCGCAAACGCGGCAATGGAGCTGACCGCCACGGTCAACCAGGCAACGGCGACAATGATCTTCCCAATAACGTTCATGTCCGTATTCCTCCGAATGAGGTTAACCGCGAAACAGGTCCCGAGCGCACTCTCCCGCGTCCGGCATTTCGGATGCGATTCGAATTGGCTTCATTCGCCGGATGACACACATTGTAATTGTCCGTCCAATGGATCGAATTCAAGAATCGCATTGATCCCGGAGGAATACCTGGGGAGGGCGGGTGGAGAGCCGCCTGTCAGCCCCGGCAGGGGTCGCATTCTATTGGAGTTGGGCGGCTTGGCATTGCACGGATGTGCCGGGCAAACGCTGTGACGTTTGGCGGGGTGACCTGAATCCACTCTATTGCGCTCCGCCGAACGTCACTCTCAGTCCGGCCCTCGCCATCACCGGAGGCCCAAGCTGAACGATCGGCGTGCGGGCAACCTGGTAACGGCGGTCGAACATATTCTCCGCCGCGCCATAGACCTCGATTCCACGATGAAGCTGGCGCGAAAGATAGGCGTCGGCCGTGAAGAATCCGTTCAGCGGAAACTGGTTCTGATCGTCGTCGAACTGCTTGCCCACATAGCGCGCTTGCATGGCGAAGGTGAGTATCTTCGGATTCGAGTAGCGCAACTGCGAGGTGGCAACGTTGCGCGGCACCTGAGGCACGTTGAGTCCCACCAGCAAGGCATTGGCCGGGAAGCTGAGCACCACGGCGGCCGAGTACTGGTAAGCCGTTTCCAGGGTGATGGTTTTGCTGATCTTGGTTTGCGCGGAAACGTCCACCCCTTGCGAGCGCGTCCGTCCCAGGTTCTGCCGCACACGAGTAATCAGCGTCGGTGTTGATGTGAGGGTTACGTTCGAAACCGGGTCCGTAATGATGTCATAGAAATAGCTGCCGCGCAGCACTAGGCGATTGCCGATGCGCGAGCTCAGTCCGGCTTCGCCGCCGGTGAGCCGTTCGGCCACAAGATTCGGGTTGGCATTGGTCACTACGTTGCCGACGCGGAAGCCGCGATACAGCTCGTCGAGGCTCGGCGCGCGAAAGGAGCGTCCGACGGATGCAAAGGCCGTCAGTGCGCTGGTGAGGGAGTAGCGTGCCGCCGCCCGCGGGTTGAAGGCAGTCTCATTGCGGTCGGGGAAAAGCGTCGATGCAGCCTTTACGCTGCTCACGATGGGCGTAGTAATTTCGTGTCCATTTTGATTGGCCCAGTTATCCACGCGCCCGCCAATCGAGAACAGCAACTTCGACGTAAGGCGAAGGCGATCCTCGCCGTAAAAACCGATCGTGCGTTGCGAGCCGCCATTGTTGAGATTTGCCGTGGGAGTTCCCGCCGTGTAGGCCAATTCCTGGTCGTTGCCGCTCACCCACGCGGTGTCCACGCCCGCCAGCAACATCTGCCGGCTGCCGGCCGTGCGCGACCAGAGCACGCTGGAACCCATACTCGATACGGGTACCGTCTGATAGCGGGTCAGCGCTTCGGAGTTCCGGTCAGCCGAAACCGCGCTGAAGGTTTGCCAAAGACTCTCGGTTCCACCAAAAAGGCGCACCCCGAAGCTCCCCAGCTTCCGCGAGGTGAAATCGGCCCCCGTCCGCAATTGACGCAGGTCAGCACTGTTGACCTGGAGAACAGTTCCATTCTGACGCGCTTCCTGGTAGTAGCTGCCGCCTAAAAAGGCCCGCGCATTGCCGCCGAAGAGCCGCTCCAGCAGCAGATCGCCGGTCCGATGTTCGGAATTCACCACGGTATCGACTGCGCCGCGCTCGCTCGCGGCTAGCGGCTGGTAACCGTTGGTGTTAAATCCCTCGCCGCTGGCGACAACATTCCACTTCCCTGCGCGCACAGCGCCCATGGCCGACCCTATCGGAGTATCGGAACTTCCGAATGTCGTATCCGCCGTGAAATGTGTTTCGAGCGGATTCTTGCGAATGACATTGACCACCCCGCCCATCGCTTCCGAGCCGTAAAGGTCCGACTCGCTTCCCTGCACCACTTCTATGCGGTCGATCGCGGCACCCACGAACTGTCCCCAGTAAACCCATGCGCCGTACGGGTCGGCCGCGGGGATGCCGTCCTCCAGCACCAGCGCCCGGCTGGCGGCGTTGGCGCCCACGCCGCGCAAAGAGACTCCCCCCGTCGTTCCATTCGTGCTCCACCCCGGGGTGCGGCGAAAGAGCTTGAATCCGGGAACCTCGCGCAACGTGCCTTCCACGGTCATGGCTCCGCTTGTCTCCAGCATTTCCCGGTCGACGGTGGCCACATTGGGCTGTGGCGTTTCACCTGCTGCGGTCACGGTGACGCGTTCTTGCACACTGCTTACCGGCAGGGTAATGTCGATGCCGTCGGGCCGCTCCTCCGGATGCCATGGCAAATCAACCCGGGCAAAGCCAGGCGCGGTAACCGTCAGCGTGCCGGAAGCGCCGCTTGCCTCCGCAAATGCGAACCGGCCCTGAGCATCCGACTGGGCTCGCAGCTTCGTATACCGCAGGGTCAGCACAACCTGCGCGCCCGCAATCGGCGCGCCAGAGGCATCATGCACAATGCCTTCCGCGGATGAGACGGCGGCGGCGCGCAAGCCGCCTGCACCTGGCGTAAGCAGGAATAGAAATCCGAGGAGGTAGCCGAGGGGAACTCGAGGCATTTAACACCTTTGGTGAACGGATTATCTGGGGCCCAATAAACTAAGACGGCAGAGAAGCTGACCAGAGTTGTACGACTCGGTATGCTACAGACCATGGTTTCGCCTCCGGCTAGCGCATTCGCTTTAGCGTGGCTGGCGCGGAGGCCGGTGAATTCGAGCAGCCAGCGTAAATCCGGATTTGTTTTTCGGGATTGCGCGCCTACAACAGTAAGTTGATACTTTTGGCCAGGCCTGTTCAAATCGCAGCGCAAGCGGCGAATATGCACCCCAACCTGCGCAACTACGGCGCACGTTGGGGACCCCGACCGCAGGAGGTCGTCATCGATGATTGATCCGTTAGAAGCAGCGGTGGTACGCGAAACGACGCAGAAGCTCATCAGGATTCCGTCGATCAATCCGACGCTTGCGCCCGAGGGCGAAGGCGAATCGGCGATTGCCACATTCGCGCGCGCCTGGATGCTGGAGCACGGCATGCGAAGCTGGCTCGAAGAGCCCGCGCCCGGCAGGCCTAACGCGATTGGCGAATGCGGTAACGGCAATGGTCCGACGCTCGTGCTGTGTGCGCACCTGGACACCGTATCCGCGTCCGGAATGACAATCCCGCCCTTCGATGGATTCGTCGAGGGCAATCGCGTCTACGGCAGAGGAGCTTTTGACATGAAGGGCAGCGCCGCGGCGGTTCTTTGCGCCGCCGCTTCCGTGGCCCGGGAGGGCGCCAATGGAAAGCTGCTCGTTGCCCTCGTGTCCGACGAGGAGTATGCCAGCATCGGTGCGCAGCACTTCGTCGAGCACCACAAGGCCGACGCCTGCATCTTGACCGAGGCCAGCGAGGGCAAGCTCATCCTGGCGCACAAGGGATTTGTCTGGGTGGAAATCATAACCTCCGGGAAAGCCGCGCATGGCAGCCGATGGGACCTTGGGGAAAGCGCGATAGGAAAAATGGGCCGTATCGTTTCTGCCTTCGAGAACTTCGACCGTGATGTCTTGCGCAAGCGCCGCCACCCGCTGGTCGGACCCGCGTCGCAGCATTGCGCTCTCATCCAGGGAGGAACCGGGCTCTCGACCTACGCCGAACGCTGCTCGTTGCAAATCGAGCGCCGCACCTTGCCGGGTGAAAAAACCGAGGACGTGCTGGCCGAGCTGCGCGACGTAATCGCCAAGGCGGGAGAACGCGCGGAGTTGCGCTGCATCCTGGAGCGTCCTCCCCTGACCTGCGATCGTGACCAGGCCATCGCTGGTTTTGTTCGCGAAGCCGCGCGCCAAGTGACCGGGCATCTGCCCAAAGAGGCCGGGGTCTCTTATTGGATGGATGCAGCCCTTTTCGCCGCCGCCGGCATTCCAACCGTGAACTACGGCCCGGGCGGCGGTGGCGCCCACGAGGCGGTTGAATGGGTTGATCTCGATTCTGTCGTGCAGTGTGCCGCCGTGCTGGCGAAGACGGCCAAGATGTTCTTTGCAGGTAAAGCCGAATAGGTCCGGTGCTCACAACCTGCACACCTGCGCCTGCGGATGTACGTCATTGGCAGCAGGTCGGGTTCAGAGCCCGTTACATTTCCGGTGGAGGGCGTGGACGGTGGCTCGATTTCCATGCTTACCGTGCAGATAGGCTGAGGGGCGATGGGGTCGCTTGTTGCGGCAGCCTGTAATCTTGATTAGACACTCCCGATAAAAATGACAGCTTTTTTTGAAGCGGCAGCATCTTTTCCACGGGCAGGCAGCATCTATCGAAATACAGGATTACACCGGGCGCTTACCACAGATAAGGCAGCCTGCAAATTTAAGCTGCCTCTACAAGCTGTTAAGTCCCACCAAACGAAGTTACCCTTCACAATCTCCCAAAATAAACCCCGCGCCCGCGGTGTGTCTGGCGCGCAGGTGAGGACACCGGTTCTTGGTCAGCGGGATACACCAACTTCAAAACTGCCCTAGCGATTCTTTGGGTGATTGCGTTTACGCTTCGTCGCCGGAGCCTTGGACGCGGGCGATTCCTTTTGCTGATCGAGCGTAAACATCGGCTCCGAGAAAAACTTCTTGAGAAAACCCGTGGGGATGCTGGCGCTCAGGATGGCGTGGTCCTTTTCCTGCTGAACCTTGATGCTATCGAATACGGCCTTTACGTCGGGGTCGTTTCCCGACGGGTGCAGGCTGCTCTCGATCGACTTGAACATCTCCAGAAAAGCGCTTGCCTGGCTGGTGAACTGCCGCGCCTGCGGTTCGCCGGCCAGCAGAAATTCAACCTTGGCGTGCACCGCGCCCACGTATCGCACGGATGCGATCACCATGCTGCCGTAAGGCAGAAGCACCTCAAACCCGCCTGGCAAAGGATACGGACTTGCAGCGCGCGGATCGGCGGGAGCCGGAGGAATCCTGGCAATGGCCCACGCCAGGCTGGCGAAGGGCACGTCGCGATAATACCCTGCCAGCAGCGACGGCCCGCGAACGGGCAGCGCCAAGTGTCTGGAGCGGTCGATCATGCCGCGGATGATGCCCGGGTCATGGACATTGGAAACGGCTACGGTGTCGATGCTCAAAATGGCGACGCGCACCGTTCTGTCCTCCACGGGAACATTGAAAATCTCGTTGCCCTCGTAGCCGTCCACTGACTGGCTGATCTTCCTCAGATAGGCTTGCACCCGCTGATGATCGAAGTGTCCCACCAGCACCTGCGAGTAATGATTTTCCGCGGTGCGGCCGTTGACCGGCTTGCCCAGGTGTATGGCCAGCGCAGCTTCATCGAGATCGCGTTCGAAGTCGAAGCCGGTCTGGCGGATAAAGTCCTCGTATTCGGGATCGTGTTTCGGAGCCGGCGCGTTGCTGAAAGACGTCAAGCGGTGAATGTTGCGTAAGTTCAGATAGACGACGCCGTCACATTCCGGCAACAATCGCGCCGCCTCGGGCGCCGCATGGCGGCGGACCAGCAAGAGAGCGGCGACGGCCGCTGCCAATAGCACCAGCACGATGCTGGAGAACAGGAGACGTTTTGTTCGCGCCATCATTGGCATCCGCGGAGCGCCCGCTGGCGCCAGAGGTGAGCCTCGTCAGCAGGCGAGGATTCAAGTAAAATCACGGCCGAAGCTGAATCATAGCACTGGGGGGCGGCGACGCAGCAGACACCCGGCGGGCGCGGCGCGTTCGAAGAGTATAGAGACTGTTGAAAAACTCCTGAAGCCGTTGGAAGATGGGGGCCGGTGAAGATTTTCAGCGCGGTGGGGTCTGGTCTTCCGAAGTTCTGTTTCTGTTTTGTAGTTCTCCCTTTCTTGGGCT
>Ga0187888_1002048_pt1 | contig 17983 bp, 15 predicted proteins | sample June2016WEW_7_40_FD_132987 | JGI IMG/M metagenome (GOLD analysis project Ga0187888, IMG submission 132987) | Peatland microbial communities from SPRUCE experiment site at the Marcell Experimental Forest, Minnesota, USA - June2016WEW_7_40 | ecosystem: Environmental > Terrestrial > Soil > Wetlands... | reverse complement strand
CAAGCGCAGGACCAATGCTCGCTGTTCGGCAGTCAGATGACGCTTTCCCACCCTGGCAACCTCCTCGGTTCGTTAGAGCCTCCTGGGCTCACCGAGAAGTTGCGCGGACCCTTTGAATTCGCCACGTCAGATCAAGCTGAAAGCTGCTCTCTGCGAAGATGAGACAGGCTCGGGGGTCTCATCCACGAGCACGAACTTGCTGTTTGAGACATACGGATGAGGTTCTTGACACCCACACGATCTCGATCGCTAGATCGCCGCCGTCGCGTCGGCCAAGACGAAGAAGTTGGAGAGTGCGAACGAAGGCGACATATAGAAAGGACAAGGCCACGATGCATCATTGGCCCCCTGTGACGTCGGCAAGAAACTCCAGGTGAACGCCCCGGATGGGATTCTCGGCACCCACAAGGATAACGTCTGGTTGGAAACTTGAGCGTGATACAACCTCTCAAGAGTCACAACTGCCCGCTGAGCCTCGTTGGAAGTTGCTCGTTCGCCCGCGTAAGCCACGGTGGGCCAGTGTGATGTACACATTCACAGCGAGTTCACAGGGAACAGCCAGGAGAAACTAAGGTTCGCGATTCATCATTGATCCCAGTGGTATTACCGACTCCCGCGGGTCGTTGTGGTCGTTTTGTCACGACGCTGTTGGCAATCCTAGCTGTAGCGCTGGTATCGGTCGTCTTCGCCGATCCAACGTGGGCCGACGACGTTTCGGTTGCAGCTACAGCGGGCACTCTTCAGACGACCAAGGTGAATTCCCCGTTCACCACCAATTTCGCGGTGAGCGTCACGGTTTCTGGGGGTTCGCCGGAAGCTGGGGTGAAGGTGACATTCAGCGCCCCGAGCAGCGGTGCGAGCGGCACGTTCTCCAACACCGGCATCAACACCGTCGTCGTGGCAACCGACTCCCAAGGCCAGGCGAACGCCCCGGCGTTCACGGCCAACGGCACAGCAGGAAGTTACGAAGTCACCGCGGTCGCCTCCACCGGCCCATCTGGCTCCCCTATTGTGGACAGCAGCACCACCGCCACCTTCTACCTGACCAACACCTCGACGGGCGTGGCCAGCTCGATCACGGCCGTAGCCGGCAACGACCAGTCCACCGAGGTGGGAACCGCGTTCTCGACGGACCTTGAGGCAAAGGTCACCGACACAGATGGAAACCCCGTCTCGAACGTCACCGTCAACTTCAGCGTCCAGGAAGCCAGTAACGGCTCTGGAGGGACATTCGCCACCGGAGGCGCTAACACCTCGGTCAGCACCAACTCCTCGGGGGTCGCAGTCGCTCCCACTCTCTCGGCAAACGACATGCCGGGAAGCTTTCTAGTGGTTGCCAGTCCGGCCGGGAACTCGAGTTCAGTGAGCTTCGAGCTCACGAGTACCGCCGGGACCCCACACACGATGACGCCCGGTGTCGGCCGCTCCCAGTCGACGCCGACTGGAAGCGCGTTTGCGATCCCGCTGTCTGTCACGGTCACGGACTCCTACAAGAATGGTGTTCCCGGGGTCGCGGTGGCCTTCAGCGCTCCGACCAGCGGCGCGAGCGGCACCTTCTCGACTACGGGCACTGCGAGCGTCACGGTCACGACGGACTCGAACGGCATCGCGGTAGCCCCGACCTTCACTGCCAACAGCGTCGCCGGCGGCTACATCGTCACCGCCACGACGCCAGGGGCAAACGCGGTCGCCTTCGCACTTGTCAACGAGACCAGCTCCACCAGCCAGAGCGCCCCGACAGATCTGAGCGCCGTCGCCGGTGCCGGCACGGTCACCCTCACCTGGAGCGCACCCGCCTCGGCAAGTGCCTCTGCCATCGAAAGCTACGACATCTACGAGGGGACGAGCTCTGGAGGTGAGAGCTCATCCGCTGTGAACGGAACCACCTTGATCTCGGGGACCTCCTACATGGTGAGCGGCCTCACGAACGGCGTCACCTACTACTTCGTAGTGAAGGCGATGAACTCCGTGGGAATCTCGCCCGCCTCGAACGAGGTCTCGGCCACCCCTGTGGTAAACCCCTGTGCCTCAGAGACCGCGAACGCCGCCTTTATATGCTCGGCCTACGAGGTCCTGCTCGGGAGAGCACCGGATTCTTCGGGGGCGGCCTTCTGGAGCGCGTTGCTTTCTGCGGGGATGAGCCGGGGCTCCGTTGCCTTTGCCATGTTGAGCTCCTCTGAGTACAGAAGCATCCTCATAGGCGGTTACTACGAGACCTTCCTGGGACGTGCCCCTGATTCAGCGGGGCTTTCGTTCTGGATGGCCCAGCTGAGCGCCGGGGTATCTGACAACTCGGTCCTTTCGGGCATCTTGGGCTCGCCAGAGTTCTACGCGAACTCCGGTGGCACCCCAGGTGGCTTTGTCACCGCCTTGTACATGATGCTCTTGGGGCGTGCCCCTGACTCAGTGGGACTTTCGTTCTGGGAAAGCCAGCTCTCATCTGGAGCGAGCCGCAGCGGGGTCGCATTCGCCATTCTCTCTTCATCTGAGTACCGGAGCGACTTCGTCGAGGCTCAGTACCTCCACCTGCTCGGCCGCGGCGCTGACTCAGCGGGGCTTTCGTACTGGGTGTCCCAGTTAGCAGGTAGCGCCTCCAACGAGTCGGTCATAGCCGGCATCGTGGGATCGGCCGAGTTCTACTTCGATGCTGCCAACTTCTACGGCTCAGAAGGTTGATCGACATCAGAGGAGACGTGCTGCAATGTCCATGAGACCTGCGAAGCTCCTTTCTGGCCTACGAGCAAGGATGCACGGGATGGTGCTGATCAACACCATCCTTGCGTGCGCAGTGCTCGTGGCAGCTGGTGTGGCCTACCTGCTCGTGTCCGGAGGCGGCACGAGCGCCGCGAGCACCACCACGACCACTGTCGGGCGAGGGACCGTGCTGCAGACGGTCTCCGCCTCGGGAAACCTCCAGCCGGTCAACGAAGTTGACCTCAACTTCTCCACCAGCGGCACGGTGACAGCCGTCAACGTGAGCGTCGGCCAGCAGGTGACAGCCGGACAGATGCTGGCCTCGATCGACCCCACCTCTGCGCAGTCACAGCTCGAGACCGCTGAAGCCAATCTCGCCGGCGCGCAGGAGAACCTGAACAAGGCCGAGCAGCCCTTGACCCAGGAAGAGGAGGCCTCCCAACAGGCACAGCTCGCGCAGTCACAACTCCAAGTCCAAGAGGCGCAGAACGCCCTCGCACAGGCGCAGCAAAGCGCCACGACACAGGCCCAGGACGACACCAACACCGTGAGCAGCGACCAGACGACGCTCGACAACGACGAAGCGCGGCTTTCGGCCGACGAGCAGGCGGAGCAGTTGGATTGCTCCGGCACGGGGTCGGCAAGCACGAGCTCTGGGTCCACAGGCACCTCGTCGAGCAGCTCGTCCTCTGGTTCCTCGAGCGCCTGTTCGCAGGACGAGTCCTCCGTGGCCTCGGACCAGCAGGCAGTTGAGAAGGACCAGTCGACGTTGCAGAGCGCACAACAAGCCGAGCAGAGCGACGCGCAGAAGAACCAGCAGACGATCCAAAGCGACCAAATGTCGATCGAGTCGGCTCAGGACTCCTACCAATCACAGGTCGCCACCGACGCTGAGAATGCCGCAGCACAGCCTTCCGCCACGATCCAGGAGGACGAGGCACAAATCGCCGCCGCCCAACTCACAGTCACGCAGGACCAGAACACTTTGAACGGCACCACCATCACTGCGCCTATCTCGGGCACGGTCGCATCCATCTCCGGATCCGTCGGAGAAACCGTCTCGGGCGGTTCCTCGAACAGCGCGTCGTCTTCCAGCAATAGTTCCAATAACAGCTCGAGCTCGAGCAACAGCTCGATTTCCAACAGCGGCTCCAACTCGAGCACCAGCTCCGGCTCCACAGGCGGCTCTGGCTCGAGTGGCGGTTCCAGCTCTAGTAGAGGGTCCGACCCGAGCAGCGGCTCCAGCTCGAGCGGCGGCTCCAACTCGAGCACCAGCTCCGGCTCCAGCTCGAGCAGCGCGTTCATCGTCCTCGACGACCTATCGACATACGAGGTGACAGCCGACTTCCCAGAGGTCGACGCCGTCGACCTCGCCGACGGTCAGGGGGCGGTCGTGACCATGCAAGCACTGCCGAACGTGTCCATCAATGCTCAGGTCACCCAGGTTTCGCCCATGTCCACGGTGGTGTCAAACGTCGTCGAGTATCCGGTCACGGTCGCTCTCGAGAGCACACCATCGGGGCTCAAGGCCGGGGAGACGGGAAACGTGGAGGTAATCGTCGCCGAGGCGGACAACGCCCTCTACGTGCCCTCGGGAGCAGTCACCACCCGAGGTGGGACCAGCACCGTCACGGCGCTGGTTAACGGGAACGAACAGACGGTCACCGTGACCACAGGTGTGGTCGGGACAACCGACACCCAGATCACGAGCGGCGTCCACCAAGGAGAGAAGGTAGCGCTGGCCTCCACCAGCAGCTCCACGAGCTCCTCGGGCTTCCCGGGTGCAGGAGGTTTCGGTGGCGGAGGCATCGGAGGCTTCGGCGGGGGCGGGCTGCTCCGAGGAGGCGGGTCCTGATGCCCACACGACCCGCAGAGGGACCCGTGGATCGCCCTGTGATCTCTGTGCGAGAACTCCACAAGGTCTACGGAACCAGCGATGTCGCCGTCCATGCGTTGCGTGGCGTCGACCTCGAAGTCCAAAGGGGGGATTACGTCGCGGTCCTCGGGGCCTCTGGCTCGGGGAAGACAACCCTGATGAACATCATCGGTTGTCTAGACGTCCCCACCTCTGGGCGTTACCTGCTCGACGGCATCGACGTCAGCTTCCTCGACGAGGCACAACTCGCGCTCGTGAGACGCCGCAAGATCGGGTTCGTCTTCCAATCCTTCAACCTGATCCCGCGTATGACTGGATTGGCGAACGTCGAACTCCCTCTCGCTTACGCGGGCATGCGAGGCGACCAACGTCGTCGGCGCGCCATGGCCGCGTTGAGCCTCGTCGGGTTGATCGACTGGAGCAGCTTCATGCCAAATCAAGTCTCCGGCGGTCAGCAGCAACGCCTGGCGATCGCCCGGGCTCTCGTAACCAGCCCGACCCTCATCCTCGCAGACGAGCCCACAGGAAACCTGGACACAGCAGCTAGTGCCGACGTCTTGGCGGTGCTCGACAGGCTCAGCGCAGAAGGCCGCACCATCATCATGATCACCCACGAGCACGACATCGCCGCCCACGCCAAGCGGCAGATCCACATGGTGGACGGCCGTGTCACCGAGGACAACCGCGTCGTCGACCTCGCTGCTCCACCACCGCTTCTCGCCTCTTCGTTGGCCGCCTCATGAAGTTTGCCGAGATACTCCGTTTTGCCTTCCATGGCCTTTCGGCCAATAAGTTACGTTCCGCGCTCACCACGCTTGGCATCCTCATCGGTGTCGGCGCTGTCATCCTCCTCGTGGCGGTGGGAAATGGCTCGTCCAGGCAGATTCAGGCCAACATCGAGAACCTCGGCACCAACACCCTGACGGTGTTCTCGGGAGGTTTCGGGCGCCAGGCATCGTCGGCGAGTGGCACTCAGAGCCAGTCCACGGCTCTGACGCTCCAGAACGCGGAGGGACTCGCGAACAAGGCATCTGCTCCCGACGTCTACAGCGTCAGCCCGGTGACGAGCACCTCGGCGACGACTACCTATGAGGGCTCAAGCACAACAGCAACCATCACCGGCACGTACCCCAGCTACTTCCGTGCGTCCAACAGTCCGGTCGAAGACGGTTCGTATTTTACTGCAACCGACGTGAACAAGGCATACGACGTCGTGGATATTGGCGCCACGGTTGCACAGGACTTGTTCGGCACCAACGCTGCCGCGGTCGGCAAGTCAATCTCGATCGACGGGTCCCCCTTCGAGGTCTTGGGCGTGCTGAAGTCAAAGGGCACCACCGGGATCACCGACGCCAATGCCATTGCCATCGCGCCTTACACCTCGGTACAGGACGTCCTCACCGGCTACGGGTCGCTCAGCGAGATCCTCGTCCAGGCCACGTCTGCCCAGACCACGAATGCGGCCGATTCCGAGATAACGGCCATCCTCGACAAAGAGCTGGGTGTGACGTCGTCGACCGGTGCAGCAACCGTCGCAGCTCGCTCATCGGGCTTTGGATCGCGCTCCTCGAGCTCGCAGCCGTTCGAGGTGCTCAATCAGTCCCAGCTGCTATCCACCAGCACCTCCACCAGTCACACCTTTACGGTCCTCTTGGGGGCGGTGGCCGCAATCTCGCTCCTCGTGGGTGGAATCGGCATCACCAACATCATGCTCGTGACCGTCACCGAGAGGACCCGGGAGATCGGGATCCGCAAAGCCGTCGGGGCTCCGAAGAGTGCCATCCTCGGACAGTTCCTGGCGGAGTCGGTTCTGTTGTCCGTCTTCGGCGGCGTCCTCGGGATCGTGGCGGGCTTCATCGGGAGTATGTTCACAATCGTCGGGGTCAAGCCCGTGATCGTGCCGGATTCCATCGTGCTGGCCGTAGGAGTCTCCGTCCTCATCGGGCTCTTCTTCGGCAGCTACCCCGCCAACCGGGCCGCGTCGATGCGGCCTATCGAGGCACTGCGATATGAGTAACGAACCGCTCACCTCTGACGAAGAACCCACGCAGCAGTTCCCGGAAGGGCTGCAAACGAAGGCCACCCTAAACGAAGACTCGGTCGCGGTCGAGGATCTACTCTCGCGCCCCGCTGAGACTGACGACCTCGAGATGATGCTCAAGGTACGACCGCCACGCCGCAAGCTGCCGTTGCTTACGATGCTTCTTGCCTGCGCGGTGCTGGCAGGAGCAGGCGTCGCGGGTGGAGTGGAGATACAGAAACACCTCGGGAGTTCGTCCACGAGCAGCTTGGGCGCACTGGCGGCAGCCCTGCGCGGCAGAGGGACGTCGTCAGGAAGCTCGAGCGGGGCGTTTGGAAGGGGCGGCGCGTTCCTCGGTGGTGGTGGATCGACCGGCGAGACTGTCGGTACCGTCTTGCTGGTCGACGGATCGACCATCTACGTGACAACCTCAGGTGGCGGAGTGGTGAAGGTCGATACAACTCCCTCCACGTCGTTCGAGGTCACCGAGGCTGGAAGTGTCTCGGACTTGAAGCCTGGGAGCACCGTGATAGTGACCGGTTCCGGATCCAGCGGCACCATCACTGCAAGGTCCGTCTCGCAGAGTTCAGTCAGTAACTCGGGCTAGCGTATCGGATACGAAAGCAGGAATGACGTGAGAACGCACTACACGGTTCGCCGAGCACTGGTAAAAGACGTAGGCCGGGTGTCTGTTGTGTGTGCTCTGGCCGTGGTCCTGGCGGCTGAGCTCACGTCTTGCGGAGGCAGTGCCAAGGCGAACAGCACGGCCTCAAGCTCGTCGTCAAGCGTCGCTGCGTACTCGAATTGCATGAAGGCGCACGGGGTGACCTTGCCGGCGAACTTTGCTCACCGGCCACGAATCGGCTCGTCCCCGACCAGTTCGTTTCCCACGGGATCATTCCCGACCGGTTCGTTCCCCACGGGATCGTTCCCGACCCCGAGGCTTCCCGCCGGAGTCAGCGCAAGCAAGTACCGTGCAGCGAATACCGCATGCCGATCAAAGCTACCGAGCGGGCGTTTTGGCGGACACCCCAACAGCGGCGAGCTCAGCCGCTTCGCCGCGTTCTCCAGCTGCTTGTCTTCCAACGGGGTCAAACTCAACGGAACCGGGCCGAATGCTCTGGCGAATCTCAATCGCAATGATCCCACGGTGCAGGCGGCGTTGAAGACGTGCAGCCCGATCTTGCAATCTGGCTCGACCACCACTACAACGACGGGTTGATCGACGTGGCAGGCGCCTGGTAGCGAAGGACGAGCTGAGCGTGGAGGGTCCAGCTCGGTATAGCTTGCCAGCCCGCCTAAAGCGCCATCGACGTCGCCAAAATGCTTTGCAACGATGGTACGCGTGCCGAAATCTTCATCCGTAGGTATTCGGCACCCACAAGGTCCACCTGTTCCGAGCAGACTCGATGGTGCCATCCTGGCGCGCACAAGGTCCCGTCACCGGGCAGTTCACTGAGCGGGGAATGCGGGCACCTCCGCGACGATGACGTCCTTCAACACTGCGGTTGGTGCAGTTGTCTGTGCTCGCGCTCCATGGAGGACGGCGCTCTCACTCATCTCACGTTCGCTGTCAGAGAATGCGACCGTGCTACCGCATCGATGTACTCCCGTAACGTCAGCCGACGGCGATCAGGGCATGCGGGCTATCGGCGGGGTTCAGCCATCCGAGCACGGCATCCAGCTCAGCATTAGGCAGGGCCACACAACCTGCCGTGTACCCCGTGCTGTCCGAAAACCCGATCGCTCCGCTGAACAGGAGCTTTTCGCGCGAGGCCATGCCGGGCTACCGTCCGCCGGATGCGACGGGACCGGGCGCGTGGCGCGCTTTGGGCATTCGGCTACCTCGCCATCCGCCATCTCCTCGAGTTCGTCATCCTCTTCGCCCGCTCCGATGGCGCCAAGGAGACCGAGTTGCTCACCCTTCGCCACGAAGTGGCCATGCTGCGGCACCAAGTCAAGCGTCAATCCTTCGATCCGGCAGACCGTGCGATCCTCGCGGCGCTCAGTCGCATGCTCCCCCGCTCCCGCTGGAACGTCTTCGGCGTCACGCCGGCGACGCTCCTCGCCTGGCACCGCCGACTGGTGTCTCGACGCTGGACATATCCGCACCGACGACCGGGACGCCCCAAGGTGGACGAGGAGACCACCGCCCTCGTGATCCGTTTGGCCAAAGAGAACCCGCGATGGGGCTATCGGCGCATCCAGGGCGAGCTCATGAAGCTCGGCGTCCGTCTGGCCGCCAGCACCATCGCCCGGATCCTCTTCGAGCACCACCTCGGATCAGCGCCGCGTCATTCAGGCGCCACGTGGCGACAGTCCCTCCGTGCCCAGGCATCTCACATCGTGGCGACAGACTTCTTCACCGTGGACACGGTGCTCTTTCACCGCCTCTACGTCCTGTTCTTCATCGAGCTGGGGCGGAGGATGATGTGGATCACCGGAGTGACTCCTTACCCGAACACGGCCTGGGTCACCCAACAGGCAAGAAACGTCGCCCGCGATCTCGATGACGCTGGGGTCGATCCAAAGTTTCTCATCCGCGATCGCGACACAAAGTATGTGGCGAGCTTCGACGAGATCTGTCGGTCTGAAGGCGCCCGGATCCTCAAAACTCCGTTCCGGACACCGAATGCGAACGCCTACGCGGAACGGTTCGTGCGAACCATCCGGTCCGAGTGCCTAGATCATCTCCTCGTCGTCAACGCCGGTCACCTCGAGCGCATTCTCCATAGCTATGCGAAGCACTACAACACCTATCGCCCGCACCAGGGGATATCCCAACAAGTCCCGGTACCAACATTGCTCTCTTCCATGTTGACAGCGATACCTAGGCGACCTTCGCACGCTCACCGGCAGCAAGTCCGTCGACGCGACCGACTCGGAGGGCTGATTCACGAGTACGAACTCGCCGCCTAAAGGAGCACATCGAGTTTTCGGACATTACGGGGAGGGTTCGACCCGAGATCGGACCGCCGGCCGCAGGCAGCTGACATGATGTTCACTTGACCAGTTGATCCGGAGTCGGGTACCTCCGATGCCGTAGGATTCGGCACGTGTACAGCGAGATCGCCAGCAACAAGCGACGCAGCGTTATCTTCATCGTCCTGTTCTTCGTGATCTGGCTGGCCATCGGAGCCGCCTGCGGCTTCCTCTTCAAGGCCGTCTACCACCACTCGACCAACACCGGCTTCGCTCCCACCCCACCGACCAACTACGGCTGGTCCCCGGTCATCATCGGTATGGTGATCTGTGGTCTCTTGGCCGTCGTCGGAATCCTCTATTCCCTGAACGCGGGAGCCCGGCTGGTGCTCCGGATCTCGGGGGCTGTGCCAACCGACCCTGCCCAGTACCCGCAGCTGCACAACCTGGTGGAGGCTTTGGCCATCGGAGAGGGAATCCCCAAGCCCGCCGTCTATGTGATCAACGACCCCTCGCCCAACGCCTTCGCCACCGGGGTCAGCCCGGACAAGGCAGCCATCACGTTCACCACCGGGCTGCTCGCCATCATGAACCGCGAGGAGCTCGAGGGCGTGACCGGCCACGAGATGAGCCACATCAAGAACCACGACATCCGTCTCTTGCTCGTGGTCGGAACCATGGTCGGCATGGCCGCCCTTCTGGCCAGCATCCTGTGGCGGAGTGCATTCTTTGCCGGTGCCGGGCGCGGCAGCAGCAGGGGCGGCCAGATGATGCTCGTTGTCTTCGCTGCTGGCGCGCTGCTCGCCGTAGTCGGCTTCATCTTCGGCCCACTCATTCGCCTGGCACTCTCACGCCGCCGCGAATCGTTGGCCGACGTGAGCGGTGTGGAACTGACCCGCAACCCGGCGGGGCTGTTGAGCGCTCTTAAGAAACTGCAGCAAAACGACAAACCGTTCAAGAAGATGAACCATGTCACCGCGGCGATGTGCATCGACGACCCGTTGCAGCACCACGAGGCTTGGTACCACCGCCTCTACGACACCCACCCTCCCATCGAGGAGCGGATCGCTGAGCTCGAGAAGATCGCCTCGGGCCAGTCCGTCTGACCGGCCGGGCAGTCCACTCGATCGTCTCAGCTGGCTGGCGGCGGTCCCTCGGGGGCCGCGGCGGGCGGAAGCCCCTCGGGGCTACCAGCAAGCGCGGGTCCCGAGGGTGCGGAACCGGCCGCACCTGGGCCAGAACCGGAGAAATTCACTTGAGGCACGGCGCGGTCGTCCTCGTCGGTAGTGAAGAACGCCACCGCCTTGAAGCCGAAGAGCCCAGCGATCAGGTTGCGCGGAAACGTCTGTAGCCCGATGTTGTAGTCCCGGGCGCTGGTGTTGTAGTAGCGGCGCGCGTACTCAATCTTGTCCTCGGTGGCAGTCAGCGTCTCTTGTAGTTGGAGGAAGCTCTCGACGGCCCGCAGCTGTGGGTAGTTCTCGGCGACTGCGAACAGCGAACGCAGCGCCCCGGACAGAACATTCTCAGCAGGGGCGATTTGAGCCGGGTCACTCGTCGCGCCGGCAGTGACCGCGTTGGCTCGGGCCTGGGTGACCGCCTCGAAGGTCCCCTGCTCATGGGCGGCGTAGCCCTGCACCGTCGACACCAGGTTGGGGATGAGGTCGTGGCGGCGCTTGAGCTCGACGTCGATCTCGGACCACGCCTCCTGGGTCCGGTTGCGCTTCTTAACGAGGCCGTTATACGCGGCCCACAAGCCGAGGACGAGGAGCACGACGATGACGATGATGATGATCAGCACAACCATTGTGGAGTGGACCCCCTCGGAACGTTGGTGGCGCGAACTCTATCGGCTGTGTCCCCGAGCGGCCAGGGATCGGATGCTCGACCATCTCGACAGCTGCGGACAGCTTGAGTATGTGGCGCAACCCAGGGCACTCGTCCAGCATCTCCGAGGTCTCGAGGCTGATTGGGCTTCACCCCGCGCCGGTAACGAGTATTCAAGAACGGTTGTCGGAGAGACGCGGTCTATCTCCCCGAGCTTGGGCTGCCTGCGGTGCGCCGTCGCCTCCAGCGCGTGAACGGCTCGCCGCTGCGCTCGTTGGGGTGGCGTATTCGAATAACCCCGGTTGGTCCGGATGTGGAGATTCGCAACACCGGCCCGCCGGGTACGGGCGGAGACAGCGACTTGAGCTGGACGCGTCCTGACCCGCCGACTATCTGCACGGCCACTCCTTTGGGGACGAGAACTTCGATCGAACCCCAGGCCTCCAGGCGGAGGTTGATCTGACGGGTGTCCCAGCTGGCAGCAGTGAGATCGAGCCGGGCCGCTCCGAAACCGGTGCTGATGGTTGTGTCAGCGGCCAACTGCCAGCCAGAGCCCAGCTGCAGACCGCCGTCTGCCGCTTGCAGCACGAGTGGCTTGGTCAGCCGCCGCGAGGCGGGTGTGAGCCGGACCAGCGGTGGCAGCGCCAACATTGCTGCCTCAAGATCGGCGTGGCTGGGAGCGGCGAAGACCTGCTCCAGGACTCCAGAGAAGCGCTCAAGCGACAACTCTCCGGCGCTGAACAGGTCATGGAGCCGGGCAATGGCCGCGACCCGGTTGTCTTCGTCAACCCCGTCCAGAAATGCTGCAACCGGGAGGTCTTTGTTCACGGGCACTATCTTGGCCCAGAGGACCTCAGAATTTGAGGCGCCGAGATGCACCGGGTGGCGCTATCCGCGGTCCGATCCGAGGAGTGCTTGCTCCACGAGCGCGACCGACTGCTCCATCTGTGCAGCCAGAACCATGGACCGATCCCGGTTCACGAGCGCCCATAACGGATCTGGAACTCGTCCCTTCTTGCGCACGACGCCCAAAACAGCTGATCCCGACCGCCACGTGTATTCGTCTGGCCCGCACTGAAAGTGCCTGATATCGCTAGGGGTGTCGCCTGAGTGAAGGATGGCGTTGCCCATCCGATATCACTCAAGGTGCGTCAAGCACCGAGCACAACACGACTTCGGGTCCCGAGTTGGAGTAACGGGGCTAAGGACTACCTAACGACAGGGGTAGCTGGTCAGCCAATTGACGGTTTGACCAGCACAATTGTTGTCGTTTCGACAACGCTGTGGAGGTGATCGCGATGTTTTCGAACCCTCCTGACCAGGTAGTTCGCCTTTTAACCGTGGTGGCAAACCCCTAGACGCGGCACTCTCGGGTTCGAGCCACGCTAAGAGCTGGCGCAGAACAGCACCTTGGATGTCCGTCCAGGTTGCCAGGCCCGGGGTACCGGGCCACTCTTGATGCGGGACTCAGCCGTAACATTTCGCCAACGGTTCTCCTCACGAGTGACTCCCGGACGGCGTGTTGGCATGACGCTCGCGCCGGAGTCCTCAACTCTCAGGACGCCTTCGGGCCCTTCCCAGGCCCTTCCCAGCCTTTTGGGTGATGATTCCACGACGACCAGTCTTTCGCGTCGACAAGACCGTCCCGGTACGTCGTGAGTTGAAACTCGAAGCGCCAAGGAGGTCCGAGGTGAGCACCCTCGTGCCCAAGAGGAGGTTGCCGTCGGTGAGAACCCGGCGTCGGGCCGATCGGGGTGAGGGCTTTGGCGACGACGCCTGAAGTCCCACCAGTAAAAGGCGGGTGGAGCTCTTCCGAAGCCGCTTGGTGTCGGCGGAGTACCCGGGCAGAGGTCGATGCGGCCGTGGGTCGCGGGAAGGAGCCGGCCGTCACATGAACACCAAGAGCTCCTCCCGTCCTGCGGTGCAGGGCCTGGATTTCGGCTGGCGCGTGGGCGGCCGGGTCACCACCGTGATGCGAGACCTCTCCTTCGATCTCGCTTTCGACGGCGCGAACAGTGACTTCCTCCGGCCCTACCGCCGCGACCGGGCAGGGATCGAGGCGTGCCTGCAGTGCGGTGTGTGCACCGCCACCTGCGACCTTGCAGGTGACTCCGAGCGCTTCCCGCGCCGACAGATCGACTTCGTGCGTCTCGGCCTCGAGGACCAGCTCGCCGCCGACCCAGACCTCTGGCACTGCTACGCATGCACCGATTGCACCGCTCGATGTCCATCGGGTGTCGACCCAGCCGCCATCATGAGCGCGCTCAGACATTATTCCACCGAGCATTACTCCGTCCCGCGCTCGGTGGCTCGGGTCGTGACGCGTCCAGCCTCGTTCTGGGTGTCGTATGTGGTCGCCGCGGGGATCCTCGCCGCTGTGATCGCCGCAACAGGGAGATTCAGCCCTCCCTCTGGCACTCTTCGCTACGCCGGGATGCTGCCCGACCACGTCCTGATCCCGCTCTTCTGTGTCGTGACGGTCCTCCCAGTTCTCGCGATGACGGTGAGCGTGGAGAAGGCGTGGAAAGCCTGGCACGGGAGCTCGCTTCGCGCGCTGAGGCCGCGCGCGTTTCTACACGCGTTGTGGTCCTCAACAGGGGAGATCCTCGCTCACAGGAAGATGGCGACGTGCAACCAGAGCAGGGTTCGGCCCTGGGCTCATGGCGCGTTGCTCTACGGGTTCCTCGGGCTCGCCGGCGTCTCGGGCGTGCTGGCGCTGCTCATGATCTTGCACACGCAGTACCCGCTCACCATGGACAACCCGCTCAAAGTGCTCGGCAACGTGTTCGCCGCCTCCTTGGTGGCAGGCGTCTTTTACTTCCTGGTCGCACGGCTCGCCGATGCCGCAAGGGGCAGAACGGCTGTCTTCTTCGACTGGGCTTTTGTGTCGAACCTGCTACTGGTGGCGGTCAGCGGGGTCGCGACCGAGGCTCTACGGGTGGCCAATGTGCGACTGGCCGCGTATCCCGTGTACTTCGTGCACCTGGTGGTCGTGTTCGTGCTGTTCGCCACGTTCCCCTATACGAAGCTCTCCCATGCCGTCTTCCGCTTGCTGTCGGTGACCGGAGACCACTACCAGTCGCTCGTGAGGGGCGGGCGGTTCGCCGAAGCGCGCCAGCATGCCAAGCGCAGGGCGCGTGGGGTTGGGGCTGCCCCCCCGTCGCTCGCCGCGGCGGAAGGCCTGGTGGATCTGGGCCACGATCAGCTCGCGCTCTATTCGGATGCTGAGATCAGCGCTGTCTATTACCGCTTGCGCGACGAAGCCGAAGTACGGGACGGGGTGCGTTACTACCCGAACATCAAGCGCCTAGTCGGGACCGCGTTCGAGCGCGAAAAGGACCGCAGGGAGGTCAGGGCCAGGCTGCGCCAACCCGAGACACCCGAGTGGCAGGCCTGGTACGAGGAGGCCGCGGACAAGCCCTGCACCTGGTGGGTCGAGAACCAGCTCTCAGCACGTCACGCGCTGACGATCTGCATCTCCTGTGGCATGTGCACCTCCGTTTGCCCGGCGGCCGAGCACAACCAGGATTACGACCCCCGGGTGATAGTGGACGTTGCGCTTTCGGGTGACGAGGAGCAACTCGTCACGCTGCTGAAGTCGGATTTCCTCTGGTACTGCTATCAGTGCGGGTCGTGCAACTCGCGCTGTCCAGTGGAGAACGACATCATGGGACTCGTCACTTCTCTCCGCTGTCTGGCGCAGCTCAAGGGCTATCACGTGGAAAGTGTGCGTGGCAGACAGCAGTACGCAGCGAGGCACATCTGGGGCGCGAACCTCTGGAACCGGGCGTTCAGCCTCTATTTCCGCAATGCCGATCCGAACGAGCACCCCGATTTCGGGCCACGCTACGAGCGCTGGCAGGCCGAGCTCGAAGAGCAGTTCGTACGGGTGGGAGCCAGCCCCGACATGGAAGGGAACTTTGGCGGGCGCAAAGTGGCCCCAGAGACGCTCGCGGAGCTGCGCAGCTGCCTTCACGCCGGAGGAGCTCTGGTTCTCTGGGACAAGGTCGAGCAACACGCCGCATCGGACGCAGCCGCGCGGGACTTAGACCTTGACCAGTACTACGACAAGGTGCGAAAAGAAGGATGACTCTCATGAACCTTCCACCAATCGCCACACGCCGGTACGTGAAGCCGATCCCCGACGACGGTTACTACCTGACGCAGAGCTGCGTCTTCGGTGCCCTCAACCCGGCCCACGAGAAGCTGGTCGCCCGGCTTTTCGACCTGCTCGGCCGCCGTTGGACCACGGGCGGACCTGGAGTGGGGTGCCAGAACACATGCTGTACGGGAATGTCGATGCATGGCAGTGTGATGACCCCCGAGTCCCAGCTGCTCGTCGTGGCGCGCCTGTGGGCGCTCTGCGCTGAGGCGGGTTTTGAGAACATCGCGGCTAGTTGCGTCACTTCGTTCGCCACCCACAATGAGTGCGCGGAGCTCCTCCACACGGAGCCGGGGCTGGCCGCGAAGGTGGACGCCGTCCTCTTCAAGAGCTGCGGAAGGCAGCTCGTGGTGCCCGACCACATCGTGCACTGTTCTGACATCATTTACCGCTACCGCTCCGAGCTGTCCCGCTTCATGAGTCACCGGCTGGTGGACGTTGGTACCGGGCGCCCTCTCAAGGTGGTCGACCACGTCGGCTGCCACTACAACAAGCTGATGCCCCGAAAGTCGGTCGGAGGCAGCGAGTACTGCGACGTGCTCACGGCGATGATCAGGGAGTGGGGTGGCGCCGAGGTCGACTACCCCGAGCGCCGCCACTGCTGCGGCATGGGATTCCGCCAGTGCGTGATCCGCCCGAACCGCGGTTTCACAGTGGCGTGCGTCCGCAAGAAGCTGGAGAGCATGGCACCTTTCGCGCCGGACCTCATGGTCACCAACTGCCCGGGGTGCCTGCACATCCTCGACCGCGAGCAGTGGGCGGTGAGTCAGCTCACAGGAGTCGTTTACGACATACCGGTGCTCACCTACGCGGAGCTGGCGGCGCTGCTCCTCGGATGGGACCCCTACGAGTTGGTCGGCATCCAAATGCACACGGTGCCCGTGGAGCCGGTACTCGAACGCATCGGCATTCCCGCCTCCGGCGCCTCGCCCTACCTCCACGAGCGGCCATTGGCCCGGCAGGGGGGTGGAGCCAGGTGAGCCGCCCGGTGCTGGTCCTCGGTGGGGGCGTCACCGGCATGCACGTGGCCACCGCGCTGGCCAAGCTGGGCCTCGATTCGATCCTCTTGGAGAAGGGCCCACAGCTCGGAGGGCTGGTGCCGCGCCTGTCGCTAACGTTCCCCTTCTTTAGCGACGACGGGTTCAACGACGGTGCCGAGTTCTCCGGTCAGATCGAGGCCGAGATGAGGGCCTGGCCCTCGGTGGATGTCCGCGTGGGTACGGTTCTGACCTCGATCGAGGGGAACTTCCCCCGGTTCCACGCCACTTTCAGCGACGGCTCGGAGGCAGAGGTGAGCGCTGTGGCGGTAGCGACTGGCTTCGAGCCTTTCGACCCCACCGAGCTCGAGGAATACGGGTACGGGCACTACGCCAACGTCGTCACAGCTCCCCAGCTAGAATGGGCCCTCAACCCGCGTGGGCCCAGCCGAGGCGAGCTCAGGCGGCCCTCCGACGGCAAGCGAGTGGACCGTTTGGCCATCGTCTTTTGCGTGGGTTCACGAAACCGCCGGATCGGGGCTCCATTCTGTTCGCGCATCTGTTGCTCCTACAGCGTCAAGCAGGCCTTGACCGTCTTCAACCGGAACCCTGCGGCCACGATCACATGCTTCTACATGGACATCCGCACCTACGATCGCGGGTCTGAGGAGATGTACTTGCTCGCGCAGGAAAAAGGCATCCGCTACATACGCGGAAGGGTATCCGGGTGCAAGGAGCTTTCAGACGGCGACATCGTGGTGCGTGCGGAGAACACACTGGTACAGAAGATCTTCTCCAGCTCCTTCGACATGGTGTCTCTCTCGACGGGTATGCGTCCTTGCAAGGACGTCGAGCAGTTGGCCCGGGCCCTGGGCATAGGGCGTGCTCCGGACGGCTTCTTCGCGAGCCGGGCTGGGTTCCACTATCCCCACGATTCGACGCGTGAGGGGATCTTCATCGCGGGGTGCGCGACTGGGATGAAGCCGATTCGCAACTGCATCGTCGACGGCGGCGCGGTCGCGGCCCGTGTGGCGGGGATGTCGCGGTTCGAGGGAGCCCAGCCCGCCTAGGGCACAGCCCGTGGACCACACGAAGAGTGCGATGCCCCGCAGCCTTCTCGAGTAGCTGGCGGAGGAGCGCGCGCGCCGCCATGTCGACGCGGTCTAGGAGACGCGATTTCCGTCGCCGTCCGAGGGTTGAAGTACGGCCACCGAGGTGCCCGAGCGACCGGACATGAAATCCAACCCCTGAGCAGCCAAGACGTTGTGATTTTGATGTGAGGCCTCGGTACCCGGGCGACTAAGTGGCTCCGGCTCCTGTGCGACAGGGGGTCTGAGGTTCTAGGCCGCATTGATGCGGTCCGGTCTACCACCGGGGTTTCCAAATGCACCGTGCTCCTTTCGTTTGTCGTGCCGGATGGCGTGGGTTCTGAGGAGCTTTCCGTCGAGGGCGATCTGGACAGTGTCGCGGGTGACGATGACCTCGACCGAGCGCCGGCGATAGGCGTT
>Ga0187888_1002026_pt1 | contig 18145 bp, 16 predicted proteins | sample June2016WEW_7_40_FD_132987 | JGI IMG/M metagenome (GOLD analysis project Ga0187888, IMG submission 132987) | Peatland microbial communities from SPRUCE experiment site at the Marcell Experimental Forest, Minnesota, USA - June2016WEW_7_40 | ecosystem: Environmental > Terrestrial > Soil > Wetlands... | reverse complement strand
CTGTGACAGATTTGACTTCGCCCTGGCAATAGGCTCTTCGGGACTACATGGCAAAAACGCGGCCCCCTCCAAAATCAACTGCGGCAAATCAACGGCTTACAAAAACCGCCTCTGCAAAATTAGCGAATCGCCCCCCTGACTGACGAACTTGGGCTAAGCTCTGCTACAACCAAAGCCAGGACCTGGCCAAGCCCCGCCATTGTCGGAAACAGAATAGTGCTTATGTCATGGGCTTCGCAGGCGGAAGAACAGGCTTCCGGCGGCTGGCGTGAGGGTGATGCTGTTGGTGCCGTTGGCGCAAGTAATAGAAGAGCCGCTGGTGGCCCAACCCGCCGGGGCCGCAACATTGCTGTTCTGCTGCAACGTGCAGGCGGCGGTGTTCGGCCAGGAGACAACGACACTGCTGCCGGAGCGCGTGATGCTTAACGCGGGCATCCCCGCCGTTTGCACCACGGCAATCAGGCTCCAGAAACCGCCCGTCAGCGCATAATTGCCGCCGCTCATGGTGGCGCCGGCATCGTGCTGGCCGATGGTGCCGGTGATGCTGTATTGGCCGTTGGTGCTGGTCCCGCCGCCGCCGGCAATTTTGAACCAGTCTATTGAATAGTCCTGCGCCCACGCCTGAAGGCAGAAGGCAGAAGTGAGCAGACAAAGGATAAGGATTTGCTTTTTCATGGCTGCGTTCCTTTCTGATTTGCCGTGCATTGAAGGACCAAGGCCTTGAGTTGCTTGAGCTGCTCTTTTAAGTCCGCGTTTTCGGCGCGGGTTTCTTCCAGTTTCTGGTTCAGGCCCTGGATGGCGGCCAAGGCTACGCCCTCGGCGTCCACGGTGGTGATGCCCGTGTCGCTTTCGCCCACGCCAAAGGCGGCCTTGAAGTCCTGGGCCATGGGGCCGATGTGACGGATGGCGGCATCCTGGCTCTTGTAGCGCCAGGTGGTCACTGGCAGCGCGACCACCTTGTCCAGCACGCTCCGGGCATTAACCGGCTCCAGATCGGATTTGGCGTTGCGGTCCGAGAGCATGGTCCAACTGCCGCTGCCGGAGGCAAGGGTCGCGCCGTTTGTTGTGCTCGTGTAGAAGGTGAAACCGCCATTGGCGCGGGCGATGAATTGATTGGCCGCCGTGGTGGCAAGAGGATGACCGTAATCGCAGTTCCAAACGAATGAACCATCGTTGGTCGCTTGGGCGGCTTGGCCGGCGGCGAAGCTGCCCTGTCCGCCGGCAATGTTCCAAGCGCCGCCGGGGACGGTGGCGTACCAATTGGTGGCCGAATTGTCATGGCCGCCGCCCACGGTGCTGCGCGAGCCGCTGGCCATGTTTTGCGTGCCTCCGGCAACGAGCGAAGACGGCCCGCTGGCCGTGTTGCTAAGGAAGGTGCTGCCGTCGTAACCGCCGCCGCCAATGAAGGCTCCCGCGCCGCTGGCGGAGTTTTGGGCGCCGCCGCCCAGCGTGGCATTGGTGCCGCCAGCGGTGTTCTGGCTGCCGCCGCCCAGGAAGGAATTGCAGGCATTGCTCTGGATGGAATGGCCGTCGCCGCCGCCCAGGAAGGACGAACCGGCAGACATTTGGATGGAATTGCCCTCGCCGCCGCCGAGGAAGGAACCGTAAGCATTCAGCTGGATGGAATTACCACCGCCGCCGCCCAGGAAGGAATCGTAAACGACCCACTGGATGGAATTACCATCGCCGCCGCCCAGGAAGGAATCGTAAGTATACGGCTGGATGGAATTACCATAGCCGCCGCCGAGGAAGCAACCGAAAGAATCCACCTGGATGGAATTGCCCTGGCCGCCGCCGAGGAAGGAATAGGCGGCGCCCCCCCTGGATGGAATTGGTCTCGCCGCCGCCGAGGAAGGAATCGTGAGCACCCGTTTGGATGGAATTATCCCCGCCGCCGCCGAGGAAGGACTGGTAAGCATTCGTCTGGATGGAATTGCCATTGCAGCCGCCCAGGAAGGCGCTGATGGTGCCGACAGAATTCAAGGGCTGCCACTGGCCGTTGCCAACGTATTGCAATTCAATGGCGCTATTCTGGCCTCCGGCGAAATTGCTTACTACGACCGGACTCATTGCAACAATGTCAACTTCACCGTTGTCGATTTTAACGCTGGGCAGTTCTGTGCCAATCCCTATCGCCGATGGGGCGATATAAGAACCACCGCCGCCGCCGGAATAATCGGGAGACATGGATCCATCCCCGCCTCCTCCTCCGCTGTAACCGCCACCACCGCCGCCAGGGCCTTCCCATTGGCCGCCGCCGCCGCCACCGTAGCCGCCGTTGCCGCCGCCGCCGTAGTAGCCGCTGCCGCCGGCGCCGCCGGCTATAAAACTAGATCCACCGCCGCAATTCAAGCTGCTGTTGCCGTTGCCCAGAAACCCGCCGCCGCCGCCGCCAGCGACACCGCCGCCGCCGCCGCCGCAGCAGCCCTCGATGTCAGAGCCGACACCGCCAGCGCCGCCCACCAGCAGAGTGAGTGTCGTCAGCCCTGAGAAGGAAAATTCGCCTTCCATCTCGGCCCCTTGTCCGCCGTTGCTGACGCCGCCGATGCCGCCTTGAGCGCCGTAGGCTGTGATGTCGTATGTGCCTGGGGGCAGAGTGATATTTGTTTCGTAACCGGTAAACAGGTATTGGTTGGTGGAAAGTTGCCAAGTAAGAGTCTGCCATCCGCCACTGCCGACGCCCGACACGCTCACGATGTCGCCCAAGTTGGGCGCAGCCGGCAGGGTGATGGACACGAGCGCGGCGTTGCTGGCGATGTAGCCGGTGTTGGGCTGCGCCTGCTGGCTGGTGCCGTAACCGTTCACCCACGGAATGCTTCCGGGCACGCCGGTCAAGCCCGCGCCGTTGCCGCTGAAGGTGCCGTTCAAGCTGATGCCGGCGGCATTGTTCGTCACCACCGCGCCGGGCAATTGGGCCAGCGGCACCAAGCCGCTCAACTGGCTGGCGGGAATCGGCCCGCTCAATCGCGCGCTGGGCAAATTGCCCAGCAGGTTGCTCGCGTTGTTGGCCATGACCGCGTAGGGCGCCGGCAAAACCGGCTGGAGCGGCGCGAGCGTGGTGAAACTGCCGCCGCCATTGGTTCGCACCCCAATCTCCAGCCAGCGGCTCGCGCCGCTGAATACGCCGGGGCCGAAGTCGAGCGTGACGGTGAACAGGCCGTTGTTGACGGCGGTGGCGGTGTTGGTCAGCGGTCCGGCAATGGCGACATCGCCGGGGTTGGTGTCGAACAACGTGAACGTCAGGTCGTAACTGCCGTTGGCGGGCGCGCCGCCGCTGTACAATTGCCCCTGATAGCTAAAGGCCGTGCCTTGGGCCAGGAGGGTGGAGGGTTGAAGGTTGACAAAGGCCAGCGCCAGCAGCGCCAGCCATGGCAGGATTCGATGCTTTGTTTTCATAATGTTCTCTGGGAACTCCTTTTTGGATTCAGGGCGGGGTATGGTGATGGTGAAGACGGACGAGGTGGAAAGCGAAAAAGGCGGTGACAACACGCTCCAGGCCTACAAAGACTGCCCGCGAACGCCGCAGAAAAGCGAAGTTCTAATGGCAAAAGCCAAGCTCTTCAACGTCTGACCCCGCTTTGGCCTGCGCACCCGCGTTGCCTTTGACTCCAATGCTCATCGTTTGGGAGGCGACATGGTTTTGTCCCCGTCCGGCTTTCGCCCCACAAGCCGGACAGTGCGTGTCACAATCTCAGAATTGCAGCCAATGAGTCAGTTACGGGAGCATTTTGGGGAATTGCCGGGATTTTGCAAGGCTTTTTGCTCTACAGAGGCAATGTTGGATTAAGTGGGTGGCTTATTTGCAAGGCAGAGGACAACGCCAAAAAGCGCTGATTTTGTACCTAGTCAGCGAATGCAGACCAAGTCCTCCACGCCTGGCAGTTGCGGACCAAGTCCGTCAGGCCGGGCAGCAGCAGACCAGGTTGCGGTCGCCGTGGACGTTGTCCACGCGGGCGACGGCGGGCCAGAATTTGTGCGTGCGCGTCCAGGGGGCGGGATAGGCCGCCTGCTCGCGCGAATAGGGGCGGTCCCATGGGTCGCGGATGAGCGATTCGGCGGTGTGCGGCGCGTTTTTGAGGAGGTTGTTTTGCGGGTCGGCGGCGCCGGATTCGATGGCCGCAATCTCGGCGTGGATGGCAATGAGCGCGTCGCAGAAACGGTCCAGTTCCTCCAGGGATTCGCTTTCGGTCGGCTCGATCATGAGCGTGCCGGACACGGGGAAAGAAACCGTCGGGGCGTGAAAGCCGTAATCCATCAGGCGCTTGGCCACATCCTCCACGGTCACGCTTTTGAACTGGCGCAAGTCCACGATGCATTCGTGGGCGACGAATCCGTTTTGGCCTTTGTAGAGCACGGGAAAATAGGGCTGCAAACGGCGGGCGATGTGGTTGGCGTTGAGAATGGCGAGTTTTGAGGCCTGGGCCAGCCCGCGCGCGCCCATGAGCGAAATATAGGCCCACGGAATGGTCAGAACCCCGGCGCTGCCCCAGGGCGCGGCGGAGACGGCGCCGATGGGGTCCTCGCCGCCCAGATTGACGACGGGGTGGCCCGGCAAAAACGCGGCCAGATGTTCGGCCACGCAAATCGGCCCCATGCCCGGCCCGCCCCCGCCGTGGGGAATGCAGAAGGTCTTGTGGAGGTTGAGATGGCAAAGGTCGGCGCCGATGTCCGCCGGACGGCACAGGCCGACTTGGGCGTTCATGTTCGCGCCGTCCATATAGACCTGCCCGCCGCAGTCGTGGACCATTTTGCAAATCTCAGCGATCCTCTCCTCGAAGACGCCGTGCGTGGAGGGATAGGTGACCATCAGGGCGGCCAGGTCCTCCCGATGCGCCTGGCACTTGGCGCGCAAGTCGGGCAGGTCCACATTGCCCAGCGTGTCGCAGGCCACGGAGACAATTTTCAAACCCGCCATGGCGGCGCTGGCGGGATTGGTGCCGTGGGCGGAGGCCGGGATCAGGCAGACCTGGCGATGCGCCTGGCCGCGCGCGGCATGATATTTACGTATGACAAGCAGGCCGGCGTATTCGCCTTGCGCGCCGGAATTGGGCTGAAGGGAGACGCCGGCAAAACCGGTGATCTCCGCCAGCCACTGTTCCAACTGGCGAAAAATCTCCTGCCAGCCGCGGGTCTGGCTCAAGGGGGCAAAGGGATGGAGCCGGGCGAATTGCGGCCAGGAAACGGGCAGCATTTCCGCCGTTCCGTTGAGTTTCATGGTGCAGGAGCCGAGCGGGATCATGGACGTGGTCAACGAGAGGTCGCGCGCCTCCAGGCCGCGGATGTAGCGCAGCACTTGCGTTTCGGAATGGAAGCGGTTGAAGACGGCTTGCCGCAAAAAGCCGCTGGCGCGCGCCAGGGGAGCGGGGTAATCGGACGAAAGCTCGGCGGCCACTTCGGCCAGCGAAAAAGGGGGCGCCTTGCCGCCGTTGAAGACGGCCAGGATGCCGGCCACATCCTTCTCGGAGGTGGTTTCATCGAGCGAAATTCCCACCGCGCCGGCGTCGAACACCCGGAAATTCATGCGGCGCGCTTGCGCCATTTGCGCCAGGGCGGCGGCCGGCTTGTCGCCGAGGCTGACCCTGAGGGTGTCAAAATAATGCCCGCCGCCGGGAGGTCCGGCCTGGAATCCAAGCCGGGCCAGGCCTTCGGCGAGCAGCCTTGTCAACAAACGGATTCGCCGGGCGATAGCCTTCAGCCCCTCCGGCCCGTGATAGACGGCATAGAGGGACGCCATGTTGGCCAGCAGGGCCTGGGCGGTGCAGACGTTGCTGGTGGCCTTTTCGCGCCGGATGTGTTGTTCGCGGGTTTGCAGCGCCAGCCGCAGGGCGGGGCGGCCTTGCGCGTCCCGGGACTCGCCGACCAGGCGTCCGGGGATTAATCGCTTGAGCGCCTCGCGCGTCGCAAAATACGCGGCGTGCGGCCCGCCATAGCCGAGCGGGACGCCGAAACGCTGCGCGCTGCCCAGGGCAATGTCCGCCCCAAATTCTCCCGGCGGCCGCAACAGCGTCAGCGCCAGCAAATCCGCCGCCACCGCCAGCAGCGCGCCGGCGGCGGCCGCCTGGCGGGCGAAATCCTCGTAATCAAAAATCGCGCCGTCGGTGGCCGGGTATTGCACCAGCGCGCCACAAACCCGGTCGCTGAACTGGAAGGTTTGGTGGTCGCCGGCCAGGATTTCGATGCCCAGCGGCAGGGCGCGTGTCCGCACGACTTCGATGGTCTGGGGATGGCAGGTTTGCGACACGAAAAAGGCGGCGCGCCCCGGTTTGGCGTGATGGCACAACAGCATGGCTTCCGCCGCGGCGGTGGCTTCATCCAGAAGCGAAGCGTTGGCGATGGGCAGCCCGGTCAATTCGCAGGTCAGCGTCTGGAAGTTCCAGAGCGCCTCCAGCCGGCCCTGGGAAATCTCCGCCTGATAGGGCGTGTATTGGGTGTACCAGCCGGGGTTCTCCAGGATGTTGCGCTGCAGGACGGGCGGGGTGAAGCAGTCCGAATACCCCATGCCGATGAACGAGCGGAAAACCTGGTTTTGGCCGGCGATGTCGCGCAATTCGGCCAGCACATCTTGTTCGCCGCGGCCTGCGGGCAGCCGGAGCGGCTCCGGCAGGCGAATCCGCGGCGGCACCACCTTGGCGATAAAGGAATCCAGGTCCGCGAAACCAAGCCCGCCGAGCATCTTGGCGGTTTCCTCCGCGCTGGGACCGATATGGCGATGGACGAACGAATCCCCGGAGCCAACGGAAAATGAGGCGCCGCCCGCGGCGGCGGCGGCCTGCGGCTCCGGCGCGGGGGCCGGGCCGGGCAAAAAGGATGACGATTCCAACATCCGGCGAAAATAGAACGAGTGTCCCGCAAATCAAGCGAGTTCTTGAAAGAACTGATCGCCCCGGTCGGGCCTGCGTTGCCTTCGATGCGCGCGTCCAATTTTTTTTACTGGCAAATTTGCGGGGAACCGGTCATGCTCTGTGCCGTATGAAACCCAAAAACGTCCATTGTATTCCTATCCGTCTGGGGGGGCCTCTCGCGATCCTCGGAGCCTTCGCCATGACATGGTGTTCGTGTTCGTCTCCCAGCCAAACCAACGGGGCCCCTGAAGCTGGCGGCCCGGCGGAGCGGATTGAAGGCTTCAAAGACACGCCGATGCTTCCCGGGGGCAAATGGCACATGCACGATCCGGATCGTCCCCAGCCGCCGGTCGTCACGCCGGGGGCGGCCTTCAGCCAGGGCGCTCCGGCGCCCTCGGACGCGGAGATGCTCTTTGACGGCAAGGACCTCTCGAAATGGCAAAGCGAAAACGGCCGCAACGCAGCTTGGAAGGTGCAGGACGGATATATGGAAGTGACCGGCCGCGATGGCATCCGCACGCGCGGCAAGTGGGCCGATTTCCAGTTGCATGTGGAATTTGCCGAGCCGAATCCACCGGGGAACCTGCACGGCCAGTCCCGCGGCAACAGCGGCATTCTCATCAACAACATGTACGAGGTCCAGATCGTGGATTCCTACCAGGACAAGACTTATCCCGACGGCCAGGCGGGCGCGGTTTACGGGCAGATGCCACCGCTGGTCAACCCCTCCAAGCCGCCCGGCGAATGGCAAACCTACGACATTATCTGGGAATCCCCGCGCTGGGACGCCACCAATGGACTGATTCAGAAGGCCTGTGTGACGGTGCTCTTCAACGGCGTGGTGGTGCAGCACCGGACCGAGTTGATCGGCAGCACCGACGGCATTGGCGGCGGGGTGGCCTGGCGGGCCCAGTCCTTCTACCACCCCCATCCGCCGGAGGCGTTCATCGAGCTGCAGAGCCACAACAGCAACCCGGTTCGTTTCCGCAACATCTGGGTCCGCGATCTTCACGTGGCGGAGCGCCAGTGACGGGAATGAAATATATTTGACTTGCCTGGCGCCTACTGTGCCGGCCGCGCGTAAATCTCCACTTCGGTGTATTCGTTGAGCGCGCTGTCGGTGCTGCCCCTGGAGTAAAGCCTCACGTAGCGGGCCTTGACCCCTTTGGCGTCAATGAGCTTGCCCTGGTTGGTTTCGAAATACTCGCGGTCCGTGCCCGCGCCGCGCTGGCAGGCGTTCTCGGTGTCGTTGTTGAAAATGGTGCGCAGATTGACGGACATGGCCGCGTCGTCGGCCACCTGGACGATGACCCCGTGATACACCTTGGGCTGGTCATGCGCGTGCCAGATGGCGACAGCGAAAATCTCCTGGGGCGCGCCCAGGTCGAACTGCACCCATTGGGTGCCTTTGCGCAGCAGGACAATGCTGGCGTCAATGGCCTCCTTGTCGCCGTCCGTCAGCTTGGCCAGCGCGGCGGGCGTGGCGTTGGGGTCGCTGCAAGTGATTTGGCTCGCCGGCGCCACATTCTTCACGTCCTTGGGAACCAGCAGCGGCGGGCGCGGGGTTTTGGAAGGCGCTTCGACATTGGAGCCGATGGGAATGTCTTTGGGGGTGCCCACATACGCCGGTTCGGGCAGCTTGAGTTTAAGGGGGACCAAATCGTTCGTGCCCGCGCCGGCAGGCGGGGCTTGGGCGCGCAGGGTCGGCGGCGCCGTCAAGCCGGCGCTCACGGCGATGAGCGCAAGGGCCGTCCGCCATTTCCCGGGCGGAAAGAAGCTCAATTTCATAAAGCAGGTTGAGGCTTGGAGGGCAGCGGAATGACCTGTGATTGCAGGCCCAGCCTGGAACACACGAAATAAACCACGGCGCCGACGAGGAACGCGGCAACGGGGGCGGCCGGGACCGCATAAATGTGCAAGATGGGCAGGATGCCCACCACGAAGCCCGCCAGCCAGGCCAGCCAGCCAGCCGGGTTGAAGCCCGCGCGCGGACCGGGCCAGTTGCCCCCGGCCAGCAAGTAGTCCACCATCATCGCGCCGCAAATGGGACCGAAGGAGGCGCCGATGATCGTGAAAACGATGATCGCCTTGCCAGCCAGACCGGTAATCGCCAGCACAATGCTCACCACCGTGCCGATGCCAACGGAAACAAACGGATTCACCTTAGGCAAAGTGGTCTTGAAACTGTTGGCGGCTATAAACGCCGAGAAGCACGCCGCCGGAAAGGCCGACAGCGCCAGCAGGAACATCATCACCCCCGCGCTCCTGTGCCTTAGGACGGTGATCAAATCGGGCGTCTGGAGAATAATCAGGCTCGGCGGATTGGTTTTGGGCGCCGCCGCCACCGCGGCCCTGCTGAACTCGGGCGAGCCGTAAGTGCCGGCCACCACCAGCAGCGAAATGCCCGCCGTCACAACGATAGCCAGCGCCACGCCAACCAGGCCGCCCATCTGCACGTCATTTTTGTCCCGGCTATTGGTCCCAAAATCCACTCCGGCCGCCCCCGCCGTGGCAAAGAAGCCCACCACGAAGGTCATCATAAACGCCAGCACGCCGAAGGTGCTCAGCGCTGCCGGGGCGTCCGGCACAAGGCTTTTGTGCAGAACGATCAACATCTGCGGGTCAAAATCCCCGATGGTGCCCGCCGTTTTCGCCAGGAGGATCAGCAGGATCGCCAATGGAATCAGCGGCAGGTAAGTGGCCACCTTGGCCACATACTGGATCCCCTTTAGGCCGACGAAGCCGGCCAGCAAACCCCAGGCCACCATAATGATCTGGGACGGCACGTTGACCTGCGCCAGCGCCAGGCAGGAAGCCAGCAGCTTCGACGAAAAAAAGATGTTGACGCCGACCCAGCCGAATTGCAGCACGCCCATCAGGAACCCCGGCATCAAAAAACCGCCCTGCGAGCCAAAGGTCGAAGTGCCCACGATATAAAGCGGCAGGCCGGTTTTCATCCCCAACAGCCCCGGAACCAAGTAAAAAAGGAAATGACAGACCAACGCCGCCAGCACCAGGCTCAGCAGCGCCCAACCCACCCCGCGCGAGAGCAGGCCGCCCGCGTTCGGCGCATTGACCGCGTCCTGCCAGAAGACAAACCAGAGAAAGATGCCCGCATAGGTCGGCGCCGTATTGGCGTACCAGGGCGCCCGCTTCCCCGGGGGGTTGGGCGTCGCGCTGGTGATGTAAGACGGGAGTTGGGCCGCCGCTGGTTTGTCTTGATTATTCATAACTCGGTGACGGGTTTAATGGGTGATGATAATTGGGTTGTTGATTTTGGACGATACAGGACGCAGCCGGATGAAGTGGCGGCCCGCGCCTGCGCGCCGGCGGGGAAAAGACGGTTTTCGTGTTGCACGATGCGCGATGAGTTAACCGGCGAAAGTGTAGTCGTAAGGCTTGCGCATCTCGCGGGCCAAATACGCGGACGCTTCCTTGGCGCCTTCCCCGGTGAATTGCTCCTTCGCCGGGTCCCAATCCAGCTTCTTGCCCGTGCGCAGCGCGATGATGATCAGATGGCCGATGACCGCCGAACAATGGCCGTCTTCCACTTTGGAGATGGGGTCTTTGCGCGAACGTACGCAGTCGAAAAAGTTGCCCATGTGGTCGCCGCTGACTTCCAAATGGATCGCGTTGTCAGGCAAAGGAGTGTTCAGGATGTCGTCATTGCTCGCGGAAAGGTCGGCCCGGTTGACCCAAATCCAGCCGTCGGCGCCGATGAATTTTATCCCGTTGCGCTGGCCATCCTTCTTGAGGATCGTGCCAAATGGATCGTCGTCCAAAGTGGTCTTGATGATTTGCGTCACGCCGTTGGCCCAGGTCAGCGTCGCTTCGTATTCGCTGGGGGTCGTGTAGCCGCCGGGGATGGGGCCGGTGATCACTTTGGCTTCGATGGCCTGCGGGCCATCCTGTCCGATGGCCCAGCGGGCGATGTCGTTGTGGTGTGCGCCCCAATCGGTCACCGGGCCGCCGGCGTAATCCCACCACCAGCGGAAGGTGCTGAAGCAGCGCTCCTTCATATACTCCACCTGGGGGGCCTGACCGAGCCAATAGTCGAAATTGAATCCTTCCGGCACCGGCGCGGTTTGGAACGGGCCGGCGCGCAGGCCGGCGGGGACAAAGACCTCCACCTGCTTGAGTTTGCCGATGCGCCCGTTGCGGACCAGTTCGCACGCTTTGTGGAAGCGCTGGCTGCTGCGCTGCTGGGTGCCGGTTTGGAAGACCACCTTGTTGTCGCGCACCGCCTTAATGACCCGCCGGCCTTCGTCCACGGTCAGGGTGAGCGGTTTTTCGCCATAAATGTCCTTCTTGGCCCTGGCCGCCGCCATGTTGATGTGCGTGTGCCAATGGTCCGGCGTGGCCATGACGATGATCTGAACGTCGCTCCGATCCAGGACTTTGCGGAAGTCGGTGAATTTGTCGGGCGCTTTGCCGTTCGCGCCGAGCCTGCTCGCGGCTCTATCCACGTGGCCCTGGTCCACGTCGCATACGGCGACGATGTTCCCATGGCGTCGGGCCGCGCTGGCGTCACCGCTTCCCTGGCTGCCACAGCCGATCAGGGCGATGCCGGGCTGGTCGTTGGCGCTGCGCGGGGCGGGGGTGACTTCCTGGGCGGCGGCCAGTTCGCTTTTGATCATCCACAACGGCAGGCCGGTGGCGGCGGCGGTGGCGGTGCATTTGGAGAGAAAAGACCGGCGTGTGATATAAAATCGTTCTGTCATGGTTTTAGTCAAACCGACACGCCCAAAATGGGCAAGCCCAAAAACGATGCGGAAAACAAAATGATTGTTCAGAAGCCCGGCGAGAGCAGCGGGATAATTTGGCGTCCGTGGCGGCGGTAGCGGGTGATTTGTTCCAGCACCCATTCGTGCCAGGCATCCTGCGTCGAGTAAAATGCCACCAACGGTCCGGTGTCCACGAGCGTTTCGATCATTTTCCAAAACCGGCAAAATGCCTTGGATTGGTGGACACGTCCCGAGGGCCGTGGAAGAATCCGCCCAACGCCGCCAGGCGCTCCCGGCAATTATTCGCCTGCCCGCTTTTTTGACGATGCTCTTCCAGCGCCTGGCGAACCAAATCGGACTGCGAGCAGCCCAAGGCGTCTGCCTAGCGGTCCAGCCAGACGGCCAGCGGCTCCGGCACTCTTACCGAAAGCGTTTTCATGCCGCCAATGGATTACATCCGCGGCAGATTTGCAAGACAATCGCCATTCCCGGCAAGCTCCGGCAGCTTGTAGGAACGAGCTACGGAGAGACGGGGGTTAGTCCTACCCGCCCGGCCAAACTGGATTGGCGCGCGTCGAAGGTGCAAAACTCCTTTGCGCCGATGAGCCTGGCGGCGGCGACATGCAAAACGTCCAGCGTGCGGCAACCCACAATCGGCGTTTGGTTGAGGGCCGCCGCTTCTGCCTCCACGATCACGCGATGCCAAAGCCCGCCACGAGCCACCAGCAATCCGGCGGCACAATCGCCTTCCACTTCTTGCCAGGCGGCTTGAACCTCCTGGAGGGTCAGCCGTTGTTGAAACAAGGCCAGACTCAGCCCGTTGCGCAATTCGAGACGAGGAAAGGCGGTGAAAAGCAACGGGGCGGGATTGGCCTGACGCCACGCATCGGCCCTGGTCGAATTCGCGTCCGTTGCGTAGAGCGAAAACAGGAAGCTGGTATCAGCGTAAGTCTTCAAAAGCGTTCTTCCGCGCGAGAAGCCAGGACCATGTTCGGCAGAACCTTGCTGCCGAAAATTTGGCGGCGGCGGGCGGAATAATCAGGCAGCGGCGGAGTCTGTTGGCCGTTGTCGCCGGAGCTTGCGCTTTGAGGGTGGCTGAGAGTGCCTTCCTGCAAGTCATCCAACAGCCAACGGGCGATTTCCCACCGCTCTTGCGGCGGCAATTGCCCCAGCGCCATCTCAATTTCCAAAACACTGTTCATGGAGTCAAACATACCTGAACCGCCCTGCTTTTGCGAGAGGGATTTTGGCAATCCACGAATACGCGATGGAGGCGCAGGTTAAAAACGATCCTTGAACATTCGCCGCGCTCACATTATTCTGTCAACCATGAGTGCCAAATTGGTTGACGCAACGGGTTTATCCCGGATTTCCGACCTCACGCAGCGCGTTCTGGACGGCGGGGAAATCACCCGCCAGGAGGCCGCCGGGCTTTTCAGCCTCGAAAGCTCCGCGGATATTTTCGATCTCATGGCCGGCGCCAACCGCCTGCGCGAACATTTCAAAGGCAACAAAATTCATCTCTGCTCCATCGTCAACGCCAAGGCCGGGGCCTGCTCGGAGAATTGCAGCTTCTGCGCCCAGTCCTCCTTTTATCAGACCGGCGCGCCCAAATACGGATTCGTGGACCCGGAGCCGGTGCAAGAAGCGGCCGAGGAGGCCCGGCGCAACCACGTCACGGCCCTGGGACTGGTGGCCGCCTGGCGGGGCTTGAAGGAAGGGCCGATGCTCGACGAGGTTTGCGACCGCATCCGCGAACTGGCGGCCGGCGGCAAGACCCGCGCGGACGCTTCGCTGGGTATCATCGAAAGCCAGGCCGTGGCGGACCGGCTCAAGGAGGCGGGCCTGGAATGTTACGGGCACAACCTGGAAAGCTCGCGCCGGTTTTTCCCCAGGCATTGCACCACCCACACCTACGACCACCGTCTCAACACCATCCGCTATCTCAAAAACGCCGGCCTGAAAATCTGTTCCGGCGGCATCCTCGGCATGGGCGAGTCGCGCGAGGACCGTTGCGAGCTGGCTTTCTCGCTCAAGGAGGTCGGCGCCAGCGTCGTGCCGATCAACATCCTCAACCCGATCCAGGGCACCCCCTTTGCGGCCAACCCGCCGCTCCCGCCGCTGGAAATTCTCAAGACCATTGCCTGTTTCCGTTTCATCCTGCCGCGCCAGGAAATCATGATCGCCGGGGGGCGCACCGTGAATCTGCGCGACATGCAATGTATGGTCTTTGCCGCGGGCGCCAGCGCCTTGATGGTGGGCAACTACCTCACCACCCTCAATCAGCCCGTGGATAAGGACCTGCAAATGCTCAAAGACCTGGGTCTGGACCCGAATTGGGACCACCACAACTTCGCCGACCAGGAAAGAACGGCCGAAGGCTGAAAGCCAAACAAACCCGCCGGGTTGGGATTGACTGTCAGGCGCGGAAAGAACAAGCTTGCCAAAGTGAGCTTGCCCATTCAACAGACGGGATCGCCCCTTAACGGGATGACTTTTGGCCTGCGCCTTTTGGTTTTCGCCGCGCTGGCCTCAAGCCTGTGGCTTCCGGCGCCGCGGGCCGCCGCGGCGGACGAGCCGGCCGCGGCAACAACCCTGCTTTGGCGCGACCCCGCCCAGCCGCTGGATTTGCGTGTGCGCGACCTGGTGGGCCGGATGACGCTGGAGGAAAAGGCCATGCAGGTCTGCAACGACGCGCCTTCCATTCCACGCCTGGGACTGCCCGCCTACGATTACTGGAATGAATGCCTCCACGGAGTCGGACGCAATTACACCGCCACCGTTTTTCCGCAGGCCATCGGCATGGCCGCCAGCTTCGACCCGGCGCTGTTGCATACGGTGGCCGATGCCATTGCCTCGGAGGCGCGGGCCAAGTACCGCCGATGCCTGGAAACCAATAACGGCGTGAGCGTGCGCTACGCCGGTCTCTCCTTTTGGGCGCCCAACATCAATATCTTCCGCGACCCGCGCTGGGGCCGCGGCCAGGAGACTTACGGCGAAGACACTTTTCTCACCGCGCGCATGGCCGTCGCCTTCATCCAGGGATTGCAGGGGGATGATCCCAAGTACGTCAAAGCCCTGGCCTGCGCCAAACATTTCGCCGTCCATAGCGGGCCGGAAGCCACGCGGCATGACTTCAACGCCGAACCCCCGGAGCGCGACTTATACGAGGTTTATCTCCCCCAATTCGAAGCCGCCGTTCGCGAGGCCCATGTCGGCGCGGTCATGGGCGCCTATAACTCCCTTTACGGCACTCCCTCCTGCGCCAGCCCGCTTCTGCTCGACACTCTGCTCCGCGGCCAGTGGGGGTTCAAGGGCGAGGTCGTGTCCGATTGCGGCGCTATCGCGGATTTCTTCTATGGCCACGGCTTTTCCCCGACCGTCGAAGCGGCCTCCGCCACCGCCGTGAGGACCGGCTGCGATCTCTCTTGTGGCACAGAGTATCACACCCTGGCGGACGCGGTGCGGGATGGATTGTTGAAGGAGCAGGAACTGAACATCGCCGTGGGGCGGCTGTTGGAATCGCGCTTTCGCCTGGGGATGTTTGATCCGCCCGCCCTGGTGCCTTACTCCAAAATCGCCGCCACGGATTACGCCACCCCGGCCAACGACAACCTCGCCTTGCTCATGGCGCGCGAGTCGGTCGTCCTGTTGAAGAATGACGGACTGCTGCCCTTGGATCGCGCCAAAATCAAGAAAATCGCCGTCTTCGGCGTCAACGCCAACTACACCAACACTCTGCTCGGCAATTACCAGGGCGATGCCTTGCATCCCATCACCTTTGCCGAAGGCATCCAGGACCTCCTGGGCACCAACGTGGAGCTGGATTGCGCCGCCGGCTGTCCCATTGCCCTGCGCGTCGGCGACATCAACCAGGATCTTTATGACAAGGAACGGAACAAGGCTCTGCAAATGGCCACCAACGCCGATGCCATTATCTACGTGGGCGGCATCTGCGCCGACCTGGAGCGCGAATTCTTTAACGTCCCCTTCGTGGGATTCTACCACGGCGACCGCACGCAGATCGAGCTTCCGGAGGTGCAAACGGATTTTCTCAAGGCCTTGCGGGCGACGGGCAAGCCGCTCGTCTTTGTCAATTGCAGCGGCAGCGCCATGGCCATGCCGTGGGAAGCCGAGAACCTCTCCGCCATTGTGCAGGCCTGGTATCCCGGCCAGGAGGGGGGACGCGCCGTCGCCGAAGTCTTGTTCGGAGACGTCAACCCGGCGGGCCGCCTGCCGGTCACCTTTTACCGCGCCACCACCGATCTGCCCGCCTTCACCGATTACAGCATGGCCGGGCGCACCTATCGCTACTTCAACGGCAAACCGCTCTTCGCTTTCGGTCACGGCCTGAGCTACACCCAGTTCAAATACGCCGCCGCGCAGTTGGACCGCCCGCAAGCCGCCCCCACCGACACCTTGCATGTGAAACTGGACGTGGCCAACACCGGCGCCCGCGCCGGCGACGAAGTCGTGCAGGTTTATTTCCGCCACGTCAAATCCGCCGTGCCGCAGCCGCGCCAGGCCCTATGCGCGTTTCAGCGCGTCCCGGTGGCGGCCGGCCAGACGGCGCGCGTGGACATCCAGGTGCCGGTCCAGGAATTTCGTTATTGGGACACCGCCAAAAAGCAATACATCATCGAGCCGGGAGACTATGAAATCCTGGTCGGCGCCGCCTCCGACGACATCCGCGCGAAACTCCCCCTGCGCGTCGAAGGCAAGTGAAAGAGGAAACCAGGGAACTCCTAAGAATAACGTGGGCCGCCAAGTGCTGGAAAATCCAACACCCTTAGCGACCCATGTCATCTTATACTTCTTGCTATGTCAACGCCCGGCGCTTTGCCCTGGCCTCGCTGCTCCGGCGCCGGATTGAACAAGGCAGGGACTTGAACTCCCGCCGCCGGTTTCGACCGGCAAACAGCCGATACGCCAGGCCTCTGCTTTCTATCGCATCCCGGCAATGTGCGTTGCCTTCGCCCGCGGCGCCAGCGATTTTGCCATCACGGCCACTTGGATTTCCGACGGCGTTGTCTGACTCGCCGTTGGCTGCGCTTTGGCCTGGGCTGAGGATGCCGGCTGGCTGGCCGCCTGGTAAGGAGTGTTGGCGTGGGTCACCTTAATCAGGCCGCTTCCAGCGGATGCCGGCAATGCCGCCAGCAACGCGGCGGCCATCGTCGTTCCGATAATCATTTTAGAGCTTCTTGCATTCATATCTAATCTTTCTCTCTTCGGCGAAAGTTGTCTTCGCCACCGAACATGTTCACAACATATTCATTTCACGCGCTTAATATACACCCCCACCCGTGATATGTCTGTAGGGCGTCGCCTATTTCTTCTGTGCTGCCGGATAGTACGGATTTATTCAGCATGCTCATAAATAACCAGCGATTCCGTCCATGCCTTGTTCGGCAAATTATTCCTAAACAGTTATGGATTAATATATTACAACTCAACATCCGATTGCGGCATGGTTATTGCATACGCTTGGCTGATGTGGCGAGTGTTCAAATTGTCGGCGTTTTTTTTTGAACGCTGGCTCAAATGGCTGGGCGCAATGGTTTTGTTATCGCCCGGGCTTTCCGCCAGCTCGGCCTCGCTGTCAGCCCCGCTCTCTGAGTTCCCTTTCCAGTTGCGCGCGGGATTGATCTGGATTCAGGCAGACGGCCCGCGTGGCGCCAAAACGTTGAATTTCATTCTCGATTCTGGAGCTGAGGCCAGCGTGATTGATCTCCAAACTGCAACGCGCCTCCATTTGGAACTCGGCCAACCCGTCAGCGTCCGCGGCATCAACGCCACCGCTCCCGGATATTGGCCGGAGCATTTCTCGGCGCGGGTGGGCGCCGTTTCCCTGCCCTCCAACTATCTGGCCATGGACCTCTCGGCCGTCAGCGCCGCCTGCCATCGCTCGGTGGATGGCCTCATCGGCGCCGATTTTTTCGCCGGGCGTCTCGTCCAGATTGATTTCGCAAAACAAAAAATTCGCCTGCTCGATCATTGCAGCCCAGGCGTGAATGCCGAAGTTCTCCCCCTGCAAATTGACGCCGCCAGGCTGCGCGTCCCACTGGAGGTCGTTGGGCTTGGCAAGGCCTGGGCGCGCTTGGATACCGGTTGCGCCTCCGCCTTGCACTGGGCCGTTTCTACCCCCGCGCTCACCGGCGATGGTTCCTCCCACGAACTCGGCGTCGGCGTCAGCAGCCTTTTAATCCGCCAAAACACCAAATCCGTCCGTCTGGGACGCCTCACCCTCGACAATATCCCGACCGGATTGCACACCGAAAAACTCCTGGCTGGAGAAGCAGGACTTTTGGGGGCCGGCTTGCTTTCCCAGTTCTCCACCGTCACCATTGACGAGCCGGCGCGCCAACTGGTCCTCGAAAGCCTTCCCAGCCCAAAATCTTCCAGCCCGCATAGATAACCCAACAGCCCTCACCGTTGAACTGGTTGACAGTCACAAGACCATCACAGGGGTCAGACCATAGCTTTGTCCATTTTTGCGCTGGCGCTTCGGAGTGGGGTGGGTCAGGCTGCGCCCATGCCGCGCCTGATGCGCATCGAATATCCCGGAGCCATCTACCACGT